>Ga0187807_1000031_pt1 | contig 32221 bp, 29 predicted proteins | sample NC_wetland_sal_i_4_FD_132432 | JGI IMG/M metagenome (GOLD analysis project Ga0187807, IMG submission 132432) | Wetland sediment microbial communities from Neuse River Estuary, North Carolina, USA - ASW_2 | ecosystem: Environmental > Aquatic > Freshwater > Wetlands > Sediment | place: USA: North...
CGTTCGCACGAATGACCATCCCCCGATCAAGATCCACGTCCGGCTGCCCAGCGAGATAGCCGCCTACCACGCCGCCGCCCAGCTGGTCAGCCGGTTCCAGGACGACGGACCCGCCGCGCTGCAAAGCTGGCGGGCCGAAACTTCCGCCAGCACCCGTACTGCCTCTAGATTGCCTCCGACGGGTTCTTGATTGCCTCCGGCGGGGGCCTCAGGCTCAAGGATGGACCGGAAAGTGCAAGAGCAGCCACTGTCAGTCTCTGGCTGAGGTGGGGATTCACTGAGCTACCGTCATCAGCACCGGGCGCTCTGCCGCATGCTCGTCCCCGGCACCGCGGATCCGGCGCGGGTTCCGGGCCAGCATGTTGTCCTCTTCGACCGCGGTCGTCATGATCGCGCGAAGCAGCGGGTGAGCCTTCGCCGCCACCGACACCGAAACGCCGTTGCCGAGAAGCGCAGCCCGCCACTCGCGGACAAGGCGGCTCCGCTGCGCTCCGCCGCACCCGGCGCGCTCCGCGCCGCGCTTTGTCTTGAGGCCACGCTCGCGCGGGCGCGCCGTCGCTCAGCCAGCCGACAGATCACATGGCCCGAACGGTGTGCGCAGAGCCGAAGACCGGACAGCGCGTCTTCCTCGCTCTCGATTGTCCGGCTCGCGGCCACCGCGTCTAGGGCGCTCCATGCAGTCGCGTCGCATGCGATCGGCTTCGCCGACCCCAGACCCGCTGGCCACTCACCTGGAGTTTGGCGCTTGCAAGGACGACGGGTGAGACCAGGCAGGCGTTCGGTGAAACAACTTCGGGCAAGCCATCACAGCTTCCTTGCGGACTGGCGGGCCGCTGGGTTAGCGGTGCCGCCGGTACTGCAGCTCGATGACCCCGTTGCTGGAGGCGGTGCTGGAGACCAGGTCGAGCCGGTAGGACTTGGGGACGTCGTCGAACAGCCGGGTGCCCTCGTCCGCAACGTAGGGGTGCAAGCCCAGGTGCCACTCGGCGATCAGGTCGAGCCGCATGAGCGACCGCCAGAAGCTGACGCCGCCCCAGGCCACGATGTGGCCATCGCCGCCCAGCCGGAGCTTGTCGATCTCTTCTGCCGTGTCACTATCGGCGATGGTGGTGTTGGCCCACTCGGCCGTCTTCAGGGTCCGGGAGAAGACGACCTTGCGCCCGGCGTTCATGATGTCGGCCCACGGGTGGTCGGGGTTCGACGGGAGGTTAGCGGCCATGCCCTCGTAGGCGGCGCGGCCCATGATGTGCGCGTACGCGCGGGTCGCGCTCCTCGGTGAGGCAGGTGGTCTAGGGCTTTTCCCTGGTGATCCTCATCAACGGAGCAGTCGGGGCCAGGCGCAGCAACCGGGCCTCGGCCGAGTCGCCATCTTGGCGCCGGGCAGAATCGTCGGCAACGTGGGAGCTGACGAAGACCGGCGCGCTAATGATCGCGGCCAGGTTCAGCGCATCGCTCGCACGGGCATCGACAAACTGCACTCCCAGCGGACCCTCGACGTTGACCGTCGCCGCGTACGCACCCTCAACCAGCCGATCGATCCGCACCTCGCGGACACGGCCGCCGAGACTACCCAGCAGCGCCGCGGCGAAGTGGTACGTCATCGGCCGAGCGAACTCCAGGTTCTGAAGGGTGGCAGCCAGCCAGAACGCCTCCGCCTCACCGATTTCGATGACGACCTGCCTGGTCCCAGATACCTCATCCAGCACCACGCACTGGAAGTCCCGTTCCGCCAGCGGCGGCCCGAAGCCGACCACCTTGGCGATACGCACCTCGATGAAGCCGACATCGATAGTTGCAGACATCGGACTTCCCCTTTCTCGCTCCTCCTGCCATGCTACGGTCTGCTGCCGACCGCTTACTGGGGGGCTCGGCGATAGCTGAGAGTGCCGAATGTCTCGGCTTTGTCCCGAAGGCATACGCTCGTCGGGCCTAACGTCGCGTAAGGAATAGCACCTGGCCGGGCTGAATCTTGTCCGTGCTGCTAAGCAGCGCGTCAAGGGCGGCTGTGATCGCCGTAGTGAAGCCGCGGTTCTGGGGGAAGGCCTTAGTGGACACTAGGATCAGTCCGGGGTGGGGCTGTCCAGCGGCGCGGTAACGGCCATCTAGCGGAATGAAGTCTTTGATGTTGGCGGTGACCAGCGCGCGCCCCTCAGTCGAGGCATGAGCAAGGATCTGGTCGTCGGGGAGTGCGACCAAGCCCGGGTGGGCGACGACGGAGATGACGTCGTAGCCCTTGGTACTGAACTGCTGGGCGATGGTGTCAGAGAACATCTCGTCCAGCATCAGCGGTTGGCTCATGATTATCCGGCCAGCAACTGGCGTTCACGCAACCATGCCTGCTCGGCTGCTTCCTCCGCCGCGTTGGCGGCGGCGATCTCCGCGTCGATCTCCTCGGGGTATGCGGCCCAGTAGCGGACTGAGGTACTTAGCAGGCGCAGGGCGATTCCCGTATTGCCGCTAACCAAGCTCAGCAGATCGTCGTCGTGCAGTCCGGGCTCAGCCGCGTGAGCCGACTTGATGGCGCGGATTACCTCCCAGATGTCAGGGCCTCCGGCTAGGGCCGCACGCCGCCCGGTGGGACCGGGCCTGAAGATAATCCCAGGATGCTCTGTCATTCGGAGAGCCTCGTCAACCAGTCGGTTGGCGGCGGAGGACAACGACATGCCGGGGTTCGCCGCCACGAAGGAGACCAACCTGTCCGCTACAGGCGGATCGAATCTGACGGGTGTAGGAGGACGCTTGCTCATGACTACATTGTAGTCGGTTAGAGTCATCGCAACAAACCTGGCCGGGCGCTTCCCAGTCGCCGCGCGAACCTTCCTCCGCCCTGCCATGATCCGGTGGCTATTCTCAAGGATCGGCTGACATGAACTGACATGAATTTTCTGCGCGATACCGTAGCGACCGGTGGATGGCGCGATATAACCGCCGGGCCTCATCTGTTGCTGTATTGCATCGGGAAGCTGCGCCGCTCCGAAGAATTGTCAAGCTGGGGCACCATTTTGGCAGCGGCAGCGAGAGCCCGGGCCGGTCCTGAATCTGGATGGTATTGCTGCGGCTGATTGCCGACGAGACCGTGCCGCCCAGCTTCCCAGAAACGTCCTGGTTACGGCGCTATCAGCGACCAGAACACCTGCACGTCGAAATCGCCGCTCGACGGGTCGGGATCGCCGTAGATCTCCCAGCGAGGGCCGGCCAGCCGGTACCCGTTCGCCTTGCTCCACTCGCACACCGCCTGGTGAGTGTCCCTGATCTTGGCGATCGGGCCGGTGTGGGTGGCGGTGGCGACGAGCCCGCCTGGCAGCGTTGACGCGACAACATGACCGGTGGGATCGAATGAGCCGCTTACCTGAACGCCGACTTCGACGTTGGGGACATCGTCCTTGTACAGCATGATGTTGTGCCCCCGCTTGTAGAGCTCCTCCGGAGCGCCACCGCGAAGAAAGCTCCACACTTTGTCCAGCATCGGCCCCCACATCGTCGGGAACTCCGCCCACGTGGTCGCCGCCACTACCACCGCTGTCGGCGTCGGTTCGACGGTCTTGACGGTCACATCGACACTCATGGCGCGCAGCATACGCCTTAGTCCTGCCCAGCACAGGGTGCCAACCGCCGGACCCTCTTGTCGCGACATGGATTAGTCGCACCTTCAGTGATCGCGAACAGCCAACCCATAGGTCAATGGGTTGAATAAGCAATGAGGGACAGATTGTGGCCCGGACAACAGATCATGACAGTGACCCAGATGTCAAGCGCGACAGGGAAGGCCTCATCTCACTAGAGTGCGCCGCCCTCGTCTCGGTCTTTGATCACGCATTAGCGCACCCGACGCAGCGCCTCGCGGCCGAGCGCGGTGACAGACGGGTAGCCGTCGATGGCCATGACCAGGTCGAGTTCGGCCAGCATGCAGCGCAGTACGTGCTCAATCCCGGCCTGGCCGCCAACCGCGAGGCCATACGCGTACGGCCGCCCGATGGCCACCGCCCGCGCCCCGAGTGCGAGCGCGATCACCACGTCGGCCCCGCTGCGCACGCCGGAATCGAAAATCACCGGCACGGCCCCGGCAGCGTCGACGACACCGGGCAGGCAATCCAGGGCAGGCAGGCCCCCGTTCGCCTGGCGTCCGCCGTGGTTAGAGCACCACAGGCCGTCCACTCCGGCGTCGACCGCCCGGCGTGCGTCCTCCGGCGCGCAGATGCCCTTGAGCAGCAGCGGCAGCGAGGTCAGTGACCGCAGCCAGGGCAGGTCATCCCAGGACAGCCGCTGATTGCCGAACACCAGCGCCCACTGGCCGGTGGCCGCCTGCATGTCCTGCTCAGGTGGCACGGCTAGGCGGCTGCGGAAAACGGGATCGCTGGTGTAATTGGCCAGGCACAGGCCCTTCAACTGCGGGAAGCTCGCCAGCGCCAGGTCCCGCGGCCGCCAGCCCAGCGTCAGCGTGTCCAAGGTGACCACGATGGCCGAGAACCCCGCGGCCTCGGCCCGGCGCACCAGACTTTCGCAAAGCTCCCGGTCGGCGGGCGGATAGAGCTGGAACCAGCCAGGGGTATCGCCGAACTCGGCCGCGACAGCCTCCATCGGATCCTGCGACAAGGTCGAGGCGACCATCGGCACGCCCGTGGTGGTCGCGGCACGGACACACGCCAGGTCGCCGTGCCCATCCTCGGCACACAGCCCGATCACACCGACCGGCGCGAGCAGCAGCGGCGTCGCAACGCGCCGCCCGAACAACTCCACCGACAAGTCCCGCTCGGCCGCCGCCGCGAGCATCCGCGGCATAAGTCCCCAGCCCTCAAAGGCCAGCACGTTGGCGCGCTGGGTCCGCTCGTCCCCCGCGCCGCCTGCGACGTACGACCACATCTCCGCAGACAAGGCCTCTTCGGCTTGCCGCTCCAGTTCCGCGTACGACATCGGCAAAGCCGGAGGCTTGCCGCTCAGGCCGTCAAGATAAACGCCGAACTGCCAGTCACCGTAATTACTCACCTACCGATTCAAGCGCAACCTCAGCCGGGGCGAGAAGCTAGGTCATCCCGAAGAAGGTCCATCAGCAGGCCGTCGTGGAACTTGCCATCGTCGCCACGCTCATACTGGCGCATTACACCGATGGGCCGGAAGCCGACCTTCCGGTAGCACCTGATCGCGCGGTCATTGGCCGCTGCGGGATCGATGGTGATTCTGTGGTGGCCGCGCTGCTCAAACAAGAACCTGGCGAGCAGGCCGATAGCCTCCGGACCGATGCCCCGGCCCTGGAAACTGGTCCCGAGGAAGATGTCGATACCCGCATGCCGGTACCTTGGGTCCTCCTCTTCGTGGTACTGAATGCCCCCGGCCACCCGGCCGTCGAATTCAAGCACCAGCAGCACGCTTGAGCCATCGCCGCGGAGGTTGGCCGTGATGCTGTCGGCCGAGTCGGGCTCGCCCCACCACCGGGTCACCGATTCTTCGCCTAGAACCGCCTGCAGCAGTGGCACGTCCGTGGGCGCACCGGGCCGGATCCGCACGTGTGAACCCCGGATCGCTGGCCGCAAGCTGGCGGCAGCATCGTCAGCCTCCCGCGGCAGGCCCTCTGTCATGCGCTTTCGGCTATCAGCCGCAGCTGATCGGCGTGCCATTCCTGGCCCTGCGGCGGGGGGCGCTCGCTACCGTCGCGCGCGGCGCTTGATGCGGCGATAACTCGCGGGTGCAGTTGCTGGTCCAGATCAAAGTCGTAGGCGCGGCCATTTGCCAGCGCGGCGAGCGCCAGGCCGTCGGGACTGGCCTGTGAGCCCGCCGCGGCCAGATATACGCCGTCCACGGCGTCGCTGAACGCAGCCCACCCTCCGGCGAACCACCAAGCCCATGCGCGTACCGTCACCCCGTCCACCCGCCACGACAAGGGCGACCACTGCGCGAACTGTTCGGCGCGTTCAACGGCATGGTTCACCAGCGCGTGCTGGAGCCCAGCTGGACGGGGAACTGAAGTCGCGGGCAGCGTCAAGTTCACCAAGACGAAAGCGGCATCGAACGCCACGGATTGCAGCGGAGGCTCTCCACCACGCGCCGCCTCGGCATCGGTCAGCGGCCGCGAGTGAGTCTCCACCATGACCATCGCTCCCGATTCCTGGCTCTGATGAGCCAGCCGCACCCAGCGGACCTCGTCGCCGAGGGTATCGCCGTAGGAATCCAGCCACCGGGCACCGGGCCATGACGCGTCCAGACCGTACACGGGGAAGGCCGCCGCCGGCGAAGCCGGAATCTGGCCGGAGCGTGTCATGCCACCATCATGCAGTGTGCTCCATGAGAACGTTGCACTCGAGTCTTCCCGGCCGGGTCGGCTTGCCATCAGGCACGCCCGCCTCATACGCCCAGGGCGTGCGCCTAGGGGGCCGACTGGCGCGGCGAGGCGGGCAGTCGCCGAAGCCTGGCTCTAAGACCCGTCCGTGGCTGATTGCAGGGAAGCATGCCGTCGTCCGACCGCTCAGCACCGTCATCAGCGCCCCCTTCGGGGCAACAGCGCACCAATGAGCCAGAAAAGCGGAAAGACCAGCCCCACGAGGAACATGACCCAGTGGCCTTTGCGTATCGAGATGATGCCAAGCGTGACGAGCAGCACGAAATAGATGATGCCGCCGGTTGTGATCCACAGCATAAGACCATCTCCTTCGCGAGCCTTGCCGCGGCACCCTCACGTATTTCGCGTACTGGCCCGCGTCAGCCCGCATCTAGGGCGTCCACCGTCGCCCGTGCACAACATATGCGGCCTGCCGCAAGGGACCTCACCCGCTGCGGGTGAGGTAAGGAAGCCACCCCTGCATAGTCTGAGTTCACAGCGAATCAGCCACTTGCGATGGAGGTCCCCTCATGCCCGCAACTCTCAACGCGGAGTCAGTCGGGCCGGTCGACGTCGCCGTCATCCTCTTCGAGGGAAACAAATTCAGCGGCGACGTGGCTCCGGCACTGGCCGACTTGAACGACAGCGGGACCGTCCGCATTATCGATTTCGCGTTCGTGCGCAAGGAAACCGATGGCACGGCCTCGGTCGTCGAGGCCGACGACCCGGAAGTGGCCGACGAGTTCAAACACTTCTACAGCACGCAGTTCGACCTGCTGTCCGAAGATGATCTGCTCAGGATCGCCGGTGAGCTCGAGCCTGCCTCATCCGCGCTGGTGCTCGTGTGGGAAAACAGTTGGGCCGCCCGCATCGCGGCGGCGATTCGCGCTTCCCACGGCCGGCTGATCTCCCAGGACAGGATCCCCCGCGAGACCGTCCTGCGCGCCATCGCCGCGCTGGACGAGCAGTAAGGCGAACGCCATGCCACCCAGACGAGCAGGAGGAGCAATGCCACCAAGACGAAGGGGACGTCCCGGCCTGATGGGCACGATGGCCCGCACCGCGGTCGTCGCAGGGACGGCCACCGCAGTGGCTGGCGGCGTGTCACAGCGGTCGTCGCAGAGGGCTGCCCAGCAACAGCAGGCTTCAGCGGCTCAGCAGCAGCAGGAGGCTGACCGGCAGCAGGCAATGGTTGACCAAGCGGCGGCGCAGGCATCCGCCCAGACAGCCGCCCAGATCCAGGCACAGCAGGCTGCAGCGCAACCAGCAGTGCCGCCCGCCGCGGCGGCGGACGACCGCATGGCCAAGATCAAGGAACTCGGCGACATGAAATCGCAGGGCCTGCTGACTGACGAAGAGTTCGCTGCCGAGAAGGCGAGGATCCTGGCCACGTAACAGTCTGCTTCGCCGCGTGGTATGCACCGAAATTAGGTCTAGCTGGCTGACTTCCTGATGGGCGGGATCTGGTAGGTGCCGTCGAGAACTGAGGCACGCGGCTGATACAGGCGCAGCAGAGGCCGGAAAGGCGCGGGCGGTGCGGGCAGCCAGTTGCTGGTGCCGGCGGGCTCATCGTGCTGGATCGTTATCGTGATCGACCCGTCGTTATCCCGGCGCAGGCCTGGTGTGCGGTCGCCGATGGAGTACCGGTTGAGCGGGTTGGCGACCAGGTAGAAGTCGGGCAGGTCGTACATGGTGATGGACCAGAAGGCGTCCACGGGCGGGGGCTGGTCGAACCGGAGGACGTACCGGTTGCGGCCGTCGAGCTGGTCGCCGTCCGCGTCGGCGTAGGTCATCGGGTAGGCGGCCTCGTAGCCGTGGTTTCCCCACAGGCCACCGCGGGCGGCCAGCGCCCGGGGCAGGTAGCTGGCTGTCCGGTCGGTCATCTTCCACGCCGGGTCATCGATGGTGCCCGGGCCAAGGTGGTCCAGGTTGTAGTCGAACATGTGATAGGTCAGCGTCCAGCCGTTGACGACCGGCGCCAGGTCGCCCGCCTTGAGAGCCGTCTCCATCTTCTGTTTCGCGGCGTCGGTGCCGTCGCCCATCGCTTTGGCCAGGGCGGGCGGGCAGTCCGCGTAGGGCGAGACGGGATCGAGCAGGCCCAACGGCGCGAACCGCTGCTGGTAGGCGCGGTCCGCTTCAGCGGGCGGGAAGGCCCGCATCCAGGTCCGCAGCTGCTCGAAGAACATCAACTCGGCGGGTACGGCTGACGGGGCGGGGACGCCCATCGCCGCTCCCGTGCCCTGGTACGGCTCGAGAGACAGCCCCCGTTGGAGTTTCCGGACAGCGGGCAGGTCGGCGGGGCCGTCGCAGGCCCACCGTCCTACGATGCTGCCGACGGAGGCCGGAAACTCGATGACCTGCACGTCGTCAGGTGCGGCTGCATGCCAACCCGGCAGAACAAGCAAGAATGACCCGGCCGACGTTCCCGTTGCGCGGCGGCCCACGTACGCGAAGTTGTTGGTCCACACGTCGACGAACTGCAGCACGTAATAGCGGCCGGCGGCGTCCGGCACGCGGAGCAGTACCGGGCCAGCGCTGACGTCGACCTGCGCGATCGAGTAGATGGTGTCGTTGTTGATCGACACGAACCGGTCTTCAGGTCCCGCGAGCGAAGACGCGTGGCTGAAGCTGTTGAACGGTGCCGGGGGGACCGATCCCACGCCGTCGCGGGTGAAGCGGATGACCTGCTGCACGTCAAAGATCAGCGGGAACCCGTAAATGTAGGCATCACCAGCCAGCGCCGCCAGGTCATCGCTCATCGGTCGCCCTCCTCGTCTCAGCACGCAGCCCACCACTGATCAGGCAAGGCTGCCTCGCCCGCTGAGGATGACGATGCCCTATCCAGCCGGCGGGCTGGCATGTCCGGCGAGGCATCGCGAGCCGTCTGAGGCGCGCACCCACATCTGGGTCAGGCGCACGGTGAAGGCAAGTTCTTGCCCGCCCCGGCACACCTCATCCGTGACGCGGGCGCCGCGGAGGTTCCCTTGGATGTACTCCTCGTAGCTGAGGACTTCGCCCTTGAAGGTGTGTCATCCGGCCTACGGCGCCACGAACGCGCGGATCGGGGGCCGTTTGCCGCGGTATGCCGGGGTCGTTTGGCCCTGCCGCCGCGCACTCCTACAGGTGAATCCTCAAATGGGGGTCCCTGCGCTAAGAAAGGGAGGGGCCATGACTATTACCTCAGCGCCGCACCACGGTGGCAAAGCCGCGCATCGCAGCAAGTTGCCGTACATCGTCCTGACCGTCGGCCTTGTCCTCGGCGCGATCGGGGTGGCCCTGATTATCTCTGGCAGCGGCGGCGGGTCTTCGGGTACCACGACGCAGGGATCGGGTATCGCTGCGACGCAGACGCGTGCGGTGGCGCCCTTCAGCAGCCTTGACCTTGCCGGGAGCAACATCGTCACGGTCACCGTCGGCGCCCCGCAGTCGGTCGTCGTGCACGCGGACACAAACCTGCTCGCTGACATCACGACCCGCGTCGCAGCCGGAACGCTGATCATCGGGGACACTGGCAGCTTCACCGCGAGAGCCCCAATGAGCGTCCAGGTCAGCGTGCCGGTCCTGACAACATTGAAGCTGAGCGGCAGCGGGCAGATCTCCGTCACCGGAATCAACACGCCACGGCTGACCGTGACGCTCCCGGGCAGCGGCATTCTCAACGCGGCCGGGACCGCGACTCAGCTTTACATCACTCTCGGCGGTTCCGGCGAAGCGCAGCTTGGCCAGCTCATCGCCCGTGACGTGCACGCTGTCGTCAGCGGCTCGGGCCTGATCCAGCTGACAGCCACGACCAGCCTGAACGCGGCGGTCCCGGGCACCGGCACGATTCTGTACAGCGGCAACCCATCGCAGGTGACCACGAGCGTGACCGGCACGGGAACCGTAACGCCTGGCTGAGCAGCAAGGTCATCGGCGGGGAATAACCAGGTGCGCCATATCGCGGAGAGCGAGTAGGACTGTGCCATGCCGCGACTGCATCCGCCGTTGACCCGCGTGCACGCCTCGTTTCTCACGGCCATGGAGGAGTTCCAGGCCGAGGGACGCGGCGGTCCGGACGACTACTCCATGCTCGGCCGCGAAATACGCGAAAACGCCGATCGGTGGGCTGAGCCCGAAGATTTCGCGTCCTATGCCCGCCGGCTGCGTGCGGACACACTCGAGGAATCACCTCGTCCGGAAGGACACGTCCCCGCGACGACGCTGTGGTGGGTCGACGACGAGGAGTACCTAGGCAGGCTGACCATCCGGCACCGGCTCACCGATCACCTGCTGAACGTGGGCGGCCACATCGGCTATGACGTCCGGCCCTCGGCACGGCGCCGCGGCCACGCGACCGCGATGCTCGCTGCCGCGCTTCCGGTGGCGCGCGGCCTGGGCATCGATTCTGCCCTGCTCACTTGCGACGAGGACAACATCGCCTCGCGCACGGTGATAGAAGCAAATGGCGGCGTCCTTGAAGACAAGCGCGACGGCAAGCTCCGCTACTGGGTAAAGACTTCCCCGGAAATGAAGTGGTGCCGATGACTGGCGAGTCGTCGGCTAGCGGCAGCGCGAACCAGGATGGCGGCATGAACTCGGAATTGCGCTCTGAGCTGCTGCGTCGCGTGGAAAAAGACCAGGCGGCGCGCAGCCTTCCCGACCGGGACATGGAAACCGTGCTGGCGGTCGACGCCGAAAATCTCCCCTGGCTGAAAAACGTGGTGGCCGAGGTCGGGTGGCCAGGCCGGTCGATGGTCGGCGGGGATGGCGCGCACGCGGCCTGGCTGCTAGCACAGCACGCCGACCGGGACCCCGCCTTCCAGCGCAGCTGCCTGGATCTGCTGACCGAGGCTGCCAAGCACGGCGAAGCCACGGTCATCGAGCTTGCCTACCTAACCGACCGGGTGCTGCTCGCCGAGGGTCAGCCGCAGGAATACGGCACGCAGATGACCGGAGGGGAGCACGGCTGGGCGCCGCGAAACCTTCGCGATCCTGACAACGTGGATGAGCGCCGGGCCGCCGTGGGGCTCGGGCCGGTCAGCGAGTACATCGCCCGGATCACCCGCAGTGAAGGGCCGCCCAGGCCGGCCAGCATCACCTGTCTGGACTGCGGCGAAGGCATCGATGTCTGGCTGCCCGACGAGGGTGAGGCACGGGATATCCGCTGCGCCGCCTGTGGCTGGACGACGACCGTAACGGTCGGCAGGCCACCAGGAGAACCTGACCGCTAGCGGCGGGAACCACGCCTCCGTTCGGGGGAATTGTTTTCAATACCGGCACGTTGGGAGGCTCCGGGGACGATTAGGGGTAGCCTCTTCCGGGCGTCTCGTTCAGTTAAGGAGAACTTCCGCCGTGTCGGTGACGGATGTAGAGAAACGACCAGCGTCGGACGTCGCTGTCCGCGCCGAGGCGGCGCGGCGCAGGACGTTCGCGGTGATCAGCCATCCGGACGCGGGCAAGTCCACGCTGACCGAGGCGCTCGCGCTGCACGCGTCCGCGATCAACCAGGCGGGCGCGGTGCACGGCAAGGCCGGGCGGCGCGGTGTCACGTCCGACTGGATGGCGATGGAACGCGACCGGGGCATCTCGATCACCTCGGCGGCGCTGCGCTTCGAATACGACGGCGCGGTGCTGAACCTGCTCGACACGCCCGGGCACGCGGACTTCTCTGAGGACACCTACCGCGTGCTCGAGGCGGTGGACTGCGCGATCATGCTGCTCGACTCGGCCAAGGGCCTGGAGCCGCAGACGCTCAAGCTGTTCGACGTCTGCCGCTCGCGGCACGTGCCCGTCGTCACGTTCGTGAACAAGTGGGACCGGCCGGGGCGTGAGCCGCTGGAGCTGCTCGACGAGATCGAGCAGCGAATCGGGCTGCGCCCGACGCCGGTGAACTGGCCAGTCGGGGTGGCCGGCGACTTCCGCGGGCTGATCGAGCGGGCCACGGGCGAGTACACCGCCTACACCCGCACCCCTGGTGGCGCCGAGCGGGCGCTTGAGCAGCGCTTTTCTGCGGCCGAAGCGCTGGAACGCGAGGGTGACGCGTACGCGGAGGCGGCCGACGAGCTTGCGCTGCTCGACGAGATCGGCGCCACGATAGACATGCCGTCGTTCCTGGCCGGCGAGTCGTCGCCGGTGCTGTTCGGCGCGGCGCTGCCGAACTTCGGCGTGCGCAGGCTGCTCGACGCGATGCGCGCGCTGGCCCCGGGGCCGTCGCCCCGCCTCGACGTGGACGGGATCGCGCGCTCGGTCGACGCGCCGTTCTCCGGCCTGGTGTTCAAGGTGCAGGCCAACATGGACCCGGCGCACCGGGACCGGGTGGCGTTCGTCCGGGTGTGTTCTGGGCGGTTCGAGCGCGGCATGGTGCTCACCCACGCGGCCACGGGCCGGCCGTTCGCTACGAAATACGCGCAGGCGATGTTCGGCCAGGACCGGGAGACCGTGGACGTGGCCTTCCCCGGTGACGTGATCGGCCTGGTTAACGCCACCGCGCTGCGGCCGGGGGACACGCTGTTCGCCGACCTGCCGGTGGCGTTCCCGCCGATCCCGTCGTTCGCGCCCGAGCACTTCGCGGTGGTGCGGTGCAAGGACGCCAGCAAGTACAAGCAGTTCCGCCGCGGTGTCGACCAGCTGGACACTGAGGGCGTCGTCCAGGTGCTGTCCTCAGACCTGCGCGGTGACCAGGCGCCGGTGCTCGCCGCGGTGGGGCCGCTGCAGTTCGACGTGGTGCTGCACCGGCTCGAGCACGAGTTCGGCGCCCGTTCGGAGCTTGACCACCTCGACTACTCGCTGGCGCGCCTCACCGACGCCTCCGGCGCGACCGCGCTGGCCGGCCAGCGGGGCGCGGAAGTGCTCACCAGGCGGCTCGACGGGGCGCTGCTCGCGCTGTTCGCCGACAAGTGGCGGCTGAACGCGATCACCCGGGACAACCCGTCCGTCCGGCTCGACCCGCTGCTCGCGGGCACCGAGTAAGACCGGGAAACGCCTGACCGCTACTTCATCCGGGCGACAGCGATCTGGTCGAAATCGCCGATGCCGTTGGTGATGCCGCCGCCACCGGACCACTGCCACATCAGTGCGTACTTGCTCGCCGCGGTCTGCCCGCCGAAGAACTGGGCGCACACCGACGAGCCGCGCAGGCACCAGCCGACGGGAGCGGACGACAGGTGCGTTGTCTCCGGCAGGTAGGTCCACTCGTAGGTGTTCGGGATCACCGAGGCCGTGCCGGTGCCGAAGATGTTCACCCAGATCGGGGCCGAGGAGTACACGCCGACCTTGTACGCGGAGTGTGCGGTGATGTAGGCGGCGAACCCGTTGAACTCGGCCCGGTCAACGGTCGCCGGGGTGTGCAGCTGCTTCACGACCCCGCTGCACGGCGAGGTGTATACCTTGTTCCACCCGTTGTCATACGCTGGCAGGATCCCCGGCTCCTCGATGTCCGCCCACACCACGGGATACGTGACGTGCAAGCTCTTCATGGCCGCTAGCGCCCATGCCGCCTGCTGCGCGCCCCACGTGGCCGCCTCGGCGGCGGTCCCGTTCCAGTGCGGGTCGACACCCGGACCGCCCATGTACCAGTACACGCCGGTGCCGACGCCGATGTGATACTTGGTGTAGTTGACGTTGGCTTGGGCGCTGTTGGCCGACGACCAGGCGAGGAAATTGCCGGTCCGGCACCCCTCCATGCGCGCCCAGTTCCCCGCCATGCCCATGTAGCCGCCGTAGCCGCTGCCCATGACGGGCTCCTGATAAGGGCCGCTGCCAGTGACGGGCACTGGCCAGCTGTCGCTCCCGTAGCGCATACCCGGGCCGTCGACCGTGATCGCGGCCTCCGCCGTAAGCGGAAGCATGACGGCGGCGGCCGCCGCCAGGCTCAGGAAGACTCCAAATACCTTTGATACCGTACGCATGGTCTCAACTCCCCCAGATCGCTGCAAACTACTCTTTGTCTGCTAAGACGCACCGGGGGAGGCGATGGTTGGGCGGATCCGGCCGGCATGTCCTAATTTTATCGCTCCCTGGGGGGTGGAGCGATCACCGTCCGTGCTCGCGCCCGCCTCTCACCCGAAGCTGGCCGCCGATATCGCCGCATTCCGCACCAGATGTATGTCCGTGCCGGTGTCGGTGCCCGCCGTATAGGCGAGCGCGACCGACGGCGGCAGCGACACCGCCTGCGCGAGCACCTGCTGGCCGTCGAGGTCCACGATCAGCACGCCGTTTTGCACGGTCACCGACACGTCGTGCGTTCCCGAGCGCAGCTGGCCGATCTCCACCGCGGTCTGCTGATAGGTCATCGTGCCGTTCGCGCCGGTCACGATCGAGGCGAAGTTAGCCGACGGGTCACCGCCCTGATAGAAGGTGTTAAAGGCGACCGCCACCCCGGTCAGCCCGGTGAAGCCGAGTCCCTTGCCGTCCGCGCCGACCGTGGTCACCTTCGTCGGCGGCGTCAGCAGCGCGAACGTCATGCCCTCCCCGCCCGAACCGCCGCCGATCTGGATGTTGAACCGCGCGTGCAGGCCGTTGCTCGTGACCAGGCGCTGGTAGACCACGGAGCCCGCCTGGTTGGCGACCCGCTGGGTGAGCTGGGTGCCGGAGCCATACATCAGCGCGGATCCGTTGTAGGACCACCCGCCGCCGGGCGGCGGGACGACCGCCGGCCCTGACGACAGCTGGACCCCGGAGACGGCGTGGATGTCGTCGCCCTTCCCGGTGCCGGCGGTGAACGCGGGGAGCACGAGTGCCGGCAGCTTGACAGCCACCGTCAGGTACCGCTTCACGTCCACCCACACGGAGATCTTCCCGTCCGAGACCGTGACGCCGATCTTGTGCGTCCCCGACCGCAGGTTAGGCACCTTCGTGGAGGTGGCCGCGAACACGAGATGGCCGTTCGAGGTGCCGGTCGCGATGCCGATGAAGTTGCCCGACGGGTCCCCTGGGTCCTTGAACGTGCCGAGCACGACCGCGACGCCGGACACGCCGCCGAAGCCCACCATCCCGCCGTGCCCGCCAACCGAGCTCACGGTCGCGGCCGCCGGGTTCAGCAGCGCGAACGTCATCCCGTCCGCGCCGGTCCCGCCGGAAAGCTGCGCCGTGAACCGCGCCGTCAGCCCGTTGCTCGCCAGCGGCTCGTAGTAGACGGCCGAGCCAGCCTGGTACTGCGTGGCCGGGGTCAGCTGCAAAGTGGTGCCGGTCACCTGGGCGCTGCCGTTGAGCGTCCACCCGCCGCCGGGGGACGGGATGGCGACGCCTGAGACGGGCGCGGTGCCGGTGCCGGTCACCGAGATCGTGACCGTCCGCGCTCCCGTGTGGCCGTCGCTGTAGGTGATCTGGTATTTCCCGCCCGCCGCTCCCCGGCTCTGCGGCGTGAACGTAACGGGCATCTGGATGCTGTAACCGGGGCCAACGGCCAGCCCGGTAGTAACTGGCGTCGGGGTGCCGAACGGCACCGCGGGGACCGTGAACCGGGTGATGTTGACGGGCAGGTTGCCGGTGTTCTTCAGCGTCACGGTCTGCGACGCGAACTGCCCGAGATGCACGTTCCCGAAGGTGACCGATGCCGGCGCGGCAAGCACGCCCTTCCCGTTCACGCCCGTAGCGGTCAGTGTCACGGTCGCGCTGGTGCCAGGCCCGGTGGCGGTGACCGTCAGCTTGCGGGTAACGGCCCCGGCCTTCACAGGCTTGAAGGTCACAGTGATCACGACCGACCCGCCCGCCGGGATCGAGGTCTTCTTGGCCAAACCCGTTATCCCGAACGGAGTCGTGGCGCCTGTAATGGCGCTAACGGTCTCCGCGGAGGTGCCGCCGTTGACGATGTCGGTCTGGTAGGACCGGTTCGAACCCACCGGCACTGTGCCGAAGATCAGCCCGGTCTGTGACGCGTACAGGCCGGTCTGGGTCCCGTTGCCGGTCAGCGACGCGGTGACCGTGGTGAAGTTCGGGGTATCGGTGGTGATCGCCAGCGAGCCGGTGAAGCCGCCCGGCTTGACGGGCTTGAACGTCACCGGGACGCTCAGCGCCTGCCCGGCACTCAGGGTCACGGGCAGGGTGACGGGCGACCCGGATTCGGTCGGAGTTCCCGCCGTGAACGGCACCGCCGAGCCCGTGACGCCCACGGCCTTGATCGTGACCGTGGCGGCCGCGGTGACGGTGACCGCCTGATTCGCCGACTTGCCCACCGCGACCTGCCCGAAGGCGGTCGCGGGCGCGGTCACCGGCGCGGTGTCCGGGCTGCCGAAGCCAAGCACGGTCCCGTCCCTGGTGCCGACGTAGACACGGCCGTCCGCGGTGGCCGGGACTGTGAACTTAGCCGCGGTCCCGATGGGTGCTGACCAGATCTCCTGCAGCTGTCCGGCCTGTGGCACCGCGTCGAACGCCTCGAGCATGCCGGTGCCGGTAGCGTTCTCGCCTTGGGTGTACACCTCCCAGACGACGGCCGACGACGGGTCGGTGCCGTTGGAGGTGACCGCTGGCGATCCCGACGTATACCCGAATGTCCCGGCGCTGTTCCCGGCATCTGTCAGCGTCGGCGCCGACGGGTTGGAACCGTTGAACAGCAGGGCGCGCAGGTTGTCTCGCACGCCGACGTAGTAGATGTAGTCGGCGCCGCCGTCTCCGGCGAACGCCGCCGGGCGTCCCCACTCGCCGCCGTAGGGGCCGCTCTCGATCACCGGGTTGTCGGTGCCGCCCGGGCCGGTCTCCCGGCCGCCGAGCGCGTCCCGGTCCAGGATGAAGATCCGGCCGTCCTTGCCGGCGGCGACCATCAGGTCCGGGTAAGTGGTCGTGCCGAACGGCAGCCCGACCGCGCCGCCGGAGCCGAAGTCCGTGTCGTTGGCGTCCAGCGTCGGCGCGTTGGCCGGGCTGAAGAAGTCCTGTGCCGCCAGCGCGCCGCCCTGCGTCACGGCGAGCCGCACCACGGAGTCGCCGAGTTCGGCGGGCGGGGTCGTGCCCGGGCCCGGGGCGGGCGAGACCCCGTTTCCGGTGACGAGGAAGATCCGGCCCTGGCCGTCCGACATGAGGCCGCTGCCGCCCATCCAGATGCCGGACTGGTTGTCTGTCAGTCCTGCCTCGTCGGTCCACATGGTCTGCGCCCTGCTGGTGGTGTTCACCCCGACCACGTAGCCGGCATAGGGCGAGTAGTCGCAGTACGAGGCGAACGATATGTAGACAGAGCCGTTGAGCAGCAGCAGGCCCGCGCGCTGCCGTTCGGTGAGCGGGTTGAATGGCCGGGTCGGGTCGTTGACCGGCGAGCCCTGGATCGGAACCTTCCACTGGACGGCGCCGGTCTGCTCGTTGATCGCGTACAGGTAGATGTCCGGCTGGTACTGGGTCGGCCCGTCGTTGACGACCGCGGTCACGTACAGGGTCCCGGTAGACGGGTCGTAGACCGGCGTGCTCGTGATCCCGATGTCCGGTGTCAGGTCGGTGCAATTGGTCACGCTCGACGGCCAGAACGGGCCAAGGTCCAGCGACCAGTTGATCGCGCCGGTCTCGCCGTCCAGGCTGTACACCCAGTCTTCTTCGGTGGCGACGATCACGCTGCTGGTGCCCGCTGTCGTGTTGTCCACCACCAGCGGCTGCGCGTACACCTGGCCGTTTACAGTGGTCTCGAAGAGCTTGCCGAAGCTGCCGCCCGAGACGGTCGCCGGGCTGAGGCCGGGCTCGTTCGGGTCCCAGCCGTCGCGGAGGAGGTTCTGCGAGGCGGTGTCCTCGTCGTCGGGGCTGGCCGCGCCCAGAGCGCGGGGGGCGCTAGAGGCGCCGGGGGCGCTGGGGTGCCCCGAGGCGGCGAGCGCGGTGGCCGGCGATGCCAGCTGGGCGGCGGCAAGCGTTCCGGTCAGCAGCATGGCCGCAGTGAAGAGAGAGGCTGTAAGCCGCATGCGGGCTCTCCGTTCATGGGGCGCGCGCGGCAGCAGCCGGGACGCGGGCGCGATCAGGCGGGCAGTAAGGCCCGTAGCGGCGGGATTCGCCAAGGGTTGCATACGATCGCCTGAGCCGCCACATAGACAGGCATGTGCTTCATAACACTGTGGTTACCGGCACGATGGGCTCAGCGCGGGCAGCACGGTGTGCAGGGTGGCCGGCAGGTAAACAGACGAGCAGGCGAGGCTACATTTGCTCGCCTGGAAACTCCAGCTGGCTGATGGCCAGGCCGTAGGTCATGGCGGCAAGTTTGGCGATGTTCCCGTGCGCGCCGAGAGGTGCGGCGCACTCCGCCCCGACCCCTATGGCGTCCAGGTCGCTCTTGGTGGCCTCAGGGCCGATGAAGCACGGGGCGATCGCGAGCCGGTTCACGCCCATTTCCTTCAGGCGCATCGCGCCTTCCTGCAGGGACGGCGCGCTGTCCAGGGACGCCGGGATGACCGGCAGCGCGAGGCGCGCCGCCAGTAGCACCGAGGTAACGTTGGCCGCCGCGGCGGCGTCCGGTCCGCCGACGGTCGCGATGATGATGCCGTCCGCGGCGGTCACGATGCTGAACAGCCGGACCCGGTCCGCGCGTGCGAGGCCCGCCTCCGCCAGCCTGATGTGCAGCACCTCGGCGACCAGCGCGTTGGAGTTGACGAAGCCGCTGACGACCGCGTTCACCTCACTGGCGGCGACCGCTTCGCGGAGCCTCCGGGTCAGCGGGGGGTTGGGAGTCGCGATCAGCGGGACGACGACGGCGCACGGCGCGCCGGCCGGGCGCCGTGCCGCGGCGTCGGCGAGCACGGCGCGGACGTCGGTCGGGTCGCTGCGCCCGCCGCCGTCAATGCGCGCGGCCCGCACGTCTACCGCGGGGTTGTCGACCCGGAGCACGGCGGCGAGCTCGCCGACCGCCCCGGAGGTGAGATCGGTGTCGCTTCCCGGCACCGCGAGCACCAGAGCGGGGGCGCTCTGCGGCAGGCTCGCGGGAACCGGCCGGCGGTGCCGGCCGGCGGGACGGGGCGGCCGGACCGCGGACTGCCGGAACGGCATGCCCTGGCGGCCGGGGAGGCCTTCGGCCTGCCTGCCTGGAAGGCCTTCGCTGCGGCCAGGGCCTTCGCTGCGGCCAGGGCCTTCGGCCCGGCCCGGAACGCCCTCAGCCTGGCGGCCCGGAACACCCTCTGCCTGCCTGCCTGGATGGCCCTCGTCGGGCCGGTTCCCGCCCGCGTGCTTAGCGGGAAGGCCGCCCGTGAACTCTCGTGCCGGCATCGTCCCGCCCGGCTGCCGGGAGGGCATGCCATCGCTAGGCTGCCGCATGGGGAGGCCTGCCGAGGGGTCGCGAACATCCGTCACGAGTCGGAAGCCTAGCCCCAAGGTGCCCTTGATGCCTCAAAAGCGCCGAAACAGGTGAAGTGGGAAGGGGTTTCCGTCACCAAGTTCTGACTCAGCGTGTCACCAGCGGTTACTTGACCCTCAGAGGTCCACAGGTGCCGCAGCGCGGAAATTCGGGAGCCCGCGGGATGCAATTAATGCTACTAGTGAGTAACATAGGCTCAGTAGCCGACCTGCGGAGCGTCACATGACTCACTACAAGAGCAATCTCCGGGACATCGAGTTCAACCTCTTCGAAGTACTCGGCCGCCAGGAAGTCCTTGGCACCGGCCCGTTCACCGAGGTGGACGAGGAGACGGCTCGCGACATGCTCGCGGAGGTCAACAGGCTCGCGATCGGGCCGATTGCCGAATCGTTCGCCGACGCCGACCGCAATCCGCCGGTCTTCGACCCGGCCACCGGGACCGTGACGCTGCCGGAGTCGTTCCGCAAGTCGTTCCGTGCCCTGATGGACGCGCAGTGGTGGCGCCTCGCAGTGCCGCCGGAGCTCGGCGGGACCGTGGTGCCGAGGTCGCTTAGCTGGGCGGTGGCAGAAGCCGTGCTCGGCGCGAACCCCGCCGCCTGGATGTACTCTAACGGCCCGACGTTCGCCGCCATACTGTGGAATATCGGCACTCCCGAGCAGAAGCGCTTCGCGGAGCAAGCCGTCGAGCGCGAGTGGGGCGCGACGATGGTCCTCACCGAGCCGGACGCGGGCTCGGACGTAGGCGCCGGGCGTGCACGGGCGATCGAGCAGCCCGACGGGACCTGGCACATCGAGGGCGTCAAGCGGTTCATCACCGGCGCCGAGCACGACATGACCGAGAACATCTTCCACCTGGTGCTCGCCCGGCCCGAAGGCGCCGGCCCGGGCACCAAGGGCCTTTCCATGTTCCTAGTGCCCAAGTACCTGGTGAACGAGGACGGCACGCTCGGCGAGCGGAACGGCGTGGTGGTCACCAACGTCGAGCACAAGATGGGCCTGAAGGTCTCGACGACCTGCGAGGTGACGTTCGGCGCTGACCGGCCGGCGATAGGCACGCTGGTCGGCGGCGTGCACGAGGGCATCAAGCAGATGTTCATGATCATCGAGCACGCCCGGATGCTGGTCGGCAGCAAGGCGATCGCCACGCTCTCCACGGGGTACCTCAACGCGCTCGACTTCGCGAAGAACCGCGTGCAGGGTCCGGACCTGACCAGGCAGACCGACAAGGCCGCGCCGCGGGTGACGATCATCCGCCATCCGGAGGTGCGCCGGATGCTCATGCTGCAGAAGGCCTACGCGGAGGGCATGCGCGCGCTCGTGCTCTACACGGCCGCGCAGCAGGACGCCATGCTGCTCGCCGCCGCGGCGGGCACGACCGACGAGGCCGCCGCGGCCCGCAACGACCTGCTGCTGCCGGTTGTGAAGGGCGTCGGGTCCGAACGGGCGTACGAGATGCTCACGCTGTCCTTGCAGACGCTTGGCGGTTCCGGGTTCTTGCAGGACTACCCGATCGAGCAGTACATCAGGGACGCGAAGATCGACAGCCTGTACGAGGGCACGACCGGCATCCAGAGCCTCGACCTGTTCTTCCGCAAGATGGTCCGCGACCAGGGCGCCGCGGTCAGTTCGCTGCTCGCCGACATCGCGGCGTTCGCCGCCTCCGGCGACGAGGGTAGCCAGGGCAGCGACGGCAGCGGCCGGCTGAAGACCGAGCGTGCCGCCCTCGCCGAAGCTGTCGCGCAGGTCGAGGCGATGCTGACGGCGATGACCGGCTTCGTGATGGGCTCGCTGGAACGCCCCGAGGAGATCTACAAGGCCGGGCTCAGCACCGTGCGGCTGCTGCTCGCCTTCGGCGACCTGATCATCGGCTGGCTGCTCGCCAGGCAGGCCGAGGTTGCGCAGCGCGCGCTCGACAACGCGGACACGCTCGCGGCCGCCGATCGTGACTTCTACGCGGGCAAGCTCGCCGCGGCCAGGTTCTTCGCCACGACCGTGCTGCCCCGCCTGGAATCCGACCGGAAGGTGATCGAGCAGACCACCCTCGACCTCATGGACCTCCCCGAAGAAGCCTTCTAGGCTCCTTGCCCTCCCGGGCCGAGGCGCGCTGCCCCCCGCGCCCCCGGTCCGGGAATCTCTCGTCACACGAGCCGCTAGCACCGCTGAGTGCACTAGGGGCTCGCGGTCGGCGTCATGATCCTGAAAACATTTTTTAATAGATAAACGAATTGCACCCATGGGTGTTAATAATTTTCGTGATCATGGGGTGGGGCCTGGTGGGTCGGCCCGCGTGCCTCAGAACTCGAACTGGACGGCGACCCGCTGCGCGGCGAGCGGCAAGATGTGGCGCTGGATGATCTCGCGATGCCCGGGGTCGTCGCGGTACGCGAAGAAGCCGGCCTCGTCGTCGAAGTCCGCGGTCACCGCGAAGTCGAAGTTCCCCTCGGCGAAGCCCGCGTCCGCCCCTGACGCGAACGCGCGAATCGACGGCACCATCGAGGGAAGCTTCGCGACCTCGGTCGCAACCTGCTGCCTGTCCTCCTCCGTCGCCTCGTCCTTCCAGCGGAACATCACGGTGTGACGGATCATTCAGAGCCCCATGTCGTCGAGTTCCCGCAGCAGATCATCCGCGGCCGAAGAACCGCCCGGACTAGCCTGCCCACTTGATGGACGCCGGTCGACGCCGGCGGTGCCTCTGGCACCGCCGGCGTCGCTGTTACCGAGACCCGTGCGGCCCGACTTGCGCGTGGGAAGGCCGGATGTCCACCCGCTTGCCCACCCACCGGAGGTGACGCTCGCGGTGCTGCGCGACCGCAGGATCCAGGCCGCGAGCACCCCGCCGAACAAGCCGCCGAGATGCCCGATCCAGCTGATCCCCGGGGTGCCGGGCATCGCCACCTGCAGGATGTACCAGTACAGCACGCCCGCCACGACCCCGATACCGATGTCGAGCAGGTTGCGGTCGAAGAAGCCGCGGATCAGGACGTAGCCGAAATACCCGAAGATGAGCCCGCTGGCGCCCACCGTGGGCTCGCTGCTGCTCTGGAACAGCCACACCGCGAGCCCGCTCGCCACTCCGGCGATCAGCGTCACAAGCAGGAACTTGCTGATGCCCCGGTACGCGGCCAGCACGCCGAGAACGAACAGGGGCACCGTGTTGCTCTCGATGTGCTGCCAGGACAGGTGCAGGAACGGCGCGGTGAAGATGTCCGGCAGGCGGCCCACGGCATGCGGGTAGATCGCGAACATTCCGTTGAAGCGGTACCCGTCGGCCCAGTTGAACACCTGCAGGACCCAGATCAGCGCCAGAAAGCCGCCCATCAGTACTAGCGCGTCGCGCACCTTGCGCACGGACATCCTGGACCCCTAACCTTCGGCACGCCGGCGGCTCACGACCACGCGAGCATCCGGACCGGATCCTCCAGCATCCAGCCTACGTCCCGGAGCACCGCTGAGCCGAGTTCTCCGTCCACGATCCGGTGATCGAAGGACAGCGACAGCGTCGTCACCTTCCGCACGGCAAGTTCGCCTTGATGCACCCAGGGCATGTCGCGCACCTGGCCGAAGGCCAGGATCGCCGCCTCGCCAGGCGTCAGGATCGGCGTTCCCGCGTCGACGCCGAACACGCCCACGTTAGTGATCGTGATCGTGCCGCCGGACAGGTCGCCCGGCGTCGCCTTGCCCGCCCGCGTCGTGGCGGCGAGTTCGTCGATCGCCCGCGCGAGCCCGGCGAAGGTCAGCGCGTGCGCGCCCTTGACGCTGGGCACGAGCAGGCCGCGCTCGGCCGCCACCGCGATGCCGAGGTTGACGTAGTTCTTGACGACGATCTCCTGCGCGCCGTCGTCCCACGACGAGTTGACCATGGGATGCCTGGCGACGGCGACGAGCAGCGCCTTGGCCACGAACAGCAGCGGCGACACCTTCACCCCGGCGAACTCGGGCAGTTCGCGGGCCCGGCGGACGGCCGCCATCGTCTCCGTCACGTCTACCTGCAGGAATTCGGTCACGTGCGGAGCGGAGAACGCGCTCGCCACCATCGCCGCCGCGGTGTGCTTGCGCACCCCGCGGATCGGGATCCGCTCCTCGGTCCCGCTCGGGCTGGGCGCCGCGGCGACAGCGGGCGCGCCGTCGCCGGTTGCCGCGTATCCGTATCCCGAACGATCGGTGCCTTCTCCCGCAGCCCGCTGTACATCCTCCCGGGTGACCGACCCCTCCGGCCCGCTTCCCGCCAGGGCGGTCAGGTCCACCCCGAGATCCCGAGCCAGCTTGCGCACCGGCGGCTTAGCTCTGCTTCCCCCCGGCCGACCCCCCGGGGACCCCCCGCCCAGGGGGACTTCCCGTCCCCCCGGACCCCCCTGGGGGCTGCTCTCCGGCAGCGCGGACGGTGCTGGAGGTGTGGCGGGATAAGACGCGGGGCGTGTCGACGCCCCCTTTCGCGCGCGACGGGTCGTCGAGCCTGGCCTGACGCCGTAGCCGACAAGAACCGCGTGCCGGGCAGGCTCCTCAGTCTCGTCCGTGGCGTCAGCCTGGGCGGCGAGCTGCTGAGCCGCGGCATGAGCAACTCCCCGCCGGACCCCGGCAGTCTGGGCGGGCCCGATGGTCTGGGCCGAGGTAGTCTGCGCGGGCCCGGAGGCCTGGCCGGGGGCCTCGCCCGCGCCGGGTACGTCGACCGCGATGATCGGCGCGCCCACGTCGACGGTCTGGCCTTCGTCGACCAGCAGGGCGCTGACGGTTCCGGCCCACGGGCTCGGCAGTTCCACGACCGCCTTCGCCGTCTCTATCTCCACGATGACCTGGTTGACCTCGACCTTGTCGCCGGGCTTGACGTGCCAGGACACGATGTCGGCCTCGGTCAGGCCCTCCCCGACGTCGGGGAGCTTGAACTCCTTGTTCATGTGCTCCATCCCCGGGTTCAGAAGGCGAAGGCGCGGTCGACGGCGTCCAGGATCCGGTCCAGGTCGGGCAGGTAGTGCTCCTCGAGCCTGGCCACCGGGTACGGCGTGGCGAAGCCGCCGACCCGCAGGACCGGCGCCTCGAGGTGGTAGAAGCACTGCTCGGTCACCCGGGCCGCGATCTCGGCGCCGAGTCCGGCGTACACCGGCGCCTCGTGCACGACCACGCAGCGGCCGGTCCGCGACACCGAGCCGATGATCGTCTCCATGTCGAGCGGCGACAGCGACCGCAGGTCGATGACCTCGATGGACCGGCCTTCTTCTGCCGCCGCGAGGGCCGCCTCGGCGCAGGTGCGGACCAGCGGCCCGTAAGTGAGCACGGTCACGTCGTTCCCCGGCATCACGATCCGCGCCTTGTCCAGCGGCAGCGTGCTGTCCAGCGGGGCCGAGATGTCGACTTCGCTCTTGTCCCAGTACCGGCGCTTGGGCTCGAAGAAGATCACCGGGTCGTCGCAGGCGATCGCGAGCTGGATCATGGCGAACGCGTCCGCCGCGTCCGCGCAGGCGACCACGCGCAGTCCCGCGGTGTGCGCGAAGAAGACCTCCGGTGACTCGCTGTGGTGCTCGACCGCGCCGATGCCGCCGCCGAACGGGATGCGGATGACGACCGGAAGCTTCACCAGGCCACGCGAGCGGTAGTGCATCTTGGCGAGCTGGCTGACGATCTGGTCGGTCGCCGGGTAGACGAAGCCGTCGAACTGGATCTCGCAGACCGGCCGGTAGCCGCGCAGCGCCAGCCCGATGGCGGTGCCGACGATTCCCGACTCGGCCAGCGGCGTGTCGATCACGCGGTGCTCGCCGAAGTCCTTCTGCAGCCCGTCGGTGACCCGGAAGACGCCGCCGAGCCTGCCGACGTCCTCGCCCATGATCATCACCTTGGGGTCGGCCTCGAGCGCCCGGCGCATCCCCTCGTTCAGGGCCCGGGAGAGCGTGAGCTTGGTCATCGCGCAACCTCCTCGAACGAGTTCAGGTAAGCCGCGTACTGCGCGCGCTCAGCGTCAAGGATCGCGTTCGCACCCGTGTACACGTGGTCGAATACCGCGAGCGGCGGCGGATCTGGTAGTGCCCGGCAGGCCTCGCGGACGTGCGCGGCCAGTTCGGCCGCCTCCGCCTCGACCTCCTCGAAGAACGCGGAGTTCGCCTGGCCGGTGCGGGCCAGATAGGCCCGGACGCGCTCGATCGGGTCGCGCAGCCGCCATGTCTCGACCTCGCTCGCCAGCCGGTACCGCGTGGGGTCGTCGGTAGTGGTGTGCGCGCCCATCCGGTACGTGTACGCCTCGATCAGCGTCGGGCCCTGGCCCTCGCGCGCCGCGCGCAGCGCCTGCCGCGTCACCTCATAGCAGGCGAGCACGTCGTTGCCGTCGACCCGGACCCCGGGGAAGCCGAAGCCGCGGGACCGCTGGTAGATCGGAATCGGGCTCTGCCGTTCCTGCGGGGCGGAGATCGCGTACTGGTTGTTCTGGCAGAAGAAGACCACCGGGGCGTGGAAGACCGACGCCCAGCAAAACGCCTCGCTGACATCCCCCTCGCTGGTGGCGCCGTCACCGAAGTAGACGATCACCGCCTCGTCCTCGGCGCTGTCCCGCTTGATGCCCATCGCGTACCCAGTCGCGTGCAGCGTCTGGTCGCCGATGACGATCGTGTAGAGGTGGAACTTGTACTCCTCCGGGGCCCAGCCGCCGTTGCTGACGCCGCGGAATAGCTCGAGCAGCCGGACGGGATCGAGACCGCGGCACCACGCGACGCCGTGCTCGCGGTACGAGGGGAACGCCATGTCCTTGGGCGAGAGCGCGCGCCCCGAGCCGATCTGCGCGGCCTCCTGGCCGAGCAGCGACGCCCAGATGCCGAGTTCGCCCTGGCGCTGCAGCGAGATGGCCTCGGTGTCGACGCGCCGGACCAGCACCATGTCGCGGTACAGGCCTTTGATGTTTACGTCGCTGAGCGGGTACTTCGGGTGATCGACCCGTTCGCCCTCGGGAGTAAGGAGCTGGATGAGCTCGCAGTCATTAGGCGCGACCATAGTCGCACCGCCGGTTTCGACGGTCACGTGCCACTCCTTTCGGCTAGGTCCGGCGGTGGGATTGCCACCGACGGCCCGACCGGCCTTGATGCCTTGGTAGCTGTACGCTTCATGGGCGCTCGCTGCCGCGGTTGGACGCTTTCACCTGACGATATATGCCCTGTTTGCCCTGGAGGATACGTGGCCAGAGTGATCGTTGAAGTAATGCTCAAGCCGGAGATTCACGACCCGCAGGGTGAGGCGGTGCTCAGTGCATCACACCGCCTCGGGTTCGGCAACGTGACCGGCGTACGCCAGGGGAAGCGGTTTGAGCTGGAACTCGACGGCCCCGCGGACGGCACCGCCCTCGCCGCCGTGGAGGAACTTGCCCGCGAACTGCTCGCCAACCCCGTGATCGAAGAGTTCTCCCTCCGCCCCGCCGACTAAACCGACCCGCCATCCAAGACGTGGGATACATATGGTCGCCAGGGCAACCATTTCTATCCCACGTCCCGCGGATCGGCTGGCCGGGCGGGCGTTTCGCTGGGCTGGGGCGGTGGCGGGTAGGCTGCCGTCGTGCGGATAGGCGTTGTGACGTTCCCTGGATCGCTCGACGACACCGACGCGGCACGCGCGGTGCGCTACGCGGGGGCGGAGCCGGTTCCGCTCTGGCACGCCGACCGGGACCTGCGGGGCGTCGACGCGGTTATCCTCCCCGGTGGCTTCTCCTATGGCGACTACCTGCGCTGCGGCGCGATCGCCAGGTTCTCGCCCGTGATGGCCGGACTCGTGCCCGCCGCCAGGGCGGGACTGCCGGTGCTCGGCATCTGCAACGGCTTCCAGATCCTGTGCGAAGCGCACCTGCTGCCCGGCGCACTTACCAGGAACGCGGGCCTGCGGTTCATCACCCGTGACGTGCGGCTGACGGTCGAGAACGCGGGAACCGCGTGGACCGGCGGCTACACGGGCGGCCAGCGGCTGCTCGTGCCGCTGAAGAGCGGTGAGGGCGCGTACGCCGCCGACGAGGCCACGCTCGACGAACTCGAGGCGAGCGGCCGGGTGGTCGTCCGCTACGACGGCGCCGCCCCCAACGGCACCGCGCGGGGCATCGCCGGGATCTGCAGCGAGGCAGGCAACGTGGTCGGCCTGATGCCCCACCCCGAGCACGCGATCGACCCGCTGACCGGCCCGTCCGCCGACGGGCTCGGGTTCTTCACGTCCGTCGTCGCGGCCTTCGCCGGAGCGCTGCGATGAGCGGCAAGGACACTATCGAGGCCGCCGCTGCCACCCCGGAGCTGGCCCAGCCGTTCGCCGAGCTCGGTCTCACCGCCCAGGAGTACGCCAAGATCCGGCAGATCCTCGACCGCCGGCCGACCGCCGCCGAGCTCGCGCTCTACTCGGTCATGTGGAGCGAGCACTGCTCCTACAAGTCTTCCAAGGTGCACTTGCGCAGCCTCGCCCCGAACGAGCAGCAGTCAGGCGCGCTGCTGGCCGGAATCGGCGCCAACGCGGGCGTGGTGGACATCGGGCAGGGCTACGCGGTCACGTTCAAGATCGAGTCGCACAACCACCCGTCGTTCGTCGAGCCGCACCAGGGCGCGGCCACCGGCGTCGGCGGGATCGTCAGGGACATCCTGGCGATGGGCGCCCGCCCGGTCGCCGTCATGGACGCGCTGCGGTTCGGCCCGGCGGACGCGCACGACACCGCCCGTGTGCTGCCGGGGGTGGTCAGCGGCATCTCCTTCTACGGCAACTGCCTCGGCCTGCCGAACATCGGCGGCGAGCTCGCCTTCGACCCCTGTTACGCCGGGAACCCGCTGGTCAACGCGCTGTGCGTGGGCGTCATGCGGCACGCCGACCTGAAGTCGGCGGTCGCGACCGGGCCGGGGAACAAGGTGGTTCTGTTCGGCTCGCGAACCGGGCCCGACGGAGTCGGCGGCGCCTCCGTCCTCGCCAGCGCCACCTTTGGCGGCGCCGAGGGCAAGGCCGCCAAGCGCCCCAGCGTCCAGGTCGGCGACCCGTTCATGGAAAAGCTGCTCGTCGAGTGCTGCCTTGAGCTGTACGCGGCCGGGCTGATCGAGGGCATCCAGGACCTGGGCGCGGCCGGCATCGCCTGCGCGACCACCGAGCTTTCGGCGGGCGGCGACGGCGGTATGCGCGTCAGCCTGGACGACATCCCGCTGCGCGACCCGACGCTCACGCCCGCCGAGATCCTGATGAGCGAGTCGCAGGAACGGATGATGGCGGTCGTCACGCCGGCCAACGTGCCGGCGTTCCTGCAGGTCTGCGCCAAATGGGACGTCGAGGCCACCGTGATCGGCGAGGTGACCGCCGACGGCACGCTGACCATGACCTGGCGCGGCGGCACGGTCGTGCACATCCCGCCGCGGACCGCTGCCGACGGGCCGGTCTACCAGCGGCCGATGGCCCGCCCCGCCGGCCTGGACGCGCTGCAGGCGGCCGGCCCGGACGGCCTGGACCGCCCCAAGGACGGTCAGGCGCTGCGTGACACGCTGCTCGCCCTGCTCGGCTCGGCCGACCTGGCGGACAAGAGCTGGGTGACCGCCCAGTACGACCACTACGTGCGAGGCAACACGGTTCTTGCGATGCCAGACGACGGCGGCCTGCTCAGGGTCGACGAGCAGACCCAGCTCGGCATCGCGCTCGCCACCGACGGCAACGGCCGGTACTGCCGCCTCGACCCGTATCAGGGCACCCAGCTGGCGCTCGGCGAGGCCTACCGCAACGTCGCCATGACCGGCGCCCGCCCGATGGCGGTGACCAACTGCCTGAACTTCGGCTCCCCCGAAGACCCCGAGGTCATGTGGCAGTTCGCGGAAGCGGTAAGAGGCCTCGCCGACGGCTGCGCCACCCTGGGCATCCCGGTAACAGGCGGCAACGTAAGCCTCTACAACCAGACGGGCACCAACCCCATCCACCCCACCCCGGTAATCGGCGTCCTGGGCGTCCACAACGACGTACGCCGCCGCCTAACCGCCGCCTTCCCCGCCGAGGAAGCCCAGATCGTCCTGCTGGGCACCACGAGAGAAGAATTCGGCGGCTCCGCATGGGCTCATACCCTGCACGCACACCTAGGCGGCCGCCCCCCAACCCCAGATCTAGCTGCAGAACGAGCGCTGGCGACTCTAATCGGCGCAGCAGCTTCCGCAGGCGTCGTGGCCAGCGCCCACGATTTGTCCGAAGGCGGGCTAGCGATCGCGCTGGCAGAATCCTGCCTACGAGGCGCCCAAGGCTGCCGGGTAACCCTCCCAGGTGACGAGTTCACCGACCTATTCAGCGAGTCCCCGGCACGCGCCGTAGTCTCCGTCCGGCCGGGAGGCGAGCAAGATTTCGTCACCCTATGCGCGGAGCATGGCGTCCCCGCCACAGTCCTAGGCACCACCGGCGGCGACACCCTGGTGATAGACGGCCAATTCGAGGTCCCCCTGGACGAGCTAAAGCGAGTCTGGGAGAGCACGCTGCCAACTCTCTTCGGCTAAGGCAGGAGCGGGGCGCCGCCCGGGATGTGGGTGGGGGCGGTACGGTCACAGGCATGCCAGGACGCAAGCCCGACCCTGAAGGGCCTGCCAAAGTCGCTGAGGTCGGGGCGAAGCTTGATGCCGGAGAGGATCCGCCAGTGGCGGCGCTGAGGTCAGCCGCCAGGTATCTGCTGCAAAGACTCGAGGCAGTCGCCCCCGGCCGTTCGGTAGAAGTCAGGGTGCCACCGGTCGCGGCGGTGCAGTGTGTCGCGGGCCCCAGGCACACGAGGGGAACCCCGCCGAACGTGATCGAGACCGATCCGCTGACTTGGTTCCGCCTCGCCACAGGCCGCCTCGCGTGGCCCGAGGCGGTCCAATCCGGTGCACTTCGGGCGAGCGGTGCGCGGGCTGATCTGTCCGCGTACCTTCCGCTGGCCTTACCAAATAGACTGCTGTGGTGGCAAAGCCAGACGGGCGACTTACGCACGATCTCGATCCCTATGACCGCCCGCCAAGGGACGCCTGTGGTGTCTTTGGCGTCTGGTCGCCGGGCGAAGACGTCGCCAAGCTCGCCTATTTCGGGCTGCACGCGCTGCAGCACCGGGGGCAGGAGTCCGCTGGGATCGCGGTGAGCGACGGCAGGCGGATCGTCGTCCACAAGGAGATGGGTCTCGTCGCCCAGGTGTTCGACGAGCCATCGCTGACCGCGCTGCGCGGCGACATCGCGGTGGCGCACTGCCGGTACTCGACCACGGGCGCCTCGGTGTGGGCGAACGCGCAGCCGACGTTCAGGTCGACGCCCACGGTTTCGCTCGCACTCGGGCACAACGGGAACCTCACCAACACCCGCGAGCTGGCCGCGATGCTCTCGCCGGACAACGGGTACGGGATGCCGCACGCGACCTCGGACACGGACGTGCTGACGGAGCTTTTCGTCCGCGGGCCGGACGGGCCAGGCGGCGTGGAAGAGGCGGCGGCGCGCATCCTTCCGCTGGCCAAGGGCGCGTACTCGCTGGTGTTCATGGACGAGAACACGCTGTACGCGGCGCGCGACCCGCAGGGGTTCCGGCCGCTGGTGCTCGGGCGGCTCGCGGCGGGCTGGGTGGTGGCCAGCGAGACCGCGGCACTGGACATCGTGGGCGCCGTCTTCGAGCGCGAGGTCCGGCCGGGCGAGCTGATCTCCCTGGACGAGCGGGGCGTCCGGTCGCGGATCTTCGCGACGGCCGCGCCGAAGGCCTGCCTGTTCGAGTACGTGTACCTGGCCCGGCCAGACACCACGATCGGCGGCCGGGGGCTGCACGCCGCCCGGGTGCAGATCGGGCGGACACTGGCGAGCGAACACCCGGCCGACGCCGATCTGGTGATACCAGTGCCCGAGTCCGGAACGCCCGCGGCCATCGGCTACGCGGAGGCCAGCGGCATCCCGTACGGGCAGGGCCTGGTGAAGAACTCCTATGTCGGGCGTACGTTCATCCAGCCGAGCCAGACCATCAGGCAGCGCGGCATCAAGCTCAAGCTGAATCCCCTGCGCGACGTCATCGCGGGCAAGCGGATCGTGGTCGTCGACGACTCGATCGTGCGCGGTAACACGCAGCAGGCGATCGTGGCGATGCTGCGCGAGGCTGGCGCGCTCGAGGTGCACGTGCGGATCGCTTCGCCGCCGGTGAAGTGGCCGTGCTTCTACGGCATCGACTTCGCCACCCGCGATGAGCTGATCGCCGGCAGCTGTTCGGTGGCGGAGATTCGCGATTCGATCGGCGCGGACTCGCTCGGCTATGTCTCGCTTGACGGGCTCGTGGCCGCGACCGAGCAGCCCGCCGGGTCGCTGTGCCGCGCGTGCTTCGACGGCCAGTACCCGGTGCCCGTCCCGGACAGCGACCGCGGCAAGAGCGTCCTCGAACCGGTGGCAAGCCGCTAACGCGGACAGCCTCAACGCCGGTGCGCCGCAATTGCGCGCACCGGCTCCGGGAAATGACTACGGCTGCGGTGACCGGCAGAACTCAGGGCTTGGACCAGGCGTCCTCGTCGTCGTCGTCCTCATCGCCGGTGTACTCGTCGGCAGCGTCCTCGTCGTCGTACGCAGCGTACGGGTCGTCGTGGTCCCCGTCCCGCTGGTCCGATCCGACGCCCAGCTCCGCACGCAGCCGGTCAAGGTCCGTGCCGCCGCTGTTGTACTTGAGCTGGCGAGCAACCTTCACCTGCTTGGCCTTGGCTCGGCCGCGCCCCATTGGCTCGACCCCCTCGAACGTCCGGAGC
>Ga0187807_1000032_pt1 | contig 31999 bp, 29 predicted proteins | sample NC_wetland_sal_i_4_FD_132432 | JGI IMG/M metagenome (GOLD analysis project Ga0187807, IMG submission 132432) | Wetland sediment microbial communities from Neuse River Estuary, North Carolina, USA - ASW_2 | ecosystem: Environmental > Aquatic > Freshwater > Wetlands > Sediment | place: USA: North...
GCCCCGCGCCAGGCCCGCTCATCGGCTCCAGTCACGAGCCCATTCCACCAGACACCCCTGACATTCCGCCCCGGCACGCGGTGCTCGCGACGGCGTACGGGTTCCTAGATGCCATGGACGCGACCCAATCCACCTCGGGAGCGTTCGTTTTGCGTTAATTGCCGGAACCCCAGGTTGAGCTTCTGGCAGGTCATGTCATGATCATGAAAGCTTTTAGCCACTATAGCGATATTTCTTTACGTGATAAGAAATTGTTTTCGTGATCATGGACCAGTGGGAGCTCGCAGGCGGGATGGGCGGTGCGGTCGTTAGCTGCTGGGGCCAGCGGGGCGGTCGTGGCAAGCGTGCTACTGAGGCGGTTGCGCTGGGCGGGCTGGCCGGGGTGGGCAGGGCGACCGCGGCAGGCGGGGTGGTGCGGCGGTTGCGCCGGGCGGGCTGGCGGGACGGCAAAGCGTCGTGGCCGGCGGGAGCGGCGCTCACCGGGGCGGGGCGTTAGGCGGGGTGGCCGTTTGGGGAGACGGCGGGGGGGAGGGCGTAGGAGTCGATGCCTTCGGCGGAGGTGTGGCGGGTTAGCTGGCCGCGAATGACCAGGACTTCCAGGTGCGCCGCTGTCTCGCCGACCGCGAGGAGCTGGTTCATCGGGCTGAGGTCGGCGAACTTGTGCTGCCTGCGGGTCCACGGAATGGCGCCCGCCGCCTGGTAGGCGGTGACCGGTTCGCCGGTCGCGGCGTCGAGGGTCTGCTCGAGCCGGGTCTCATGGTGGGCGAGCAGTTCGGTCACCCGGTGGTGCGTGCTGTCGCAGACCGGGCCGTGCGCGGGCAGCAGCCGGCTGTCGGGCAGTTCCAGCATCAGCCGCAGCGAACGCAGGTAGTCGCGCAGGGCCGTCCTGGTGATCGCGGGCTGGAAGCCGATGGACGGGGTGATGTGCGGCAGCACGTGGTCGCCGGCGAAAAGCGCGCCGCCAGCCTCGTCGTGGAAGACGACGTGACCATGGGTGTGCCCGGGCGTGTGGATCACGCGCAGCGTACGGGACCGCAGGTCCAGCTCGGCGCCGTCGGCGAGCCAGCGGTCCGGGTCAGACCATTCCAGGTGCGGCACCGGGTTGGCGAGCCGCGGGCGCATGATGCGGCGAATCTGGTCGGCGAGCGCGCCGGCTCCCATCGCGTGCAGCATCTCGATGAAGCCAGGTTCGTGCCGCCCGGCGGCGACCTCACGGATCGCCTCCATGTTGATCCGCTCCCCCTCGCCGAGCGTGATCTGCCCGCGCAGCGTGGTCCGCAGCTCGACGGCGAGCGTGTAGTGGTCCTGGTGGATGTGCGTGATGAAGAAGTTCCTGATGTCGCCCAGCCCGTACCCGAGCTCGCCGAGCGCCGAAGTGAGCCGCTCTCGCGCCTGGACGAGCGCCATCCCCGCGTCGATCAGGTCCACGCCGTCGTCACCGGCGATGGCGTAGACGTTGACCGCCTTCAGCGCGTCCCCCGGCAGGGGCAGCGGGATCCGGTACAGGCCGCCGCCGAGGTCTTCCACCCCTGGCTCGGCCCAGGCGTGCCGGTCGGCTTGCGCCGGTGGCGGGCTCGTCACATGATCCACAGGGGGGCACCTCCTAGCACTTACTGCCGCTAATGTACCGGGCAGTATGTGCCAGGAAATGGCCAGGCTACCAGGCGGCCACGCTGACCAGGCGTTCTACTGACCGACCTGCGCGCCGTCCGGGTGCACCGGACAGCAGGCGGCGACCGGGCAGGTGCGGCAGCCAGGATTCACCCTGGCCCTGAAGACCGGGCCGGCCATCCCGGTGGCCACCGCCTCTACCAGGTCTTTCGCCCAGCCGGGCTGCGGGTCGTCGGATAGCGCGTGCTGACGCTGGACCTTGGCCCGCGCGGTGAACCCCGCCTTGCCCACCTGGACGAGCTCGGCGCCGCCGGGCTCGATCACGCCGAGCTGCTCGAACGCGCCGAGCAGCACCGCCAGCTGGTAGACGCCGAGCTGCGGGTGCCGGTCGAGCTCCTCATCGCGCGGGGCGGACGCCCCGGTCTTGAGGTCCACGATCACGCCCCGGCCGGTCGCGTCGCGCTCCAGCCGGTCCACCCGGCCGGTGATCTCCACCTGGCCGATCCTGACCCGCAGCGCCTCTTCCGTCCCGAGCAGCTCGCGCGGGTTCGACGCGTGCCAATCGAGGAACTTCCGCACCATTCGCTCAGCAAGCTCACGCTGGCGAGTGCCATACCAGACGCTGCCGAAGTCAAGGTGGTGCCAGATGTCGTCGATCCGAGACGCCACCGCCCGTTCTGATGCCCCTTCGGAAATAAGGACGGCGGCGGCGTGGATCACGGTGCCCAGGTGGCGCAGGACATCCGGCCTTCCCGCGCCGGCCGCCGACTCGAGCAGCCAGCGCAGCCCGCAGCGGGCGAACGACTCGACCTGCGAGGGAGACAGCCGGACCCGCTCGCCCGGCGCGACGATCGGGCCGTCGTCGGACAGCCGGGTCAGCGCGTACCACTCACGCGGATCCGCGCCGCGCACGCCCGCCTCCGCCAGCCTGGCAAGCTGCCTGGCGGCCGCCTCGCGCAGCGGCAAGGGCCTGGCCGGGTCGGCGACCGCCCGGCGCAGGTCCGCGACGAGCACCGGCAGCGACAGCCAGCGGGTCGCCGCGCCAGCCCGCTGGACCGGCACCTCGTCACCGGCGAGCTCGGCGAGGAACCTGGAGGGGCGCTGGTCCGCCTCGTCGCCGCCCGCCGCGGTGACGACGAGCAGGCGCCTGGCGCGGGTGGCCGCCACATAGAACAGCCTGCGCTCCTCAGCGAGCAGCTTCGCGGCCAGCGTGGCGGCGGCGACGTCGCCCTGCCGTGGCGTTCCCTGGTCCGGGGTCAGGGTCCCCGCGGCTTCGGCTAGCTCGTCGGCGCCGAGCAGCGAGCCGCGCAGCCGCATGTCCGGCCACACTTCCTCCTGCACGCCGGCCACCACCACGACGTCCCACTCCAGGCCCTTGGACCGGTGCGCGGTGAGCACGCGGACGCAGTCCTCGCGCACCGCCTGCTCGGCGAGCGTGTCACCGGCGATCTCCTGACCGGTCAGGCTCTCCAGGAACAGCGCCGGGTTGCCTGGCGGAAGCTCGTCGGTGAACCGCGCCGCGGCGTCGAAGAGCGCGAGCACGGCATCCAGGTCCCGGTCAGCCGCCGGGTCATGCTCCGCCTGCTGCTCCAGGCGCGCGGCGAGTCCCGACGCGTCCCAGACCGCCCAGAGCACGTCCTCGGCGGTGCCGCCTGCCGCGATGGCCTGTTTCGCCGTCTGGACCAGGCCGGCCACCCGGCGGGCCGGAGCCGCCACCCGGTCGCTGACCACGTGCAGGGTCACGGGAGCCGTGATCGCCTCGGCGAGCGGCGTGCCCGCCAGTGCCCGGCGAAGCTTGCGCAGGCCGAGATTGTCGGTCTGGCCGAGCGGGCCGGTCAGCAACTCGGCCGCGGTCTCCTCGTCAAGCGCCGCCGGTCGCAGCGCGCAGCGCAGCAGGGTGAGCAGCGGACGTACGCCAGGCTCGTCCGGCAGCGGCAGTTCGTCGCCGGCCACGGTCACCGGGATGCCCGCGGTGGCGAGGGCGCGCCTGAGCACCGGGAACTGGCGCTGCGCGGAGCGGACGAGCACGGCCATCCGCTGCCAGGGCACCCCGTCAGCCAGGTGCGCCCGGCGCAGCGTGTCGGCGACCAGGGCCGCCTCCTGCGTCTGGGTGTCCGCCACCAGGATCCGCACCTCGCCGGGCGGCGCGTCAGGCAGCGGGAAAAGCCGCCGGTGCGGCGAAATGGCGGCGCCCGGGGCGGCGCTCGGGGCCGCCGGGAGGCGGCGGGCGATCCGGCGGGACGCGGCGAGCAGCACCGGCCCGCTGCGGCGGCAGGTGCGCAGCGCCACCACCGGGGCCGGGGAACCATCCGGTGAGCGGAACTTGCCGGGGAACTCGGTCAGGGCGCGCACGTCGGCGCCGCGGAAGGCGTAGATCGACTGGTCCGGGTCGCCCACCGCCACCAGGTCCCGGCCGTCGCCGGCCAGCGCGAGCAGCAGCGACTCCTGCGCCGGGTCGCTGTCCTGGTACTCGTCGACGAACACGGCGTCGTAGGCGTCGCGCTCGCGCTGGCGCGTCGCCTGCCGGTTCAGCAGCCCCGCGGCGATCCGCACGATCTCCGCGTAGTCGTAGGCGGGCACCGGCGCGAGGTCGAAGCGGGCCGAGTACCTGTCGAGGAAGCCGCCCGCCGCTACCCAGTCATCGCGCTTGCACTGCCTGCCAAGCTGGCGCAGCGCCTTTCCGTCCAGCCCGCGCTCGGCCGCGCGCATCAGGACGTCCCGCAACTCCTCGGCGAAGCCCCTGGTGGCCAGCGCCGCCTTGAGCCGTTCCGGCCAGTACGGTGCGCCGTCAGCGACCTCACCGCGCAGCATCCGGCGAATTTCCAGCAGTTGCTCCGGGGCGGGAAGCAGCCGGGGCGGCTGGTCGCCCGCCAGCACGAACTCCCTGCGCGCCAGGGCGTACGCGTAGCTGTGAAACGTGAGGGCGAGCGGCTCCGAGGTCGTGCGGCGCAGCCGCGCGGTGATGCGATCGCGGAGTTCGCCAGCCGCCTTCCTGCTGAAGGTCAGCACGAGGATGCGCGCCGGGTCGACGCCGCGGCCCTCGATTCGCTCCGCCACGGCCTCCACGATCGTGGTCGTCTTGCCGGTGCCGGGTCCCGCGAGCACCAGGAGCGGACCGCCCCGGTGCTCGACCACGCTGCGCTGCGCCTCGTCGAGGCGCGGAACCGCACGGTGCGCCGCGGCGGGCGCCCCGTCCCGGACAAGTCGGTAACCGTTCATCAGATTGAATTTCAGCACGAGCCACTGACATTCGACGGGCAAACTCCAGTCCGGCGGTTCAGCCGGCGGCGCCGTCAGTGCCCGCCGGGCCACCGGGCGCGGCGGATGTCGACGCGGACCGGCGGCCTGGCCGAACGCAGCGGCGTTCCCTCAGACAGATAGTGCGCAAGCGCCGCGGTTTCATGGCCCGGCGCCGGCGTGCCGTCGGCGTGAATCACCCGCCACCACGCGACGCCGCCGCCAAACGTGGCGAGCACCCTGCCGACCTGGCGAGGGCCGCCGTCTCCCAGGTATTCGGCGATGTCGCCGTAGGACATGACCTGCCCGGGCGGAATCGCGTCCACGACGTCGAGGACCCGGGCGGAATACTCGTCAAGCGGTCGCTCGGCCGCGCTCACCGGGCCGCTCCAGGCGGCGGGTAATCGCCGCCTGGCGGATAGTGCCCCGGTGTCGGATAGTGCCCGGGCGGCTGGTAACCGGGGCCGGGCGGCCCGGCATACGCGGCGTGCGCTCCGCCGCGCGGCCGCCGCGCCACCGCGAGCCAGATGGCCGCCACCGCTACCAGCACCAGCGACGCGATCGCGAGCAGCGTGAACAGGACAAGCTGACCGACGCCGCGCGGCGGCACCGGAGCGGCCGGGATGGCCGCGGGGCCGCCGCCGAACCGCGCCGAGGAGGCGACCTGCGACCTGGCGGCGCGGACGTGCGCGAGCTGTCCCGCGACGCGCAGCGCCGCGGCGGCATCGACGGTGCCGAATCCCGTCTGGTCGTTGTAGCCACCGGGCGACCCGCTGTGGGCCGTCCTGGTCAGCGCCTCGGTGACGAGGGCTGGCGCCAGGTGCGGGTACCTGGACTTGATCAGCGCGGCGACACCGGCAACCAGCGCGCACGCCGGGCTGGTGCCGTCGACCGTCCAGTACAGGTCGTCCCTGCCCTGGGCGGGGACGTTCACGCCAGGCGCGGCGACCTGGACCGAGAGGTTGTTGCTCGAGAAGACGGCCGGGGCACCCGCGCTGTTGAGCGCGGCCACGCTGAGCACACCCGGGTAGTCCGCGGGGAACGACACCGGCGCGAGGGCGCGGTCATGAAGCTCGTCGTGACCGGAGTTACCCGACGACGCCACGAGCACCACGCCGCTCGAGTAGGCATACTGCAGGGCTTCGCGCACCGCCGCGCTCGGCAGGGAATAGCCGATGGACATGCTGATCACCCGGGCGCCGTGCTTGACCGCGTACCTGATGCCGTCGGCCAGCGAATCCTGGATCTTCTGCTCCGCTTCGGCTTCGTAGGTCTTGTAGCCAGGGTCGTCCTTATCAGGTATCACCCGGATCGACAGAATCTTCGCCGAGGGCGCCACCCCCGTGATCCCGTCGGCACCGCCGTCGTGGCCATGCCCGGCGATGATCGACGCCATCCACGTCCCGTGCTGGCCCCAGTCCGGGCTCTTCTCCGGGGTTGCCAGCCCGGTCAGGTTGGGACCCTGGATGACCGACCCGTACAGGTCGCTGATGTCCGGGTACACGCCGCTGTCGATTACGGCGACGGTTACCCCCCTGCCAGTGCTTACCGACCACGCGGCAGGCACGTCGAGCATGTTGAGCACCCACTGCTGGCTGTCCCTGACCGAGTCGGCGGGCGCCGCGACCTCGCCCGTCGCCAGCGGGGCGCCGGCCGCGGCGTGCGGCGCCGGTGCCGCCAGCGGGATCGCGGCCGCGGCGGGCGTCAAGGCGATGGCGCCCGCCACGCCCGTCGCGAGCATCGCCAGCAGGCGGCGCGCGGCTAGCATCCCGGCGTCCCCGGACAGCGCGGTGCCGCCAGCGGCGGAGCGAGCTCGTGCACGACGGCCTGTGCCACGCCCGTGCCCAGGCTGGTCATCTCCGCGTCGGCATATTTGTCCGAGGAGACTGGCTCTCGCGGCCGGTTGTCGGCATACCCAACGGTGTAAAAGACGACGTACGTCGCCGCGCTGGTGCTCCCCGAGATCTGCCGGTGGCCGTCGGTGAACCATTCCGCGGGCGTGTTCTTGAACCAGACGGCCCGCACACCAGCGGCCTGGTCCGCGCTCCTGGCGCCGGTCAGGCTGGGGCCGGAAAGTGCCCGCCCCGCGGCGCTCGCCTGTACCTCCCCGGGGAACGCGGCGACCCCCACGGTGACCACGTAGCTGTCCGTCGCGTCAACGTAGGTCGCGCGGAGCACGTCCTGGCAGCCGCTCCGGGTGAGCACCGCGGCGACGGCGGCGTCGGTGGCCGCCGGGCAGGTGGCCTGCCTGGCGATGCCGATCCGCTTGGCGGTCAGGGCCAAGGCGCCGCCAAGGACCGACGGCGCCGGGTAGCTGACCGACGCGGGAAAGATCCTCCCAGCCGGCAGTTCGCGCCAGAGCTTGCCGGCCTCCCAGTCCAGGATCTGCTGCCGCTGCTGTGCGGTGAACTGCCTGGGCAGCAGTTGCGTGGCCACGCCGACGAGCGACACGCCGAGCCCGGCGACGCCGAGCACGAGCAGGGCTGCCGCCGCGACCCGGCTCGCACGCCCGCGAGCACGCCGTGGCGGCCCGCCGCGCCCCGGCGCGAACCCCGGCTGACCAGTGGTTCCTGGCTGGATTCCGGACCCCGGCTGGCCGCCGGCCCATGCCTGAGCGCCGTACCCCGCCGGGCCGCCGTAGTCCGTTGCCACATGCAAATGTTAGGGCTTGCACCGACCGCGACGCCCGCGGCGAATCCTTTTAGTTATTACCCGAAGCTTTCAGTTACGCCCGGTCCAGCCGCTCGGCCCGCCAGCACCACGACCGCATCGGCATCTGGACGACATCGGCGCCGCCGGTCAGCTCGAGCAGCGCCGTCCTGCACCGGTCAAGTCCGGCTGCCCTGTCCGCGGCGGTGGCGGCGATGAACCCGCTGTTCGTCGCCAGCCAGTCCACGACATCACCGACCGTCAGAGTGCGAGTGAACCGGAACGACGCGATCTCCGGCTCCGCGAACTCCGCCCCGTCCGGCAGGGTCACCGTGTGCTCGCGGTCCAGTTTGGCGCGGACCTCGTCCGGGGTGCGCGGCCCGCCGGGGCCGGTGTCCGGTCTGCCAATGCCTGACAGCCTGAGCAGGTCAAGCTCGGCCACCCAGTCGTCGGTGCGGTCGCGGCTCGTCCAGATGACCCCGAGCCGGCCGCCGGACCTGAGCACCCGTGCGATCTCGGGAACCGCCCGCGCCGGGTCCAGCCAGTGCCAGGCGGTTGACACGAACACCGCGTCCGCGCAGTCGTCAGGCAGCGGCATGGCCTCGCCCCAGCCTTCGAGCACGCGCACCTGCGGCGACCGGTGCATCAGCACGGCCCGCATCCGCTCGTCCGGCTCGACGGCGACGACCTGATCCGCCCGGCCGAGCAGCGCGCGGGTGAACAGCCCGGTCCCGGCGGCGAGGTCGACGGCGACCCGGCACGCGCCCGGCACCAGCCAGTCAAGCGCTTGCGGCGGAGGTTCCGGCCGCACCTTGTCGTAGCTCTCCGCGACGTTCCCGAATGAGGTGGCTCTTTCCGCGCCGACAGTCACAAATCACTATTCTGAACGGTCCGTGGTTTCTCCCCGCGACCGCCTCCCCCGCGCCATGGCCGGCACGCTCGCCTGTACTGTCAGGCGTGAAGGTTTGCGTGCACGCAGTGAAGGAGCCGTCGCGGTGAAGCTGACCAAGTATGAGCACGCCTGTGTCGTATTCGAGAAGGAAGGCGCCTCTTTCGTCATCGACCCCGGCGCGTTCTCCCCGAACGCGGCGGAGATCATCTCCGGCGCGCAGGCGATCCTGCTCACGCACGAGCACTTCGACCACGTCGACGAGGCGGCGATCAACGCCGCGCTCACCGCGCGGCCGGACCTGAGGCTGTACGCCCCCGCGCCGCTGGCCGGCACGTTCGGCGGGCACGACGGCCAGGTCACCGCGGTCTCAGCCGGCGACGAATTCAAGATCGCCGGCTTCACCGTCACTGTGCACGGCAGCACGCACGCGCTCATCCACGCCGACATCCCGCCAGTGGCGAACGTCGGGTACCTGGTCGACGAGACCGTGTACCACCCGGGTGACGCGTACTTCGTCCCTGACGCCAGCGTGGACACCCTGCTGCTGCCGGTGAGCGGCCCGTGGATGAAGATCGGCGAGGCCGCCGACTATGTCCGCGCGGTGCGCCCGGACCGGCTCGTGCAGATCCACGAGATGCTGCTCAGCCAGATCGGCCTGAACCTCGCCAGCATGCTCCTCGGCGACAAGGGCCTGACCGGAGTGCCGCTCACCGTCGTCCCGGCCGGGGAGTCAATCACTGTCTGACGTCACGGCCGGCTCGCGGAGCGGCGCGCCGGTACGCACGCTCCTGACTACCTCGGTGATCGCGCTGATGAGCAGGTCAGGATCGCCCCCGTTCAGGTAGTGGTCCGGGCTTTCCGAGATTATGTGGCGGCTGTTGGCGGACAGCCGGGCCAGGTCCCGCTGCAGGTCATACCAGGCCAGCCAGAGGCGGCTGAGGTGTACCTGGCTCCCGGGTCCCCGGGTCACCACGATCAAGGGCCGGCTGCCGAGCCCGCCGCGGGGCAGCGCCTGGTCCGCGGCGCCTAGCCGTTTGAACATCCGGTACTCACGGACGGCCGAGCGCCGGTCGGCGCCGCCGCGCCACTGCCTCGACCTGACGATTAACTGCGGCACGGTGAGCGCTACAAGCAGCCGGTCCTTCGGCGTAAACCGCTCGCGCAGCACCGGCTGCTGCGTCTCGTGGCTGGAATCGACGAGCACCATCCCCGCCACCTGGTCCAGGTGGCGGGCGGCATACGTACGCAGGTAGATCCCGCCCAGCGAGTGACCCACCAGGACAAGCGGGCCGGTGACGCCGAGCGAGCCCAGCACCGCGTGCAGGTCTGCCGCGACCTCACCCGGCGTCCGCCCGTCCCTGGCTGGGCTACTGGCACCGTACGGGGCCCGGTCGTAGGTCACCACCGTCGTGTCCGCGGCGAGCGTCCGCGCTATCGGCTGCCAGGCCCGTGCGTTGCCGCCGAGCGCGGGCTCGATCACCACGACGGGCAGCCCGCTGCCCAACACGGTCGCCTCGATGCTATGCCGCTCCGTTTCCACCATGGTCGTGACAGATTCCATGATCGCCTTCCTCAGGACAATGAGCGTACGCAATTGCGTTATCCGGCAATACGCTAACTGTTCTGCTTTAGGACGACCAGACACGAGGCGCGCGATTAGTGAATTAGTCAATTTGCACGTTTATATGCATTCTTATATGCACGTGCGCGACAGGAAGTCGCAGGTCATTCAATTCGGGCCGGTGGCGGCGAGGAAGATAACCGCCGGGCCCGACGCGGTGACAGTGCCGTCGGCAGCGGACAGGAAGCATGACTCGCCGCGCCCTGCCTTGAGCGCGCCGCATCCGTCGCGGCTGGCCGCCGCGCCTTCGGCGCACAGCGTCACGCTGCCTTCGGTGCACAGGACCAGGCGTGCGCCGTCGCCAGGCAGCATGACCGCGCCGGTTCCGAGCTCGGCCCGGTAGAGCCGGAACTCCGGCGCCGGGGAGTCGTAGACGGATACTCCGTCGCCGACCGGGCGCGGCGCGATGACCGGCACGCTGACCGCCGGATCGGTGAGCCTGATCAGTTCGGGCACGTCGATGTGCTTGCCGGTGAGGCCGGCCCGCACCACGTTGTCGGAGTTCGCGAGCAGTTCGACCCCGGTGCCGTGCAGGTAGGAGTGCAGCCCGCCGGCGGGCAGGAACACGGCCTGGCCCGGTCGCAGCACCGCGTGGCGCAGCAGCAGCGAGGCGACGACTCCCAGGTCGCCCGGGTGGCCGGCGGCGATCCGCACGGTCGCGGCGCAGGCCGCGGCATAGGGACCGTCCACGGCAGCCAGCGTGCCGCAGGCCGCCGTTACCGCGGCGACCAGCGCCGCGCGGCCGTCGGCAGGCCAGGTCAGGACGCGGGTGAGCGCCTCGGTGAGTGCTCCCGGGCCGTCGGCCGCGGCCAGGTCCGCGGCGAGGGGCTCGAGGTCGGCGACCGCGAGCGCGCTCAGCAGCCCCGCGGCGTCCGCCGGCGTCCGCATGCCCGCGAGCACCTCGAATTCGGTCAGCGCGCAGAGAATCTCGGGCTTCGGCCAGTCGTCGGCGTAGTTGCGGGCCTTGTCGCCCGGCGCCAGGCCGCGCTCGTTCTCCGCGCGGAAACCCGCCTCGGCCTGCTGCCGGGACGGGTGCACCTGGATGGACAGTGCCTGCTCCGCGGCAAGCACCTTGAGCAGGAACGGCAGCCGCCCGCCGAACCGCTCCGCGCACGCCGCGCCGAGCTCACGCACGGGGTCCGCGGCGATCACCGCGTCGAGCGTGGTGTGGCCGCCCGCCCGCTCGAGCCCGGACGGAGCGGACGGGTGCGCGCCCATCCACAGCTCCGCCTCAGGCTGCTGAGTAGGGGCCGGCCGGCCCTGCAGTCCGGCGATCGCGGTGTGCGAGCCCCACGCGTAGTGCTGCACCACAGGCTCGAGAAGGTCCACGCGCGCATGCTAATGCACCCGCTCGCCAGATGCGGTTCAAGCTGGGGCTCAGGCGCTTCAAAGGGTCTTCCGGGGTTAAGGCCCTACGCGCGGCTCAGAAGGGGCAGGTCATCCCGAGCGGATGAGTGATCACGGTGGTGGAGTGGCAGGCACGGATGGGACGTGAGGGGCTGGAGGAGCCTCGCCCGCCCCTCGCTTAGATACCCCGTCAGGGTATCTCTTCATTGGAATAGCATGATCGCGAAACATTCGCACTCTATAGCGATAGAAAGTCTACACCAGGAAAAAGGTCTTCGCGATCACCAATGTACTGCAGAGGCAACCTGTAGGTTAAATCCGGAAATTTCCGGATTGCATACCCTTCTGCTTCTGGCCCGCGGGGTGGTGAGCTATCCAGCGGCGCTGGCGCTGTCGCATGCGCTAGCCTGCGGCGCTAGTGTCCGACGGGTGCTCGACAAGCGCGACGACGCGGCTGGCCATGAACCGGGCAGTGCGCACGGCCGTCCCATTCCGGGTGACCTCGCTCACCTCGACCACGCCACGGCCGGTGCTCACCTCTACCCGGCGCCCGGCCCGGGTCGCGGCGACCTCGTAGGTCCGCGTCCCGTCGCCGGTGTCGACCACGATCTCCACGCGGTCACCCTTCACGGCCGCCTCCCGACAGGATGAATGTCGCATTCAGCTGGCAATAGGCAGCTGAATGCGACATTCATGTGGTGGCTACATCAGTAGGAGGGGAGGCTGGGGTCTACCTGGCTGACCCAGGCCAGCACGCCGCCGCCGACGTGCACGGCGTCCGAGAAGCCCGCGTCCTTCACGATCGCCAGGCATTCGGCGCTGCGGGCGCCGCTCTTGCAGTGCAGCACGACGCGCTTGTCCTGCGGGAGCTTCTCCAGCGCCGCGCCGGACAGGAACTCGCCCTTGGGGATCAGCGTCGCGCCGGGGATCGAGACGATCTCGTACTCGTTGGGCTCGCGCACGTCCACCAGGAAGATGTTGTCGCCCCGGTCGAGCATGCCCTTCAGGTCCGTCGCCGTGATCGTCGAGCCGGCCGCGGCCTCCGCCGCCTCCTCAGACACCGCGCCGCAGAACGCGTCGTAGTCGATCAGCTCGGTGACCGTCGGGTTCTTGCCGCAGACCGCGCACTCCGGGTCCTTGTTCACGCGAACGCTGCGGTACGACATCTCCAGCGCGTCGTAGATCATCAGCCGGCCGGCCAGCGGCTCGCCGATGCCGGCGATCAGCTTGATCGCCTCGTTCACCTGGATCGACCCGATCGAGGCGCACAGCACGCCGAGCACGCCGCCCTCGGCGCACGACGGCACCATGCCCGGCGGCGGTGGCTCCGGGTACAGGCACCGGTAGCACGGCCCGTAGTCCGCCCAGAACACGCTCGCCTGGCCGTCGAAGCGGTAGATCGAGCCCCACACGTACGGCTTGTGCAGCAGCACGCAGGCGTCGTTCACCAGGTAGCGGGTGGCGAAGTTGTCCGTCCCGTCCACGATCAGGTCATAGCCCGCGAAGATCTCCATCACGTTGGAGGAGTCCAGCCGCTCCTTGTGCAAGATCGCGGTCACGTACGGATTGATCTCCGCGATCGACTCCTTCGCGGACTCCGCCTTCGGCTTGCCGACATCGGAGGCGCCGTGGATGATCTGCCGCTGCAGGTTCGACTCGTCTACCGTGTCGAAGTCGACGATGCCGAGCGTCCCGACACCGGCGGCGGCGAGATAGAGCAGCGCCGGCGAGCCGAGGCCGCCCGCGCCTACGACAAGCACCTTCGCGTTCTTCAGGCGCTTCTGCCCGGCCATGCCGACGTCGGGGATAATCAGGTGGCGCGAGTAGCGCTTGACCTCGTCGACCGACAGGTCCGCGGCCGGTTCAACGAGCGGTGGCAGCGACACTGTGCAAACTCCAGTCACGTTGAGGGGACATCGTTTGGCGTCAACCGGGCCGCGCCGTCCGGCATTCCCCCGGGGGCTGGCAGAGTGCGTTCCACCATTTCACGGAACCGGGCCGCGACGAGCGCCGGATGCTCCATCTGCGCCACGTGACCGGTCCGCGGGAGCACGATGACGCACGCGTCGCGAAACACGCGCGCGGCCTCGGTCGCCAGCCTGGGGTTCACCAGCCTGTCTTGGCTGCCGAAGATCACCAGGGACGGAACCTGGATCTGCCCGGCAGCCTGCCACAGCGAGTACTTGCGGGGGCGCAGGTACTCGCCGACGATGGTCCGCGCCTCGCGGCTCAGCGTCACGGACGCGTAGCCGAGGCCGTCCCGGCGCCGCAACTCCGCCACCTCCAGGCCGAAGCGCTCCGGATGCACCGCGCTCTGGTCGTAGTAACACAACGCGACGACGCCCGCCACCCGGTTCTCCGGCGGTATCCGCTCGAAGCGGCGCATCAGCCGCTGCCCGACCACGGGCAGCGCGGCCAGCGGAAACTCAAGATGCTGGCGGCGCAGGCTGCGGTCCGGCAGCGCCGGGGACACCAGCGTCAGCGTGCGCACCAGGTCCGGGCGGCTCGCCGCCGCCCTGACGCACACCGCGCCGCCCATCGAGTTGCCGACCAGATGAACGGGGCCGCGGTCAAGCGCCTGTACCAGCCTGAGCACCGTGTCCGCCAGCGCCTTGATCGCGTAACCGGCCTTGTGCTTCGGTGGCGGCGAATAACCGGAGCCGGGCAGGTCGACCGCCTTGCAGTCGAAGTCGGGCGCGAGTTCGGCCATGAAGTCGGTCCAGTTGGTGGCCGCGCCGGACATACCGTGCACGCACAAGACCAGGCCCTGCTGATTATCCCGAACGATCTCTGGCGTCTCCGCGACGTACACCTGCTCCCCGCCCGCGAGCGAGACCAGCCGCCCTGGCCAGTGCGGGACGGGATCGGTCATGCGGTCTTCTTGCGGCGTGCGGATGCGGGCTTGGCCGTGGTGTCCGGCTTGGCCTGTGCGGCCGGCCTGGCTGGTGACCGCTTCGTCCCGGCCGGCTTGTCCTTGGCGGCCGCGGACTCGGCGGCGTCCCTGGCCCGGTTCGCCTTCGCGGCCTCGACGCTGGCGCGCAGCGTCTCGGTGAGATCGGCAGGCCCGGCCGACTTTTCTGGCGACACGAGGGTTCCGGCCGGGCGGACCACCTCGTTGCCCTCGATCTTGGCCTGGACCAGCGCCTCAAGCGCTTCGCGGTACGCGTCCGAGAAGGCCGACGGGTCGAAGTCCTCGGTCATCGTGTCGATGAGCGAGGCAGCCATCTTGAGTTCCTGCGACCTGACGTCGATGTTCTCTTCGAGGAACTTGAAATCCGGGGTCCTGATCTCGTCCGGCCACAGCAGCGTCTCGAGGACGAGCACGCCGTCCCGGACCCGGAGCGCGGCGAGCGCCTCGCGCTGCCTGATGGCGACCTTGGCCACCGCCACCCGGCCGGACCGCTCGAGCGCGTCGCGGAACAGCACGTAGGCGCGCACGCCGGCCTGCTCGGGCTCCAGGTAATAGGCCTTGTTGGCGAGGATCGGGTCAAGCTGCCCGGCCGGGCTGAAGTGCAGCACGTCGATCCGGTGCGTGGTGGCCAGCGGCAGGTCTTTCAGGTCGTCGTCGGTGAGCACCACCACATCGCCGGTGGCGAGCTCATACCCCTTGGCCACGTCGGAGTACGGGACTTCCTGCCCGTCAATCGAGCACACGCGCTTGAACTGAATCCGCCCGCCGTCCTCGCGGTGCACCTGACGGAACGACACGTCGCGTTGCTCCGTCGCGGAGAAGAGCTTGACCGGGATCACGACCATGCCAAACGAGATCGCCCCGGCCCAGATGCTGCGCATGCTCTTTCCCTACCCAGATTGCGCTCACGCTGATACCTCCAATGTTGTCCGGATTTCCCGTTCCGGCAATAAGTTCGAAGCTGATTTTTACCGACAAGTCCGCCGGACTAACGCCGACTGAGCTGAGATGATGACCTGAGACAGGAAGGTGCGACATAACACCCACGATGCTGGGTACGTCGAGCTGTACGCGGAACCAGTTCGGGCATGCTTGTTGCGGTCGCCGTCGTTCCGCGCCTTCCCGCCGACAGGCTGACCCGGGGAAAATCGGTACGAGGACACGGAGGTCTAGCGTGAGCGAAATCGGGATGGAAACGCCGGGCGAAGACGCCGCGGAGCAGGCCCGCGAGGTCCCCGAGGAGGAATCAGGTGAGCTGCACGAGCTCCCGTTCGAGGTTGACGAGGCCGACGCGGCCGAACAGGTGCGCGACGTCGGCTACGACGACGAGGACTACCGCTAGCCGCCGACGGCGTCACGCCGCTGTCCTACCATGAGTCGAACGCGGCGGAAATCGCGCCGCCGCGGCGAGATTCGGAACCACAGTCGAATCACCCGGAGATTATGTTGACCGCCACATCAGCCGCTCGGCCACGCGGAACGCGGCTTCCGCGGCTGGCGCGCCGCCGCCAGCTGCTGGACGCCGCCATGGAGGTCTTTGTCGCCCGCGGCTATCACGCGGCGGCGATGGACGAGATCGCCGAGCGCGCCGGGGTCAGCAAGCCCGTCCTCTACCAGCACTTCCCCGGCAAGCAGGAGCTGTACCTCGCGCTGCTCGACGAGAGCGTGGAGAGCCTGGTCGAGACCGTGCGAACGGCGCTGCGCTCGACGAACGACAACAGGCAGCGGGTTTCCGCGACCTTCAGCGCGTACTTCGAGTACGTCGCCGAGCATCGCGGGACCTTCCGGCTCGTCTTCGAGTCCGACTTCAACGACCCGGCGGTCCGCGAGCGGCTGGACACGGCCGATCGCAAGTGCGCCGACATGATCAGCCAGGTGATCAAGGAGGACGCCGGCCTGGCGGACGACGAGGCGCACCTGCTGGGCATCTCGCTGGTCGGCATGGCGCAGGTCAGCGCGAGGTACTGGCTCGGTACGCTGGGCACCATACCCAGGGAGGCGGCCGAGCAGCTGGTGGCCAGGCTGGCCTGGCGGGGGATCAGCGGCTGGCCGCGCACCTCCGACCAGCCGGAGCAGCTTCCCGAGCCGTCATGACCAACGCCGAGCGTCAGGAGTTCCGTGGAAGTCAAGATCGGGATCCAGTCCATTCCCCGCGAGCTTGTCGTGGAGACCGACGCCTCCGCGGAGGACATCGAGCGTGACCTCGCCGCGGCGCTGAGCGCCAAAGGCGACTCCGCGCTCCTCGTGCTGGGCACGCAGAAGGGCGGCAAGGTCCTCATCCCGGCCGACAAGATCGCGTTCGTGGAGTTCGGCGGAGACCAGTCCCGCCGCGTCGGCTTCGGCAACATCGTCTAGAGGGTCCGAGACGGCGCGGCAGGAACCCGCGAGGCGGCGGCCGGGAATCGTGAACGGTGTCTGGTACCGTGGGGCTGTATTGGCTTGCGGGGGACGACCCCCGCACCCCCGATAGACGACTGGGCGATGGAATGTCGTAATCCCAGTCCATGTTGACAATGACGCTGCCGTCTGGAGGCTGGCGCGCCCGAAGGAGGCGCGGGCACCAGGCGCACAGCGCACGGAGGAACCCCTGACAACTCAACTAACGCAGCCCGAGGCCGGCGACGAGGCGCCAGCGAACCCCCCGGATACCGGGTGGTCGTACGCGGTGCCGTTCCGCGACCTGGGCGTCGACGAAGTAATCTGCACCGCCCTCGAGGCCGCGGGCATCTATACCTCTTTCCCGATTCAGGCGCTGACGCTGCCGCTCGCGATCGATGGCCAGGACATCATCGGCCAGGCACGCACCGGCACCGGCAAGACGCTCGCCTTCGGCATACCTGTGCTGCACAGGCTGGCCACCACGTTCGCCGCCGACCGCACGGCTAAGGCGCCGTCGGCTCTTGTCGTGGTCCCCACCAGGGAACTCGCCATCCAGGTCGCCGAGGACATCAAGCAGGCCGGCCTGCACCTGGGGGCCCGCGTGCTCACCGTGTACGGCGGGCGCGCCTATGAACCCCAGATCGACGGCCTCAAGGCGGGCACGGACGTCGTGGTCGGCACCCCAGGGCGCCTGCTTGACCTGACGAACCGCAAGAACCTTGACCTTTCCCGGGTCCGGTCCCTCGTGCTCGACGAGGCGGACAAGATGCTCGACCTCGGCTTCCTGCCCGACGTGGAGCGACTGCTCGGATTCACCCCGGACGACCGGCAGACCATGCTGTTCTCCGCGACGATGCCGGGCGAGGTCGTCACGCTGGCCCGGCGGCACATGCGGCGGCCCACCAACATCAGGGCCGAGGAGCCGGACGAGTCCGCGCCGCCGCCGCTGACCAGGCAGCATGCCTACCGGACGCACCACCTGGACAAGATCGAGGTGCTCGCCCGGGTCCTGCAGGCCAAGGACCGCGGCCTTTCCATGGTGTTCTGCCAGACCAAGCGCGCCGCCGACCAGGTGGCGACCGCACTGGACGAGCGCGGTTTCGCGGTAGCCACCGTGCACGGCGACCTGGGGCAGGCCCAGCGGGAGCGCGCGCTGCGCGCGTTCCGCGGCGGCAAGGTGGACGTGCTCGTCGCCACCGACGTGGCGGCCCGCGGCATCGACATCGACGACGTGACGCACGTGGTCAACTTCGAGTGCCCAGACGACGAGAAGGCGTACGTGCACCGCATCGGCCGCACCGGCCGGGCCGGCCGGGCCGGTGTCGCCGTGACGTTCGTGGACTGGCGCGACATGCACCGCTGGAAGCTCATCAACGACGCGCTCGGCCTGGGCCAGCCCGAGCCCGCGGAGACCTACTCCACGTCGGAGCACCTGTACACCGAGCTGTCGATCCCGCCGGGCGTCACCGGCACCCTGCCGCGCGCGATGCGCGCGCGGGCCGGGCTGTCCGCCGAGGCGGAAGAAGACCTCGGCGAGACGGGGCGCACCAAGTCCAGGCGCGGCCTGTCCAGCGCCCGGGGCCGGGGCGGCAAGCCGGGTGACGGCGGGCGCCAGACGGCGGACCAGGGCGGCAGGCGCCAGGTGCGGGACAAGGCCGAGCGCGACGAAGGCGCGCCCGCGCGCACCCGCAGCAGGCGGCGCACCCGCGGTGGCCGCGACGTCGCCAAGGACTCGTCCCGCGAGGTCATCCGTGAGGTGATCCGCGAAGTAACCGCCGAAAGCGCCCAGCAGGCATCCTGACCGTGTCCACGCCAAGGACGCTGGACCTGCCAGCGGGAGTATGGCGGGGCACCGTGGAATCGTCCCGCGGCAGGTTCGCCGCACTTGAGGCAGTGCCGCCGGACGGGGACTGTGAGCTGGGCACGGCACTGCTCGTGCCCGGCTACACCGGCAGCAAGGAAGACTTCATCCCCGTGCTCGGCCGGCTGGCCGCCGCCGGGCGGCGGGTGTTCGCGATTGACATGCGCGGCCAGTACCAGACGCAAGGCCCGGACACTCCCGCCGCATACGACCCCTGTGAGCTAGGGGAAGACGTCGCGGCGATCGCGCTGGCGACGGCGGCGGTGCACCTGCTCGGCCACTCTTTCGGCGGCCTTGTCGCCCGCGAGACGGTGCTGCGCGGTTCACCCGCCCCCGCCTCGCTGACCCTGATGAGCTCCGGCCCGGCGGCGCTGCCACGTCCGCGCGCGGACGAGTTGCGGCTCATGCTCGACCTGCTGGACAGCGCGCCGCCGAATCAGCGCGGCGCCAAGGTCGCCGAGATCTGGCACGGCGCGCTTGAACCGCAGGCGGTCGCGGACGGCGTGCCCGCACCGATCATCGCGTTCCTCAAGGAGCGCATGCTGTCCAATAGCCCGGCCGGCCTCGCCGCCATGGCCGCGCACCTGCTGGCGGCGCCGGACAAGACCGCCGATCTGGCCAGCCGGAACGTCCCGGTTTTCGTGCTGTACGGCGAGGACGACAACGCATGGCCGCCGGCACAGCAGGCGGACATGGCGGTGCGCCTGAACGCGCGCCGTGCGTGCATCTCCGGTGCCGCCCACTCCCCGGCCGTCGAGGCGCCGGCCGCCACGGCCGAAGCGCTGACCTCGTTCTGGAACGCGGCGGAGGGCGTCGCCGCCGCCATGGTCACCGGCCGCGCCTGACGGCGTAACCGGCCCCGCGGCCCGCGCTCACCCGAGTTCCGCGAGCCCGTCCCACGGCCGCCGCTGGATCGCCGCGGCCCGCCCTTCCGGGCAGTGCCGCAAGTAGTCACACCAGCCGCAGCCTGGTTCCGGGTGCGGCGGGAACACCTCGTCGTACGCAGACGGCGGCAGTGGCGCGCGCATCCGCTCGTCCGCCTCGGCGCACTCGGCGGCGATGTCCTCGGCCCGGCGCAGGTGCCTGGCCAGTGACTCCTCGGTGTGCTCCCAGGCGAACACCTGCCCGGTCGGCAGGTGGTGCAGTTCGACTCGCCTGCAGTCGCGCCGCAGCACCCGCGACGCGGCGATCGCGTACAGCGCGAGCGCCAGCGAACTGCGCGCGTCATCGGTGCTCAGCACGTGCCTGCCGGTCTTGTAGTCGACCACGACCAGTTCGGCGCCGCCATCGGCGGTGTGCCGCGCGTCCAGCCGGTCGATCCGCCCGGAAACCGCGATCAGGTCGGTCCGCGTCGCCACCGTGCGCTCCACGCCGGCCGGCTCGTCCGCCGGGTCGAGCCCGGAAACGTAGGCCTCGACCATCCGCCGCGCCCAGTCCCTGTACCGCGCCGCCTGCGCGTCGCTCGAGTACCCCTCGGTGATCCACCCCTGGTCGAGCAGCGCGCCGGCCGCGTCAACGGTCCGGCGGGACAACGGCAGCCGCCACCAGCCCGCCAGCGCGTTGTGCACGCTCGCGCCCAGGCTGTTATGCGCCCAGGGCGGCCCCTTGGGCGGCACCGGCCGGTCCAGGTAACTCATCCGGTACCGGCGCGGGCATTCCAGCCAGGTGGTCAGCCTGGTCGGCGTGCACGAGTAAAGCCTTCTCGGCATCCCTTCGAAACCGAGCTGCTCCACCGCACCCACTTCCCGGCTCAGTCCACATCCACGGACGGCCCGGCCGCCACCCAGCCGTCGAACCGCTTCGCCGCCGCCGCGATGGTCGACTCCTCGCCATGCCCCGGCAGCACGCGGGTCTGCGGCGGCAGGCCGAGCAGCCGCTCGCCGATCCCGGTGAGCTGCCCGGGAAAGTCGGGGAACTCCCCCTCGTGCGGCGCCGGGCCGCTGGCGAGCAGCGCGTCACCGGTGAAGACGACCTCGAGGTCGGGGCAGTACAGGCTCACCGACCCCGGCGTGTGCCCGGCCGTGTGGATGACCTCGAGCTGCACGTCGGCGACGTCGAACCGGCCGCCGTCCGCCATCTCGATCTCGGCGTCATCGACGGCGTGCGCGGCGCGCCAGTGCAGCCGGTCCGCCCGGTGCAGCGCCACTGGCGCCTCGTCCCGTTCGGCCACCTCGACGGCGGCGGCGACGTGGCGCTCGTGCCCGTGCGTGCAGATCACCGCGAGGATCTCCCGGTCACCGACCATCTCGAGCACCGCGGCGGCGTCCTCGCCAGGGTCGATGACGATGACCTCGTCGTCGTCACCGATGATCCACGCCGTCAGTCCCTCCTGGACCCGCTCGATCCGAGCTTCCATGAGCCAGCCTCCGCAACGCGCCCGAAATGTCTGCGCGCCACTCTAGCCCGCCGGGCGCACGCTCGCTCGCTCAGCCGGCCTGGGCGGCGAAGGCTAGCGCGGACTGCGCGACCAGCTGGATGGCGATCGCGGAGAGCAGCAGGCCGGCGATCCTGGTCAGCAGTTCGACGCCGTTGTCGGTGAGCACGCGGTGGATCACTTCGGCGAAGCGCATGGACAGCCAGGCGCATATTGCCACGCCGATGATCGCCAGCGCGAGCGCCAGTCCCTCGAGGGCGCTGCCGACCCGCTGCACGTACAGCATGGTGGCCACGATCGCGCCGGGTCCGGCCAGCAAGGGAGTGCCGAGCGGGACGAACGCCACGTTGGCCTTGGCCCGCTGCGTCGAGGTCGGCTCTTCCGTGTGCCCGGTCAGCAGCTGCAGCGAGACCAGCAGCAGGAGCAGGCCGCCGGCACCCTCGAGCGCGGGCAGCCCGACCTGCGTGTAGGCCAGGATCGACCGGCCGAACAGCGCGAACGCGACGATGACGCCGAACGCGACCACTGCCGCCTGCCAGGCGAGCCTCCGCCGGGTTCGCGGCGACCGGCCCCTGGTCAGGCCGAGGTACACCGGCACGATCCCCGGCGGGTCGATGATCACGAAGAGCGTGACGAACGCCTCCCAGAAAAAATGCACATGCGCTCCCTGCCGGCGCCGGCCTTGACTGATCCCCCGCAGGCCATGCGGCGAGTGCCACCTTATCGGGCGCCCCGCGAAGGTCGCTCAGCTGGCGGCCGCCTGGCTGAGCAGGCGCTCGTACTGCTCCGGCGGGGTCGTCTCGCTGCCGAGGCCATTGCTGTTGAAGGAGCCGTGATCGTCGCTGCCGCCGGTCGCCACCAGGCCGAGTCGGGTGGCCAGGGCAGTAAGCCGCGACCGTTCGGAATGATCATGATCGGGATGGAAGACCTCGACGCCTGCCAAGCCTACGGCGGCCAGCCCGGTGATGACCTCATCGCTGATCTCGTATCCCGGTGAGCGGGGGTGGGCGAGCACTGGCACGCCGCCCGCGGCGCGGACCAGCGCGATGGCCCGCCCCGGGTCGGGGGCGTAGCGATCGACGTGCGCGCGGCCGCCGTCGGCGATCCAGTCGGCGGTGAACGCGTCGCCTGGCGTCGCGACCACGCCGGCCTGCGCCATCGCGCGGGCGATGTGCGGCCTGCCGACGACAGCGCCGTCCGCGATGGCAGTGACCTGCTCCCAGGTGACGGGGGCGCCGAGTTCCCGCAGCCTGCCGACCATCGCCCTGGCCCGGTGCGTGCGATCGTCGCGGATCAGCTCCGTCTCGGCCGCCAGCGCGGGGTCATCGAGGTCGAACAGGTAGGCCAGCATGTGGACGCTGTGCCCTGAGGGGGGTCCGGGGGGAAATCCTCCCCCCGGGCGGGGGTTCCGGGGGTCGTCCCCCGGGCCAATACGGCAGGACAGCTCCATGCCCGGCACCAGGGTCAGGCCGGGCGGCAGGGCGTCGCGGGCCGCGCGGATGCCGCTCACCGTGTCATGGTCGGTGAGCGCCATGACGTCGAGCCCGGCGGCCGCTGCCCGGGCGACCACCTCGGCGGGCGGGTCGGTGCCGTCGGAGGCGCTGCTGTGCACGTGCAGGTCGATGCGCAATCCCACTCCTTTTCGGGGGTGCGGGGGTCGTCCCCCGCGGGCCAGCACAGCGAGCTATCCGGGAAGCCGCGGCGACAGCGCGCCGAACGGCAGGTCCAGGTCCTGCGCCGGGTCCCTGAGGTCGCGCAGCGGCAGCGGCTCGAACAGCATCACCCCCGCGGTATCCGGCCAGAGCAGCACCCACAGCCAGCAGCCCGCCACCTCGCCGGCGAACGCGGCCGCGCCGTCGGCCTCGACATGCCACAGCGGTGCCTCGTGGTTGCCGACCCGGACCGCGGCGTGCGGCTGGCCAGTCGCGAAGCCGGCGCCCGGGTCCGGCCCCGGCAGGCTGGCCAGGCCGGCGCCCAGGCCGACGCCTGGTTCTTCGGCGACGATCACCAGGTCGGCCGGGCCGCCGAGCGGGTTCGGCCCGGACAGCGCGACGGCGAAGCCGCGGGTGCCGCTTCGCTCGTCGCCCGCCCCCGCGAAGCCGCTGACCAGCCAGCCCTGCGGCAACGGCCACGGCACCAGGGCCGGGACCTTCGCGTTCTTGAGCAGGCTGTCCAGGCCGTCCTTCGTCGGCCTGCGAGCCGGGATCAGGGGGTCGACGTCACCATGCAGGTCACAGCGCCACGCGCTCGACCATGCCGTTGGCGCATGCACTGGACTGCCGCAACGCGGGCACACCGCTCTCTCCACCACGCTAGGCGCATATCTACCCTTAGGGTCGTGACCACACACGTGATCCCCTGCGTGGGGGCCGTCATCAAGGACGGCGCCGGGCGGCTGCTGCTGATCCGGCGCGGGCACGAGCCAGGCAAGGGGCTGTGGTCGATACCAGGCGGGCGGATAGAGCCCGGGGAGTCCGATGAGGCGGCTCTGGTCAGGGAGGTCCTCGAGGAGACCGGGCTCGTCGTCACGGCCGGGCGCCTGATCGGCGCTGTGCTCCGCCCGGCCGGCGTCTCAGGTGCGGTGCTGGATATCAGGGACTACGCGGCCGAAGTGACCGGCGGGACGCTCGTTCCGGGCGACGACGCCGACGATGCCGTGTGGGCGGGCGCCGCCGACCTGGAGAGCCTGCCGCTGACCGGCGGACTGCTCGAGGCGCTGCGGTCCTGGGGCGCGCTATAGCCCAGGGCCGCGCGGGCCACAGCACTACGCGGGGGCGCCCGGGCGGGGCAGGCCCGCGGCCGCGCCCTTGGCCGCGATCGTCAGCGCCATCTTGCGGGACGCCTCGTCGATCATCTCGTCGTCGAGCATGACCGCGCCGCGCCTGTCGACCGAGGTCGCGCTCTCGTAGGCGTCCAGGATCGCCACCGCGCGCGCGTAGTCGGCGGGCGACGGGGTGAAGACCTCGTTGACCACGTCCACCTGCGCGGGGTGCAGCACCCACTTGCCGTCGAAGCCGAGCGCCGCCACGCTTGTCGCGGCCTTGCGCAGCCCGTCCGTGTCGTGGATCCGCGCGTACGGCCCGTCGATCGCCTGCAGCCCGGCGGCCCGCGCCGCGACAAGCAGTCGCATCAGCGCGTAGTGGTGCGCGTCGAACTCATAGCCTTCCGGCTGGCCGCCGACCGTCAGCGAGCGCATCCCGATGCTTGCCATGAAGTCGGCGGGCCCGAAGACGAGCGAGACGAGCCGGGGCGACGCCGCCGCGATCGCGTCCACCGCCGCCAGCCCGGCGGCGTCCTCGATCTGCGCCTCGATCCTGGTCCGTCCGGCGGGCACGCCGGCCGCCTGCTCCAGCTGGCCGAGCAGCAGGTCGAGCCAGCCGACCTGGGCGGGGGACGTGACCTTGGGCAGGACGACCGAGTCGACCGCCCCAGGGGCGCCCTCCACTATCGCGATCACGTCCCGGTACGCCCACGGGGTCGTCGCGCCGTTGACCCGGACGGCGACCAGCTTGCCGTGCCAGCCGCCCGCGTTGAGCGCGGCCACCGCCAGGCCGCGCGCCTGGTCTTTCGCGGCCGGCGCCACCGAGTCCTCGAGGTCGAGCATCACCTCGTCGGCCGCCAGGTCCCGTGCCCTGGCGAGGAACCGCTCGCTGCTCGCCGGGACCGACATGCACGTCCTGCGCGGCCGGTAGGCAGTGTCCACCGGTGCACCATACCGCGCGCCCTTTCGCGGGCGCGCCTGGCGCGGCGGCTCGTGTCGCGGACCGGTGCGTATATGCGGGGTTATGAGCTGGTGAACGTTTGCCTCAGCGCTGGCTATGCGCCAGCTCTGCCGCGAACCTGTACCTATGCTGGCGACTGGCCCCGAATCCGCGACAAACGCCCGGAAGGTCATGCGCACCACACGCCTGCTCGCCGGCGCCGCGGCACTCGCGGCGGCGATGACGGCATGCGGCGCTGGCGGCGGGCAGCCGTCGAACGTGATCACCGTCAGCAGCAACGCGTGCGGCGGGAGCTGGCATCTCGCGGGTCCCGGCTGGCACACGTTCGAGATCAGCAACCAGTCGACAGGCGGCGGGGAGATCGACCTGATCGACCCCGCCGATGGCGCGGTGTACGGCGAGATAGAGAACATCGGTCCGGCCACCACGGCATCGATGAGCCTGGACGTCGGATCCGGCAAGTACGCGTTCCTCTGCCTTTTCGAAGACTTCAACCCGCTCACCGGGCCCACGGTCACCGTCGGCGGGCACGCCAAAGGCACTCCGGCGATCCTCCCGGTGACGTACAACGACGTGATCCCGCTGGCGAAGAAGTACCAGAGCTATACCGAGGCGGGGCTCCAGCTGCTGGCCAGGGAGACCGGCACGCTGGCCGCCGACGTTCGCGGCGGCGACCTCGCGGCCGCCAAACGCTACTGGCTGACCGCGCACCTGCAGTACGAGTCTCTGGGGGCGGCGTACGACGCGTTCGGCACCTTCGACGACGAGATCGATGGCCGGGCGGACGCCGTCGGGGTGGACAGCCCGAAATGGACCGGCTTCTACCGGCTGGAGTACGGCCTTTGGCACGGCCAGTCCGCGAAGGAACTCACGCCGGTCGCGAGCACGCTCAACAGTGACGTGCGAGCCCTGCTCGCGAGCTGGCCCGCTCAGCAGATCCCGCTGATCGACATCGGGCTGCGCGCCCACGAGATCCTGGAGAACGCCCTGGAGTTCCAGCTCACCGGGCACGACGACTACGGCAGCGGCACCACGCTCGCGACCACGATGGCTAACATCACCGGGACCCGCGTGTTGCTGTCCCTGCTGCACCCACTGCTCGCGCCGCGCTATCCCGGGCTGCCCGCCGTATACACCTCGCTGGACCGCCTGCAGGCTCTGCTGCAGCAAGAGCATCTTCCTAACGGAGCGTGGGTTCCCGTCGCCGGGTTGCCTGCCGCCGTGCATGCGGCGATCGACGCGGCGTGCGATCAGGCGGTCCAGGAACTCGCCCCCATCGCTTCGATCGCCGAACCGAGGAACAGCATCAATGGGTTCTGAGCCGTCCGAGCTGCCCGAGCCGGCACCGTCGCCCGGCCCCCGGCGACGGTCGTTCCTGCGCGGCATGGCAAGCGGCGTCGCGGGCGGCGTGGTCGCCGGCGGCGTCGCGGGAGCCGCCGGCGGATACGCCTACCGTGGCTCGCGTCCGGCCCCCTCGGCGGCCGCTGCCGCCGAGGACGAGGCGGTCGTGCAGGGCCGGCTGCCCGCGGTGCCTTTCCACGGCAGGTACCAGGCCGGCATCCTGCCACCGCCGCAGCGGGTCACCGCGGTCGTCTCGTTCACCGCCACGGCCGCTGACCGCGCAGAGCTGACCGAACTCTTCCAGACGGTGACCGATCGCGCCCGGTTCCTTGCCGCGGGTGGTACTCCGCCGCCGACCGGGATAGGCGGGCCGCCGTCAGATTCGGGCGTGCTCGGGCCGACGGTGGTGCCGGACGGGCTGACGGTGACGTTCGGCGTCGGCTCGACGTTGTTCGACGACAGGTACGGCCTGGGCGCCCGGGTTCCGGCGCACCTGGCGCCGATGCGGTCCTTCCCCAATGACGACCTGGACCCCGCGCAGTGCGGCGGTGACCTAGTTCTTCAACTGAGCGCGGGGAACACCGACACGGTGCTGCACGCGCTGCGCGACATCGCGAAGAACACCCGCGGCGGCATGCAGGCGAACTGGCGGATCGACGGCTTTTCCAGCCCGGCGCGGCCTGCCGGGACGGTCCCGCGGAACCTGCTCGGATTCATGGACGGCATCTCGAACCCGTCCACGGCCAGCGCCGCGCAGATGGACAGCCTGGTCTGGATTCAGCCGGGCGCGGCGGGCGAACCCAGCTGGACCGCTGGCGGCAGCTACTTCGTCGTGCGGCTGATCAGGATGTTCGTCGAGTTCTGGGACCGGGTGGACGTCTTTGAGCAGGAGACGATGATCGGGCGGCGACGCGACACCGGGTTCCCGCTCGACGCGGACGGCATCTACGCCACCCCGGACTACACGCTGGACCCGACCGGTGACGTGATCCCGCTGACGGCGCACATACGGCTGGCGAACCCCCGCACGCCGCAGACCGCCGCCAGCCGGATCCTGCGCCGCGCCTACAACTATGACCGCGGCCTCGACCAGGTAGGCGACCTGGACATGGGGCTCGTCTTCACCTGCTTCCAGCAAGACATCAGGCAGCAGTTTGAGGCAGTCCAAACCCGGCTTGTCAATGAGCCGCTTGTGGACTACATCAGCCCGTTCGGCGGCGGGTACTTTCTGGCACTGCCTGGCGTGGCGGACGCTAACGACTACTTCGGCCGGGCCCTGCTGGCCTGAGTGCCTGGCCCCTCGTGACTGGTCACGCTGAGCGAAGCCTAAACCCCGGCTGGACTCATCCTGACTATGGGCTGGATAAGAGCTTGATATGGGCTTATTCTGCGTGTCTTCTGCGCCGACTGTTGCCCGCGCGTTCGCCTATTCGTCAGATTCATCCTGTGATGACGTAATTCGGCTATGAAACGGTCAGGCCCGGGGTGCGCGTGAGCGTGCCCCGCGGCGGCCTTCTGGGTGCGCCGGCCAATCTGTCCCGCAGAACTCAGGAGGGGAGAATGGGCGAAGGCCCAGTTACCCGGAGCAGGCGCAAGCGACTCCGGCCCTATGTAGCGGTCGCGGCTGCGGTCGCGCTCGGCGGCGGCGCCGCAGTCGCCGCCACGGCGGCGAGCGCGAGCACGACGTCGAGGACCGCGTTCGCCGGGTACCACGTCCCGGCACTCGTGTCCGCGAACCTTTACCACAACAACCGCACCGCGACGCCCATCAAGCACCTCGTCGTGATCTTCGACGAGAACGTGTCGTTCGACCACTACTTCGGCACGTACCCGTACGCGGCGAACACCGACGGCACGACGTTCCACGCCAAGCGGGATACGCCGACCGTGAACGGCCTGTACACGTCGATTACCCCCAGCGGCCCGGTCGGTCCGCTGCTGACCGACAACCCGAACTTCCAGTCCGGCGGATACAACCCGCAGCGGCTGACTCACTCCGAGGCCCTCACCTCCGACCAGAACCACGGCTACACGCCGGAGCAGAAGGCCGAAGACAACGGGAAGATGGACTTGTTCGTCCAGAACACCGAGTCCGCCACCCCCGCGGCCGGCTGCGGTGTCGAGTACTGCCCGCCCGGCATCGTCATGGACTACTACGACGGCAACACCGTCACCGGGCTGTGGAACTACGCGCAGTACTACTCGATGAGCGACAACGACTGGGACACCACCTTCGGCCCGTCCACGCCCGGCGCGCTCAACGTGATCTCCGGCGACACCGAGGGCGCCTCGGCCCTGACCCCGACCTGGTCTCCCACCCCGAGCCAGCCGGCCACCTCCAGCGCCGTCCACGACGGCTCGATGAATGGTGACGTCGACCCGTATTACGACACCTGCTCGGACAACAACCACACCACCACCGGCGCGCTCGGCGTGATGAGCGGCGAGAACATCGGCGACCTGCTGAACGCCGCGCACGTCACGTGGGGCTGGTTCCAGGGCGGCTTCGCGCCGACCTCGACCGACAGCGTGGGCGCGATCTGCGGCTCAACCCACGACAACATCGCCGGCGTCGCTGACGCGGACTACTCGCCGCACCACAACCCGTTCCAGTACTACGCCTCGACCGCCAACCCGGACCACCTGGCGCCAAGTTCGCTCGCCGCGATCGGCCGGACCGACCAGGCCAACCACCAGTACGACCTGTCGTACTTCACCGACGCGCTGAACGGCACCGGCGGCGCCAAGCTGCCCGCCGTGTCGTACCTGAAGGCCGCGGAGTACCAGGACGGGCACCCCGGTTATTCCGACCCGCTGGACGAGCAGACGTTCCTGGTCAACACGATCAACGCGATCGAGAAGTCCAGGTACTGGCCGTCGACCGCGATCGTCATCACCTACGACGACTCCGACGGCTGGTATGACCACCAGGCCCCGACGATCATCAACGGATCCAACGACGCCGCCACCGACACTGCGCTGTGCACCTCGGTCGCGGTGACCGTAGGCACCAACAACGACCGCTGCGGCTTCAGCCAGCGGCTGCCGCTGGTGGTGATCTCGCCGTGGACGCGGGAGAATTACGTCAGCCACAACCTGACGGACACCGCGTCGATCGTGCGGTTCACCGAGGACAACTGGCTGCACGGCGAGCGCATCCCCGGCTCGTTCGACGCGGTCTCCGGAAGCCTGGACGCCCCGGGCGGGCTGCTGGACTTCTACACGTTCCCGCACTTCACCCCGGTCATCCTCGACCCGACGACGGGCGCCGTCGTCTCCGATGGCTTTTTCGGGTACAGCACGAAGAAGTAGGCACCAGGAGTACCACCGCGGCCGCGCCGGGCAGTTTGCCGGCGCGGCCGCGGCGCACCCATACCCAGAGAGTACGAAGATTCTCCAGAGAACATCCAGATAGGATTCAGAGAGCAACTCGGGTTTCTGGAACCAGCTATCGGCCAATCTGGATTTTGTTCCAGGCGAATTTGAACTCCTGAAACGTTTCGTTCATCTAAAAGGCTTCTCGCGCAGAGAGTGTCGGCTTCGACATCCCGCTACAGTTCCCCGTGCAGTGGAGGAGCCAAATGCACTTGTCCTTGCGGGCAGCGTCCGCGATCGCCGCGGCCGCCGCCCTGGCCACCGGCGGCGTGGCCGCGACGGCCGCGACGGCCGCGACGGCGGCGCCCAAGGCGCCCGCCCACCACCAGAGGTTCCACGGGACGGCGACCCCGATCAAGCACATCGTGGTCATCTTCCAGGAGAACGTCTCCTTCGACCATTACTTCGGCACGTATCCGAACGCCGCCAACACCTCTGGCCAGCCCTTCTACGCCAAGCGGGACACGCCACAGGTGAACGGGCTGACCAACAAGCTGCTGACGGCGAACCCGAACGGCACCAACCCGCAGCGGTTCGACCCGACGAACATCAACGACGTGCTGACCTGCGACCAGGACCACGATTACAGCGACGAGCAGAAGGCCTTCGACGGCGGCAAGATGGACGACTTCATCGCGGCCGTCGGCACCGGCACCGGCACCTCGCCGGAAGGCAACCCCTGCGTCGCCAGTACGGTGATGAACTACTACGACGGGAACACCGTCACCGCGCTGTGGAACTACGCGCAGCGGTACGCGATGAGCGACAACTCCTACGGCACCACGTTCGGCCCATCCGCTCCCGGCGCCATCAACCTCGTCTCCGGCGACACCGGCAACGTGGACATGGCCCACACGGCCAACAACCCGTCGATCGCCACGCCGAGTTCACCCAACGCCGACCTCACGGCGGACGGGCTCGGCGGGTACTCGCTGACCAGCGACGCGCAGCCGTACTGGGACGACTGCTCCACCAGGGACGCGGTAGCGATGTCCGGCACCAACATCGGCGACGAGCTCAACGCCGCCGGCCTGTCCTGGGGCTGGTTCCAGGGGGGCTTCCAGCCCACCACGACCTTCGCGGACGCGGCCGCCGCGGTCGGCAACTCCGGCCAGTCCACGGCGACCTTCATCCCCGACGAGTTCGCCAAGGCCGGGTTCAACAAGCTGGTGCCGCACTCCTCCAACCAGGGGATCTGCGACGCCGTGACGCCCGTCGGCGCGGGGCTGACCAGCCCGCTGCCCACCGGCACCGGCCAGTTCGGCTACAAGGACGACTACATCCCGCACCACGAGCCGTTCCAGTACTACGCCTCGACGGCCAACCCGCACCACCTGACCATCCCGACCGACGCCAGCGGCCAGGACACGCTCGCCGGGCTGGCCACCATCGGCAAGGACACCCAGTCCTACGTCAACGGCGTGCCGCAGTTCAACACCCCGAACCACCAGTACGACATCACCGACTTCAACCAGCTCGTCGCGGCGATCGCCGCTCACGAGCTGCCGCCGTCGGCCCTGCCCGCGGTCAGCTTCCTCAAGGCCCCCGGCTACGAGGACGGGCACGCCGGGTACTCCGACCCGTTTGACGAGCAGGAGTTCATCGTCAACACGATCAACGCGCTGCAGAAGACCCCGGACTGGAACAGCACCGCGGTGATCATCAACTGGGACGACTCCGACGGCTGGTACGACCACGCCTTCTCCGGCGTGACCAACCCGTCCGCCTCGGCCGCCGACGTGCTCACCGGCGCCGGCGTCTGCGGCTCGGGCACCCCGCTGGCCGGCGAGAACGGCCGCTGCGGCTACGGCCCGCGGATCCCGATGCTCGTCATCTCGCCCTGGGCGAAGCGCAACTACGTCTCGCACACGCTGACCAGCCAGACGTCGATCATCAAGTTCATCGAGGACAACTGGTACCTGCCACGCATCCCCGGCAGCATCGACGCCGTGACCGGCAGCATCGCGGACATGTTCGACTTCGACCACCACGGGCGCGGACACCCGGAGAACGCCGACCGTTTCATCCTCAACCCCGTGACCGGCCAGCCGGCCGACACGGACTGGTAACCCAGGTAACCCCCGCCTGACGCGGCCTTCCGGCCGCCGCTCACGGTGCCGGGGATGCGCGGGCAGGCCCGCGCATCCCCGGCACGTAGCATGAAGACATGAGCTCCCCGCTGCCCACCGCCGAGGAAGTGACGTCGGCGCTCGCGGGCGTCAAGGACCCCGAGATCGGCCGGCCGATCACCGAGCTCGGCATGGTGAAGTCCGTCGAGGTCGCCGACGGCGGCGTCGTTCATGTCGGCGTCTACCTGACCGTGGCGGGCTGCCCGATGCGTGACACGATCACCAAGGGTGTCACCGAGGCGGTGGCGGCGCTGCCGGGCGTGTCAGGCGTGCGCGTCGCGCTCGACGTGATGAGCGACGAGCAGCGCAGGGCGCTGCAGGGCCAGCTTCGCGGCGGACGGCCCGAGCCGGTGATCCCGTTCGCCCAGCCGGGGTCGCTGACCACGGTGTACGCGGTCGCCAGCGGCAAGGGCGGCGTCGGCAAGTCCTCTGTCACGGTGAACCTGGCGGCCGCCCTGGCGGCGGCCGGTCACAAGGTCGGCGTGATCGATGCCGACATCTACGGGCATTCGGTGCCGCGCATGCTCGGGGTCACGGGCCGTCCCACTCC
>Ga0187807_1000033_pt1 | contig 31872 bp, 31 predicted proteins | sample NC_wetland_sal_i_4_FD_132432 | JGI IMG/M metagenome (GOLD analysis project Ga0187807, IMG submission 132432) | Wetland sediment microbial communities from Neuse River Estuary, North Carolina, USA - ASW_2 | ecosystem: Environmental > Aquatic > Freshwater > Wetlands > Sediment | place: USA: North...
CATGGCCATTTTCCGGTGAGCCAGTGGCTCCTAGGGGGCCAGCAGCAGGGGCAGGCTGCTCTTGCGGACCGCTGTCGCGGCGACGTGGCCGAGCCGCGGGTGCAGCACGCCGCCGGTGCCGTGCCGGCCGAGGACGAGCAGGTCGAACCCATGCTGTTGCGCGTACTCGCAGACCGTGCGGGCGGCGTCGCCGCTCTGCGCGAACTGCAGGCTCACCCGTGCCCGCTGCGCGTCCGGCATGGCCGCGCAGGCCTTGGCGAAGGTCTCCTGGGCGAGGCGCCGGCGCCCGTCGAAGTCGGCGGCGCCTTCGTCGGCGTCTTCGGTGTGCGGCGCGGGCCTGAGCACGGCGAGCGCGACCACGTGAGCTGTGTCGTCGGTCGCGACCGCTGCCGCCGCGCGCAGAGCGGCCGCGGCGCCTGGCGAGCAGTCCCAGCCGACCAGGATCCGGCGGAACATGGTCATCGACGGCCTCCTCACCGCCGAACCGGACAGGACGCAGAAGCCGTCAGCGGGAAACCGTCCGCGGTTCCGGGCCCGTGGCCAACCTCGTGCGGCCGGGGGTCCGTGGCGAGCCTCATCGCCAATTGCCGCCATTGTGAACCGCGCGGCTGCCACCCGCAAGCGGACGCATGAAGGGGCTCGGCCTCAGGCGGCTAGGTGACGCGCGAAGAAGCGCTCGGAGCTGTCGACCTCGAACATCGGCACGTCCATGTGCCGGCCGGGATTGGCGTGCAGCGTCTTCTCCGCCGAGCCGATGGCGTCGAACAGCGCCAGCCCCGACTCACGCGGCACGATCTCGTCGTCCCACTGGAGCACGAACTCGACCGGGACGGTTATCTGGGCGGCCGACTCCCCGAGGGTCTCGTGACCCATCAGGCCCAGGACCGCCGCCGAGATCCTCGGCTCGGCGGCCACCAGCGGCACGCCGATCGCGCTGCCGAGCGACAGGCCCCAGTAGCCGACGCGCCCGCCCGCGCCGATCCAGTCCAGTCCGGTCAGGGCGTCGATGGTCGCCTGCCATTCGGGTATCGCAAGCTTGGCGGCGACGACGCCGCGGCGGGCGAACGCATCACCGAGCGGCTTGCCGGCCGCGGTCAGTTCCTCGATCTCGGCGTTGAACGGCTCGTACTCCGCCGGGACCGGCCTGTCGCTCCACCCTGGCGCGTCGATGGCGGCCACCGCGTATCCGCTCCCGGTCACGTAACGGCGGGCCCGGGCCACTATCGGCGGCGCCGTCTTGTGCCCGGCGCCGCCGTGGCCGAGCAGCACCAGCGGCCGCGGCCCCGCGGCCCCGGCCGAGGCCCACACGGCGCCGGGCACGTCGCCGACCGTGAACAGCCGCTCCGTCACGCCGTCCGAGGTTGTCTCCGCGCTGAACCGCATAACCGCTGCCGCCTTCCGGGCCGCCGATCCGCCGCCTACCACCGTCCCCCACATTCCCTGCCCCCGCAAGATCAACACGGCTGCCGGACACGGGTATAAGCGTGGTTTATATCGTCGACAACTTGTTTGTTTGATAATTGACAACTTTGTTTGCGTGATGAGACGGTAAAAAAGGCCGGTCGGACGTGGAACCGGTCCTGTCATGCGGAGGTGCGGCGTGCTCAGGGCGGAAGACAACGAGATCCTGACCCGGGTGGGGCCGGGGACGCTGATGGGCGAACTGCTGCGCCGCTACTGGACGCCGGCCTGCCTGAGCGCGGAGATTCCCGAGCCGGGAAGCGCGCCGGCCCGGGTCCGGCTGCTCGGGGAGAACCTGGTGGCCTTCCGGGACACGGCGGGGCGGGTTGGGCTGGTGCAGGAGAACTGCCCGCACCGCGGAGCGTCGCTGTACTTCGGCCGTAACGAGGACGCCGCGATCAGGTGCGTGTACCACGGGTGGGCGTTCGACGTGGACGGCCGGTGCGTGGACATGCCGAGCGAGCCGGTTCCGTTCTGCGACAAGGTCCGGATGAGGGCCTATCCCGTCCACGAGTCCGGCGGGATCGTCTGGACCTACATGGGGCCCCGCGAGACGATGACGCCCTTCAGGGACTTCGGCACGGACGGGCTCGACGCCAGTGAGTTCATAGCGGCGAAGCAAGTGTCGACCTGCAACTGGGTGCAGGCGATGGAAGGCAACATCGACACGGCCCACATCTCCCACCTGCACCAGTTCGACGGGGTCGACGACATCCCGGACGACGGCTCGGACAAGCCGGGGTATCCGTCCAACGCGATGTCGTGGAAGTTCTGGCGCCACGACCGCGCCCCGCGGCTGGAGGTCGACGACACCTGGTACGGGTACCGGTACGCCGGCATCCGAACCACCCCCAACGGCAACACCCACGTGCGTATCACCGCCTACGTGGTGCCCTACGGGACGATGGTCGCGAGCATCCCGTTCAGCACCGGCCAGGGGATGTTCGTCCCGATCGACGATGAGAACTGCTGGCGCTACATCATGATGCCGAAGAACCGGCCGAACCCCCGCAACCTCGGTGGCGCGAACCTCTTCTCCGTCGCCCCGTTCTCGACGCCGATATCGGGCCGCAGGGACGGGATCATCCCGCGCCTCTACACCATGGACAACGACTTCCAGATCGACCGCGAGGCCCAGCGCAACGGCATCTTCAGCGGCGTCTCGGACTTCGTGAGCCAGGACCTGATGGTGACCGAGTCGATGGGCCCGATTTACGACCGCACCCAGGAGCAGCTCGGCTCCACCGACAAGGCCATCAGCCGGATGCGGCACATCCTGATCTCGGCGGCCAAGGGCCTGGCGGCGGGCAAGGAACCGCCTGCCGTCGGCGGTGACCTGGACTACCGGTCCATCCGCGGCGCCGAGAAGATCCTCGAGCCAGGAGAGGACTGGCGCCTGCTCGGCACCGACGAGGACCCAGTTGTCCAAGAAGCCTTCGGCATTGGGTTGCTGCCGGACGCAGCCGACCTCGAAGTGGCCGACTGACTAACGCGGCTTCGCTACTGGCGGCCGTAACGGGTGCTACTGCGGCGGCCATGGTTCCCCGCAGAACTTAAGGTTCAGCGTGCAGACGCCCTGGTCCGTGCACCGGCCGCTTTCCGCAAGCACGGTGTCTACCTTTCGGCCACGGACCTGGAAGCCGCGTGACCGAGCCGGGGAGCGTCCTTCTCGACCGCGTACAGCTTGAGCGAGCCTTCACAGCCCTTGGCGAGCGACTGGTCCGGCGTGGCGCGGTCGCCGATGTCTTCATCGTTGGCGGGGCGGCAATGGCACTGGCCTACGACGCCACCCGCGTCACCCGCGACGTGGATTCGCTGTTCATCCCCCACGGCGTTGTGCTCGAGGAAGCCGGGATGTCGCGAAAGACCTTGGGCTCCCCCGGTGGTGGCTCAATGAGCAGGCCAGCGTTTACATCTCTATCGGCCTACGCAACCCTGACCGTCCAGTCGCCGACCCGAGCCACGACATCGACTGTCCCGCCAAGCGCCTCGACATAGCCCCGGATGGCGTCCACCTCGGTTACCTTGCCATGCTCGATCTGCGAGACACGGGCTTGTGAGACGCCCATCATGGCGGCGACCTGGACCTGGGTGAGCCCTGTGTTCTTCCGGAGCTGGGCAAGCTGGTAGCCGCGCTGTTCGGCGCGCATCGCGGCACGGCTACGCTCGCGCTCCGCCGTCCGCTCAGGGGCGTCCCAGTCCGGGTCAAGTTCACGGACCTGGCGCTTGGTGTCCTCCCACCGGACCGCCTTCATTCTTCCTCCTCATCGGCTGCCTGCCGGTATGCGGCGTACCGAGCCTCGGCGAGCGGGATCGCCTCTGTGTACCAGGCGCTCCAGCGGCCCGCCTTGTTCCCGGCGGCCAGCACTATCGCCTCCCGATCCGGGTCGAACACGACCCGGGGCCGCAGTTCCTTGAGATTGTGAATCCTGCTGCCGTGGATGCGATCGAAACGATTCCTTATGTCGGTGTCACCGACCGACTCGGCGTCAGGCACGGGAGACAAGTGCCGCCGCCGCGAGCCCCGCCGATTTCCGCCGTCACGCTTAGCCATGGAGCAATCACAGCACCCGCCACCGACATTCCAGCCAAGCCGAAATCAGGATTGTCACGACTGCGCGTAGAAGACGCACTCCTCGTCAGGCATCGCTAGCCCCAGAGCTGGCTGGTGGCCAGCTCGGCGCCCTTGACGAGGGTGTCCAGCTTCGCCCACGCGATCTGCGGATGGACCCGGCCGCCGAGGCCGCAGTCGGTGGCGGCGACGACGTTCTCCCGGCCGACCCCCTCCGCGAACCTGACGATCCGGTCCGCGACGAGTTCCGGGTGCTCCACGACGTTGGTGGAGTGGGTGACCACGCCCGGCAGGATGACCTTGCCGTCGGGCAGCTTCACGTCACGCCAGACCTTCCACTCATGCTCGTGCCGCGCGTTGGCCGCCTCGAACGAGTACGCGCCCGCGTTGATCGCCAGCATGACGTCGACGATGTCGGCCATCGGCAGGTCGGTGGTGTGCGGGCCGTGCCAGCTTCCCCAGCACAGATGGAACCGGATCCGGTCCTGCGGCAGCCCGCGGATCGCGTTGTTGAGGGCCTCGACCCGCCTCATCGTGAAGCGCTTGTAGTCCGCCACGCTCGGCGCGGGGTTGATCTGATCCCAGTTCTCCGCGATCGCCGGATCATCGAGCTGCAGGATCAGGCCCGCCTCCACGATCGCGGTGTACTCCTCGCGCATCGCCTCCGCGCAGGCCCACAGCATCTCCTCGTCGTCGGCGTAGTACTGGTTACCGAACCGCGCGCAGCTGCCCGGCGCCACCGAGTTCAGGAAGCCGTCGGATATCCCCGCGGCCGCCATCGCGGCCTTCATGTCCGCGATGTCCCGCTGCACGGCCTCGTGACCGGCGTAGGCGAGCGGCCCGCGGCAGACCGGGGCCACCGCGTTCTCCCGGTTCGGCAACGAGGCACCGGAACTGGGGTCCAGGTACGCCTCCGCGAACGCCTGCCAGTCCCGGCGCTCCCCGAAGGACGCCAGCGTGACCTCGCCCGGCTTGGCCTTGGCCTGCGGCATCTCCGCTATCGAGATCTGCGTCAGCTCGACGCCGTCGAGCCGCTGGAACACATAGGTCCACCACGAGCCGTAGTCGTAGCGCTGGCCCATCGAGTGCCCATACTCGCCGTCGTTCACCAGGTCGATGCCGATCCCGCGCTGACGCGCGACCACGTCCGCCACCGCCGCGCGCAGCTCGCCCAGGTATCCCGCCTCGTCGGAGTAATCCCCCGCCGCTCGCCGCTGGTTGAGCGCGATCAGGTCCTCTGGCCTCGGCAGGCTGCCCGCGTGGCTGGTCAGGATCCTGTCCGGCATTTGTCCTCCTTGAGATTCTCCGACGGCGGCGATCTTCCCGGGCTGAGTATGACCGTGACCTCAAGGTGCGCGCAATAACAGCCGGGTTCGCGGGCCGCGCGGCACGGCCACCAGATAGGCGGCGACGGCGGCGGCCGCCGCGGCGAGCACGCTCCAGACCACGGCCGGGGAACGGAAGGCCAGCGCGGCGAACACGACGCCGGCCGTGACGGCGCCCGCGATGAGCGCGGGCACCTGGCGGCGCGCCCAGCGGGCCGCGGCCTTCCCGGAAAGGCCCCGGGGCGCGGTGATCACGAGCAGCAAGCCGAGGATGACCATCCCGGCGGCAGCCATGATGAGACTCATCGCGCCCGCGCCTGGACCCTGGCCCGCGCCGTGCCGAGCACGGCGTCGAGTTCCGTGCCGTCGTCCCAGCCGAACACCGGCACCCCGAGACCGGCCAGCCCCAGCCGGACCGCGGCCCGCTCGAGCCGCCACACTCGCAGCGCGAGCGCGTCCGGCTCCGAGCGCGCCGGAACCGGCGGCTCGTGCCGCAGCGTGTCGACGACGGCCAGCGCGTAACCGCGCTGGCGCAGGTCGGTGAGGGCGGCGAGCGTGCGCGGGTCGAGCAGCGGCGTGAACACGACGACGAGCGCTCCGGGCGGCAGCGCCGCGCGCGGGACGCGGTCCAGGTCCGGGCTGACGTAACTGTGCTGCCGGGCGCTGAGCATCATCTCGGCGATCCGGTAGAAGTGCCGGTCCCCCGGCGCCGGGGCGAGCCAGCGAAGCATGCCGCCGAGTACCACAAGTCCGGCCCGGTCGCTGATCCGCAGGTACGCGGTCACGAGCGCCGCCGCGCCGCGGACCGCGAGGTCGAGCGTGCTGTCGCCGGGCGGGCCCACGTCGTCAAACACGTCGACCATGACCACCAGGTCCGCCGCCCGCGACGCGACGCGCTGGTTGACGTGCCACTGCCGACGGCGGATGCTCACCGCCCGGTTCACGTCCCGCAGCGGGTCCCCGGCCGCGTAGGGCCGGATTCCGGCGAACTCGGTGCCCTCCCCGGTCGCCCGGCCAGCGTGCTCGCCGATCCGGCGCAACAGGTCGGGCGGCACCAGCCGGGGCCGCACCCGCGGGGCGCGCGGGAACACGTCCAGCGTGCCCGGCCGGACCAGCACCGACGCCTGCCAGGCGGCCATGCCGCAGCGACAGGCGACGCTGACCGTGGCCGGCTCAAGCCGCCCCCATCGGGACGGCCGCAGGGTCCACGTCGCCGCCGCCCGCGGTGCGTCGAACACCGTCTGGGCCGCCGCGCCGCCCGCCAGCGACACACCGCCGGCGGGCGAGACCAGGAACGTCACCTCGTCGAGCGGGACCGCGGCTTCGACGCTGACGCTAAGCCGCACGTCATCGCTCTCGAAGCAGCGGGCCGGGGACAACCCGGCGGCCACCCGCAGCTCGGCAGGACACCGCGTGCGAGGTGCCACCGCGAGCGCGCCGAGCGCCGGCGCGCCGAGCAGCAGCAGCCCGGCGTGCCCGGTGATCAGCGCCGCGGCCAGCGCGAGCAGCGCGGCCGTCGCCAGGGCGGCAAGCCGCGGCGACGGCCGCCATGACACCTGGGCCGCGGCCGGCTCGCCGCGCACCTCGGACACCTTGGCGCCGGCGGTCATCGTGCGCTCCGCGGGACCGGCACGGTGGCCAGGATCTCGGTGACGACGTCCTCGCCCGTCACCTGCCTGACCCACATCTCCGGCCGGAGCACCAGCCGGTGCGCCAGGGCCGGCACCGCGACCGCCTTGACGTCCTCGGGGGTCACGTAGTCCCGCCCGTCCAGCACCGCGTTGCCGCGAGCCAGCTGGACGACGGCGAGGGTGCCGCGCGGCGAGGCGCCGACCGTCACCTGGGGGTGCGCCCGTGTGGCCGCGGTCAGCGCGACGACGTACCCGAGCAGGTCGGGGTCCAGGTGCACCTGCTCGAGGGTCTCCCGCATCGCGAGCACCCCGGCCGCGTCGGTCAGCTGCGCCGGGTCAGCGGGCGCGGACCCGCGGGCCAGCCGACGCCGCACCATCTCGGCCTCGCCGTTGGCGTCAAGGTAGCCGAGCCGGACGCGGGCCGTGAACCGGTCCAGTTGCGCCTCGGGCAGCGGGTACGTCCCCTCGTACTCGATCGGGTTGTCCGTCGCCAGCACGATGAACGGCCGCGGCAGCGGCCGGGTGACCCCGTCGGCGCTGACCTGCCCTTCGGCCATGGCCTCGAGCAGCGCCGCCTGCGTCTTGGGCGGCGTCCTGTTGATCTCGTCAGCCAGCAGCAGCCCGGTGAACACCGGTCCGGGCCGGAACACCGGGTCTCCGGTGCGCAGGTCGAGCACGACGGTGCCGGTCAGGTCGGCTGGCAGCATGTCCGGAGTGAACTGGACCCTGGTGAACTCCAGCCCCAGCACCCTGGCGAACGTCCGGGCGAGCAGCGTCTTGCCGAGCCCAGGGAGGTCCTCGATCAGGATGTGCCCGGACGCCAGCACGCCGAGCAGCACCAGCCGCGCCGCGGCCGGCTTGCCGACGATGACCTGCTCTACCTCGGCGAGGACCTTCTCGCACTGCCGCGCGGTGTCCGCGATCGTGATCGTCTCGGTCACGGTTCCTCCAGCCAGGAGATCAGCCGTCGTAGCTCCGCCAGGTCCGGGCCGGGCACGTCGTCATTCACGCACGGCGGCCCGGTCAGGCTCGCAACGGTGAGCCCCTTCCCGGCCGCGAGCCGGGCCAGCCGGCGCCGCAGCCCGTGGTCGTAATGCCGCCGCGACACCCGCGCCCAGGAGATCTCGGAGGCGATCGCGCCGAACCCCGGGAATCGCGCCGTAGTGACCGCTGGCCGCCGCTTGCGGTGCTGTCTTGGGTTATCCCGAACGGCCGGGGGCGCCGCGGCCCGGCCCAGCACTCCTCGCGCGGCAAGGAGGCCGACGACGGCGATCGCGCATCCGGCGTCCGCCAGCCCCGACTGGCCTGAAATCGCGTCGCCGGCGGCGAGCAGCGCCGCCGCCACGATGACGATAGCGGCGCCGATGGCCAGTAGCGCGCCGCGGCTCATGCTCCCGCGCCCCCCAGGTCAGACCGCAGCCGGGCCAGGGCAACCGCCGCGGCGTCCCGGTCGTTCTCGGTGACGTGATCCCTGCTGTACCGCGCCCGGCGGAACAAGCCGGTCAGCTCGCTTGCGGCGGTGCCGCGGACCAGGCCCCGGGCTGCCGCCCTGGCGAGCACCTCGCCGGGGGTATCCGCGTCCGCGGGCGGCGTGCCCGCGTCGGCGAGCCCGCGCTCCATCGCCGCGTAGCAGTCGATGATCGCCTGCCGCGGCCCGCCGGCCGCCTGTAGTGCGCTGCTGCCGGCCAGGACGCTGGCCGCCAATGCGCTCATGTCGCCTGGCGCTTGTGCGGCGGCGGGGACGGGCTCGCGGTTGCGCTGGCCACGCCGCGCGATGACGGCCAGCGCGGCCAGCGCCGCGATCGCAAGAATGACCCCCCCTACCGCCGGCCATACCGTCCCCGGACCAGGCGGCGCCGCGTGGCCGGCAGCGGGATGCGGCGCCACGAGCGGCGCTGGGGGCCCGGCGCCACGGGCGGCGGCAGCGGGCCGCCGCCCTGACTGCACAACCAGGGCGGCGATCGGCGCGGCGAGCATGGCCAGCGACGCCGCAAGCGCGAGCGCCTTGACCCACCACGGGGTGGGCGGCCGCCATGGCACATGCTCGAAGTCCTCGTCCGCGGGCCTTCGGCGACGTGGCCTGCGAAACAGCAGGACGACGAGCACCGCGCAGCCGGCCAGCCCGGCGCCCTCGACGGCCGCCAGCACCGCCGTGACAGCATGCCCGCCCGCGGAAGCGAGCGCCGCGCTTGGCATCGAGGGCAGCGCGCCTCGCGCCCGCAGCCCGATCGCGGTGACCCCGAGCAGGACGGCCGCGGCGGCGACGCGGATCACTTCGGGCGGACCAGGCAATCCCTTCTCAGGCATGCGCTTGCTCGTAGCGCGTGCCAAAGACCTGCTGGTATAGGTCCTCGCCGTAGCTGGTGGGCAGCGGCTCGCCCTCGGGGAGCTTGAAGGTCCGCTGCCCGTCACGCTGCCGCTGGGCGCGCAGGAACAGGGCCCTGCCTGCGTTGCCGGCGTACCAGCTTCCGGCTAGGTCGTACAGGTGGGTGACGAAGACGATCCGGACGCCGGCCTCGGTAAGGGCCCGGATGATCTGGCGGGCGATCTCCGAGCCCTCCCGCTCGTTCGTGGACGCGAAGGACTCGTTGCACAGCAGCAGTCCGCCGGGAGCTATCCGCTGCGTGATCGCGCTCATCCGGTCGAGCTCCTCGTCGAGCTTCCCCTTTTCCATCGTGGCGTCTTCCTCGCGTTTGAAGTGCGTGAAGACCCCGGAACAGACGCTGCCTTCGAACGCCTCCGCGGCCGCGAACATGCCGGCCTGCATCATCAGCTGCGCCTGGCCCGCGGCACGCAGGAACGTGGACTTGCCGCCCTGGTTCGCGCCGGTGATCATGATCAGCTGCCTGCCGCCGGCGTCCACATCGTTGCCGGTGACCGTACCGTCCAGCGTCAGCGAGAGGCTGGCGTCGTAGAGGCCGCGGGCGCGGAAGCGGTCTCCCTGCAGGGCTGCCGGGACGGGGTAGCACACCGGCTGGCCCCTGGCGACGAGCTGTTCGCGCAAGTTCAGGCAGCCCAGATAGAACCCGAGCTCGGCGCGAAGCAGCTGGAAGAAGCTCTTGATATGGTCCGCCGACTGGGCGAGCGAGTTCGCGGTGTCGTTGACCCCGCGGCTCGTCAGCTCGGATAGCGTGCGCATGCCCGCCTCGTCCCGCTCGGCGACGGTGAAACTATGCGAGTCCCGGTTCCTGCCCGGCAGCCGGTCCCGCCAGCCCCGGCCGGGCGGATGCCGCCGGAGCACGTAGCCGGCTCCCTTCGCACCCGCGCCGAGACGGGCGCTGATCAACGTGCCGCTCCGGAACTCCAGATCGCTGAGGTGGGATTCCATCTCGGTGAAGTAGCCGTCGGTGAGCTCGCTGGCGAGCATCGCGAAGAACCGGGTGAAACCCTCGGAGCCGAAACCCGGCGCGTGCCCCGCCGCCAGCTCCGCCAGGCGGCGCAGCGTTTTCAGGTACAGCCTCATGATTTGCAGGGACCGCCGCAAGATCGTGTCTGGCGAGTCGCGGAACACGAAGCCGAACACCTGCCGGTCGGCGCTGACCCCCTCGACCGCGAGGTCGTACAGGTCGCGGATGGCTTCGGGGCGGGCTACGCAGTCGGCCAGCACGTGCTGCCGGTAGGTGATCTCCGCTGGGCTGACGAGGCCTGAGTGCAGCCCCTGCCTGGCGACGTCCAGCAGGAACCTATCGCCGCCCGCCATGGCATCAAGCAGGGTGCCCAGCTCGAGATCAGCGGCCAGGTCGGGCTCGTTGACAGGCAGTTCGCGGCCGGGGTCGAAGTCGCGGTCGGGGAACATCAGGAAGACCTTCACGATGCCAGCCGCTCCTTCAGCTGCGGGTAGGTCAGCCCGTATTTGCGCGCGATAGCCGTCGCGTAGGCGAGCCCGTCGGCGGGCTTGCGAACGATCTTGTAGGTGCGCTCGGCTGGGTTCTCCGGCACCACTGCGCCCACCATGGACACGCATGCCTCGTTGAGTGCGGAAAGCTCGTCGACGAACGTGACGTAGACGCCGAGCAGGCCGAGGCCGGTCATGGTCTCGAGCACCCGCTCGCCGATGAACCTGGCGTCCCGCAGCGTGGTGGAGGCGAAGCTCTCGTTCATCACCACCACGCTGCTTCCGGTCGCCCGGTCCAGCACGTCGCGGATCCGGATCAGTTCGTCCTCCAGCTTTCCGCGCAGCGTCGCGAGGTCCTCTTCCCGCTCGAAGTGGGTGAAGACCTGGTCCGGCAGGAACAGCCGCGCGCGCCGGGCGGGGACCGGGTAGCCGAGGCTGGCCAGGTGGTGAAGCTGGCCGAGCATCCGCGCGAACGTCGTCTTGCCGCCGTGGTTCGGCCCGGTGACCACGAAGATCCGCTCCGGGCCGGACAGCCGGAAGTCATTGGTGACCACCGCCGATCCGGGTGTTAGCTTGGCGGCGAGCGCGAGGTCGAACGCCGCCTCCGCGCCGGTTTCCTTGTCGTCCGCCGACACCCGCGGGTAGCAGAATTCCAGCCCGGCCGCCTTCATCGGCGCGATGAAGTCCAGGTAGGCGAGGTAGAACTGGATCTCACGGTCGAAGGTGCGGACGTTATCGTCGAGGAACCCGGCGTGTCGCTCGCAAAAGCCGTCCAGCGCGGTGAACACGTCGGGAAACAGCCGGGCCACTCGGTCCGTGATCCACTCCTCGACGTGGTTCATCTCCGGCCAGTTACGGAACGCGCCGCGGTAGTCCTTGACGGCGCCTTGCGCGAACTTGGCGAACGTGGCGACGACCTCCGCGCTGAAGTCGGCCTCACGCTCATAGCGGGTGACGGTGACCCGGTTGCCCTTGATGTTGACGCAGTACCGCACACCGTCCAGGGCGCGGGCGACCTCGTCGGCCTCAGCCGTCAAGGCGCCGAAGGCCGCGGACCCGGCGTAGTCGCATAGGTACTCGCGGAACGCGGTAAACCCGCGGGACCCGAGGTCAGCCCCGCCGAGCACGTGAGCAAGCGCGCGCACCGCCGCGCAGTAGCCGCGGGCCGCGCCGAGGAACCAGGACTCCTTCTGATACCGGTAGCGCAGCTTGCGCGCCTGCGCGAGGTTCTCTCGCACGGTGCGCATCCGCTGCGCGAACTCCGCGACCGCCTTCGAGGTCGCGTCGCCCTCCAGGTCGCGGAGCACTTCGTGCCGGTACTCGACCGCCGCCGCGTCACGCAGCGGGATCCGGAAGAAAAGCGCCAGGTCGTACTGCTCCCGGCCGGCCGTCACCTGGCGGAATACCTGGTCGAGGTTCAGGTCCGGGAAGAACGGCGGTTCCGGGCGCTCGCCAGGCTCGACGGCCCGGCTGAACAGAACGCTGGTAAACGGCACGAGAAGCTCACCCGCACCTCCACCGGCTAGCAGATCCGGCAGAAGCCATCAGCCAGGACGGCGGTTTCGGTGGGCTTCATCACCTGGCCTGATTGTACCCGCTGCCGCCGCGATACCTGGTGTGGCCGCGATCACAGCGGATCCGGCTTATCCGGACCCGATGCTCCGCAGGTCAGGCGACAGCAGGTCCGCGATTCTGGTACACGGCCATGCGGACCGGCGCCGTTCGGTCTGCTCCGGCGTTTCCTCCATGATCGCGAAGTAGTCGTGGGGGCCGTCCCAGCGCGGGCATGCAGCGGGCACGGGCTTCGCCGCGGCCTGCCGACCGCACGGCACGCCGGGCGGGGACCCGACCGGAATGCCATCAGCGCCCGCCACAGCAGCAGGACCTCGTCATCGCTCACCTTGGCCACGGCGGCCTCCAAGTGGGTCCAGGCAGGGACCGTTGGCGGCGTTTCCGCGTTTGCAGGCGGGCCCCTCCGCCGTCAGCTCACCGTAGCGCAGGCTGGGCGCAGCACGCCATGGCTTGCCTCTCTGGCCCCCTGTGTCCCAGGCAGCACGGGCGCACCGGTAAAATCAGGCCCTAACCAGATGACGCCCTGGGGTGGGGGCCGGTGCCTCCCGAACCGCCGCGGTGCAGCGGCTGATGGCTTCTGACTTCGGGATTTTTACCGTGACCGAGGAGTCTTTCCGCGTGCCCCAGCCGCCCGCCGACCTCGCGGTGCCGGCGCTGTCCGGCTTCGCTGTCCCCGCCAGAGCGCCGACTGCTTCCCCCCGGGAACGACGGCGCACGCTGCCGCATGCCGACCGGCGGGAGATCGCGGCGATCTTCGCTGGCGGCGCGCTCGGCACGCTGTTGCGCGCCGCGCTTGCCGAGGCGTTCCCGCATTCGGCTACGTCCTGGCCATGGCCCACGTTTGGGGTCAACATCGCCGCCGCGTTCCTGCTCGGGTACTTCGTGACCCGCTTGCAGGAGCGGCTGCCGCTGTCCAGCTACCGGCGGCCGCTGCTGGGCACCGGGCTGTGCGGCGGGCTGTCCACGTTCTCCACGATGCAGGTGGAGATCCTCAAGATGCTCAGCGCCCACGCATGGCTGCTCGCCGCCGGGTACGCCGCGACCAGTGTCATCGCCGGATACGCGGCGATTCACCTGGCAACCGCGACCGTCAGGCGAGTGCGGGTCCGGCCATGAACATCCTGATCTGGACCGCGGTCGTGGTGATCGGCGGGGCGGGCTCAGTCGCGCGGTTCCTGCTCGACGGCGCCGTGTCCACGGCCGGGGGCCGCGACTTCCCGCTCGGCACCATGGCGGTCAACGTCTCCGGCGCGGTCATCCTGGGTCTGCTGACCGGGCTAGCCCTGAGTCACACGCAGGCACTGCTGGCCGGCACCGCTGCCGTCGGCTCCTACACGACGTTCTCGACCTGGATGCTGGAAACCCAGCGGCTGACCGAGGAACGGCAGCTCCGGAAAGCGGTCGTCAACGTAGCAGTCAGCCTCCTGCTTGGCGTCGCCGCTGCTGCTGCGGGCCGGCTGATCGGAGCGCAGCTGTGAACGCGGACTGCCTCAAGCTCACCAGCTACTTCGGCGAGCGCCAGCGTACCGGGCACGCCTTCGTCGCGGACGCGCTGCTTGACCTGTACGGCCGACACGAGATCGCGACCAGCGTCCTGCTTCGCGGCACCGAAGGGTTCGGGGCCAGGCAGCATCCGCGCACGGACCGCTCGCTGACCCTGTCTGAGGACCTGCCGCTGGTCGCGGTCGCGGTCGACGCCAGGCTGCGCATCGAAGCGCTCCTCGGCGAGGCGGTGCGCCTGACCAGGAGCGGACTGATCACCCTTGAGCGAGCGCGGATGATGACCGGCGACATCGGCCCGCTCCCCCTTCCCGAAGACACGAACGAGACCACGAAGCTCACGATTTACCTGGGCCGCCAGGAGCGGGTGTTCCGGGTACCCGCGTTCATCGCCGTCTGCGATCTGCTGCACCGTCGCGGCATCGCCGGAGCCACCGCGCTGCTCGGAGTCGACGGCACCGCGCACGGCCAGCGGCAGCGAGCGGCGTTCTTCGGCCGCAACGCCCAGACACCGATGATGGTCATCTCGGTCGGCTCGGCCGAACAGATCGGCCGGGTACTGCCGGAACTGGGCGGGCTGCTGCATCGTCCGCTGCTGACCCTGGAGCGCATCACCATCTGCAAACGCGATGGGGAGCGACTCGCCACACCGTCCGTCCTGCCGGGCACCGACGAGAACGGCATGCCGCTGTGGCACAAGCTCATGGTGTACACCTCCGAGGCGGCCCAGTGCGACGGGCAGCCGATCCACCACGCGGTTGTCCGCCGGCTGCGCATCGCCGGGATCAGCGGCGCGACCACCGTGCGGGGCGTCTGGGGCTTTCACGGTGACCACGCTCCGCACGGTGACCGCCTCCTGCAGTTGGGCCGCCGCGTTCCCGCGGTCACGATCGTGGTCGACACCCCCGAGCGGATCGCCGCCGCGTTTTCCGTCATCGACGAGCTGACCGCGCAGCAGGGGCTTGTCACCAGCGAAACCGTGCCCGCCATGCGGGCCGGCGCGGTCAGCACCGCAGCCTGATGACCGCTCAGCTGTCGTCGATCAGCCGGGCGCAGGCACCGAACAGGCGCAGGTCGGCGCATCACCAGAGGCAGTGCGCCGTGCTGCGGCCTGCAACTGCCCCAGACGCACTGACAGCTCGCCGATGAGATACTCCTGGGTCATCCGCGGATCCCGTCGTTCTTGCCGCACGCGCGGGCCAGCCCGCGGGCGGCGGCATCGGCGCTGGCGTACCGCCCGCACAGCCGCGCCTGTATCACGGCAACCGCTACCCAGCACCCGCCGGAACCGCTTGGCGCTTCCCTCCGCACGTGTCCTAGGTGCTCTCCGTCATAGGTGACGAGCTGGATCGCTTCAGAACCCGGCACCAGCGGCGCGCGGGCCAGGCCCGGCCTGGCCGCCAGCTGCTCAAGCGCCAGTTCTTCCCACCACAGCGCCATAACCTGCGTCATGCGCCCACACGTCCCCTGTCAGCTGACAGGGACCGTTGGCGTGCGCGGTTAATGGCGAGCCCCTCCGCCGCTTCTACGGTACACCTGGCCGACGCGGTTCGGGCGTGGCGGCGTCTGCGCCTCCTAGGGCGCACCGGGCGATGGCTCGCACGTTGAAAGGGGCGATCTGGCTCAGCTCATCGAGCCAGCGGCGCAGTGGCTCGACCCCCTCGATGAGGATGAGGCTGCGGAGGGCGGCTGCCCGCAGATAGATGTCATTGCCGGTTTCCACGGCATCGCGAAGCGCCGGGACACTCTCTCGCGCGCGCAGCCGTCCGAGGGTCATCGCCGCCAGGACCGCGCGGTCCCCGTCCGGATGACGCAACGCCCATATCAAGGGGGCTGGCTCGTCAGGCACAGCCAGCCCTCGGCGAACAGCCAGCCTGCCACCACGTCGGACGGCCAGTGCACGCCTAGGCAGACACGGCTGGCGCCGATCCCGGCGGCGGCCAGTACGGTCGCGGCCCGCGCGGGAGCCCCGCTGACGCCGAGAGCCGCCGCGGTGGCACCGACCGCAAGCACGGCGAGGGTGGTGTGCTTGGACGGCAGGCTGAACCCCTCCGGCTCGATCAGCCACGCCTGCGCGGGCGGCCGCTCCCTCGCGATTATCCGCGACAGGCGTCTCCTGGCCAGCGCCCCGCTGACCACGACCAAGCACGGCGCGCCCGCCTGCCACCATCGTCCATGGCGGGCGGCGCGGACTCCGGCGAGCGCGAGCACGGGATACGCGACGTACGGCTCGGCAAGCGCGCTGACCATCCGCGCGGCCTTGACCGCCGTCTCGCCGCGGCGTGCGCGGACCGCTTCGAAGGCCCGCCGGTCGGCGCCGGCCAGCCAGCCGTGGTCCGCGGCCGGCGCCAGCGCGGCGGCGGCCGCGAACGCCGGCGCCGCGACCGCTATCCGCCGCCAGCCGGTCATCGCCATGCGCGGTCGGCACGGACGGCCGCCTTCCGCACCAGGGAAAGCATCACAGCCAGCAGGACCGCCTCCGCCATGCCATACTTACTGCCGCTAACCATTATGGCCGCACTGCCAGCTAGAGCATGTCCTGCTGGCACCCGGCCGTTTCCTTTCGGGCCGTTTGGCTCTGCCGTGCCGCCGTGCGCGAGAGCAGAGTGGGCGTGACGAAAGGAGAACATGATGACGGCATTCGACGTGGCTGAGCTGTCCGCGCTGGAGATCCTGGACTCGCGGGGCCGGCCTACGCTCGCGGTCACGGTGCGGCTAGGGGACGGCACCGCGGCCCGGGCCGGGGTTCCCTCGGGAGCGTCCACCGGATCGCGGGAAGCGGTCGAGCTCCGGGACGGCGACCAATCCCGGTACGAGGGCCGGGGCGTGCTCAAGGCCGTGGCGAACGCCAACGGCGAGATCGCGAGCCTGCTGCGCGGCCGGTCCTGGGGCTCACTGGCCGAAGCGGACCAGGCGATGATCGACCTGGACGGCACCCCGAACAAGAGCCGGCTCGGCGCGAACGCCACCGTCGGCGTCTCGATGGCCCTGGCCCGCGCGCTTGCCGCCTCGGCGGGAGTCCCGCTGTGGCAGTGGCTCGCCCCGGACGGCGTCACCCCGTCGCTGCCAGTGCCGCACTTCAACGTGCTCAACGGCGGCGTGCACGCCCCCAACGACCTCGACTTCCAGGAGTTCATGATCGCCCCGATCGGCGCTCCGTCGATGGCCGAGGCGGTCCGCACGGGCGCCGAGGTCTACGCCGCGCTGCGCCGCGAGCTGACCAGCCGCAAGCTGTCCACCGGCCTGGGCGACGAGGGCGGCTTCGCGCCCGAGATCACCGAGCCCGAAGAGGCCCTCCGGCTGCTGGTCCAGGCGATCGGCGACGCCGGTTACCGCGCCGGCGCCGAGGGCGTGTCGATCGCCCTGGACCCGGCGGCATCGGAATTCCGGCAGCGCGACGGACGGTACAAGGTGGCCAGCGACCTGCTGGACAGCGGTGAGATGATCGACCGGCTCGCCGCGATCACGCAGCAGTTCCCTGTGCACCTGATCGAGGATGGGCTCGGTGAAGACGACGACCTCGGCTGGATCGCGCTGACCAAGCGGCTGGGCACGACGACCGAACTGGTCGGCGACGACATCTTCTGCACGAATCCCGCGATCATCACCAGCGCCATTGACCGCGGCATCGGCAACGCCTCGCTCATCAAGCTCAACCAGATCGGCACGGTCACCGAGACGCTGCAGGCCATGGCGATCTGCCGCCGCGCCGGGTACCGGCAGTTCGTCTCGCACCGCTCCGGGGAGACCGAGGACACGTTCATCGCCGACCTCGCCGTCGGCACCGGCTGCGGGCATCTGAAGACCGGCGCCCCGGCCCGCGGCGAGCGCACCGCCAAGTACAACAGGCTGCTCGAGATCGCCGCCGGATCGGGCCTGCGCTACGGCGAGAACAAGAGCTAGCGCGGAACTCGGCGGAGGGGACCGCCGTCTGCGGGGTGCCCCTGACCAGCCGGGCGGCCTTGCGTCACTCGGCCTGGCCGAATGCCTTGATCTCCGCTGCCTCCTCCGGCGTCAGTTCGCGCGGGACATCGCCGCGTGCCGCCTTCTCTGCCTGGACGTGGTGGCGGATATCGTCGACGATCTCGGGGTTGGCGAGAGTGGAAACGTCCCCGATGTCGGTGAAGTTGGAGACGGAGGCGATGACTCTGCGCATGATCTTGCCCGATCGCGTCTTCGGCATGTCGGGGACGATCCAGACTGTCTTGGGCCGCGCGATCTTGCCTATCTCGGTTTCGATCGCCGTGACCACCTTGGCCTCGATCTCCTTGCTTGGGGTGAAGCCGGGTTTGAGCGAGACGTATATTTCGACGACGCGGCCGCGCAGTTCATCGATGACAGGGACCGCGGCCGCCTCCGCGATCTCCTCGACGGTGAGGGCCGCGGACTCGATTTCCTTGGTGCCCAGGCGGTGGCCTGCCACGTTGATCACGTCGTCGACCCGGCCGAGGATCCGGTAGTAGCCGTCTGCTGCCTGGACCGCTCCGTCGTTGGCGAAATACGGCCAGTCCCGCCAGTCCTTGCTGTCGGGGTTCTTGCAGTACTTCCGGTAGTAGGTGGCCAGGTACCGGTCGGGGTCGCCCCAGATGGTCTGGAAGGTCCCCGGCCACGGGTTGCGGATGCAGATGTTGCCTGCCTTGCCGCTGCCGGCCTTGATCTCGTTGCCTTCCTCGTCCCAGATCACCGGATGGATCCCGAGCACGCCGGGGCCGCAGCTGCCGGGTTTCATCGGCTGGAGGGCTGGCAGCGTGCTGCCGAGGAAGCCGCCGTTCTCGGTCTGCCACCAGGTGTCCACGATGACCGCCTCGCCCTTGCCCACGACGCCGTGGTACCAGCGCCATACCTCTGGTTCGATCGGCTCACCGACGGTGGTCATGTGCTTGAAGTGGTAGTCGTATTTCTTCGGCTCCTCTGGGCCGAGTTTGCGCAGCATCCGGATCGCGGTGGGCGAGGTATGGAAGATGTTCACGCCCAGCCGTTCCGCGATGCGCCAGGGACGGCCGGCGTCCGGATAGTTCGGCACGCCCTCATAGATCACGCTGGTCGTGCCCAGCGCCAGCGGGCCGTAGACGATGTAGGAGTGACCGGTGATCCAGCCGATGTCGGCCATGCACCAGTACGTGTCGTCGCGGTGGATGTCCTGGTAGTACTTGGAGGTGCCTGCCACGTAGGCGAGATATCCGCCGGTGCTGTGCTGGCAGCCCTTGGGACGGCCGGTCGTGCCGCTGGAGTACATGATGAACAGCGGCGCTTCGGCCGGCATGGAGACCGGCGCCACGACGTGATCGCGGTAGCGGCTGAGCAGTTCGTCGATGAAGAAGTCGCGGCCCTCGGCCATCGGGGTCTTCGACGCGTACTGGCCGGGGTGCCGGCGCCATACCAGCACCTTGTCGACTTCCTGGCCCTCCCGGCCCGCCGTCTCGACTGCCTCGTCGGCCTTGACCTTGTGATCGGTCAGTTCGCCGCCGCGGTAGTAGCCGTCCATGGTGATCAGGATCCGGCTGCTTGAGTCGGCGATCCGGTGACCGCAGGCGCCGCCGCTGAACCCGCCGAACACCTGCGAGTGGATGACGCCCAGCCGGGCGCAGGCGAGCATCGTTACCGGAAGTTCGGGAACCATCGGCATGTGCAGGGTCACCCGGTCGCCCGCCTGCAGGCCGCAGAAGTCGCGCAGCAGGGCGGCGAACTCATTCACCCGCCGGTAAAGCTCTTGGTAGGTAATTGACACGGGGTCCGCGGACTCCGGCTCCGGAACCCAGATCAGGGCGGCCTTGTTCCGGTCGGTGGCCAGGTGCCGGTCGACGCAGTTGTAGCAGGCATTCAGCCTGCCGCCGACGAACCACTTCCAGAACGGCGCGTTGCTCGTGTCCAGGGTGGTGTGCCAGTAGGAGTCCCAGGTCAGCAGATCCGCATATTCCCGGAAGCATTCGGGGAACCTGTCTTCGCTGAACCGTTCGAAGATGGCCGGGTCCGGTGCGTTCGCCTGCCCGATGAACCTGGCTGGCGGGGAGAAGTACCCCTCCTCGCGCCAGTGCACGGCGATCTGCGCCTCGGAGATCTGCTCGTCCCTAGGTTCAGGGACCTGCCCTTCCGTATTCTCTGCCATTTCCCTGGGCCTCCCCCCGGAGAACACCGCCGGGCGGGCGGTGCTTTCGCGTTAACTCTTCGTCGAGCAGGTGCGCGCAGACACCGAATTCATGCAGCTCGGCACAGACCGCTGCCTGGCGCGCGAACGCCGCGGTGTCTCCCCGTGTCAGCGATTCCCAGCACAGGCTGTCGGCCAAGGCCAGCGCGCGCGCTGCCGCCGAGGGCAGGGCAGTCATCGGCGCGGACTCAACCTCGAGCCGCAGGTCCCACGCTTGCCGCGCGCACGCCTCGGTCGTAGCCGCGGCCTGGACCTCTCCCAGGATCACGGACAGCTCGCCGGCGAGGTACTGCTGAGTCATAACCATCGCCACCCCCTAACACTCCTCCGAGAATGGCTGACTCCATCGTAACGCCCGGTCACGTCAGTGTCACGGTCAGCAGCATCCCCGCCACCTCGAGATCGCCCCGCCCAGCGTCCCCTCGGGCCTGCCGCGAGCCGAGACGGCGCCAGAACGGCGTCAGCGCGCGCTCGCCTCGCCCGCTTCGTCGAGCAAGGCGAGCGCGTGCCGAGTCGCCACCGCCCGTTCGGACAACGCATGGTCTTTTTCTTCCGCCACCGCGGCCGTTGAGCCGCGCATGTCCTCGGCTGCTCGCAGGGCGGCCTGCATGCGGCCCGTGGCGTCCGCGTAACGGTGCTCCACTGCCCGGGCCAGGGCGCGGCCGGCCTCGGCGAGCCGGTACTGCAGGTCTCCCCTAGCCCTGCCAATCTGGGCTTCCACCAGGTCGGGGCCCTCGCGGCGCAGGTGCTCTCGCGCGCGGCGGCGGCCCAGCTCGCCGGGCAGCTTGCGACGGATGGCCCCGGCTAGCAGCTCGGTCTGGCCGGCCTCGTCGGCCGTGGTGTAGAAGAAGCGCCGGTTCTCGTCGAGCCGGCCACCCGGCTCCGGCACCGCCAGCTCCAGGCCGAGCAGCCCGGCGGCGGACTCGCGCAGCACGCCGAGCGCGTCGGTCAGCTCCGCGGCGAGCCTGGCGTCCACCTGGGCCAGTCCGTCCTCGATGAGCTGGCGCCGCCGCTCCCGCCAGGTTTCCGCCGCGTTCAGGGTGAGTGTCACGAGCCGCTCCCGGCCCTGGCGCTCGAGCTGTGCCGGAGAGGCGCCGCGCAGGTCGCCGTCAAGGAACGCGTCCAGCTCCACGAGGACCTGGCGGCCCAGCCGCGGCCCATCGGCTGCGGCAGCGTCGTTGAGCGCCATTAGCTGCCGCGCGGACTCGGCGTTGACCACGGCCACCGCGTCCCGCCCCCGGACTGTCACCTCGGCCAGTCGGTCGCCGAACCGGGTCACTCGATCCGCGGCGTCGCCCGCCGTCAGCTGCGCGGCGCGGCGGGTCAGCGCCACCTCGTCCAGCAGCGCCCGGGCGATCCGGCGGGCCCGCGCGATCGCCGACGCTCGCAGGTCCGCCACGCGCCGGCCCGACAGATAGGTCATGAAGTCGGCGCTGAACTCATCGAAACCGGGGTCGCCGCCGTCAAGGGCGGCGCGCGCCGACATGGCGTATACCCGTCCGGCATCGCGCGCTGGACGGCCCGCTGCCTCGCCGAGCACCCGCTGAGTGAATTCCGCTGCCTCCGCCAGGCCCGGGCCGTCCAGGTGGTCCGCCTTGTTGAGCACGGTGAACGTCGCCACGGACAGCCCGGCCACCTTGGCGTACAGGTCCCGCTCGGCGGCCGACACCGGCGGGTCGGCGGTGAGCACGAGCACAGCGGCGTCCATCGTGTCCAGCGCCGCGTGCGCCGCGGCGGTGTCCCACTCGTACACCGAACCGGTGCCGGGGGTGTCCACCAGCTCGACACCACCCGCCAGGATGGGCGCGTCCAGGTAGACGGTCACGCCCGCGATACGCCGCCGGTTGCCGGGGTTGCCCCGTTCGGTGACCAGGTCCGGCAGCGCCGACAGCGGCTGCTTCTCCTCATGGCCGTCGGTGAACCGCACCTGCGCGCGCGAGTCGTCGCCGTACAGCACGGTGGTGACCACTGCCGTCAGCGGCGTCACCCCCGCTGGCAGCACCGCGCGGCCGAGGAGCGCGTTGATCAGCGTGCTCTTGCCGCGCTTGGCCTCACCGGCGACCAGAACCCGCAGCCGGGCCGCGTCGAGCCTGTCTCGCAGCGCGGCGATCTGCTCCCGGTCCCCGTCAGTCCCCAGCGTCGCCAGCTCATCGAGGGCTTGTGCCAGCGCACCGTCACCGTTTGTCATCAGCGCCGGTCCTCCTACCCGCTCACACGCCTGGTAGGGACCGTTGGCGGCAGCGGCCGCGTTCGCACCGCCGGCCCGCGAGGGGCCGAGCGCGCACGGCGAGCCCCTCCGCCGTGCTGAAACTCAGGATACCGTCCTGATGGCTGCCGGGCCGGCTGGCGACACCGCGGGAACGCGTGACACCGGGTTATTGACTGTTACGGCTACATGAATAGAGTTAGCGCTCATGCAGCGTAACCGTCCCCCGTCCGCGCAGGCGATCAGCGTCCTGCGGGCGCTGGCGGCCGATCCGGCGCGCTGGCGCTACGGCTATGACCTGGCCGCCGAGGTGCACCTGAAGTCCGGCTCGTTGTATCCGATGCTGATCCGGCTCGCCGACCGCGGCCTGCTTGAGACGTCCTGGGAGCCCGGCCAGGGAAGCCGGCCGCCCCGGCATCTGTACCGGCTGACCCTGGCCGGCCGGCAGTACGTGGCGGCGCTGCCCGCCGCCAGTCCCGGCCGGCCGGTTCCGCGCCCGCGCAACCGCTTGAGTGAGGCGTAATGGCCATCGCGTTTGTTTTCATGATGTGCCCGGTGGGGATCGGGGTGGCACTGTTCCGGCGCTTCGCCCTGGCTGTCCCTGCTGGCCCGGCGGCGCGCGATGACGTGCCAGCGCGGCTGCTGCGGTGGGCGGCCGGCCTGCTGTCCGCACAACGGGAAGAGTGGGGCCAGGCGATGCTCGGCGAGCTGGACCACATCGACGGCCGGGGCCGGCGGTGGCGGTTCGCGGCCGGCTGCGCGGGTGCCGCGCTGCTGCTGGCGCCCTGGGGGCGGGCCGCCGCGGCGGCGTGGGCGATGGTCGCTGTCGCGGCCGGTGCCGCCAGCCTGTACCCCGCCATGGTCGTCCGGTACGGCCTGGGCGCCTGGGACTGGGTGTTCGCGGTGACTGCGCTGGTGTTCCTGGTCGCCTCCTGCTGCTGGGTGCCGTAGTCGCGGCAGCCCTGTCCCTGGCCGCCGCTAGCGGGCTCAGGGGCTAGCCACCACGCGCCCACGCGACCCTAGGGCTGACCACCCCATAGGCACTACCTGGACACGGCACGCGGCCCGGGTCCGGGACCAGGCACCAGCGTTTCACGCACGGCACTATTGGGAAAAGTTTCCGCAGTTGTGCCTGATACAGGTGGGGGGCCTGAGCCGGGCGGCGCTGCGGGGCAGGGGTGCCCGCCAATGCCGTGATAGTTAGCGTGCTTCCGGTGCCAGGGTCCCCCTTCGAGGAGGAACTAACCTTGGCAGCAGACCAGCGCCCGAGCACTCTCGGCTCGGCTGATCCGGGCAGCAGCTCGCCCCCGGAGATCGTCCGCGCCGTCCGGGACATGTATGCACGGCATCCGTTCCCGCCGCCGCAGCGCAAGTACAGCTATCGCCGCCACGCCACCTACGTCCGCCGGTTCCTGGCGGACCGCGGCATCGACCCGCGAGGGCGTGAGTTCGGTGACATCGCCTGCGGCACCGGCCTGATGATGCTGGACTACGCGCGGGAGTTCCCAGAGGCTTCCATTACCGGCTACGACATCTCGCCGGCCTCCGTCGAGCTCGTCAATGAGACCCTGGGCCAGGAAGGTGTTACGAACGCTCGCGCCTCTGTCCGGGACATCACGGCGCTGGATCTTGCGGAGCAGTTCGACTACATCGTGTCCTGGGGTACCGTCCATCACCTCCCGAACCCGGCGGAGGGGATCGCCATCCTGTGCCGGGCACTCAAGCCGGGCGGGATCCTCCGGGTAGGCGTCTACGGCTACTACGGGAACTGGGAGCGCCGGGTGCAGCAAGAGATCATCCGGTCGATCAGCGGAATAGCCGGTGAGGACGACGCAGCCAGAATCGAGTCGGTACGGGTCTGGGCGCGCGGGGACCGCAACTTCAAGAACTACTACACTGCCCCGCCGGTAGACCTGGATGACGACAACTGGGTGGTCGACGAGTTCCTGCACGTGTGGGAAAGGCATCTGGAGTTGCGGGACGTCGTGTCGTGGCTCGGCGCGCAGGGTATGCGCGTGCTCCGCATGACCGACTACTACGACCAGGAGATCCCGCTCGAGGTCGGCTGTCACTCCAGCAGCCCCGCTTTCACCGCCATGGTGGAGAAGCTGCCGTTCGAGAGCCAGTGTCATGTGATCGAGATGATCGTGCGGCCTTACTGGCTGTCGCTGTTCGCGGAGAAGACCGGTGGCTAGCGCAAAGACGGGAACCCTGGCGCCAGCGGCAACCCGGGCGGCGGCCGTCTGCACGGGCAAGACGGCCCGGGTGCTGTCCCGTGCCCTCGGCAGGGGAGGGGGCACAACGCTCCCAGGCGACCTCGCCGAGCGGATAGACCCCGGGCTGGTCCGTGGCCTTGGCCGGGAGATTCCCAATGGCTGCGTGCTGGTGACCGGAACCAACGGAAAGACGACCACTACGCGGATCCTGGCGGGCGCCCTCCGCGGTGCCGGACTGGAGGTGATCACCAACCCGGAAGGGTCGAACCTGCTCTCGGGGATCGCCACCGCCCTGCTGCTGCGCACCGATGGCTGGGGGCGGCTGGCCGTCGCACCCTCGGCGATCGGCGTGTTCGAGGCTGATGAAGGAGCGTTCCCGCCCGCGATCGCCGCGCTCAGCCCGCGGCTGGTGGTGATCACCAACCTGTTCCGCGACCAGCTGGACAGGTACTTCGAGGTTGATTTCGTCGCCCAGCTCTGGCGGCGGGCTCTCCGGCGGCTGCCTGCCACGACCACCGTGGTCCTCAACGCGGATGACCCTCAGGTGGCCTATCTCGGCGAGGACCTGCCCGCCAAGGTGCTGTACTTCGGTCTGGACGACCGTCAGTGGGCGCGGCCCAGCCTGGAGCACTCCGCCGACTCCCGGCGGTGTCCGAAGTGTGCCAGTGACCTCGTTTACGGCCTGAGCTTCTACGCGCACCTGGGTCACTACGCCTGCAAGGAGTGCGGCTGGCGGCGGCCAGACCCGCGATTCGCGGCCTGGAACGTGGAGCTGAATGGGCTGGCGGGCAGCCGGTCCCGGGTCGCCACACCCGCTGGCGACCGCACCTTCCAGCTGCCGCTCGCCGGGTTGTACAACGCCTGCAACGCGCTAGCGGCCTCGGCCGGAGCGTCCTGCCTAGGAGTGGACATGGACCTGGTGCAGGCGGCAGCGCAAGGTGTGGTGGGCGCCTTCGGGCGGCTCGAACGCGTCCGCATCGGCGATAAGCAGGCCTGCGTGGTGCTGGTCAAGAACCCGAGCGGATTCAACGAGGGGCTCCGCCTGGTGCTATCACAGGACGGCCCGCGGTGGCTGCTCACGGCTCTCAATGACGGCGGTCCGGACGGGCGGGACGTGTCCTGGATCTGGGACGTCGATTTCGAGATGTGCCAGGGGCGGGTCGCCTTCATGGCGGCCTCGGGGCTCCGGGCACGCGACCTGGTGCTGCGCTTCAAGTACGGCGGGCTCCTGGACGCGGGTGCTGGCCCAGCGGCCACGCCCATGCCGCTGCTTGTGGAGGAGGACATGGTGCGGGCCTTCTTCGCCGCGATCGAGCAGACTCCCTCGGCGGAGACCTTGTACGTGCTCACGACCTACACAGCCATGTGGACGCTGCGGCGGGAACTGGTCCGGCGGGGTTACCTGGCCCCGTTCTGGCAGCAGGCTCGGTTCGAGGAGACCAAGGCGGGATGAGGATCGTCATCGGCTACCTCTACCCGAGCGTGATGAGTCAGTACGGCGACCTGGGGAACGTGCTCACCATCGTCAGGCGCTGCCAGTGGCGCGGGATCGACGTCGAGGTCAGGGAACTCGAGGTGGGTGAGGCCGTCGACCCTCACCACATCGACCTGTTCCTTGTCGGCGGGGGCGCCGACACTCATCAGCGGCTTGTTTACGAGGACCTGCTCACGGTGAAAGGCGAGGGCATCCGGCAGGCGATCGATCAGGGCGCGGCCGCCTTCGCGGTGTGCGCCGGCTACCAGCTGTGGGGCCACTACTACCGCACCGCGACCGGGGAGGAGCTTGCCGGGCTGGGCGTTTTCGACGCCCACACCATCCACCGCGCCGCCCAGACCGGGACCCGGCTGGACACGATCGCAAGAGCGGGCAGTGTCAGGGCGGTCGGCAACCTGGTCGTGAAATGGGGCGACCAGATCCTCGTTGGCTTCGAGAACCACGGCGGCAGGACGTACCTGCACGCAGGCGCCCGACCGCTGGGCAAGACCCTGGCCGGCGGCGGGAACAACTCCGAGGACGGCTGGGAGGGCTGCGCCTGGAAGAACGCCATCGGCACCTACCTGCACGGCCCAGCCCTCCCCAAGAACCCCCGGCTTGCCGATCACCTGATCCGGGCTGCTCTCGGCCGGCACTACGGGGACGTTCAGCTGGAACCACTGGATGACACCCAAGAGATCGCGGCACGCGACCGGGCGGCGGAGAAAGCCCTGGCCAGGCCCGGCCGGGGGAAGCGACTCTGGGGGCAGGGCGTAGCGTGAAACACCGGGCAGCCCGGGTGCGCCACCTAAGCCACGGGCTCAGGCCAGCGCGGTGACCACCGCGATGACGGCCACCAGCGCGATCAGCATGTACAGCAGGTAGGCGTCCAGGCGGCCGGACTGCAGCCGCCGCGCCGCCGCGACCAGGGCGCCGAAGAGCCGGGTGACCGGCCGGTACAGCCATGTCTCGACGACTTCGATGACGTCGGAGGCATATCGCAGGCGCGGCCCTGGGGCGGCCTGTGAGCCGTCGTCGTCATCGGGCACGACCTCTGCCACTTCGGCGCGGGTGTGCAGCACGCTGGCGAGCACCCGCCGGGTCGGGTTGGCGTACCCGAACGCGGTATACGCGTCGGCACCCTCGACGCCGATCGTCGCCGAGCGCCAGGCCGGCACCCGCCGCACCCGCAGCATCCGCGGCCCGGACAGGGCGCGGGTGAGCAGCACGACGATGCCCAGCATCACCGGCAGCTCGAGCCACAGCCAGGACGGGGACAGGATCGAGAACCCGGCGAACACCGGCTGCAGAATCCACGGGGACTTCAGCGCGCCCATCGTCACCTGGCCCGGCACGACGGGCGACAGCCCGGCGGCGATCACCCTGATCTCCAGCGGCGTCACCGCCGCGATCGCCAGCGGGCATACCGCGAGAACCGCGACCGCCGCCCGCCCAGCCCGGCCTGTTGCCCCGGGGGGACAGCCCTCACGCATGGGGGGCTCCCCGCCCCCCATCCCCCCGGGCCCCGGGATCCCCCCGCGCACGGGGGGGCTCCCCGCCCCCCCGTAGCCCCCCCGGGGCCCGAGCACCACCATGCCGACCAGGCGGACGAACGTCACGCCGGCGAACCCCGCGGTCAGCGCCACCGCGGCGCCGGCCAGCGCCAGGGTCAGCCGCCCGCCGAGGGCGGTGACCCGGAACTGCTGCATGAGCGACTCGAGCAGGAACCACTCGGACACGAACCCCGCCGTCGGTGGCAGCCCGGCCAATGTCACCGCCCCCACCGCCAGGCCGGCCCCGCTCCACGGCATGCGCCGCCCCACGCCGCGCAGCGCCTCAAGGTCGTCGCTGCCCGCGGCGGCCTCCAGCCCCGCCGCGGCGGTAAACAGCAGCGACTTCGCCGCCGTATGCGCCACCATCTGCAGCGTGGCGGCCAGCAGCCCGACGGCGACCAGCCGCTGGTCGCCCACGGACGCGCCGGTCAGCGCGACGCCGAAGCCGGTGATGATCAGCCCGCTGTTCTCCACGCTCGAGTAGGCGATCACCCGGGACAGCCGGTTCTGCACCGCGGCGTGCGCGATGCCGAGCAGCGCGGTGAACCCGCCGAGCAGCAGCAGGATCCCGGCGAGCCAGCCCGGTGGGCGGCCGAGCAGCGCGAGCGTGCGCCACATCCCGTAGAAGGCGACGTTCACGCACACCCCGGCCATCACCGCGCGGGCCGGACCGGGGGCGGCCGCGTAGCCGCGCGGCATCCACACCTGGAACGGCACCAGGCCCGCCTTGACCGCGAACCCGGCGAGCAGCAGCACCAGCGCCGTCGTCCTGGCGGCGCCGCCCGGCACGCCCGCGAACGACGCCAGCGCGAGCGAGTGCGACTTCGCGGCGAGCAGCAGCAGCCCGGCGAGCAGCGCCGCCCCGCTCACCTTCCCGAACGCGACGGTGATCCGCGCCGCGCCCCCGGGGGGTACGGGGGGGCGGGAAGCTCCCCCGTGCGCGGGGGGATCCCGGGGGGTCGCCCCCCCGGGTGTGGCAGCCCCGGCGAGCAGGTAGAAAGCGGCGGTCAGCGCCTCCCAGCCGAACAGCGCGGTGAACGCGTCGGTCGCCGTGATGATCACCGCCACCGAGCCGAGCGCGAGCGCGTACCCGGCGGCGAGCATCCGGGTGGCCGCGGCTTCGGGCTTGGCCGACCAGCTCGCGAACGCGACCGAGACGGGGACCGCCGCGCCGAAGGCCATCAGCAGGAACATCCCCGACAGCTTGTCGGCGGACAGCCCCAGCGCCTGCTGGCCGGGAACCGGATCCCCCAGCCACCCGGCCACGTTGAGCGTGACCGCCCGGCCGGCGAGCGCGAACCCGCCGGCGACCGCCAGGCAGGCCGCCCCCGCCGCGCCGGCCGCATAGGGCAGCCCGCGCGCCCACCCGGGCCTGGTGACGACCAGCCCGGCCGCCGCGGCAATCGCGAGCAGGACCAAGCCGGCCGCGAACAGCGCGCTCACCGGGTGCCGCCGAGCAAGAGCTTGCCCGTCGCGATCAGCAAGGCATTGAGTATTCCGAACGGACTCGGCGGACTCCCCGGCACCCACACGTCGACTGGCACGGCGCCGGCCACGCCGGTGAGCTGATCGGTCAGCAGTCCGCCGCTGACAGCGTCGGTGCCGACGGCGATGACCACCTTGGGGTCGGGCATTCCGTCATAGGTGGTGCGCAGCGGCCCGGCCATGCCTGGTGCGCCGGCGCCGGTGACCAGCAGCACGTCGGCGTGCCGCGGGCTGGCGGTGAAGAAGACGCCGAGCCGGTGGACGTCGTAGACCGGGCCGAGCAGCGCCTGGATCTCCCACTCCTCGCTGCCGTCGGACCCCGCGTCCACATGCCGGACGTGCACGCTGCGGCGCAGCGCCACGGTGCGCTCGGCGAGGCTGGCGCGCGCCGCCGCGATCGCCGCGTCGGTCTCCGGGACCTGCGGGACGACCAGCGCCTGCCGGACGAGCGCCGCCGTCCCCGGCCCGGTGGCGCCCGCCGACCAGGCGAACAGGTCGGGCCGGTCCGCCACGCACCGGCCGCACAGGATGCACTTGCCCTGGTCCACCTGGACGCGGCCGCCCGAGGCCTGGATGGCCCCCGTCGGGCACAGGTCGCCGGGCACGGGTTCGCCGGCCGCGTCCGCGAGCACGGTCACCGGTCCACGCCAGGAGTCCGCGTACTCGTCGGGGCGTCGCGGCCACCGGGTCGTCACGACCCCGTCGCGCAGCCCGCGCAGCACCCAGATGCTCACTGTTCCGCCTCCCCGGCAATCACAGCGCCGCTCCGGCGACCGACAGGCCGAAGCTGGCCTCGATGAACGGGAAGTCGGTGAGGATGTCCCCGGCGAAGACCTCGTGCATCAGCACCAGGTTGTGGAACGAGGCAGAGCGCGGCTGACAGCGGAGGATCCGGCCGTCTTCGGTCGTCACGTCGTAGAGCACCTCTCCCTGCGGGGCTTCGGCCCAGCCGACGGCCCGGCCGTCCGGGGGCACGCAGGGGGCGCACAGAGACGGCACGCTCCGTTCGGGAAAATCTGAGAGAGCTTGCCTGATGAGGCGGAAAGCCTGGTCCACCTCCTCCCACCTGACCCGGAGCCTGGCCATCGCGTCTCCGGCGGAGTGCGAGCGCGCGGGCTCGGGCGCGAGCCACTCGTACGCGTCGTAGGGACGGCTGAGCCGGGCGTCGTCGCAGTAGCCCGACGCCTTGCCGATGGGGCCGAGGGCGCCGTGCTCGCGGGCCCGGTCCGGGGTCAGCGGGCCGGTGCCGCGCAGCCGGTCCAGGAATGAGGAGGTCCGCATCAGTGCCTGCGCGTCGGCGGTGACCTGCCTTTCCAGGTGAGCGAGCTCGGCCAGGATCTCTACCGCACTCTTGCGGGGAGGGGCGCTCACTCCGCCGGGGACGACCACGCCGCGGCCGAAGCGGCTGCCGCACAGGCCGCCGGTCAGGCGCAGCACCCGCTCCTTGTGCAGCGCGAAGCGGGCGGTGGCGACCGCGAGCCCGGCCGCGTCCGCCAGCTTGACCGCGACATCGAGGTGATTGGCGATCCGCTCGAGCTCGGCGTGCACCACGCGGACCAGGGCAGCCTCGCGGGGCACCTGGCAGCCCGCGATCGCCTCGACCGCGTGGCAGAAGGCGAGGGCGTGGGCGACGGAGGCGATACCTTCGGCGCGCTCGGCCAGCAGCACGCCGTCGTCGACGGCCGCGCCGGCGAACCGGGCGACGATGCCGCGGTGCTTGTAGAAGATCCGCATGTTCACGTGCGGGATCGCCTCGCCCGGGGTTTCGACCAGGTACTCCATCGACTCGAAAACGCCGGAGCGGACCGGGCCGTGCGGGATGGTGAACAGCCCGTACCCGGCGACGTTCCTTGGCAGCGCGTGTTCCTGCGGGTCGCCGGGCTTGATGAGCGGGGCGAGCCGGGGATGCCCGACGGGGACGACGCCGGCCTGGTCGTGGATCACCCGTTCGTACCAGAACGCGGCGCCGATCTCCGGCGTGAGGGACGGGTAGCTGTCCGCGCCGGGCGGCAGCGACGCCTCCAGCGTGTCGATCCCGCCGGGCACGGCGACGTGCGCGACCAGGGTGACGGTGGCGCTGCGCCTGGCGGTGAACAGGCCGGCGAACCGCTCCCCCTGCTCGATCCGCGCGACGAGCGCGTCCCGCAGGGCCGCGACGGTCGGCTCGGTGCTCGTGATCGTCATGGTGACCCCAGTTGCGTCGCGCCGCGGCTGATCAGGTCGGTGAGCTCGCCGGGCGGGTGCAGGCCGAGCACCAGCAGGACCGCCAGGCCGGCGAGCACCGGAACGACCATCCACGCGCTCGGCTCGCCGCGCACCCCGGGGGGTACGCGGGGAGCCCCCCGGTGCGCGGGCGGATCCCGGTGGGTCGCCCCCCCGGGGGTATACAGCAGCATGCCGGTCGCCGACGCGGTCAGCCCGAAGAACACCACCGTGACCAGCACTACCAGGACAGCGGCGGCCGTATAGCTGCCGCTGCCGAGGCCGCCGGCAACGATCTGGAACTCGCTGCGGAAGATCCCCGATGGCGGCAGCGCGGACAGCGCGAAGATCGCGAGCAGGAACAGCGGGCCGCTCCACGGCAGCAGGCCCATGCCGTCCCGCATGGCGGACATCTGCTTGCTGCCGTACTTCACGGTGAATACCCCGGCGCCCATGAACGCGTTGCCCTTGGCCGCCGCGTGCGCCATCACGTGCAGCAGCACCCCGGCGAGCGCGACCGGGGCGCCGAACGAGACGCCGATCGCGCAGATGCCCATGTGCTCGACGCTGGAGTAGGCGAGCAGCCGTTTGACGTCCCGCTGCCCGAACACGTACAGCGAGGCGAGCAGCAGCGACGCGATCCCGAACGCCAGCAGGGTGTCCCGCGGGAAGCCGCTGCCCAGGCTCGCCGCCGC
>Ga0187807_1000034_pt1 | contig 31762 bp, 29 predicted proteins | sample NC_wetland_sal_i_4_FD_132432 | JGI IMG/M metagenome (GOLD analysis project Ga0187807, IMG submission 132432) | Wetland sediment microbial communities from Neuse River Estuary, North Carolina, USA - ASW_2 | ecosystem: Environmental > Aquatic > Freshwater > Wetlands > Sediment | place: USA: North...
CACGGAGTGGAACTGGAAGTCATCGACCTGCGCAGCCTGGTCCCGCTGGACCGCGAGGCCATCCTCGGCTCGGTGGCGAAGACCGGGCGCCTGCTCATCGTCGATGAGGACTACCAGTCGTTCGGCATGTCGGGAGAGGTAGCGGCGACGGTGGCCGAGACCGATCCCGGGCTGCTGCGCGTCCCGGTGCGGCGGGTCGCGGTGCCCGATGTCCCGATCCCGTACGCCCGGGTGCTGGAGCGGGCGGTGCTTCCCGTACCGGACCGCATCCTCACCGCGGCCCGGGACCTGGTCGGGGTATGAACCGTGGCTGAGGTGCTCTTCCCGCGGCTGTCGCAGGAGGAGCCTGACGCCGAAGGCGTGCTCGCCACCTGGTTCGTCAGCGAGGGCGACCAGGTGGCGAGCGGGCAGTTGCTCGGCGAGGTCATGGTGGAAAAGGTGTCGGCGGAGGTGCTCGCACCCACGTCAGGACGGGTCCATCTGCTGGTGAGCGAGGATCAGGCCGTCCGCCAGGGCCAGGTGATCGCCCTGGTGGCCTGACCCTGGGCACCCTGCCCGGCACACGTGGCCTTGGTCCCTACCGGGGGCGGGACATCAGGCGCATGCTTGCCACGTCCTGTTCATCGGAGCGCAGGATTGAAGCGGAACTCGAGTAGGGGTGAGGCCTCATGCCCCGGCGTGTGCTGATCATGGGGGCCGCTGGCCGCGACTTTCACAACTTCAACGTCGTATACCGGAGCAGCGCCCGCCACGAGGTCGTTGCATTCACGGCGGCCCAGATCCCGTTCATCGAGAACCGGGTCTACCCCGCCACTCTCGCGGGTCCGCGGTATCCGCGCGGCATTCCCGTTTACCCCGAAGAAGAGCTCACCCGGCTCGTCCGTGACCTCGCCGTCGACGAGGTCGTCTTCAGCTACAGCGACGTCCGCCACGAGTACGTGATGCACAAGGCCAGCCAGGTGATGGCCGCCGGCGCGTCGTTCGTCCTGCTTGGCCCGGATGACACCATGCTCGCCGCCACGGTCCCGGTAGTCGCGGTGTGCGCCGTGCGCACCGGGTCGGGCAAGAGCCAGACCGCGCGGCGGGTCGCCACGGAGATACGGGCGGCCGGCCTGACGCCGGTGGTGGTCCGTCATCCCATGCCCTACGGCGATCTGGCGGCACAGCGGGTCCAGCGGTTCGCCAGCTACGAAGACCTGCTGGCCGCGGACGTCACGGTCGAAGAGCGGGAAGAGTACGAATCGCATCTGGCCGAAGGCACGGTGGTGTACGCGGGCGTCGACTACCAGGCGATACTCCAGCGGGCGCAGGCCGAGTGCGACATCCTGATCTGGGACGGGGGAAACAACGATTACCCGTTCTACCGGCCTGATCTGTGGATCACCGTGACGGACCCGCTGCGGGCCGGGCACGAAAGCACGTACCACCCGGGAGAAGTCAACGTTCGCGCGGCCGACGTGCTCGTCGTCAACAAGGTCGACTCCGCCTCGGCACAGCAACTTGCCCAGCTCGATGAGGCGATCTCGCAACTGAACCCCGGCGCCACAGTGCTGCGCGCGCGCAGCGCGGTGAGCGCCGACGACCCAGCCCCGATCACGGGACGCAGAGTGCTCGTGGTCGAGGACGGGCCGACGCTGACCCATGGCGGGATGCGGTACGGCGCTGGCGTGGTGGCCGCCAGGGACTGCGGCGCCGCCGAGATCGTCGACCCCAGCCGGTTCGCCGTCGGCACGCTGCGTGACGTCTACCGGCGCTACGACATCGGGCCGGTGCTGCCCGCGATGGGGTACAGCGGCCAGCAACTCCGCGAACTCGGGCAAATGATCAACGCGGCCGACGCCGACGTGGTGGTGATCGCAACCCCGGTGGATCTGGCCCGCCTGGTCACGATCAGCAAGCCGGCCGTCCGCGTTCGCTACGCCCTTGCCGAAATCGAGGGGTCCCCGACGGTCGGCGACGTCCTCAAGCCGGTTATCTCCCGGTTGAGTTCCCCGCTGACGTAGCACGCCGTGCAGCCACGAGCCGTCAGGCGAGCGCGGTGAGGAAGGCGCGCATCGCACCGGGGTCGGTGAACACGTGGCCGGTGATGCCGAGCGCCTGCGCGCCGGCCACGTTCTTTTCCCTGTTGTCGATGAAGACCGCCTCCGCTGCGGAGATCCCCAGATCGGACAGGACGTGCCGGTAGATCTCGGCGTGCGGCTTGAGCAGGTTGAGCTCGCCGCTGACGTAGCACGCCGCGAAGAAGTCGCCGAGCGGCCCGTACCTGAAGTAGCTGCCGTAGTCGGGTCCGGCGTTGGACAGCAGCGCCAGCCTGGTGCCGCCGGCCTTGAGGTCGGCGAGCACCTCGACGGTGCCCGGGTTGATGCTCAGCCAGCTGCGGAAGTCAGCGGCCCACAGCTCGTGTATCCGGGCGTCGTCCCAGTTCGCTTCGACATCGTCGGCGATGGCCTGCCAGTAGGCGGCCACGCCGGCGCGGCCCTGGTCGAGCCCGTCCCGGTGCGCGAAGTAGGCCCGCCAGAAGGCTTCGGCGTCCACCCCGGCCAGGGCCCTGATCGTCTCCCGGTCGGCGGCCGACTGGGACAGCGAGATCACCTCGCCGTAGTCGACGATGACGGTCCTGCCGGGAAGCGAGATGGGCGCTCGGGTCACCCGAGAAACCTACCTCAGCAGTTCCGCGAGCACCGACGCCAGCTCGCCGAGCTGTCCGGCGGCGAACCCGCCGCCCTCGGCCACCGGCTGGACAAGCACGTGGTCGGCGCCCGCCGCCAGGTGCTCGCGCACCCTGGCGAGGACCGCCTCGGGGCCGGACGGGACGATCGCCGAGATGAGCCGGTCGCTGCCGCCGGCCGCGATGTCGTCCGCACCGAAGCCGAACCGCATCAAGTTGGCGGTGTAGTTCGGCAGCTGCAGGTAGTACTTCGCGTACGCACGGCCCGCGGCCTGGCCTTCGGCGCCAGCGTCGAGCGCGACGGCCTGCTCGGGAACCAGCAGCGGCTCTGGCCCGAGCACCGACCGCGCGAACGCCGTGTGCTCGGGCGGGCTGAAGTAGGGGTGCGCGCCGGCCGCCCGGTCCCGGGACAGTTCGAGCATCTTCGGGCCGAGCGCGGCCAGCACGACCGGCGCCGTCGTGGCCGGGAGTTCGTCGAGGAACTGCCGCATCTTAGCCAGCGGCCGCACGTACGCCTGCCCCGTCGACTCGACGAGCGGCGCGTGGCTGACGCCGAGCCCGAGCACGAAACGGCCCGGATACCGGGCGGCCAGCCGGTCCGCCCCGGCGGCCAGCGCTTCCGGGTCCCAGGTCCAGACGCTCGCGATCCCGCTCGCCGCGACCAGCCGGCCGGTCGCGGACAGCAGCACGTCAAGCGCCTCCAGGTCGGCCGCGGCGTTCACGCCGGGGACCCACACCGAGCCGAAGCCGGCCGCCTCGATGGCCTGCGCGTACGCCCGCGGGTCCAGCCCTATCCGGGCCGGCGGCGGCATCCAGATCCCGACGCGCCCAAGCACCTGCCGCAATTCACCCGTTGTCGTCATGACTCTATAGTCGCAGTCGGGAAGGAGACGATGATGTCACCACGGGTTTCCAGCGACCTGCTGCTGGTGGGCAGCGTGCCGGCGGCGTCGACCGAGGAAGCGCTGCGCGCCGGCGCGGCGAACTTCGCCGGCCTGGTCTTCGCGCTGCCGGACGGAGAGACGGGGCCGCGATCGTCCTGGGTCGGCTATGAGCGGGAACGGCTCGTCCGGCCGAACCCGGCAATCGAGACGGTGAGCGAGACCGACTCGCCGACCGGCGTGCCGCGGCACATGTACGAGACGCCCGTCTTCCGGATCCGGCCGGGGGCCACCGAGGTGCGCTGGGACTCCTGGCCGCGGGTCGACGACGCGATCGCTTCCTACCAGGTGTTCACCGCACTGCGGGCGGACGGCGTGATCCCGGCCGGGCTCCGGTTCCAGGTCGGGCTGCCATTCCCGGTCAGCGCGCTGAACGGGCTGCGCGCCGACTTCGCGGCCGACTACCCGGTCGCCGCGCGCGGCTATGAGGACCTCGTGGCGCGCGAGATACAGCGACTCACCGCGGCCATCCCGGCGGACGACCTGGCGATCCAGTGGGACATCGCGTACGAGACCCTCGACATCGAGGGCGTCCTGTCCTGGAGCGCCGACGGCGCCTGGCAGCGCTTCACCGACGCCGTGGACCGGCTGCCCAGGCTCATCCCCGACGACGTGCTCGTCGGGTACCACCTGTGCTACGGCACGTTCCCCGAGTGGCCGATGTACGAGGCGCGGGACATGAGCGTGCTGGTCCGGATGGCGAACTACGCGGTCGCCAGCTCCGGGCGCCCCGCCGACTGGGTGCACATGGCCGGGCCGCGCTACCTGCGCAGTGAGGACGAATGGTTCTTCCGCCCGCTGGAAGACCTGCGGACCGGGGACGCCCGCGTCTTCCTCGGCATCGTGCTGCCGCTTGACGGCGAGCCCGGGCTCAGGCGGCGGCAGGCCACCGCCGCGAAATTCCTCGATGACTTCGGCGTCGCGCTGTACTGCGGATTCCGCGTCCAGCCGGGCAGCACGCCCGAGCAGGCGATCCGCGAGCACCGCGACGTGGTCTGCGCCGTCCGCCGACCCTGACCAGGGACGAAGGTCCCGGCCATCGCGTTCACCCGACCCTGTCCCGAGGTCCCTAGCGCCGGCGAGGATGGAGAGGAAACGCGGAGGCGACGATGAACGAGCAGCAGAGAACGCAGGCGGTGGCCCTAGTCGCGGAACGGCTCGGCCGCGCGGACGCGGTCTCGCTCAAGGTGCTGGCCGAGCTGTGGGATAACGCCTTCGAAGAAGGACGCCTCGCCGCTCTCGACGAGTTCCAGGACCGCTTCTGCGTCTGCATGAAGTGACCGCCGACCCATCAGTCGGACAACGTGGAAGATCGGGCCAGCCGTGAGTCGCCCGATCCTCCACGTTAACGGTTGCCGTACCGCTGGGGCTGCTTCGTGGCGTTGTGCGATGCGTCGCCTATTCGGTTGTCACCGCCTGCAGGACGTTGAGCTTGGCGGCCCGCCTGCTGGGCGCTATCGAGGCCAGCAGGCCGGCCAGCGCCGCCAGCACCGTGACGATGAGCAGCTGCTGGACGGGGAAGACCAGGCGGGTGACACCCTGCGAGTGCATCGCCGCCACGATCGCCCAGCCGAAGATCGCACCGAGGACCAACCCTTCGAGAGCACCGAACGCCGAGATCACCAGCGCCTCGGCGCGCACCATCGAGCGCAGCTGGCCGCGGGTGGTACCGACGGCCCGCAGCAGGCCGAGTTCCCGCGTCCGCTCGTAGATCGACAGGGCAAGGGTGTTGGCGATGCCGATCAAGGCGATGCCCACCGACAGCGCGAGCAGGCTGTACACGAGGTTCAGCAGGGCGTTCACCGACTGCGTCTGCGCAGCCTTGTACTGGGCCTGGTCCTGCAGCGTGGCGTTCGGATACGCGGCGAGCACGCGGTCGATCGCCGGCCGGGCCGCGCTGGTGCTGACGCCGGGGGCGAGCTTGACGAACGCGGCGATGTCCAGCGCGGACGCGAAGTTCGACGAGGCCCCGGCGATCGGCAGCACGTAGTCGCCGGCGATGTCCCGCACGCTGTAGATGGCCTGCACGGTGTAGACCTTGGTCCCCGTCGTGGGATAGGTGACCGCGACCCGGCTGCCGATGCGAAGATGATGATCGGACGCGGCCTGCGTCGAAACAGCTATTCCGGCCGGTGTCATGGCCGCCAGCGAACCCTGGGTGACGCCGACGTTGAACAGCGGAGCCGCCTTGGCGGGGTCGACCGCGACCATCGGCGTCACCCCGCCGAAGACCTTCACCACGCCGGACCGAACGCCGGCGACGTCGCTGACCTGCGGGAGCGCGCTTAGCGAGCGCTCGATCTGCGGGCTGAACCCGGACGCGCCGCCGGCCTGCGCGCCACTGCTGACCACGAAGTCCGCGCGCAGCGCGGAGTTGATGGTCGCGTCGGCCGAGGCCTTCATCGACGACGCCATGATCGTGGTCATCGACACCAGAGCCACGCCCACCATCAGCGCGGCGGCCGTGGACGAGGTGCGCGACGGGTTGCGCATGGCGCTGCGCTGCCCGAGCTTGCCGGTCGTGCTATTGCGCGCCAGCGGGACGCCGAGTGCCTGGCAGACCGGGCGGGCGGCGAACGGGCTGAGCACGGCGACGCCGATGAACACCGCCGCGGCGCCGATGCCGATGAGCGGGAGCCTGTTGCCTATGTGGCCGAACAAGCCAATGCCCAGGACCAGCACCCCGAGGGCGCCCACGATCAGGCGGCGCCAGGCACGCCGCAGGGACGGCTGACGCGGCTCGGCCGCGGCGTCCTGCAGGGCGGCGACCGGCGGGATCGTGGCCGCCCGCCGGGCGGGAGCGATCGCCGACACGACGGTTACCAGGGTTCCGGCGAGCAGGCCGAACAGGACGGTGCGCGGGCTGACGACGAGCCCGCTGGCCGGCAGGTCGAAGCCGAGCAGCGCCAGCCCCGCCTTGAGCCCCATGGCCAGGCCGATGCCGGCGGCCACGCCGACGGCCGACGCGACCAAGCCGACGACCAGCGACTCGCCGAGGACCGCGGCCAGCACCTGGCGGCGGCTCGCGCCGACGGCGCGCAGCAGGGCGAGTTCACGCTGCCGCTGGGCGACGATGATCCCGAACGTGTTGAAGATGACGAACGCCCCGACGAACAGCGCGATGATGCCGAACGCGAGCAGGAAAACGCTCAGGTAACTCAGCATCTGGTGGACGCTCTGCTGTCCCTCCGCGGTGATCGACGCGCCGCTGATCACCTCGACGCCGGGAACGTGGATGGCGTTCTGGATGCGGGTGACGAGCGTGCCTTGCGAGACTCCAGGTGCGGCTTCCACGTTGATCGCGTTGGCCTTGCCGGGCTCGCCGAGTACCTTGGCGGCGGTCACCGGGTCAAAGGCGGTGATGGTCGCGCCGAGCGGGCTGTCCGCGCTGCCCCACATGGCGATCCCGGTAATGGTGTACGTGCCGGGACCCGTCTGGGTCAGCACACGCACCCGGTCGCCGACCGTGAAGCCGCCGACGTCGGCGGAGTGCTTGTCGATGACCACCTGATCACCGTTGACCGGCGGGTGCCCGCCGGGCAGCAGCCGCAGCGGGTTCAGCGCCGCCACGTCGGTCCACGCCACGCCGATTGTCGGCGGGCCGTTGGATGCCACCCCGATGGTCTTGCCGTTCTTGCCGACCAGCTGGGCGTAGCCCTCGATGTCCAGGGCGACCGCCCGTACCCCGGGCACCGCGCGCACGGTGCTGGCAAGGCTGTCGTCCACCCGCTGCCGCTCGTTGGTGAAGCTGACGCCGGGATTGAACGGCTGCGTGGCCCGCACCACCGCGGCCGTGCCCTGGTAGATCTGCGTGTACAGGTTGTCGAACGTGTGGTTCATCGTGTCGGTGAGCACGAACGTGCCGGCGATGAACGCGACGCCGAGCAGCACAGAGAGCGCGGTCAGGACGTAACGCAGGCGGTGCGCCGCCACGCCCTTGAGGGTGATCCGCCACATGGCTACTCAGTCCCGTGGCGGCGGATCGCGTCGAGAACCAGATCCTCCGTCGGCTCGAGCAGTTCGCGGACCACGCGGCCGTCGGCCAGGAACAGCACCCGGTCGGCGTAGGTCGCGGCGCGCGGATCGTGTGTCACCATCACGACGGTCTGCCGGTAGACGTCGACCGCCTTGCGGATCTGGGTGAGGAGTTCGGTCGCCGACTTGGAGTCGAGGTTGCCGGTCGGCTCGTCCGCGAAGATCAGATCGGGCCTGGTGACGAGCGCCCGTGCCGTCGCCACACGCTGTTGCTGGCCACCGGACAGTTCCGACGGCCGGTGGCCGAGCCTGTCGGCGATGCCGAGCGCGCCCGCCAGTTCCGCCACCCACGTCTCGTCGGGCCGCCTGCCGCCCAGGGTGAGCGGCAGCACCACGTTCTCCCGAGCGGTCAGTGTGGGGACGAGGTTGAACGCCTGGAAGACGAAGCCGATGCGCTCCCGGCGCAGCACCGTCATGGCCTTGTCGCTCAGCCCGCCAAGCTTGACGTCGCCGAGCAGCACCTGACCCGAGGTGAGCCGGTCCAGGCCCGCCAGGCAGTGCAGCAGCGTGGACTTCCCCGACCCGGAGGGGCCCATGATTGCGGTGAACTGGCCCGCGGTGAACTCCGCCGAAATAGCATCAAGGGCGCGAACCGCGGTCGCGCCCGTGCCGTAGATCTTGACTCCGTCGATGATCCGGGCCGCCGGCGCCCTCTCGGCCGTGCCGGCGGCCTGCCTACTAGAGCTACTCGTCTGCATCGGTCCTGGCTCCCCTCGCCGTAGGCCCTGACAGGCCCCGACAGTTTCCACCGCGCTCATCGTGCGTACCGTTGACCAGGACGGGCGAGAGGCCAACGTCACCGCGCCCGCAGGGAAGGTCCCGATGATTTCCCGCGAGCGGGATCGTCTGCCATTGCGACGTGGTCGCCAGCGAACCCAGGGGGAAACACCATGACCCGACCAATCGGAGCGCCGTGCTGGATGGACCTGCTCACCTCGGACACCGAGCGGGCGCGGGCGTTCTACGCCGAGGTGTTCGGCTGGACCGCGGGGGAGGCGGCCGAGCAGTTCGGCGGGTACTTCATGTTCATGCGCGACGGAGTGCCCGTGGCGGGCGGCATGCCGAAGCAGCCCGGGATGCCGGGCACCGCCGGGCCGGACCTCTGGGGCCTCTACCTGTCCGTGGCGGACGCCAAGGGCACCGTCGACGCGGCGATCGCGCACGGCGGCACCCTGGTGGTGGCGCCGATGGACGTCGCCGACCTCGGCACCCAGGCCATCGTCGCCGACCCGGGCGGCGCGACGGTCGGCCTGTGGCAGGCCAGGGCCTTCCCGGGCTTCAGCGCGTACGGCGAGCCGGGCACGCTGGGCTACGCCGAACGGATGACCAGGCACTACGAAACCGCCGTCGCGTTCTACCGCGACGTGTTCGGCTGGGACGGGCGCGTGATGGGCGACACGGAGGAGTTCCGGCTCACCGCGCTGCAAGATGACGGGGAGACGATCGCCGGCATCATGGACGCGTCGGGGTTCCTGCCCGCCGGCGCGCCGGAGTCCTGGACCGTCTACGTGAAGGTCCCCGACACCGACGCCGCACTGGCCACGATCACCCGGCTAGGCGGGACGGTGACCGAGCCTGCCGTCGACACGCCGTACGGGCGGCTGGCCGCCGCCGCTGACCCGACCGGGGCGCGGTTCAAGGTCTACGCCTGACCAGCCGCGGCAGCACCATGGCGCGGGGGAGACGCCCCGCACCGTTCGGGATAATAAGTTTCTCGCCGTGATCCCGGAGTAGTCGGCCACGACGCGCAGTCCGGACCCGCCGCGCGGCGGCACATACGTGGCGAACTGCTCCAGGTAGCCGATTCCGGCCGTGCTCAGGGACTGGCCGGGGGAGTAGAAGCCGGGGATGGTCAGGTGCAGCGCCTCCCCGGCCGGCGGGGACACGGTCAGCTCGGCCCCGTCGGTGTAGAACAGCAGCGCGCCGCCGTCGGTGGTGGCCAGCCCGAACACCGGGGTGCCTGGCGCGGGCGCGTGCCGGTCGGTCACCGTGGCGGCGGGGATCTGCTTGCGCCAGAACTCCTGGTCCAGGCGGTCGGCGAGGTTCGCCGGGCTGGGCGGGCCGCCTGGCCCGCCGTCCAGGGCGGCCGCGGTCAGCGCCGCGATCCGGTCCGGCGCGACCGCCAGCGACGTCGTGGTGAGGCTGACCGGGGTGGCCAGGCCGTCGGCGCCGATCGCTATCGGCGGGGTGGCGCCGCCGACCACGTACGGCTCGACCGTGTTCAGCCACGGCGCGCCGGGCGCCGCCTGGGTGAACACCAGGTATTCGGTGCCGGTCGGCTTGCTGGGGCTGGCCAGGCCCGCGTTGACGACCTGGACCGCGAACCAGTGCGGGTAGACGGCGGCGGGCGGCTGCCGGGGGATGTAGAACCGCTCCTGCCGCGGTCCGAACGCCGGGTACGGCGTCTCTCGCTCGGCCCGCTGCACCTGGTAGATGCCTGAGTCGATGGCGTAACTGCTGCCGGTCTCGATGGTGGCCAGGCGCGCGTCGCTCATCTGCGCGTTCGCCTGGTTGTTGGCCGTCGTGTAGCTGGCCAGCACCTGCCGGGCCTGCGCCAGCGTCAGCGGCTGCCGCGCTCCGGCACCGGCTCCCGCTGTGCTTGGCCGGGCGGTGACGCGGGGCGCGGTAGGCCCTGCGCCGGCCGGCTTGCTCGCCGGGTGACCGCCGAGCAGGACGAAGGTGGCGCCGGCGGCCGCCGCCGCGACGGCGACGACGACGCCGGGAATGAGCCAGCGTGGCCGCGCCGGGCGCGGCGGGACGCGCGGTGGCCAGGACTCGTCCCGCCCGGGGGAGGGGCGCGGCGCCGTCGGCAGCGGCGAGGTCTCCTGGCGCGGCTGGTCGTAGGGCCACTCGCCGGCCCACCGGTCGGTGTCGATCTTGTCCGTGTCGATGCCGGGGCCGAGCGGGTACGGGTCACGCTCGTAGCTGATCGGCGAGAACGCGCCGCCCTCGAAGTCGTCGGAGGTGCCGTCGTCGCGATAGCCGCGGTACTCGCCGTACTCGTCGTATTCGTGGCCCCCCTGCCCAGCCGGCGGGCCGCCGAAATCCCATTGACTCATCTGGCGCTCCCCTTCGGGCGCGATATTACGCTCGCGCGCGAATAAATGCGGTCGATATGCCTGGATGGAAGCGGCCCGATGATATTTATCACGCAATGTCCGGCGATCTGGTTCAGTACGCCATTCCCATCGCCGCGCGGACTTCGTCGAGCGTGGCATTGCCGATCTCACGAGCTCGTTCGCATCCGTCGCGGAGCACCTGTCGCACGTACCCCGGGTGTGCGGCGAGTTCGGCCCGCCGCGCGCGGATCGGGGCGAACCGCTCGTTTACCGCCTCGGTGAGCACGGCCTTGAGCCGGGCCGCGCCGCCGCCGCCGATCTCGCCGGCGACCTCGGCCGGGTCCCGGTCCAGGCACAGCGCCGCGAGCAGCACCAGGGACGACACCCCGGGCCGGGCATGCGGGTCGTAGCTGATGTGCCTGACGGAATCGGTCTTCGCGCCCTTGATGAGCCGGGCGGTCTCGTCGGCGCTCGCCCGCAGCGCGATCGCGTTGCCGCGACTCTTGCTCATCTTCCCGCCGTCGGTGCCGAGCAGCAGCGGCGCGGCGGACAGCAGCGCGTCCGGTTCGGGGAACACCGGCCCGTACCGCTCGTTGAACCGGCGCGCGATGGTTCTGGTCACCTCCACGTGCGGCAATTGGTCTTGCCCGACCGGGACGAGGTTCGCCTTGCAGAACAAGACGTCGGCCGCCTGGTGCACCGGGTAGGTGAACATCAGCCCGCTCACCGTGGCCTGCCGGGAATGCGCGATCTCGTCTTTCACGGTCGGGTTACGGCTGAGTTCGGGTACCGAAACCAGGCTGAGGAACGGCAAAATCAGCTGGTTTAGCGCCGGCACCGCGCTGTGTGCGAATATCACCGAACGGTTCGGGGCTACTCCGATAGCCAGATAGTCGAGCACCAGCCCGGTGGCGGCCTCGTCCGGGCGCTCCGCCGTGTCCCGGTCGGTCAGCACCTGGTAGTCGGCGATCAGCACGAACAGTTCGGCGCCCGCGTCCTGCAGCCGCACCCGGTTCTGCAGCGTGCCGAAGTAGTGGCCGACGTGCAAAGGGCCGGTAGGCCGGTCGCCGGACAGGATGCGGAACTGGCCGGCGTCGTCCGCGATCCGCTTCTCGAGCGTCGCCGAGCGGCTCACCGCCGCGGTCATCGTCGTGGTCATTGGGGTCCTCCTTGCCGGTTCGGTCACGTCAAGGACGACCTCATGTCAGCGAAAAGGCCGCCCTTGGCGGACGGCCTCGATAGCGCGCGCTCGTCGGAAGTGGCCGTCCCTAAGCGGGACGCCACCAGCCGGCGAATGCGATGCTGCGCATGGTCTCAGCATAGCCGGACATCGGCCGGCCTGACAGGCCGTCGCAGGTACACCATCGGCACGGGGGACTGGACGGGGAACGGCTCGGTGTCGGTGTAGCCGAGGTCACGGTAGACGGCCGCGAGATCGCCGCACTCGTCCCTGAGCTTGGCCGGAAGGCGGGCTATCGCCGCGGGCGCCGCCCGCCCGCTCGTCTCGGTCCCGGTCATGACCGTGACAAGCTAGCACCATGGAGTACAAGCATCTGGGCCGGTCCGGCCTGACGGTAAGCCGCCTGTGCCTCGGCACGATGAACTTCGGGTCGCTGACCCCGGCCGGCGAAGCGCACGCGATCATGGACCACGCGCACGCGCTTGGCCTCAACTTCTTCGACACCGCCAACACCTACGGCCGGGCGCAGAGCCCGCCCGGGCAGGTCGCAAAGAACGAGCAGTCGCACGCCGGGTGGACCGAGGAGATCCTCGGCGACTGGTTCGCGCTAGGCGGCGGCCGGCGCGAGCGCACCGTGCTGGCGACAAAGCTCTATGGCGACATGGGCAGCTGGCCGAACGAGGGCAAGCTGTCCGCGCTGAACATCCGCCGGGCTTGCGACGGGTCACTGCGCCGGCTGCGGACCGACTACATCGACCTGTACCAGATGCACCACATCGACCGCGGCACTCCGTGGGACGAGATCTGGCAGGCGATGGAGGTGCTCGTCGCGCAGGGCAAGATCCTGTACACCGGCTCGTCCAACTTCGCGGGCTGGCACATCGCGCGGGCCTGCGAGACCGCGCGGGCCCGCGGCATGACCGGGCTGGTCAGCGAGCAGTCGCTGTACAACCTGATGACGCGCGACATCGAACTGGAGGTGCTGCCCGCCGCGATCGCCTACGGTGTGGGCGTCATCCCGTGGTCGCCGCTCGAAGGCGGGCTGCTCGGCGGCGTGCTCAAGTCCGAGCGCGAAGGCCGCCGCCGTCTCGCGGGCCGGGCGAAGGCGCTGGTCGAGGCGCACCAGGAGCGGATCCAGGCGTACGAGGACCTGTGCGACAAGATCGGCGAGGAACCGGCGAACGTCGCGCTCGCCTGGCTGCTGCACCAGGACGGGGTGACCGCGCCGATCATCGGCCCGCGCACCCTCGCCCAGTTCGACGCCGCGCAGCGGGCGCTGGACATCACCCTGGACCCGGAGGTGCTCCGCCAGCTCGGCGAGATCTTCCCGGGCTACCGGCCGGCCCCGGAGCACTACGCCTGGTGACACAGGCCCGGGATTTTGGGCAAGCGGCCGCAAGGCTGCTGCGGGACCGCTCGGGTGACCAGCGGGTCACGAACATCGAGCTGTTCTTGGACCTGGTGTACGTCTTCGCGGTCACCCAGCTGTCGCATTTCTTGCTGAAGTACGCGACCGTGACTGGCGCGCTGCACGCCGCGCTGCTGCTGGCGATGGTGTGGCTGGTCTGGGCCTACACCACCTGGGTGACAAACTGGATGGACCCCGAGCGCATCGAGGTCCGCCTGCTGCTCGTCGTGCTCATGCTGGTCAGCCTGGCGATGTCGGCGGCGCTGCCGCGCGCGTTCGGCGGACCGGACGGCGACCTGGGCTGGGTGGTGGGCGCGGCTTACGCGGTCCAGCAGATCGGCCGCAGCGTGTTCATGGTGGCCGCGCTGCGCGGCCCGCTGCAGCGGAACTTCGAGCGGATCCTCGCCTGGTGCACCGTCAGCGGGGCGCTGGCGCTGGCCGGCGGCCTGGCCGGCGGCGCCGCCAGGGATGTGCTGTGGGTGCTCGCGGTCGCCGTGGACGTGGCCGGCGGGCTGGCCGGCTTCGCGACGCCGCGCCTTGGCCGGTCGCTGACCTCGGACTGGACGATCGCGGGCGGTCACTTCGCCGAGCGCTGCCAGGCGTTCATCCTGATCGCGCTCGGCGAGTCGATCGTCATCATCGGCGCCACCCTGTCCGGCATCGGGCGCATCACCGGCACCGTAGTCGCCGCGTTCGTGGTCGCGTTCGCGGGCTCGGTGGCGCTGTGGTGGCTGTACTTCGACCGTTCGGCGGCCGCGAGCGCGCGGATCATTGCCGCCTCAAAGGACCCCGGCCGACTCGGCCGGTCCGCCTACCACCTGATCCACCCGGTCATGGTGGCGGGCATCATCGTGACCGCCGCGGGCGACGAGAAAATCCTCTTGTCCCCGTCGTCGACGGCCGCGCCGTCCGCCTGGATGATCCTCGGTGGCCCGGCGCTGTTCCTCGCCGGCCACGCCGCGTTCAAGTTCGTCGTGTGGCGAGTCGTCCCGTGGACCCGCCTCGCCGGGATCGCCGTGCTCGCGCTGCTGGCCCTGGCCGTCCCGGTGCTCCCAGAAATCGCGCTCGCCGCGTGTGCGGTCGCCGTGGTCGCCGTGGTCGCCGCGGGTGACCGCTGGCCGCGGCAGGCCTAGCCGGTACAGGCCGGCGAAGCCTCGCCAAGCCCTACTGCCGGTTGTCAGATCCGGTCTGGATGGCGCCCCGTCACCCCCTGCATCGCCGGCCGGATCGGAGCTACTCTTCCTCTTCGGTGTCTGTGACGACGCTGATGCTGTCGTTGGCCAGCAGGAACGAGATGTCCTCAAGGCTCTTGGCGATCGAGAACAGCAGGTAGGGCACCGCGGCCTGAGCGTCCCCGCTGAGCATCCCCGCCGCCACGCGCAGCTGCGGGCTGTAGTCGCCGCCGATGTCTTCCTGTAGCTCGTCGATTAGGCCCTCGTCGTCCATCTGTACTGTGCCTCCTGCTAGTACCTGGCTCGCCCAATCTAGGCTGGCTTGGGAATCTTAGTGCAGTCCCGGCCCGATCGGGTCGGGTGGGTCCCGGGGGGCGGCCGACCGGATGTCGCCGAGGTCCCGTTATCGCCGTCTCTCGGGGCACTTCCCGTCCCGGCAACCGCGCGAGGCTCGCCCGCACCGTGCCAGGTGCCCTGGTCCGCCCATGATCACGAAAACATATTTCAGCACGTAAAGATTTGGTCGCTATAGCACCTAAATACTTTCGTGATCATGGCGTAGACGTGGCATGAGCTCGGGCAATTACCCCAAAACGGACACGTTCCCGTTCGTGCGCCTCGACCGCTTAGTTGCTGGAGTGACCTGAGGGGGACTGTACCGCCCGACCGCGCCCTCCCGCGAGATAACAGCAAGAAGCTGATAACAGCAACAGGCAGGCGTGCCCGCCCAGCAAGGAACACGACAGCAAAACCCAAAAACCCGGCACCTGGGAAGACGTCAAACGTGCCGGACCCGGCGGGAGGTCGAGCCCGGCACGTTTGAGACGAGCGGGGAAGTGTCCGCTATGAGGCGAAGTCGAGCAGCGGCTGCGCCCGCGACGGGTGGCGGAGCTTGGACAGCGACTGCTTCTCCAGCTGCCTGATCCGCTCGCGGGTCAGGCCCAGAGCGCGGCCGATCTCGTCCAGCGTGTGCGGGTTCCCGTCGTAGAGCCCGAACCGCATGGCCATGATCGTCGCCTCGCGCGGGGTCAGCGCATCGAGGGCGGAGCGCAGCTGCTCGGCCATGAGCTGCCGGTCGACAAGCTCGGAGGCCTCGGGCGCGTCCACATCCTCGATCAGGTCGCCGATCGAGGTCTCGCCGTCCTCGCCGATGGTGGAGTCCAGCGAGATCGGCTGACGCGACGTGCGCAGCAGCTCCTCGATCTGGTCCGGGGTCCGGTCGAGCTCGACGGCCAGCTCCTCCGGGGTGGGCTCGCGGCCCAGACGCTGGTGCATGTCACGCTCGACGCGGGACAGCTTGGACAGCATCTCGAGCACGTGTACCGGCAGCCGGATGGTGCGGGCCGAGTCGGCGAAGCCGCGCTGGATCGCCTGCCGGATCCACCACATGGCGTAGGTGGAGAACTTGTAGCCCTTCGTGTAGTCGAACTTCTCGACCGCGCGGATCAGGCCCAGGTTCCCTTCCTGTACCACGTCAAGGAGGGACAGCCCGCGGTCGCTGTACTTCTTCGCGACCGACACGACAAGACGCAGGTTCGCCTCGAGCATGTGCGCCTTGGCGCGCCGCCCGTCTTCGGCGACGAACTCGAGGTCGTGCCGGAACTCGGCGTCGAGGTCGGCCTCGGTGTCCAGCTTGTGCTCGGCGAACAGGCCCGCCTCGATCCGCTTGGCCAGGTCGACCTCCTGCTCGGCGGTGAGCAGGCTCGTGCGGCCGATGGACTTGAGGTAGGTGTGCACCGAGTCGCCCATGGCGGGCGTCTGGTCGTCTAGGTCCACCCCGTCGGCGAACGCGGCGACGTCCGCCTCGATGGCCGCGACCTCTTCGTCACCGAACTCCATGTCCCGGTCACCGTCGGCTGGGCTGGCGGCCTCGGCGGCCTGGACGTCACCCTTCCTGGTCCGGGTCTTCCTGGCGGTGGTTGCCTTGGCGGAAGATCCCCTCGCGGGAGAGGCCTTCGCGGCAGAATCGTTCACCGCGACCTCCGATGCTGCCTCAAGGGGCTTGGCGGCGGCGGTTTCTGTCTCCTCGTCGGCGAGCCTTACTCCGGACTCGCTCAGCTCACGGAGAATGGACCGAGCCTCGGCGGGGGTCAGCCCCGCCTGCTCAAACGCGGTCCGCAGATCCGAAAGGGACAGGTGGCCCTGGCTGCGACCGCGCTGGATCAGGTCGTCCACGCGAGTCGAGCTGGCTTCCTCATCTTGCGCCGGAGCGGCCATGGCGATCCGCGGCATGAGACACCTCCCTCCTTCTGTACACGTGCGCATGTGATGCGCCGTTCAACAACACGTCGTTACAGTCCCAAAGGTGGCTTATGGGCAGCCCGCTCCGGTTTCACCGGTGTTTGCAGCGGGCACTCTTAATTAACGCTTCGCGCCGGAGATTGTTCCCGTCCGCGTAACGTTCTCGCCTTCTTGAGGGATGCGAGATCCGGCTTTCCGCTTGGGAGCACCGGGATGGCCTCCGTCAGCACCAGTTCGCTTGGAGAAGCGTAACGCGGCAGTCGCGCCCGTACGTGCATACGTAGCAATTCTAGGCTAGGCGGGTCAGCGGGGTCCGCCGGGACTACCACGGCGGTGACCCGCTCGCCCCATTCGGTGTCGGGCCGCCCGACGACGACCACCTCGCGCACCCCCGGGCACGCCGCGAGCACGGCGGCGACCTCGCTGGGGACGACCTTGTGCCCTCCGGTGTTGATTACGTCGTCGGCCCGCCCCTGGACCACGACCCGCCCGTCCGCCACGTACCCGAGGTCGGACGTGACGAACTCGCCGGACAGGTCCGGCCGCCCGTGGTACCGGTTCATCAGCACCGGCCCGCGGATCCGCAGCAGCCCGTCCTGTCCGGCCCGCACCGACACCCCGTCGAGCGGCACCCCGTCGTACACGCACCCGCCGCACGTCTCGCTCATCCCGTATGTGGTCACCGCCCGCACCCCGGCCGCCCGCGCCCGCTCGAGCAGCCCAGGGTCCGCCGCGGCACCGCCGACGAGCACCGAAGTGAAAGCGGCCAGCGCGCCCGCGCCCCCCGCGGCGCCGAGCAGCCGGGCAAGCTGGGTGGGCACGACCGACACGTGCGCGCACCCGGACGCCGCCACCGCCGCGCCGTCGAGCACCGCCGCCACCGCCGGCTCTGTCCCCGCCGCCAGCGACCGGACCAGCACCTGCAGCCCCGCGACGTGCGTCACCGGCAGGCAGCACAGCCAGCGCTCCCCGGGCCGCGCGCCGACCCTGGCGAGCGACGCGCGGGCCGAATGCAGCAGCGCCGCCGCGCTCAGCTCAACCCCCTTGGGCTCCCCGGTGGATCCGGAGGTGCCGATGATCACCGCCGTATCCGGTGCTGTTTTCACTCCGTCCGAACGGGCAGTGGCTGCTCCGTCCGGCCCCACTACGACCTCTGGCTGGAAGGCGCCGATAAGCTGCCGCAGCCGCGGCGCCGGCAGCCCGGCGTCGAGCGGCAGGATGGCCGGCCCGGTGCCGTCCAGGGCCGCCGCGAGCGGCTCCATGAGCCGGGCCGCGCCGGCCACGCCGGAGACCAGTACCGCGTGCAAGGGACGCCCATTCACGATCGTTAAGGTTAGATCCCGGATTGATGGAGGTTACGAGTGGCGCAATGGCAGCGGTCTGGTCCGGAACCTGGCAAGGACTACTCCGACATCTGGTACGACACCGCGGGCGGCGTCGCGAAGATCACGATCAACCGGCCCGAGGTGCGCAACGCGTTCCGGCCGGCCACCTTGTTCGAGCTCTCGCACGCGTTCAGCGTGGCGCGCGACGATCCGGCGATCGGCGTGATCATTCTCACTGGCGCGGGGGACAAGGCGTTCTGCTCCGGCGGCGACCAGCGCATCCGCGGCGACGACGGGTACCTGGACACTCACGGGGTCGGCCGGCTGAACGTGCTCGACCTGCAGGTGCAGATCCGGCGGACCCCCAAGCCGGTGATCGCCATGGTGGCCGGCTACGCGATCGGCGGCGGGCACGTGCTGCATGTCTGCTGCGACCTGACGATCGCCGCGGACAACGCGATCTTCGGGCAGACCGGGCCGAAGGTCGGGTCGTTCGACGCCGGGTACGGCTCTTCGCTGCTCGCCGCGACCGTCGGGCTGAAGAAGGCGCGCGAGATCTGGTACCTGTGCCGCCAGTACAACGCGCAGGAGGCGCTGGCCATGGGCCTGGTCAACGCGGTAGTGCCGCTGGCCGACCTGGAGGCGGAGACGCTGCGCTGGTGCGACGAAATGCTGGCCAAGTCACCGATCGCGCTGCGGATGCTCAAGGGCGCGCTGAACGCGGTCACCGACGGCGCGGCCGGCATGCAGCAGTTCGCCGGCGACGCGACCATGATCTATTACATGAGCGAGGAGGCCCAGGAGGGCCGCGACGCTTACAAGGAGAAGCGGGCCCCCGACTTCGCGAAGTTCCCCCGCCGCCCGTGAAAGACCTTCCCGGGCTGCTCGCCGCGATGCGGGCGTTCGCGATCCCGATGCGGACGAGGTTCCGCGGGATCACCGTCCGCGAGGGGGCGCTGATCGAGGGGCCGGCCGGCTGGGGGGAGTTCTCGCCGTTCCCCGAGTACGGGCCGCGGGAGTCGGCGCGGTGGCTGGCCAGCGCGATCGAATCGGCGACGGTGCCGTGGCCGGAGCCGGTCAGGGACGCGATCCCGGTGAACGTCACCGTGCCCGCCGTCGGGCCGGACGACGCCGCGCGGATCGTCGCCGCGTCCGGCTGCCGGACGGCCAAGGTCAAGGTGGCCGAACGCGGCCAGGGCGAGGCCGAGGACGTCGAGCGGGTCGCCGCGGTCCGCGACGCGCTGGGCCCCGGCGGCCGGATCCGGGTCGACGCGAATGGCGGCTGGACGGTGCCCGAGGCCGCCAGGGCGCTGCGGCGGCTGTCCCGCTACGGCCTGGAGTACGCCGAGCAGCCCTGCGCCACCCTGGACGAGCTCGCCGAACTGCGTCGACTTGTCGATATTCCGGTGGCGGCTGATGAGTCGATCCGCAAGGCCGAGGACCCGCTGCGGGTCCGCGCGGCAGGCGCCGCCGACATCGTCATGGTCAAGGTGCAGCCGCTCGGCGGTGTCCGCGCGGCGCTCGCCGTGGCGCAGGCGTGCGGGCTGCCTGTCGTGGTGTCGAGCGCGGTCGATTCCTCGGTGGGGCTGGCCGCCGGAGTCGCGCTCGCGGCCGCGCTGCCCGAACTGCCCTATGCCTGCGGGCTCGCCACGATGTCGCTGCTTGAAGGGGACGTGACCAGCGATCCGCTCGCCGAGGCCGGGGGAGAGCTGCCGGTACGGCGGCCGCCGGTCGACGCGGCCGCGCTCGCGCGGTGGGAGACCGATCCAGAGCCGTGGCGGCGCCGGGCACTGGCGGCCGCCGAGCACCTCGCCGAGGTCCCAGGAGCGTGGCGATGCGGCTGATAACAGCAAGAGGCGTCCGCCCGTGAACCCCGCGACCGCGTTCGGAACGGTCTTCGCGGACGAACTCGCCAGGTGCGGGCTCCGCGAAGTCGTCGTCGCGCCCGGGTCCAGGTCCACCCCGATGGCCATGGCGTTCTACGACCTCGACCGGGGCGGCCGGCTGCGGCTGCACGTCCGGATAGACGAGCGGTCCGCCGCGTTCACCGCGCTCGGCCTGGCGAAGGCCAGCCGACGCCCGGTCGCGGTGCTGTGCACGTCGGGCACGGCAGCGGCCAACTTCCACCCGGCGGTCATCGAGGCCAGCGAGGCCGGCGTCCCGCTGCTCGTACTCACCGCCGACCGGCCACCTGAGCTGCGCGCCACCGGCGCCAGTCAGACCGTCGACCAGGTCAAGCTGTACGGCGAGGCGGTCCGCTGGTACGCCGAGGCCGAGGTGCCCCAGCTTCGCCCCGGCGCGGCCGGCTACTGGCGGTCCCTGGCGTGCCAGGCCTGGGCGCAGGCGGTCGGCGACACCGGCACCTTCCCCGGCCCGGTGCACGTGAACCTCCCGTTCCGCGACCCCCTCGTCCCTGACGACGACGATGGCTGGCCCGAGCCGCTCGACGGCCGCCCCGACGGCGCGCCGTGGACCCGGGTGAGCACCGCGGCCGGGCCGGCGCGGTCGCTCGAACTGCCGTGGACCGAACGCGGGCTCGTGGTCTGCGGCGACGGCGACTGCGACGCGGGGGCGCTGCTCGAACTCGCCGAGCGGGCCGGCTGGCCGGTGCTCGCCGAGCCGTCCTCGGGCGCTCGCCGCGGGCCGAATGCGCTGACCGGATACCAGTACCTGCTGGCGTCGAGCGCGTTCATGGCCGCGTACCGGCCGGACGTGATCGTCTCCGCGGGCCGGCCGGGCCTGTCCCGGCCGCAGTCCGCGCTGCTCGGCCTCGCCCGGTCCGGCGGGACGCCGGTGCGGCACGTCGTCGTCGCGCAGGGCCCGGGATGGTGGGCCGACCCGCAGCGCGCCGCGACCGACGTCGCGGCGCGCGTGTCGCTCGTGGCGGGGCCCGGCGGCCCGGGCCGATGGCTGGACGGCTGGCTCACCGCTGACGCGGCGGCGGCGGACGCGGCCGGCGCGGTCCTCGACGCGGCCACCAGGGACGGGGAGCCGGCGCTGACCGAGCCACTGCTGGCCCGCGAACTGCTTGCCGCGCTGCCAGGCCAGTCCCTGGTGTGGGCGGGGAACAGCCTGTCCGTTCGGGATATCGATCTGCTGATGCCACCGCGGGCGGATGTGCGCGTGCTGGCCAGCAGGGGCGCCAGCGGGATCGACGGCACCGCGTCCACGGCCGCCGGGGCGGCGCTCGCGCACGCCGCGGCGGCCCCGGGGGCGCCCGCGTTCGCGCTGATCGGCGACCTGGCGCTGCTGCACGACGCGCCCGGGCTGGCGATCGGGCCGGGCGAGCCGCGGCCGGACCTGTGCCTGGTCGTGGTGAACAACGACGGCGGCGGCATCTTCGAGGCCCTCGAGCAGGCCTCTCTGCCTGGCCGGGGGGTTCGGCCCCCAGGGGGAACAGAGTCCGGGGTGTTCGAGCGGGTGTTCGGCACGCCGCACGGCGCCTCGATCGAGTACCTGGCCGCCGCCTTCGGCGTCCCGTACGCGTTCGTCAAACGGCCCGGCGAACTGGCGAGGGCCATCCAGGGCACGGGTCTGCGGATCGTCGAGGCGCGCACCGACCGGGCCGCCAACGCGGACCTGCGCGCCCGGATGCGCGCCGCGGCGGTCGCCGCCGTCGAGCGGTCGCAGTTACGGGGCTGCCGTCACGGACCCTTGAGGTAGGTGACCGGGCCGAGGGAGGACGCCGGCTGCGGCGGCGGCCCCGGCGCGATCCCGAAGTCAGTCCCTTGCAGCGTCCTGGCATCGACCACCAGGGTCACGTACTGCCCGGTGGGCGCCTTGGAACCGGCCGGGCCGGTCGTGTCCGAGGCGGTGAAGTGCCCCTTCATCGTGATCAGGTACGCGGGGAAGTCAGGGCCGCCGGCCAGGTCACCGGAGCTGGCCTGCACCGCCTTCTCGTGCGTGGAGGCGACGACCGAGATCCATTCCGGGTCCGGGTCGCCGACGGCCTTCGCCATCTGCTCGGCCAGGGCGAGCAGGCGCTTCTGGGTTCCCGCCGGGATGACCGCCGCCTGGCGGGGACCTGGCCCGGAGGCGCAGCCGGACAGGACCAGCGGAGCCGCGACCGCCAGCACGCCTGCCGCCGCGGCGAGCCACTGCGCTTTCCTGGTGCGGGGTGACATCGGGACCTCTCAGGGGAGTGTGATCAGCGTCATCTCTTGGACGGCGGATGTTGAGACCCGGTTCCCGCCTACGGTCCTTACGAGTCGCGGATCCAGCGACGCCCGCTGGCCGCTGGCGATACCGTGGGCGGCATGGCAGCACGGCACGGGACGCAAAGTTGGTAGCGTCGCTGGTGATCGGCGGCGTCCTGCTCGCGGGGATGATCGCCGCGGCCGGCTACGCGATCAGGACGCTGCCCGCCGACGCCCGCGTGCCGCTGCACGCGGGCGCGCCCGAATACAGCGTCTGGCTCTCCAAGCGCGCGGGCCTTGCCGTCTGGCTCGGGATCGGCGCGGCGGCGTTCGCGGTCGTCGCCTCGGTCACGGTGAGCCGTGTCGCGGACAACTGGTCGCCGTCGCTGCGACTGGTGCTGCTGCCGTCCGTGATGTGCGTGGCACTGGCCGCCGAGGCGGCCGCGATCATCACGTCCCGGCGCCGCTTCACGCAGGCTACGGTCGACTAGTCAGCGCGCGCCGGCAGGAACAGCCTGCCGCTGGCGGCGCCCGCGGCGGTCCGCGCCGCCACCAGCAGCCACGCCGCCAGCAGGAGCAGGAACAGGGCCAGGCTCGCGCCGCGCAGCACGTCCGAGCCGGTGCGGTCGGCCAGTGAGATCGTCCCGGTCACCACGGTCCCGACCGGGAACGTGAAGCTCCACCACGTCAGGCCGAACGGCATCCCGCGCCGCGCCGCGCGCACCGTCAGCGCCGCCGCGATGGCCAGCCACACCATGGCGAACCCCCACGTGGGGACGCCGTAGAGCAGCGCGAAGACGTCCGCGCCCGCCGGGTACGGCGCGCGCAGCGCCAGCGGCGCCACCTTCGCGAGGTTCCCGACGGCGGTGACCGACTGGCCGAGCGGGCCGAGCATGATCCACACGGTCGGCACCATGATGGCGGGCAGCGTCTTGTGGGTGACCAGCCGCGACCAGACCAGCGTGATGATGATCACCGACGCGAACAGGCTGACGCCGAACATCGCGTAGCAGCCGAGCAGCAGCGTCAGCCGCGCCTGCCCGGCGGCGGCGTACGGGACGAGCAGCGCGCCGCCCGCCGCGGACACCATCGGCGGCACCACCGGCATCAGCCAGCCACCGAACGCGCCGTCCTCGGCAATCGAGTGCCGCGTCATCATCAGGTACGGGATCCAGCAGGCGATGACCAGCCCGAGCGCGGTGCCGAGCCCCCACAGCGCCCAGTCCGCGTCGACCGCCGCGTGCGCCCCCACCAGGCTCCTGCCTACCAGCAGCGTGCCCGCGCCGACCGTCATCAGCGCCATCGCGGGCGCGCCCCAGAACTGCGCCATCACCGGATTGTTAGCGTGCCCGCGGGCCCGCTCGGGGTAGCGGATCCAGTGCGCCGCCCAGGCGCCAGACAGCACGAGCAGCCACCCGGCCGCCAGCAGCCACACCGCGACCGCGAAGACGTGCAGCCCCGGCACCTTGAAGGGCAGCGTCGCCGCCGCGATCGCGACGATCCCGGTGCCCATCACAGAAGCGAACCAGTTCGGGCCGAGGTCGCGGAAAACGTCTCCCGGCCGCTCCAGGTCTTTCAGCATCCCGAACGGCCGCCGCCGACTCTCCTGGGCAGCTTGCTGCTCGTCCCTGGGCCGCAATTCGATGATCACGACTCAAGGATCGGCGGGAACTGTCACGCCAGGTAGCCGCGGATCGGATATGAACCCATAACATGAAGTTATGACGCTCCCGGAACGCGTGTCCGACCTCGCTCCCTACGACCTGCTGCTTTCGGTCGCGCGGCTAGGCAGCCTGGGCTTGGCGGCGCACGAGCACGGAATCTCCCAGCCGGCCGCGAGCACCAGCATCAGGCGGCTGGAGCGGCGGCTCGGGCTGTCGCTGATCGAGCGGTCGCCGCGCGGCTCGCGGCTCACCAGGAACGGTGAGCTGGTGGCCGGCTGGGCGCAGGCCGCCGTCGACGCGGCGGCGGCGCTGGAGGCCGGGATCACCTCGCTGCGCGAGCGCAGCGAGGTAAAGCTGCGGGTGGCCGCGTCCATGACCGTCGCGGAATACCTGGTGCCCGGCTGGCTGACCGCGCTGCGCGCCCGGCACCCGGCCACCGCGGTCTCGCTGACCGCGGGCAACTCCGCCGAAGTGGCCGCCGCGGTGCTCAACGGGTCGGCGGACCTCGGCTTCGTCGAGGGCCCCGACCTGCCACCGGGACTGGCCAGCAGTCCGGCAGGGCAGGACACGCTCACGCTCGTGGTCGCGCCCGGTCACCCGTGGGCGCGGCGCCGGTCCGGGATCACCGCCGCGGAGCTGGCCGAGGCGCCGCTGGTGGCCCGCGAGCCGGCCTCGGGCACCCGGCGGTCGCTGGAAGAGGCGCTGCGCTCCCAGGCGGGCCTGACCCGGGTGCCGCCGGTCGCCGAGCTGTCCTCGACGACGGCGATCAAGTCGGCGGTGGCGGCCGGCATCGGGCCCGCGGTGCTCAGCTCGCTGGCCGTCGCTGCCGAACTCGCCGCCGGCACGCTGCGCGCGGTCCCGGTGGCCAACCTGGACCTGACCCACCCGCTGCGTGCCGTCTGGACCGAAGGCAGGCAGCTCACCGGCCCGGCCGCCGACCTGCGCGCGGTCAGCGGCGCAGGCTCGCGCACGGGACCTTGACGGCGGGGGCGCCGCCCCAGCCGGGCACGACGATCGACGACGTGCCCGGCCGCTCGCAGGCGCGCAGCCAGCTGGCGGCGACCGGCGCCCAGGACCCGGGCTTGGTCCGGTTCGACAGGTACCTGAAATCGGGCACCCATCCGGCGCAAAGCACGACGACAAGCGCGACCCCGGCGGCGACGGCCCGCAGCCGCTCGCCGCGCAGCCGTCCGGTGAACGCCGGGTCACCGAACACGGGTCCGGCTCGCTGGAACATGGCGTCGACGGCGACGATCACGGCGCAGACGAACAGGAAGAGCGCCAGCGTCGTGTAGCGCGAACCCGGCTCGTACAGCGGCGTCTCCGGCGCGGAAGGCGTGAACTCGGAGAACGTCGCCGCGACGAGGGTGAACACCAGGCCGGTGACCAGGGCCGTCACGACGAACAGGCGCACCCGGCCGCGCTGGGTGACAATGATCAGCGCGAAGACGGCCGCGAGCACGCAGCCGACGATTAGCGTCGCGACGTTGCGCCCGGCGAGGTCTATCAGGTGCCAGGCCAGGTGCCAGCCGAGCGCGGGGAGTACCACGTCGTGCCCGTAGAACGCCAGCGACTGGCCGATCGGCACCGGCCGGGCGAGCCGCGAGTGGCGCGCCGCCGACGCGGCGGCGAGCGCGACCGGAACCTGCAGCATCATGCCGGCCGCCCAGCCCGCCGTCACCGCGTGCTCGCGGAACCGGCGCAGCGCGGCCACCCGGGCCGCGAGCAGCGGCACGAGCACGACAGCCAGGGGGTCGGAGGCGGCCGCGAGGAAGGCGACCAACCCCGCCACGGCCAGTCCCGCGCGCGTCCGCGGCCGCCACAGCACTGCCCAGAACAGCGCGAGGAGCAGGTACCAGGGCGCGTTGACCGTGTTGTCGGCGATCTCGAGGGGCGCGATCGGCAGCAGCAGGATCGAGGCGGCGAGCAGCGCGCGCCACCCGGCGGAGCGGACGTGCCCGGCGCTGGCGCAGTAGACAAAAAGCGCGCAGCCGGACGCGACCGCGGCGCCGGCGAGCGTGAACACCACCGAGGCCGTGCGCAGCGGAACGTAGGTGGCGGCCTGGGCGACCAGTCGCTGCAGCAGTTCCAGGTACCCGTTGTACGGGGCCAGCAGGTGCCACGGGTGCGCCAGCGCGTCCACGAAGAAGACCCTCAGGTCCTCGGCGTAGAAGCTGCGCCAGGGCGGACCGGGCACGCGTCGCAGCAGCACGACTGCGCCGACGGCGAACGCGATGACCCCGGCAGCGGCGGCGAGCAGTGGCTGGCCCCGCAACGGTGACGGCAGAACCGGGCCGTCGGCCTCGGGGAACAGGCCGGCGAGCACATCAGCGGCGCCCCGGCGCAAGGGCTGGGACCGCTGCCTAGACGCCTGTCGGACCAACGTCGACCGCCTCATGTCACCAGGTCAGTGCGTGCGATGACGCTGGCCTAGCCAGGCGGCGATATCGCCGCTCGACGCGTACCTTAGCCGGCTGCGGCGGGCGACCGGGGGACGTCGCGCCGAATCCCCGGCCCGCCGGTCCATCCGCAGCGCCTCCACCGCGGTGCCGACCGCGATGAGCGCGAGCAGGCAGAACGCCACCGTGTACGCCGACTTACCGTCCGTGGCGCCGGCGAACAGGCCGCCGACCCGCAGCGCTACCGTGGCGACCGCGATGGACAGGCCGGCGCCGAGCTGCATGCTGGTCGCGTACATGGTGTTGGCGTCCCGCATCAGCTCGGGTGGCATGTCGGCCAGGCCCACGGTGCTGTACACGGTGAGCCCGGTGGACCGGGTGACGCCGCTGACCAGGGTCAGCGCGGCGATGACCGCCAGCGGGGTGGCGGCGGTGGTGAATCCGAGTGCGGCGACGACTAGCGCGGTGCCGACGGTCGAGGTGACCAGCAGCCAGCGGAACCCGAACCGGTTGATCAGCGGCGTGGTCAGCGGCTTGATTCCCACGTTGCCGACGAAGATGAACGCGGTGACCGCGCCGGACTTCACCGGCGACCAGCCGAACTGCGTCTGGAACAGCAGCGGCAGCAGGAACGGCGCGGCGCCGACCACGAACCAGTAGGCGGTGCCGCCGAACTGGGCCACCCGGAACGTGGGCACCCGCAGCGTGCGCAGGTTGAGCAGCGGGTGCGCGGCGCGCCGCAGGTGCCGGACCGCGCCGGCCAGCAGCAGCACCGACCCGGCCGCGAACCCGGCCGTCTGCGCGGGCGGCGGCGCGGGCAGCGAGACCAGGTGCGCGGTGTAGGTGAGCCCGCCGAGCCCGAGGCAGGTGAGCAGCACGCCCGCCCAGTCCAGCGGCGGGGGAGCGGCGGGCCGGTCGCCGCCGCGCACCAGCCGCCACGCCGCCGCGAACGCGATGACGCCGAGCGGCACGTTGATCAGGAACAGCCAGTGCCAGGACGCGTACGTGGTGATCAGGCCGCCGGCCAGCGGGGCGGCGACCGGGGCGAGCAGCCCCGGCCAGACCACGTAGGAGGTGATCCGCAGCAGGTCTTCCTTGTCGGCCATGGAGACCACCATCGTGCGGCCGACCGGGACCATCATCGCGCCGCCCGCACCCTGCAGCACCCGCATCGCGACCAGTTCACCCAGGCTCATGCTGCTCGCGCAGCCGACCGAAGCCAGGGTGAACACCGCGATCGCGGTCAGGAACACCAGCCGGTTGCCGTACCGGCGGGCCAGCCAGCCGCTCAGCGGGATCAGCACCGCCAGCGTCAGCAGGTACGCGGTGATCACCAGGCCGACCTCGGCCGGGCTGGTGTGCAGGGACCGGCCGATCTGCGGGCTGGCGGTGGTGACGATGGTGCCGTCGAGCATCTCCATGAAGAAGCACCCGGAGACGAGCAGTGCGGTGTTGCGGTGCCGCGCATCGATCACCTGCTTATCTTGCCTCTCCGCGGGTGCGCCAGGAAGGCCATCAAGATCCATCCGCCGATCAGGACCAGCCAGAAGTTGACCACGCGGTAGGCGAGCACGGCGGCGAGCGCGCTCGACTTGTCCAGTCCGGACGCGGTCAGCGCCGCGGTCAGCGCGAGCTCCACGACGACGAACCCGCCCGGAGTCAGCCCGGTGCTGCCGACCGCGGCGCCCGCGCCGTAGACCAGCAGCAGGTCGTCCCACGGCACCTGCAGGCCCATCGCGCGGATCGACAGCGCCAGCGCGGCGCAGTCGAACGCCCAGTTCGCGACCGCCAGGCCGAACACCCACGCGTAGCCGGGCACTGACAGCCGGGTGCTCGACACCTCGTCGAGGAAGTGGTCCACGCCGGCCGCCCCGTTCTCCGGCTTGCCGAGCACCCGCTTGCTCAGCGCGGCGAGCCGCGCGATCACCGCGCGGAGCGCCGTGCGGGCGCGGTCGAAGCGCAGCGCGAGCAGCGCGCCGGCGGGCACCAGGTACAGCGCCGCGCCCGCGAACCCGGCCGCCGAGGCGGCGGACGCGCCGCCGGCCACCGCGCCGGCGGCGAGCAGCAGGGCCAGCCCCGACGCGGAGCAGATCCAGGACACCGTCAGCGCCCAGCTGGTCGTCGCGGCGTCCAGGCCGGCCCGGCGGAACCGCCGGTAGGAGTAGACGACGGCTAGTTCGGTACCGGCGAACGGCACGGACATCGACAGGGCGTTGCTCGCGTAGGTGATGGCGAGCACCGAGCGCAGCGAGACCCGGTGCCCGTTGGCGCGCAGCAGCCCCCTGCGGCTGAGCCCGAACGCGGTCAGCGACACCGCCTCGGCCGCCAGCGCCAGCAGCAGCCACCAGGGATTGGCGGCACCGAGCACCCGCAGCGACCGCGCCAGCGTGTGCCTGGCAGCCACGATGATGACGGCGGCCGCCGCGACGACAAGCACGATGAGGGTGACGCGACGCAACGTCCCCGTTCTGAATACCGAAACGGATCGGCGGCCGCGGACCTCAGCCTTGGCGGGGACCTCAGGCAGCGCGGGGCCCTCCGCCACTTCCTCCACGGCAACGCCCCTTCTCGAACCGCCAGGACGCTACCCGGAAAATCCGCTTCCTAACTGTTTGTTCCAGTCTGGGTCCCCGGCCAGCCTCTCCGCAATCCGGTCGCGGAAGCGACCGGCGCAAGCTGGTGCTCACCTGTACCAGCTTCGCGATGGCGGTGTCGGCGGCGCTGGCCGCGCTGGCCTTCCTCGGGCCGCGCGCGGTGTGGCCGCTGTACCTGCTGTTCGCGATGTCGTCGGCGGCCGGCGCGATCAACGCGCCGGCCCGCAGGACGCTCATCACGTCGATGCTCCCGGCCGGTCAGCTGCCTGCCGCGCTGGCGCTCGACCAGCTGACCTTCCAGATCACCCTGACGGCGGGGCCGGCCCTGGCCGGGGTCATCGTGGCCGCGCCGCACCTGGGCCTGCGCGGCTGCTACCTCATCGACGCGGCCAGCTTCGCCGCGGCACTGTACGGCGCCGCGCGGCTGCGGGGCGGCGGTTCGCGTGCGCCTGCCCCGGGGACGCGGCTGGCCGCGGTCGCGGCGGGCGTGTCGTTCATCCGGCGCAGCCCGGTACTGTGCGGGGGCGTTCCTCGCCGACCTGAACGCCACCTTCTTCGGCCTGCCGACGTCGCTGTTCCCGGCGATCAACGCCGCCAGGTTCGGCGGCGACCCGCGGACCCTGGGGCTGCTGACGACCGCGATCGGCGTCGGCGGCCTGGTCAGCGCCGTGTTTTCCGGGCCGGTGAGGCACCTGTCACGGCAGGGGCTCGGGATGATCGTGTCGGTCAGCATCTGGGGCACGGCGTTCGCCGTGTTCGCCCTCGCGGGCAGCCTGTGGCTGACCCTGCTCGCGCTGGCGGTGGCGGGCGCCGCGGACGCGGGCACCGTGGTGCTGCGCGGCATCATCGTGCAGACGTTCACGCCCGAGGAGTTCCGCGGCCGGGTGACGGCGGCGGATTACGTGGTAGGCGCGGGCGGCGCACAGCTGGGGTCGCTGGAGGCGGGCGTGGTCGGATCGCTGACCTCGCCGGTGATCAGCGCGCTCAGCGGCGGCGTGCTGACCCTGGCCGGCGCGGTGGCGATCGCGGTGACATTGCCCGCGTTCCGCCGGTACCGAGCGACTGCCCCGGTGACTACTCGCGCTTCGTCACCGGGGCAGTCCGTATCGGGGGCCGGATCAGGGGCCGAGCATCTGGCCGATGTCGAATCGTGAGTGCAGCAGGCCGAACTGCAGCATCACGTCGGGCACCCGCTGCAGCCGCACCCGGTCGACGCCGATCGGGTAGCTGTTCAGCGCCATCACCGCGGCGACGATCGGCGGCACCTGGCCGTCCTGCGGGCCCTTCAGCGACTCCATCGCCTGCTCGACGGCCGACCTGGAGGTGTCGGCGATCTCCTGGCCCTGTTCGAGGGCGGTCAGGAACGCCTTGAGCGTGTGCGGGTGGTGCTGCACCCAGGACTTGGTGGCCACGTAGCCGAGGATCGGGAAGTTCTCCGCGGCGCCCTGGTTCAGGTCGGCGAGTTCCACCGCGCCGTACTGCTCCTCGGCGATGGTGGCGAACGGCTCGGGCAGCGCGGCCGCGTCGATCTTCCCGGCCGCGAGCTCGCCGGCCATCAGCGGGAACGGGATCGGCTGCTTGGGGAACTGCACGCGGCTCAGCCCGATGCCGTTCTGGGTGAGCACGGCCGCGGCGAGCAGGTAGTTGATGTTGCCGGGGGCGTTGATGCCGAGCAGGTGGCCCTGCAGCTTCGCCAGGGACTTGATCTTCGAATCCGGCATCGTGTAGATCCCCTGCGTGCCCGGCTCCATCACCGAGCCTTCGGCGATGATCTCCAGCGGCTGGTGATCCGTCACGACGTGCTGGATGTAGGAGACGTAGTTGCCGCCGGTGATGTCGTACTGGCCGGCCACCTGCTGGTTGATCACAGTGTCGCTGCTGATCGCTGGCGTGTAGTTGATGGTCAGCCCCTGGTCGGCGAACAGCCCCTCGTGCAGGGCGACGAAGAAGCCGGCCGAGTCGACCGCGGGGACGATCGCGACGTTCAGCGTGTTCTGCTCGAGCCCGGCGCCCCCGGCGCCGGGGCTCCCGCCCCCTCCCAGATACCCGCCGCATCCCACCACGGCCAGCAGGATCATGCCTGCGGCGGGCGACAGGACGCGCAGGGGTGCCTTGATCATGGGGCTCCTTCCTCGGTGCCACTTGCGCTGCACATCGTGTTGCAAGTTGCAGCGCAAGACATCGGTCAGTTGACCGATTTCGAACGCCGGCCGGCGAGCCGCTGCCGCCCCGGGCTCGCGCACGGCCGCACCGAAGAGTGCCCGGGAAGCGTTTCGTAGCGCCGGTGACATTTCAGCGGTAAAGATGCGCGCTGCCCATAACGGTGCCGCCCGGCACGCATTGGTCACGAGAAACGAGAGCGAGCCGGGGGAATGCGCTCGCGATGCCCGCGGCGTCCGCTAACGTCCGGGGTGGCCGCGTTCCCCGGTGCCTGCCTCGCACAAGGGGAATCTCGAGGCGGCCGCCTGCGGCGGGTCTGCGAATGCCCGGTTCACCAGTCCCATGAGGCGCGACTAAAGCGCCTGGTCGCATGCGTCTCGCGCTGACGCGCATGATCCCGAAAACAATTTTTATGGCGAAGACTATTAGTCGCTATAGTGAGAATTACTTACGTGGAGAAAAAGGTCTTCGCGATCACGCGGGTTCTCGCGCATTCACGGTGGTTCAGGCGGGGCCTAGGAGATCCCAGCGGTTTCCCGCGATGTCTGTGAAGACGACGACGCGCCCGTAGGGCTCGGTGCGCGGCGCGGTGACGAATTCGGCGCCGAATGCCGCCAGCCGGTCGCAGACGGCGTCGAAGTCGTCGACCCGGAGGAAGAAGCCGACGCGGCCGCCGGCCTGGTTCCCGACCGCCGCGGCCTGGCGCTCGCCGTCGGCGCGGGCGAGCAGGATGCCGGTCTCGGCGCCAGGCGGGCGGACCACGACCCACCGCTTCGGCCG
>Ga0187807_1000035_pt1 | contig 31600 bp, 29 predicted proteins | sample NC_wetland_sal_i_4_FD_132432 | JGI IMG/M metagenome (GOLD analysis project Ga0187807, IMG submission 132432) | Wetland sediment microbial communities from Neuse River Estuary, North Carolina, USA - ASW_2 | ecosystem: Environmental > Aquatic > Freshwater > Wetlands > Sediment | place: USA: North...
AAGATCCCGACCGTGAACCCGCTCCCCAGGCGCATCCCGTTGGCGCCCACCCCGTAGAGCCCGACGATCTGCCCGCGCTTCTCGCGCGGCGCGAGCATCTGGACCACGGTCTGCGTGATCGACATCGCGGCCAGGTTGGCGACGCCGCCGACGACGAGCAGCAGCGCGGCCACGACGAAGTCGTGGCTGAACGCGAACAGCGCCGAGGTGACCCCGTACACCGCCGTCGACACCAGCGCGGCGCGCACCGACAGCCGCAGCCATCCGGTGCCCTCGAGCAACAGCCCGCCGAGCACGCCGCCGAGCCCGTTGGCGAACAGCAGCACGCCGTAGGCGGTGCCGCCGCTGGCGCCGCCGATGCTGGTCGCGATCGACGGCATGGCCGTCTGGATCGCCGACCCGACGAAGAACGAGCCGAGCCCGGCCAGGACGATCATCGAGACGATGACCCGGTCCTTGCGCACCTCGCGGAACACCTTCAGCGCGGCGAGCGCCCCGACCCGCTGCCGGGCCACCACGCCGCCGCGGCTATGACCGGAGTACCTGGTGCGCGCCATGAGCACGGTCAGCGGCAGGTAGATCGCGATGTTGCAGAAGATCCCGCGGACCGGCCCCAGCCCGAGCAGCAGCGCCGAGCCGACCACCGGCCCGAGCAGGATCCCCAGCGACCGGCCGGTCGAGTTGAGCCTGATGGCGCTCGGCAGGTCGGCGGGGCCGACGAAGTCCTCGAGCATGAGCTGCTCGGCCGGCATCCAGATCGACCCCGCCAGGCCGTGCAGGATCAGCAGCACGCAGGCGTTCCAGACCTGCAGGGTCCCGGTGAAGAACAGCAGCCCCCAGCACGCCGACACGGACATGAACAACAGCTGCGCGCCCTGGATGAGCCTGCGGCAGTCGCGCCGGTCGGCGAGCGCCCCGAAGTACGGCGACAGCAGCAGGAACGGCAGCCAGTGGCTGATCACCTCGAAGCCGGTCAGCGCGGGGGAGTGGAACTTCTGCCAGATCACCCAGTACGTGATGACGTGCTCGATGTTGTCGGCCATCATCGACAGCGCGCCGCCGACCAGGTACGCCCGGCAGGAGGGGTTGCGCAGCGCCGCGAACTTAGCCGGCGAGCTGACGTCCTCGAGGGGGACGTGCGTCGGCACCCCACACGCAGCACACATTTACCGGCATCATAAACCGGGCCTAACGGGCCGTCTTTATGCGTTGAGACCAAGCTCACGCGCGATGAGCATGCGCTGCACCTCAGAGGTGCCCTCGCCGATCTCGAGGATCTTCGCGTCCCGGTAGAACCGCCCGACGGGGAACTCGTTCATGAACCCGTACCCGCCGAAGATCTGCGTGGCGTCCCGCGCGTTGTCCATCGCCGCGTCGGAGCCGGTGAGCTTGGCGATCGCCGCCTGCTTCTTGAACGGCTCGCCGGCGGCCATCCGCGCCGCCGCGTGATACCAGGCCAGCCGCGCGTTGTGGGCGCGGGCCTCCATGTCGGCGATCTTGAACTGGAGTCCCTGGAATCTTCCGATTGGTCCCCCGAAAGCATTCCGGTCCCGAACGTACGCGACTGACTCATCCACGCACCCCTGCGCCAGCCCGGTGGCGAGCGCCGCGACCGCGACCCTGCCCTCGTCCAGCGTCGCCAGGAACTGGGCGTACCCCCGGCCGCGCTCGCCGAGCAGGTTCTCCTCCGGCACCCGGCAGCCGTCGAAGGACAGCTCGTGCGTGTCGGAGGCGGACCAGCCGACCTTGGAGTACTTCTTCGCCACGGTGAGGCCCGGCGTCCCCGATGGCACCAGGATCGTGGAGATCTCCGGCTTGCCGTTGCTCGTGGTCCCGGTGATGGCTGCGACGGCTATGACCCCGGTGATGTCGGTGCCGGAGTTGGTGATGAACGCCTTCGTTCCGTCGATGACCCAGTGCCCGCCCACCTCCCCTTCCCCCTTCACTAGCCGGGCCCTGGTCCGCATGGCGCCGGCCACGTCCGTGCCGCCGCCCGGCTCCGTCAGCCCGAACGCCGCCAGCATCTCCCCGGAGCACAGCTTTGGCAGCCACTGGCGCTGCTGGGCCTCGGTGCCGTACCGGTAGATCGGCATGATGCCGAGGCTGACGGCGGCCTCGAGCGTGATGGCGACCGAGGAGTCGACCCGGCCGAGTTCCTCCAGGGCCAGGCAGAGCGCGAAGTAGTCGCCGCCCATCCCGCCGTACTCCTCGGCGACCGGCAGCCCGAACAGCCCCATCCGCCCCATCCGCGCCACGATCTCGTAGGGGAACTCGCCGCGCTCGTACAGGTCCCCGATCACGGGCGCGACCACGTCGCGGGCGAACTCCTCGACGGACTTGCGCAGCTCCTCGTACTCCTCATCAAGCTTGTAGCTGAGCATCGGGGCTCGACTCCTCTCGTTCCTAGCTCCCGGTCTGCCGCCGTGCCGCCGCCACGACGTCACGTCAGCATCAGAGGGTGCGTCAGGTCCCGACAGCCACCCGTCAGCATGACCTACCACCGCCCTCGACCATGATCACGTAAATTCGTGGTCGTTATAACAGCCAAAACTCTTCGTGATCATGGAATTACTCCGCTGCGCCGGGGCCGATAACCGCTAGGGAGGCGTCCATCCCGACCTGCTGACCCGGTTTCGCGGTCAGTTCCGTCACGGTGCCGGCCAGCGGCGCGGTGACCGTGTGCTCCATCTTCATCGCCTCCACCACGGCGACCGCCTGTCCCGCGCTCACCCGCTCCCCGAGCCCGACGTGCACGGCGAGCACCGTCCCAGGCATCGGCGACCTCACGGTCCCGTCCGCACCGCCCGCGAGCCCGGCCCGCGCCGGCGCGGCCTCTTCCTCGGTCAGCGTCCACGCCTGCCCGTCCCGCCCCAGCCAGATGGTCCCGCAGTCGGTGGCATAGGCAAACCGCATCACGCGGCCGCCGTAGGTGACGATCAAGTCGGTGCCACCCGGTGCCGCCCCGGGTTGCCCCGCACCCAGCAGGCCCGCGCCGGGCAGGCCCGCGACTGGCACCCCCGCGCCGGCCAGGCCAGCGACCGGCGGACCCGCACCAGGCACGCCCGCGGCGGCCGGGCCCGCGCCAGGCCCGCGGGCGGTCCGGCCGGCCTCGCGGAACTCCGCGCGCGCCGGCACTGGGTCGCCGTCGCCCACCGCGATCTCGGCGTCCGCCGATACCAGGCCCCGGACCCGCACCTCCACCGCTGAGTGCGCCGGGCCGGTGCTGAAGCGGAACTTCGTCCACGCGTGCCCGCTGACCCGCCAGCCGTCGGGGATGTCCCACGGATCCATCGCGCCGGCGCCCGCCAGGGGTTCGCGCGCAAGGAGGCGCGCCAGCGCCGCCGCCGCGAGCACGTCCTGCGGCGGCGTGCCCGGATCGCTCGTGCCGCTGTCGGCGACGCGTTCGGCGAGGGTGGTGTCCAGGTGGCCGGCCTGGACGTCTGGGTTGGCTAGCAGGGTGCGCAGGAAGGCGGTGTTCGTGGTCACGCCGAGGACGGCGGTCTCGGCCAGGGCGGCGTCCAGGCGGCGCAGGGCGGTGGGGCGGTCCGGGCCCCAGGCGGCGACCTTGGCGAGCATCGGGTCGTAGGCGCTGGTGACGGTCATGCCCTCGGCCAGGCCCGAGTCGACGCGGACGCCGGTATCGGACGGCTCGCGCAGCGCGAGCACGGTGCCGCCGGTGGGCAGGAAGCCGCGGGACGGGTCCTCGGCGTACACCCGCGCCTCGACCGCGTGCCCGGTCATCGGCCCCGGCACGCCGGCCAGCCGCTCGCCCGCGGCGACCCGGAGCTGCCATTCGACCAGGTCCAGGCCGTAGACGAGTTCGGTGACGGGGTGCTCGACCTGGAGCCGGGTGTTCATCTCCATGAAGAAGAACTCGTCGGGGGAGTCGCCGGGCACGATGAACTCGACCGTGCCCGCGCCCGTGTAGCCGACGCTGCGGGCCGCCTCCACGGCGGCCGCCCCCATCGCCGCGCGGCGGGTCTCGTCGAGCAGCGGCGACGGGGCCTCCTCGATGATCTTCTGGTGCCGGCGCTGCAGGCTGCACTCGCGCTCGCCCAGGTGCACCACGGTCCCGTGGGTGTCCGCCAGGACCTGGATCTCGATGTGCCGCGGGCGGGTGATGTACCGCTCGACGAGCAGCGTGTCGTCGCCGAACGCCGAGCGGGCCTCCCGCCGGGCCGCCGCGAGCGCCGCGGGCAGGCCGGCGGGGGAGTTAACCATGCGCATGCCCTTGCCGCCCCCTCCGGCGGAGGGCTTGACGAGGAGGGGAAACACTAGCTCGTTCAGAGTGGAAATGAGCTCGTCATCCGACATGCCGGGCTTTCCGCTGCCGGGCACCACCGGAACGCCGGCCGCGGCCACCGTCGCCTTGGCGGCGATCTTGTCGCCCATCGCCTCGATCGCGTCGGCCGGCGGGCCGGCGAACGTTAGGCCCGCGGCGGCACAGGCGCGGGCGAAGGCGGCGTTCTCGGCGAGGAAGCCGTAGCCGGGGTGGATCGCTTCGGCGCCGGTGGCGCGCGCGGCCTCGATGATCGCGCCGATGTTCAGGTAGCTGGCGGCGGCGGGCGGCGGGCCGATGCGCACCGCCTCGCCCGCCTCGCGGACGTGCCGCGCGCCGGCGTCGGCGTCGCTGTAGACCGCGACGCTGGCGATGCCGAGCGCGTTCAGCGTGCGGATGATCCGGACGGCGATCTCGCCGCGGTTGGCGATCAGGACCTTGGTGAACAACGGCGTCCCCTCACATCCGGAAGACGCCGTAGCCGGCTGGCTCGAGCGGGGCGTTGGCGGCCGCCGACAGCGCGAGCGCGAGCACCCGCCGGGTGCCGGCCGGGTCGATGACGCCGTCGTCCCACAAGCGCGCGGTGGAGTAGTACGGGCTGCCCTGGTGGTCGTACCGGTCGCGGACGTGGTCCGCCTCTTCGCTGCCGACGGTGGCCAGCACGCTGGCGGCCTGATCGCCGCCCATGACGGAGATGCGGGCGTTCGGCCACATCCACAGGAAACGGGGCGAGTAGGCGCGGCCGCACATCGCGTAGTTGCCCGCGCCGAACGAGCCGCCGATGATCACCGTCAGCTTCGGCACCCGCGCGCAGGCGACGGCCGTGACCATCTTGGCGCCGTGCTTGGCGATCCCGCCGGCCTCGTAGTCCCTGCCGACCATGAAGCCGGTGATGTTCTGCAGGAAGACGAGAGGAATGCGGCGCTGGTCGCACAGCTCGATGAAGTGGGCGCCCTTCAGCGCGGACTCGCTGAACAGGATGCCGTTGTTGGCGATGATCCCGGCGGGGTGGCCACAGATGCGGGCGAACCCGGTGACCAGGGTCGGGCCGTAGTCCTTCTTGAACTCCGCCAGCCGGCTGCCGTCGGTGATCCGCGCGATGACCTCGCGGACGTCATACGGAGTGCGCAGGTCCGCGGGGACGACGCCGTAGATCTCGTCCGGGTCGTGGCGCGGATCTTGCGTTGGGGCGACCTCCCAGGGGCGCGGCGGTCGCGGGCCGAGGGTGGCGACGATGTCGCGCACTATGCGCAGCGCGTCGGTGTCGTCGGCGGCGAGGTGGTCGGTCACGCCGGAGACGCGCGAGTGCAGGTCACCGCCGCCGAGTTCTTCCGCGGTGACGACCTCGCCGGTCGCCGCCTTCACCAGCGGCGGGCCGCCGAGGAAGATCGTGCCCTGGTTCGCCACGATGACGTTCTCGTCGCTCATCGCGGGCACGTACGCGCCGCCTGCCGTGCAGGACCCGAGCACCGCGGCGACCTGCGGGATGCCCTTGGCGGACATCGTGGCCTGGTTGTAGAAGATGCGGCCGAAGTGCTCCCGGTCGGGGAACACCTCGTCCTGCCGGGGCAGGAACGCGCCGCCGGAGTCGACCAGGTAGACGCAGGGCAGGTTGTTGTGCAGCGCGACCTCCTGGGCGCGCAGGTGCTTCTTGACCGTCATCGGGTAATAGGTGCCGCCCTTGACGGTCGCGTCGTTCGCGACGATCACGCACTCGCGGCCTTCGATGCGGCCGACGCCGGTGATGATGCCCGCGCCCGGCGCGTCGCCGTCGTACATGCCGTCCGCGGCGAGCGGGCTGAGCTCGAGGAACGGCGATCCGGGGTCGGTCAGCGTGTCCACCCGGTCGCGTGGCAGCAGCTTGCCGCGCGCGACATGCCGCTCGCGGGCGCGGTCCGGGCCGCCGCGGGCGGCTTGGTCGAGCCTGGCCCGCAGTTCGGTCGCGAGCGCCGTGTTGGCCGCGTGGTTGCGCTTGAACGCCTCGCTCGCGGGGTCGCACTGGGTCCGCAGCGGCTGTCCGAATGCCTCCCCGTACACCGCGCTCATGTCAGTGAATACTAGATGCTGGCGTGATCAGGAGAAGAACGCGACCGTGCGCAGCTCGACGCTCTCTCTCGGGTGGGTTCCGGGTGTCGTGGTGTCGCGGAACGAGGTGTGCGGCGCGCGCCAGGCGACGGAGTGGTCGGTGTCGAGCTCAAGGGACTCCGCGGTGTACACGTCGTCGAGCGCGGCGGTGTCGTCCAGGCCGGCGACCGCGCTGCGGTGGCTGACCAGCGCGAACCCGCTCCGGTCGAGGGTGAACTCGGCCTTGTGCGGCCGGCCGTTCTCGACCTGGACGAGCCGCCGGTCCCGCGAGACCTCGGCTTTCGTCATGAGACCGGGCATGCCTCGTGCACCCATGTGCCGCCTGAGCGCCTGCGGACGTCTTGCCGTGACGTGATCGGCTGGCCGCAACGGCCGCAGCGCCTCCCGGCCGCACGCGCGGAGTTACCCTCCCAGGTGGTCGTGGCGGAACCGGGAGTACCAAGCCCTATGGGGCCGGACCCGGTCACCGGCAGCCCGGCGCCGCCCGGGCAGAAATGATCCAGATGCACCTGGCGTACCCGCTCGCCGATCGACGTCAGCCTCCCGCGCTCAGCCACCGTGGCTTAACCTCATCTCGGCTTCGCGGCGCTGGCGGGCGGCCTCGTACAGGACCACGGTCGCCGCGCCCGCGGCGTTGAGCGAGCTCGCGGCCCCGGTGATCGGGATGCTCGCCATGATGTCGCAGGCCTGCCGCCAGGCCTCGCTGAGCCCGGTCGTCTCGTTCCCGATGACCACAAGCACCGGCCCGGTGAGGTCGGTGCCGGCGATGTCCGTGTCGCCCTTCTCATCGGTTCCGACGATCACCGCGCGCCGTGTCCGGGCCCAGCCGATCACGTCCGCGTGACTGGCGGCGCGGACGACCGGGACAGAGAACAACGACCCGGTGGAGGCGCGGACCGACTTCGGGTCATACGGGTCGGCGGCGTGCCCGGTCACGATCACCCCGTGGGCGCCGAACGCGTCCGCCGACCGGATGACCGCCCCGACGTTCCCTGGGCTCGCCGGACGGTCGAACGCCACCGCGAGCAGGTCCGCGCTGTCCGGGACACGGGAGAAGTCGTCGGGAGGAATCGCCGCGACGGCCACGATCTCCGGGGCGCCGTCGTCCTTCTCGCCGAGTTCCCGCAGCAGTTCCGGCGCCATGGCCACCCGCTGCGCGCCCGAGGACTCCGAGGCCGCCAGCATGTCCCGCGCCCACCGGGACAGGGGCCTGCTCATGTCATAGATCACGGCTCTGACCGGCCAGCCATGCTCGACGGCCAGCGTGATCGGCCGCACGCCCTGCACGATGAACTCGCGCGCCCGCTGCCGCTTCGCCCGGTTGGACAGCAGCGCCTGCCACTGCTGAAACGCCGCGTTCCGCGAGGTGACGCGCAGCACCGGAGGCTTGGCTGCCATGACGGCGAGCCTACCGCCGGTCAGGGATGTCCCTGATGCCGCGGCGCCGCACACCAGGGTCCGAGCAGGGCTGATCCCTATCGACGGCGGCCATTGCCGGAGGCAGCCTTGAAGTATGAAGACAGCCACCGCAGACACCGCGCTGGCTAGTGCCTTACCCGAACGGAGACCGATCATCATGCCCGCGATCCTCGCCCTTGCCGTTATCGCCATCCTCGCCCTCGTCGTCATCGGCTTCGCCGCGCACCTGCTGTTCTCCCCGTGGCTGCTGCTGGTGGTCATCGCCATCCTGGCCTGGGTCAAGTTCCGGCCGCGCCGCACCCACCAGTAGCCCTTCGGCGGCTCTAGAGTGAGCCGGTGACCGGTGAACCGCGGCTGGACTGGGGCCGCCTTGCCGCGTTCGACCTGGCACGCGCCACGCAGATGCCGGCCGACCTGGTCCGCGCCTGGCAGGTCGCGCAGCAGTCGCTGGACCTGGTGGTGCGTCCTATCGAGCGGTTCGAGCTGGCCGGAACGCTCAACGGGCATCCCGGCCACGTCCGCTCGGATGAGGCGAAGCGGCCGTTCGGCGCGATCTTCGCGCTGGCGGTCGCGAGCCGGACGGCGGCCGAGCCGCTGCGCAGCGGTAGTCTGCGCACCGCGGCCGCCGCACTGCTGGCCTGGGCCGGGATCTACCGGCCCGCGGGCAACCCGATCGACGAGTGGTTCTTCGTCCCGGTGCTGCAGGCGGCCGACCTGATCGCGCCGGGCCTGGACGCGGCCGGCCGGCGCACGGTGCTGGACTGGGTCGCGGAGTTCGCCGTCGCCGGGGACGCGTTCTTCGCGGCGAAGCGTGACCGGAACCCGGCCAGGGCCAACAACTGGATGGCGCGCGGGCTGCTCATCCGTGCCGTGGCCGCCACGGTGGCGGGGCTGACGCCGCTGCGCGCGGAACTGCCTGGCCAGCTCAGCGAGTTCAGCGCGCGGAACTACATCGCCGGCCCGTCCGGGCGCCTGGACGGGCGGACGTATGACTTCCGCCAGCGGGACGCGCTGCACTACCACGTCGCCGCGGTGCAGCCGCTGGTCGAGATCGCGCTGTACGCCCCGGACCTCATCACGGCGGCGGTGCGCGCGGCAGTCCTGTCTGGCCTTGAGTTCCTCCGCCCCTACTTTCTCCGGCAGGCGACGCACATCGAGTTCGCCGCCACGACGATCTCCTTCGACCTGGCCAGGCGCGACGACGGCAACCCGGTCTTCCAGCCGGAACCGTGGGATCCCCATCGTGGCCGGGTCGTGCTGCGGCTGGCCAGGCCCGTGTTCCCGGAGATCCGCGCGTGGACCGAAGATATCGTGGACGCCCGGTACGATCCGCGCACCAAGCTGGTGGCCGCCATCTACGGCGAGCCGCAGCGGCGGGCGCAGTGGCCCTGACGCGTGCTAGCCGAAGAGGATGTCACCCACGGCGCCACCGCGAAGATCACGCTGATCTGCAGACACGACGATACCCGGCCGCGCGGGGCCGGCACCGCGGCGGTGGGCATCAGCCGATGCCGCGGTGACCTCGAATTGCTCATAGCAATTATGCGTAACTATCTGTAGTCAGGGGTATCGGCCCGTCGTAGTTCGAGGGAAGCAACAGCACACGACGGGGGGATTCATGCACCGGAAGCTCACGATCCTGGAGAAGACGGGGTATGCCGTGCTAGGCGACTTCGGCGGCCCGGCGATCCCGCCGGCCGAGTGGGAGAAACTTGAGTACCTGGACTGGAAGAGCGGCGGCGACACGAACTTCGCGCCGCTGGCCTCGGCGACGGGCGCGCTTGACTGCCGCGGCTTCTGGGATCACGGCAAACCAGATAAGGGCGGCGTGTGGACGGCCAACCGGGACATCGCGCCGAGCCTGGCCCGCTATGTGGAGAACATCGGCGGGACCTTCGGCCGGGTCCGCGTCATCAAGCTCAACCCGAGCGGCGAGCAGGAAGCGCTACGCCACCTGCACCTCGACGACAACAACCGGCTCAACCCTGACGGTGCCGGCTGGGTGGTCAGGTCCTGGCTCGAACTGGAGGACACGCCGGACGAGACCGTCTTCATCCTGCGCGAGGACAAGGACGACCCCGCCACTGAGACCCGCATCCGGATGCACCCGGGAAGGCAAGTCGTCATCGACACCGAGAGACTGTGGCACGTCGTCTGGCACCCCGGCCCCCGGCCACGGTACGCCCTGATCACTTCCTGGGAATCCAGTCCCGTCATCGATGGCTGGATCCAGGATCAGACCGAGCCCGCACGCCTCCTCGCAGCCGGCTAAGCCTTAGCCGGCTAACGCCACGGCCTCGGGCCTACTGTCCCGCCGCGGTCCGCCCGGCCCGCACCGCGGTGGCGAGAGTATCTGTGGCCCAGGCATGAATGGTCTGCCAGTTCCGCAAATCCCGCTGCGGGCGCTTGCCGCGCCCGGGCGGGTCCACGCCGCCGAAGATGGTGACCGCCACCGGGGCCAGCCAGGCCCACTTGGCTAGCGCCCGGTCAAGCTGGGCACGGGAACGCCCCCAGGCCTCCGCGGTGTCGGTGCGCGGTCCCATGCCGAACACCGCCACGCACGCGGAGGCTAGCTCGCGCCGGTGGCGCTTGAGGAACCGGTGACCGTCACGGTGCCAGCGCCCGGAGTACAGTGGCGCGCCCAGCACCACCAGGTCGTATCCGGCCACCGAGTCCCGCACGTCCCGTGCTGGCAGGGCCGTGACCTGTGCGCCTGTCTCGCGCATGGCGGCCGTCACCGCCTCGGCGACCTGCTGGGTCGAGCCGTTCCTGGTGGCATAGGCCACCAACACGTCCGTCACGTACCTCACCTCCTGCGACTCACATTCGGCCCGCACCGGCATCAGGCCGCAGAGCCTTTTGTCCTTGGCCCGGCAGCGAGAGTCCTCGGCGCGGTCACGATAGGGGCGCCGCTTGCGGTCCCGCCGTGCGGGGACCGATGATGCCGGTGGGACTGGCACAGGCCGCAGCCTGCGGGCCCGCACGCGCGACGTGCGAGCCCGGGGAAACAGAAGGGACGAGGAGATGGCACGTCGATCGATCGAGGTACCGGGCCTGCGGCATGGCACGCTGCCGATCCCGCAGGCCTCGGTGGTGGGGAACCTGCTGGTCTCTGGGGGCATCAATCCCGTGGATCCGGAGACCGGGGAGACTCCCGATGACACGGACGGGCAGGTCGCCATGGCCTTCGCCAACGTCCGGCGGGTGCTCACGGCGGCCGGCGGAACTCCCGAGGACATCGTGAAGTGCACCGTTTTCGTGCAGGACAAGGCGATCCGGCCCGTCATCGACAAATACTGGGTCGAGATGTTCCCTGACGAGGCGAGCAGGCCCGCGCGGCACACCCTGCGCACCGATCTGCAGGGCCGCACGCAGCTTCAGCTCGAGATCACGGCCGTACTGGGGCACGGGTGAGCAGAGCCGCGTGCCTGGCCAGGATCGGTGCGAACGGACATGACTGATCAGGCGGTCCGGGTGGAGCGGTCGGGGCCGGTCACTACCGTGTTCCTGCACCGCCCTGCCCGGCGCAACGCCGTCGACGGCCCCACCGCGGCCCAGCTTGCCGCGGCCTTCCGCGCGTTCGACGCCGATCCGGGTGCCGCTGTTGCCGTGCTGCACGGGGAGGGCGGCGTCTTCTGCTCCGGCGCCGACCTGACCGCGATTGGCACCGAGCGCGGCAACCGGGTGGCTCCCGACGGTGACGCCCCGATGGGGGTCAGCCGGCTGCGGCTGTCCAAGCCGGTGATCGCCGCGGTATCGGGATACGCGGTGGCGGGCGGACTGGAACTGGCGCTGTGGTGCGATCTGCGGGTCGCCGATGAGACCGCCGTGTTCGGCGTCTTCTGCCGGCGCTGGGGCGTCCCGCTGATTGACGGCGGCACCGTGCGCCTGCCCCGGCTGATCGGCACCGGCCGGGCGATGGACATGATCCTCACCGGGCGCGCCGTGGGCGCTGCCGAGGCGGCCGCGATGGGGCTCGCCAACCGCGTCGTGCCAGCCGGGCAGGCGCTCGCCGCCGCCCAGGAGCTCGCCGCTCAGCTCGCCGCGTTCCCGCAGGTCTGCCTGCGCAGCGATCGCGCCTCGGTGCTGGACGCCGACGGCCTGGATGAGACCGCCGCGCTGGCATCGGAATTCACGCACGGGCGCGCGGCGCTGGACAGCGAGGCAGCCGACGGTGCGGCCCGGTTCGCCGCCGGGGCGGGACGTCACGGGAACTTCGACGCTCCGCTACAGTGACGGCCGTGGAAGTCTCTTTGCCTGACCAGCTGGTTTCCGACGCCGACCACCTCTCGCTGTCACGGCTGGTGGTTGAGATCGCCTGGCGGATTGACCACGGTCGGGCTGACACGGTGTGGGAGCTGTTCGTGCCCGACGGCGTCCTCAATGCCAGTGGCACACCGCTGGTCGGCCACGATGCCATCAGGAAGTGGGGCCGGGCACGTGTCGCGTCGACGGTGCGGACGAGGCACATCTGTTCAGGCATGCGGTTCACCGACCGTGGCGGCGGCCGGGCGACCGGCAGCACCCTGCTCACGGTGTTCATGCATGACGGCGACGGGCGAGGCCCGGCCGTCCCGGCCGTGGTCGGCGAAGACACCGACGAATTCGTCCGCACCGATGCCGGGTGGCGGTTCGCGTCGCGCACGTTCGGGACCTTGTTCGCCTAAGCCCTTCGCCACTGAGCCGGCCCGCCGCCTCCGCCGGCGGGTCTCGGGAACGCGCACGAGCAGGCCATCGGGAGCGAGCGCGACGGTCAGCGAGGCGGACGCCCCGATGAGTTCCCCGTCGGCCTCGCGCGGCAGTCGCGTACCGGCCGCGATCTCGACCCGCCGGGCCTGGTACCGCTCCAGTACGGCGTCATCGTGGCGGCTCCGGGTCAGCACCCGCCAGGCCACCCGGGGCCACCCGAACGGCCCGGCAGGCGCGAGGATCCCCACGTCGAGCAGGCCGTCGTCGGGCCTGGCATCCGGGAGCAGGACGAAGCCGCCGGGCAGCAGGCCGACGTTCCCCACCACGACGCTCCGGGCGTAGCGGTCCATGGGGTCGCCACCGTCGAGGCGTATCTCGAAGTGAACAGGCGCTCCGGCCAGCCGCCTTACTCCGCTCGCGGCGTAGCCCAGCCAGCCGGCCGCTCCCTTCAGGCCGGCCGCGGTGCCGCCTACCACCGCGGCATCCAAGCCGATGCCTGCCATCGCGGCGAAGGTGATGCCCTCGGCGACCGCGAGGTCAATCCGCCGCTGATGCTGGCCGAAGCCGACGGCGAGAGCCGGACCGAGGGAGGACGGTATGCCCAGCGCGTTCGCCACCAGGTTCGCCGTGCCGCGCGGCACGATGGCGAGCGGGACCTGGGTGCCGGCCAGCGCCTCCGCGCAGGCCCGGACCGTGCCGTCGCCGCCCACCGCGAAGACCAGCCGGGCCCCGGCCGCGATCGCCTGCCGGGTCGCGCCGTCGCCCGCATCGGCCGACCGCGTCTCCAGGAACTCGATCTCCCAGCCGCGGGCGCCCGCGGCCGCCGCGGACCTGCGATTCAGCCGGGCGAAGTGGCGCACCCTGTTCCGGTTGACGATGAACGCCGCGGTCGGCATCAGCGGGCTGGAACCGGTGCGGCTCGACGGCAGCGCAGCACGGCCGTCTCATCGGCTTGGCGGATGTCCCCGAACGTCGTGACCAGCAGCATTTCGAGGGTCAGCAGCAGGCGCTTGGTGGGGTCAGCGTGAAAGCTGCTGTGCTCGGCTACTCCCGCCGCCACCAGCGGATGTGCCAGCTGCAGCAGCAGCGCGCTCAGCCCGCCGAGGGGTACGACGCGCTCGCGGGCGATGCGCCACGTCACCGAGCCGGGACCGGTCAGCCCCGGATCACCGGGCGTCCCGGCGGGCAGCGGCGGCACGAGACGGAGTGACATGACTCTTCCCAGGGTGTACCTACCTGAGCAGATTCTGCACCCTGCGCTAGGCCAGAGCCAGGGCGATGGCGTGCAATGCCAGGCCCACGCCCGCGCCGACCACCGTGCCGTTGATGCGGATGAACTGCAGGTCGCGACCGAGCAGGAGTTCCAGCTGGGTCGCCGTCATCGAAGCGTCCCACCGCTGGATGGTCCCGGTGACGAGACCGGCGAGCTCGTCGTGGAACTGGTCGGCGAGCGCCCGGGTTCCGGACTCGATCACTCGCTCGAGGCTCTCCTGAAGCCGCTGGTCCGATCCGAGCCGCCGTCCGGCCGCTACCAGCGCGCCGCCCATCCGATGACGCAGCTCGGAGTCCGGGTCGCCCGCCTGGATGCGCATTGTCTCCTTGGCGTTCTTCCACACCGACGACGACCAGTCCCGCAGCGCGCCGCTCCCGAGCACGTCGCGCTTGATGCGCTCGCCACGCTCGCGCAGCTCAGGCGATGTCTCGAGGCGGTCGGGGAGCCCTTCGATCCACTCGTCGAACTGCCGGCGGGTCTCGTCCTCGGGATCGCCGGCCATCGCCTCGAGCCGCTCGCGCAGGCGGGTGTAGATCCGGTCATAGACCCGCCGGTACACCAAGTCGGGCACCCACCGGGGCGCCTCGGTCTCGAACCGGTCCCGAAGCTCCTCGTAGTGGGCTTCGAGGTAGCGGTCGATGCCGGACAGCATGGCGTTGAACAACTCGGCGTGCTGACCTTCGGCGATGAGGGCCCGGACGATCCGCCCGGCCAGCGGCGCGACGTCCGCCCCGCCGAGCGCGCGGGTCACTTCGGCGGTGAGCATGCGCTGGGCATCCTCGTCGCGCAGCGCCTCGGCCGCCGTGACCACCACGCCGGCGGCATGGCCCGCGAAGCGGGCGGCGTTCGCCTCGTCGGCCAGCCACCCGCCTAGCCGGGGAACGACCTTGGCGGCCCGGATCCGCTCGGCGATGACGTCGGCGTTCAGGAAATTCTCCTGGACGAACTGACCGAGTGTGGCGGCGAACCGGTCCTTGCGCTCGACGATCACCGCCGTGTGCGGTATCGGCAGGCCGAGCGGATGGCGGAACAGCGCCGTCACCGCGAACCAGTCCGCGACGCCGCCGACCATGGCCGCCTCGGCGCCGGCCTGCACATAGCCAGCGAAGGTCCCGTGCAGGCCGGCCGCGGTCACGCCGATGAACAGAGCCGTCACCGCAGCGAGCAGCGCGGTGGCCCGTCGGCGGGCGGAGGCCAGGCGGCTGGCCCGCACTTCCGCTGACTCCCGGTCCAGCTTCGATACCGGTGCGGCGCCGTGGTTCTCGCCGACCGGTGATTGCGCCGAAGAGGTGGTCACGGACATCCTCCCCGCACGCGCACTACCCGAAGCGGGGCGAGGTAGTCAGGTCCGCTGCCGGACAAGATCGTCGTGTGAGCAGGCACACTTCACGCTACCGGGCGACCCGCGGGGCCGCGTCAGCCGGCTGGCCTAGCCGCCCAGAGGTCGACGATGAGGCGCGCTTCCGTGAGCTTCACGATGTCCGCGGGCGCGAAGCCGGGCGCGCACTCGCGAAGCACGAGTCCGCGGCCCTCGCGCTCGATGACCGCGAGGTCAGTGACGATCAGGTCGACGCATCCGGTTCCGGTGACGTCGTACTGGCACGCGTTGACGATCTTCGGCTGTCCGCCGCGCTCGCAGTGCCACATGGCGATGATGAGCTTGCCCGGCTTGACCAGCAGGTCCATCGCCCCGCCGATCGCGCCGCCGCCCATCTGGGGCGTCGTCCAGTTCGCGAAAGAGCCTTTTCCGTCGACCTGGAAGGCGCCGAGGACGACCGCGGTGAGCCGGCCAGAACGCGCGATCTCGAACGCCTCCGTCGAGTCGAAGACGGACGCGCCCGGCCGGAGCGAGACCGGCTCCGAGCCGGCGTTGTAATAGTCCGGGTCGGCGTCTTCCGGAGCGACGCGCGGTGGATGACGCCGAATCCGGCGATCCCGATGACGGTCCCGGAATCGACGTCGGCCACGGCGTCAGCGACGTCAGCGACAACCTTGTCCATCGGGCTCTCCTCTCGGCGAGCGACAGCCGCAGGCACCATGCCCGCGAGGCGTCCGGCTGCTGCCACACCATCCGACGATCCGATCTTCGGGCAGTACGACGATTGCGTCCAGGCTCTGGACGCGGGGGGCCTGGTGCCGCGAAGATCAAAAGTGCAAGGAACGCGGCAGCCAGCCGGCTGTGCAGACTGTGAAGGAGGCTCAGACGGTCATCGAGAAGGACGTTGGCGCGACGGGTCCATTGGCGGGCCTGCGGGTGGTCGATTTCGGACAGTACGTGGCCGGCCCGCTGGCGGCCGTGCTGCTCGCAGACCAGGGCGCCGACGTCATACACATCGATCCGCCAGGCGGCCCGCGCTGGGCCGGTGTCGCGGACGCGTTCTTCAATCGCGGTAAGCGCCGGGTGATCCTGGACCTGAAGCGGCCCGGCGACCTGCTCGCCGCCCGCCGCCTCGCCGCCACCGCCGATGTGGTGATCGAAAACTTCCGGCCGGGCGTGCTGACCAGGCTCGGGCTCGACCTCGACGCGCTCCGGCAGGAGAGCCCCGGCCTCATCACGTGCTCGCTGCCCGGCTTCGGCGCCGACGATCCGCGCGCCAGCCTGCGTGGCTACGAGGGCGTCATCGCCGCCGCGACGGCCAATTGCACGCCGCGGCCCGGCGAGGAGCCGCCGGGCTGGGACTGGGAGCGGCCCACGTACTCGGCCCTGCCGTTCGCCTCGAGCTTCGCCGCGTACCTGGCGGCGGTCAGCATCGTGATGGCGCTGATCGCGCGGCGGCGGACCGGGCGCGGCCAGCGGGTCGAGGTGCCGCTATTCGACGCGATGTTCACCCTCATCGGGCACAGCGGCGCCTACGAGGACGAGCGCGGGCTGCACCCGCCGCGGCCCATCCATGGACGCGGGGCCGGCGCCTTCCGCTGCCGGGACGGCCGGTACGTGCAGTTCGACACCTCGAGCCCCCGCCACCTGGCCTGGTTCGCCCGGGCGGCTGGCCTGCTCGGGCGTTTTGACCCCGAGCTTCTCGACCTCGCGAGCAACGCGCGCCCGGAGGTCAACGAGCGCCTGCACGCCGCGCTGCGCGAGGAGTTCCTGACCCGCACCGCGGCGGAGTGGGAGGAGCTCGGCAACGCGGCCGGCGCCGCCATCGGGTTCATCCGCACACCCGCCGAGTGGATCGGCACCGACCACGCTCGCCGTTCGCACGCGGTCGCCAGTGTGACCGACCCGGAGCTTGGCGCCATCTGGTGCGCGGGAGTGCCGGTCGCGCTGAGCGAGTTCCCGGACCCGGCGGTGCGGCCGCGCCGCCCGGCCGGGGCGGACACGGCGGCCGTCCTCGCCGAGCTCGCGGGACAGCCGGCGGACGACCCCGCCGCCGCGCCCGGGCAAGCCGCCGGGCCCGAGCCCGACCTGGCTCAGCCGCTCAGCGGGATCCGCGTGCTGGACCTGGGCCTGGCGCTGGCGGGGCCCACGTGCGGCCGCATCCTCGCCGAGTTCGGCGCGAACGTCGTGAAGATCGGCAACCCCACGGCCGGCGTCGCCGGATACCTCAACCGGGGCAAGGAGTCGCTGCTCCTCAACCTCGGCACGCTCGCCGGCCAGGAGGTGTACTGGCGGCTGGTGGACCAGGCCGACGTCGTGCTCGAGAACTTCACGCCCGGCACCGCCGGGCGGCTCGCGATCGGCTACGACGAGGTCCGGGCGCGCCGGCCGGATGTCGTCTACACCTCGATCAGCTGCTACGGCCTCGGCGGCCCGTGGACAGGGTGGCGCGGCTGGGAACGCCAGGGCCAGGCGGTGACCGGGATCATGGAGCGTACCGAGCTGCCCTCGGTGCTCGGCCCGTACAACATCGTCGACATCGGCACCGGCATCTTCGGCGCGTTCGCGACGGTGCTCGCGCTCTACCACCGGCAGTCGACCGGCCGCGGCCAGCTTGCCAGCGCCTCGCTCGCCCAGACCGCCACCTACCACCAGGCGGCGTTCATGTTCGACTTCCCGGGCTACCGGCCGGCCGAGCCGCGCGGCTACGTGGCGCTTGGCGAGAGCCCGCTCCAGCGCTACTACCGGGCCGCCGACCGGTGGTTCTTCCTTGCCGCCCGGCCCGGGGATGTCCCGGCCCTGGCGGCGGTGACGCGGACGCCAGACCTCGCGCGCCGCACCGGAGCGGCCCTCGAGGCAGCTCTCGAAGCCGCGTTCGCGACGGCCGGCGCGCAGGACCTGATCGCCCGGCTGGCCGGCGCCGGCGTCGCCGCGCACGTCGTCGTGCCGGTCGAAGACCTGATGGCGGACCCGCTGGTCCGCGCGCGCGGGCTGAGCGTGACCCAGGAGGTGGAGGGCGTCGGGAGCTGCACGATGCCGGGCGTCTCGCCGCGGCTGTCCGACACCCCGGCGCTGGTCGGACACCCGCCGCGGCGGCCCGGCGAGGACGCCAGGGAGGTCCTCGCCGCGGCGGGCCTGGCCGAGCGGCTGGACGCGCTGGAACGCGGCTGGGCGCTCCGCGCTACTGACCTGCCGGCGGCGTGGCCGTGAGGCCCGCGGCCGTGACGCCCGCGGGCCGTGGCACCCAACGCGAAGAGGGAAGGACATCGTGCATCGCAGCGAGACAGGGTTTCTGACCACGCACACGGGCAGCCTGATCCGCCCGGCCCGGCTGATCGAGGAGCCGGCGCCGGACGCTGACGCCGCTACGCGCGCCGGCTACGAGCGGGCGCTGACCGACGCGGTCGCCGACGTGGTGGCCAGGCAGTGGGACGTCGGCCTCGATGTGGTGAACGACGGCGAGTTCGGCAAGTCGAGCTGGTCAGGGTACGCGCTGGCCCGGGTCAGCGGCTACGAGGTCCGCGCGGACCAGCTCAAGCCGCTGGACTGGCTCGGCAGGGACAGGGAGCGGTTCAGGGAGTTCTTCACGAACAACCCGGAGATGCCGGCCGCGCTGACCGGCGCTCCCGCGCAGGTGTGCGTCGGGCCGATCAAGTACACCGGCTACGACCTCGTCGGACGTGACCTGGCCAACCTGAAGGCGGCCACGGCCGGCCACCCGGACCGCGAGGTCTTCTGCACGAGCGTCGCGCCGGCGAGCATGGCGTACAACGGCGTGAACGAGTACTACAAGACCGAGGAAGAGTACGTCTACGCCATCGCCGAGGCGCTGCGGCAGGAGTACCTCGCCATCCACCAGGCGGGGTTCATCCTCCAGGTGGATGACGCCGTGCTGGCCAACATGTACGACCACCTCGTCGAGCAGGGGGAGGAGACCTACCGGCGCTGGGCGCAGCTGCGGATCGACGCGCTCAACCACGCGCTCGCCGGGATCCCCGGGGACCGGGTCCGCTACCACGTCTGCTTCGGCAGCTGGCACGTCCCGCACGTCGCCGACGCGCCGCTCGAGGCGCTCATCGGCTTTATCCTGCAGGTGAACGCCGGCGCCTACTCCATCGAGGCCGCGAACCCGCGGCACGAGTGGGAGTGGGAGGTGTGGGAGCGGACGAAGCTGCCTGACGGCAAGATCCTCATCCCCGGGGTCATCAGCCACCACACGACCACGGTCGAGCACCCGCGGCTGGTCGCCCAGCGGCTCGAGCGGTTCGCGAAGATCGTCGGCCCGGGCAGCGTCATCGGCGGCGCCGACTGCGGCTTCGCCCAGGCGTCCACCATCAGGCGCACGCATCCGGAAGTCGTGTGGGCGAAGTTCGGCTCGCTGGTCGCGGGCGCACAAATCGCGTCGGAACGTATTTGGGGTTCGCGACGACGCGACGGAGCCGATAACGAGTTGCACTCGGTATAGGGAACCGATCGGGAGGACCCCAGTGATGCCAAGGGAGGGATCACAGTGACGGTGCGAGAGCAGGCCAGGGCAGACCAGGCGCCAGACCGGGGCGTGCCGGGCGCGAAGGCCGGCAAGACGCCAGGCGTGCCGGAAACGCCGCCACCGGGGCCGGGGGAGCTGCCGCGGACACCGCAGGAGATCGAGGGACCTTACTTCCGGCTGGGTGCCCCGCGGCGGTCCAACCTGCTGGAACCCGGTGACAAGCCGGGGCTGATCCTCAGCGGCCAGGTGCTGAACGAGAAGGGCGTGCCCATCCCCGGCGCCGTCGTGAACTTCTGGTCGTCCGACCTGTACGGGAACTATGACATGGTCGGCTACCGGTACACCGGCTACGTCGTGACCGACGAGGCGGGCCGGTACGAGGTCACCACGATCATCCCCGGCTATTACGAGCCGCGCAACGCCAAGCACATCCACGTCAAGGTGCAGGCGGTCAGCAGGCCGGTCACCACCCAGCTGTACTTCGAGGGCGAGCCGGGCAACACCGACGACGAGTACTATCACCCAGCGCTGCTCGTGCCCTGCACGGTCGGCGACGACGGCGTCAAGCACGGCACCTTCGACTTCGTCATCCAGCAGGTCACCGAGGCGGAGAACGTCACACCGGAGAGCCTCTCGGCCCGGGTCAGCGCGTGACGATCCGCGGTAAGGCGCACATCGCCGGCGCTTACGAGCACCCGGACCGGAAGATACCCGGCAAATCGGTTGCCCAGGTGCACGCGGAGGTGGCGCTCGGGGCGGTGGCCGACGCCGGCCTGTCGCTGAGCGACGTCGACGCGTACTTCTGCGCCGGCGACGCACCGGGCTTCGGCGCGCTCTCGATGGCCGACTACCTGGGGCTGAACCGGCTCCGCTACGTGGACTCGACGGAAACCGGCGGCTCGTCCTACCTGGTCCACGTCGGCCACGCGGCGGCGGCCATCGCCGAGGGAAAGTGCCGGATCGCCCTCATCACCCTGGCCGGGCTGCCGAGGTCGCAGCGGCCGCCCCGGGCGTCAGCGTCGCCGCTGGCACCGGAGGCGGCGTTCGAGCAGCCGTTCGGTCCGACGACGGTGTCGATGTACGCGCTGGCCGCGCGACGGCACATGCACGAGTACGGCACGACGAGCGCCCAGCTGGCGGCCATCAAGGTGGCGGCCTCGCAGCACGCGCAGCACAATCCCCACGCCATGCTGCCCAAGCCGGTGACGGTCGAGGAGGTGCTGGACTCGCCGATGATCAGCGACCCGCTGCACCGGCTCGACTGCTGCGTGATCAGCGACGGCGGCGGCGCGCTCGTCGTGGTCGCGCCCGAGGTGGCCAGGGAGCTGCCCAGGCAGACTGTCAAGGTGCTGGGCCACGGCGAGTCGCCGAAGCTCGCGGCCAATGGCCGCATCGACCTCACCTACACCGGCGCGGTGTGGTCCGGGCCGCGGGCATTCGAGGAAGCGGGCGTGACGCCCGCCGATATCGACTACGCCTCGATCTACGACTCGTTCACGATCACCGTGCTGCAGACGATCGAGGACCTGGGATTCTGCGAGAAGGGCAAGGGCGGGGCGTTCGTGGCCGACGGGTCGCTCCAGGCGCCGTACGGCAGGCTTCCGTTCAACACCGACGGCGGCGGGCTGTGCAACAACCACCCGGTGAACCGCGGCGGGATGACCAAGGTGATCGAGGCCGTCCGGCAGCTGCGCGGCGAGGCCAACGGCCCGGTGCAGGTGCCGGACTGCGAGCTCGCGCTCGCGCACGGCAACGGCGGGTCGCTGGGCACCCGGTCGGCCGCCGCGACGCTCATCCTCGGCCGGGAGGACGCATGACAGCCGGCGCCGGGGCCTTGCCGGCGCCTCCGCCGGCGGTGAACCCGGAGACACAGGAGTTCTGGACCGCGACGGCAGCGGGCCGGCTGCTGCTGAAGCGATGCCAGGACTGCGGCAGCGTGATCTGGTACCCGCGCGCGATCTGCCCCGACTGCTCCAGCCTGCGCACCGAGTGGTTCCCGGCATCGGGCCGGGGCCGCGTCTACAGCTATACCGTCAACCACCGCGGCGAGGGCCCCTATCAGGGCTCGGCGCCGTACGTGCTTGCCTACGTCGAGCTCGACGAGGGCCCGCGGGTGATGACCAACCTCGTGCAGGCGCAGGACGCGGAGCTCGCCATCGGCCTGCGGGTCGAGGTCGTGTTCCACGACACCGGCGGCGACAGCGCCCTGCCGAGGTTCCGCCCCGAGCGCCCGCCCGCCACCAGGTAACGACCAGCCAACGGAAGGACCAGCAACGGTGCGAGGCGACACGACGGCGCCGCAGGCCGCCGGCTTCAGGTATGACGTCGACGCGCGGTGGGAAAGGCTTCCGGCCGGGATCTCCCACCGTGACGTGTCGGCGGTGGATACCGACTCCCAGGACCGGGTGTACCTGCTGACCAGGTATGACTCCAACGTGCTTGTGTACGAGCCAGACGGCACGTTCATCACCGCCTGGGGCGGGGAGAGCTTCACCAGGCCGCACGGGCTGACCGTGGGCCCGGACGACTCGGTATGGACCGTCGACAACGGGGACCACACCGTCCGGAAGTTCTCGCCGGACGGGAAGCCGCTGCTGACGCTGGGCCGGCCGGGTCAGCCGTCGGACACCGGCCGCACCACCGGCGGCGGATTCGTCATTCACAACGTGGAGACCGTCGTGCGGCCCGGCGAGCCGTTCAACGGCTGCACCAACCTGGCGGTCAGCTCGGCCGGGCGCGTCTACGTGGCGGACGGCTACGGCAACTGCCGGGTCCACGTGTTCTCCCCCGAGGGTGAGCTGATCACGTCCTGGGGCTCGGTCGGGATCGGCGCGGGCGAGTTCCACCTGCCGCACGGCATCGCGGTGGGCCCCGATGACCGGGTGTACGTCTGCGACCGCGAGAACGACCGGATCCAGGTCTTCGATCCCGACGGGCGGTACCTCACCGAGTGGACCGACGTGCAGCGGCCCTGCCACATCGCCATCGACGCCGACGGTTACTCGTACGTGGCGGAGCTGTGGCGGCCCAAGGGAAAGGGCTCCTTCACGCACGGGTTCATGCGCGAGGACCGGCCCGGCCGGGTCACGATCTTCGACCGCGACGGCTACATCGTGGCCCGGTGGGGCGCGAGCACTGTCAGCCGGGGCGCGCCGGGCAACTTCATCGCTCCGCACGGCATCGCGGTCGACTCCCGGGGCGACCTGTACGTCTGCGAGGTGTCCTACACCTTCGGCGTGCAGGCCAACGGCTTCGACGCGGCCGAGGCCGCCGCCCACCAGATCCAGAAGTTCACCCGGCGCACGTGACGACGAAGACGGCGAAGCCGTCGAGAGGGGAAAAGCGCACATGAGGCACAGCACCGACCGGATCCGGTCGACGCATGGCGGGAACCTGCCGCGGCCGGCCGCGTTCGACGCGCTGTTGCGGCAGGGCCCGGTCGTGACGGCCGAGGTCGCCGCGGAGCTGCCGGACGCCGTCCGGTACGTGGTGGATCGCCAGCTGGAGTGCGGCGTGGACGTGATCAACGACGGGGAGTACGTGAAGGCCGCCGGCGGCGGCTCGTACTCCGGGTACATCCACCAGCGGGTGACCGGGTGGGAGGTGCTGCCGGCCGACCCGGCGAAGCCGCCCAAGCGCGATGGCGTCGGCGGGCGGGAGCGGCGGGTGTTCCCGGGGTTCTACGAATCGGGACTGTGGCTGCAGGGATCAGGGGGCCCGGTGCGGCCGGGATACTTCAAGCCGGGCCGACCGCCGGAGCGGACCACGGAGCGGGTCGCGACCGGCCCGGTGCGGTACACCGGGCAGGACGCCATCAAGGCCGACGTGGACGCGCTCACCGAGGCGCTGGCGGGCAAGCCCGCCGAGGTGGAAGGGTTCGTGGCGGCGCTCGGGCCGCTGAGCCTGGGCGCGGGGGCGCGCAACGAGTACTACTCCTCCGAGGAGGAGTACATGACCGCGGTCGCCGAGGTCGTCAGGGAAGAGTACAAGGTGATCACCGACGCGGGGTTCATCGTGCAGATCGACGAGCCCGAGTTCGCCACCTCCTGGCAGTTCTACCCGGACTGGGACGTGCCCCGCTACCGGCAGTACCTGGAGTTCTGCGTAGAGATCATCAACCACGCGCTGGCCGGCCTGCCCGAGGACCAGATCCGGTTCCACGTCTGCTGGGGCAGCGGACACCGCCCGCACGTCACCGACATCGACCTGGTCGACATCGCCGACCTGCTGCTGAAGATCAACGCCCAGGCTTACTCCGTCGAGGCCGGCAACGTCCGGCACGCCCACGAGTGGACGGTGTGGCGCGACATCAAGCTGCCCGACGGAAAGATCCTGGTGCCCGGGGTCATCTCGCACGCCACCGACCTGGTGGAAGCCCCCGGCCTGGTCGCCGAGCGGCTGATCAACTACGCCAGCGTCGTCGGCAGGGAGAACCTCCAGGCCGGGACCGACTGCGGCATCGGATCGCGGGTCGGTCACGAGGAAATCGTCTGGGCCAAGCTCCGCGCCATGGCCCAGGGCTGCGAACTGGCCAGCGAGCGGCTGTGGGGGAGGCGGTCGGCGTGACCTACGACCTGCTGATCAAGGGCGGCCACGTCCTGGATCCCGGCCAGGGGCTTGACGGCGCCCTGGACATCGCGATCACGGGCGGCAAGATCGCCCGGATCGCCGCCGGCATCCCGGCCGGGGACGCACAGCGCGTCCTGGAGATCCGCGGCGCCGGCCGGCACGTCGTGCCGGGCCTGATCGACCTGCACACGCACGTCGCCAGCGGTGCGATCACCGAGGGCGTGGGGATGGGCATGTGCGACCCCGACGACATCGGCGTGCGCTCCGGCGTCACCACGGTCGTGGACTGCGGGTCGGTCGGCGTCGCCAATCTCGGCGTCTTTCCCGCGCACATCCTGCCCGGCGCCAGGACCCGGGTTATCACGATGGTGAACGCCGGCAGCCACGCGCACACCATGCCGGGGCCGGCGGACATCAACTCGCTCGACGACATCAACAGGGATGCTCTCCAGCAGGCCGCCGCGCACAACCCGGGCCTGATCGCCGGGATCAAGCTCCGCATCGTCGGCCCCGCCTTCCAGGCCATCGGCGAGGACATCATCACCACCGCCAAGGCGGCGGCCACCGACCTCGGCGTTCCGCTGATGGTGCACATCGGGGACTTCACGGCCAGGGACGAGGCGTCGGCGGCGCGGAGCGGCGAGCTGACCAGGTTCCTGCTGCGGACGTTCGAGCCGGGCGACATCCTCACCCATCTGTGCACGCCGAACTCCGGCCGCGTCCTCGACCCGGCCGGCAACCCCTACCCGGAAGTGGGCGAGGCGCGCGCCAGTGGCGTCGTGCTGGACTCGGCGCTCGGCCGCGGCAACTTCGGCATCGAGGTCGCCAGGCGGCAGGCCGACCTGGGCCTGTATCCCGACACGATCAGCAGCGACCTGACCGCCATGGGCCAGACCTTCCACAGCCTGCTCGAGTGCATGGCCAAGTTCATGTCGATCGGCTACTCGCTCGCGGACGTGGTGAAAGCGGCCACCGCCAGCGCGGCCACGGCGCTCGGCCTAGCCGGCGAGCTCGGGGCCATCACCGTCGGCCGGGACGCCGATATCAGCGTCATCGACGTCGTCGAGGGCGACTTCTCCTTCACCGACACGACCGGGCAGGCGTTCCGGGGCGGCTACGGGCTGGCGCCCGTCCGCACGCTGAAGGCGGGCGAGGAGTTCTCCCCGGGATGGGGAACGCACCCCTGGGGCTGGCTGCCCGCGTCCGCCGGCGGCGACGCCTAGCACACAAGCAAGGCCTAGAAGGTCAGCACCAGCCGCCCGCGCACGCCGCCGGCGTCCAGCCGCCGGTGCGCATCGGCGGCGCGCTCGGGCGGCAGCAGCTCCGCGACCCGCATGGTCAGCACGCCCTTCTCCGCCAGCTCGACCAGCGAAGCGAGCCGCGAGCCCTCGTGCAGGTGCTGGCCGACCAGCACTAGCGAGATCTTGATGTCCCGTTCGGTCTCGCCCTGGAACGGCCGGACGGCGAGCAGCTGCCCGCCGTCGCGCACGGCCGGCAAGACAGAAGGCCCGAGCAGCGCGGCGTCGAGCACCGCGTCCACGCCCGACGGGTAGAGCGCGCGCACCGCCTCCGCCATCCCGGGACCCCGCTCCACCACGTGCGCCGCCCCGAACGACCGCACCAAGGCCTCGTCCGGTCCGGGCGCCGCGTCCCCGATCACCGTCAGCCCCTCATGGGTGCCGAGCTGGATCGCGTACTGGCCGACGGCCCCGGCCGAGCCGGTGACCGCCAGCGTCGACCCGGGCGGCAGCGCCAGCATGTCGAGGGCGGCCCGCACGGTCATCCCGTTCATCGGCAGGGTCGCCGCCGCGTCCAGCGAGATGTCGTCAGGCACCCGTGCGAGCTGGTCGGCGTCGACGACCCGGTACTCGGCCTGCGCGCCGCCGCCGGGCTCCCACGGGGAGACGGCGGCGATCACCCGGTCTCCGGGCTGCCAGGACGACACCGAAGGCCCGGCCGCGTCGATCACCCCGGCCAGCTCCATGCCCGCGATGTACGGCGGCTCGATCCCGTCAGGCATGCGCCGCCCGCCGTGCCGGAAACCAAGGTCGGTCGGGTTGACGGTCGCGGCGGCGACGCGCACCCGCACCTGGCCGGGACCGGGCTCCGGCATGGGGACGGTGACGACGCGCAGCACGGAAGGGTCGCCGAACTCGGTGAAGCCGACGGCGCGGATATCGGTCATGACGAGACTCCAGAGGTAGATGTGTCTAAATCGACAATTAGGGCTCCGAGACCAGGGCCAGCAGCTCGTCGACCCCGCGCAGGTGCAGGTGCGGCTGCCGCTCGGGAGGCAGGTGGTCGTAGGCGTCCGCGCCGCCGAGCCCGGTGCCGACCGCGATGGCCAGCGCCCGGCCGCGGTGCGCCATCGGCACCTCGAGCAGCGGGTCGTCACCCACGACGGCCAGCAAGCCCGGGCGAACCCCCAGCCGCGCCGCGGCGGCGCGCAGCGCGTCGAGCGACGGCTTGCCGGTGACCCGCATTGAGCACCCGGTCACCGACCTGATCATCGCGGAGATCGCGCGCGAGGTGCCGAGCGCGCGCCCGTGAGCCGAGGCGAAGAACGGGGTCTCCGACGCGCTGAACAAGTCCGCGCCGCCCCACACCGCATCGCACGCCGCCTCGAGCGCGGGCATGGTGAACTCGGGGAACCACCCGACGAACACCGCGTCCACCGGCGCCGCCCCCGCGGCAGGCGGCACCACCTCGATCCCCGCCTCGCGCAGCGGGTCGGTCATCCCGGGGCCGCCGAGCACCATGACCCGCTTGAAGCCGCGCTTGGTGAACATTACCACCGCGCTGCTCGCCGGGGTCATCATGCGGTCGTCGGGCACTGCCAGGCCCGCCTCGCGCAGCACCCGCGCGAAGTGCGCGGGAGCACGGTTCGTCCCGTTGGTGAACACCACGTACGGCACGCCCCGGTCCCGCACCCATTCCAGCATCGAGACCGCGCCGGGCAGTGGCGCCAGTCCGTGGTTCACCCGGTCGCCGAGGACCAGCGTGCCGTCCATGTCGAAGATGAACCCGCGCGCGTTCCGCAGCCGCTCCCGCACCAGGTCAGCCACGTCAGTCACGATCCCCGCCCTTCAACGTCAGCCGGAACCCCGGCTTGTCCACCGTCAGCTCGGCCGCGGGCGGCCGGCCCGCAAGCTCACGCAGCAGCCGCAGCACCGGCTGCGTGTCCGGGTTGTAGTGGGTAGCGGCGGGCGGGCCGGAAATCATCCCGTCTACTTCTCCGCCCGGCATCCCGAACCGCAGCAGCAGCTCCTCGTCACCGACCCGCTCGCCGAACCGGTGCCGCAGCTCCGGCACCGACAGCGGCGGCGGTTCTTCCGCCAGCTCCGCCGCCCGCGGACGACTGAGGATCCGGTCGAGCACGGACGGCTCCACCGGCATCGTCGGCTTGCCGAACTTGCCCAGCACGTACCTGATCACCTGATCGGGCACCTGGTCGTACCGCGCGCCCCCGGACAGCACGTTCGCGAGCGCCTGCCCGATGACCATCTGCGGGAACGGCGTCACCATGATCGGGTAGCCGAGCTCCGCGCGGACGAGCCCGATCTCCTCCATCACCGCGCCGAACCGGTGCTCCATGCCCAGCTCGGCCAGCTGCCGCCGCAGCGTGGTCATCACCCCGCCGGCGACCTGGTGGTGCATGAACGCCGCGTCGAACTCGCGCGGCTGCCCGGCGGGCAGCCCCTCCGCCTCCGCCACGCCGTCGAAGTACCGGGCGACGGTGGCGAGCAGCCGGTCGTCCACGTCGACAGTGTGGCCGCTGGCGCGCAGGTTGGCGACGAGCCGTTCCGCGTCGGGCAGCGACGTGCCGTTGCCGAGGGCGCCGCAGCCCACCTGGAGCACCCGCACGCCGAGCTCGGCGGCCACCAGGCAGGTGAGCGGCGACAGCCCGAGCGACGCGTGCGCGTGCAGCTCGAGCGGCTTGCCGCCGAGCTCGGCGAGGACGGCGGGGATCAGCGTGCGGGCCCGCTCCGGGGTGAGGATCCCGGCGGGGTCCTTCACGTACGCCCGGTCGATGTCCCGGCATTCCGCGTACTGCCGCGCGATCCCGGCGTAGAACGCGTCGTCGTGTGCCTCCGACACCGTGTACGTGAGCGCCCCGATGACCTCCGCCCCTGTTCCGCCCGCCGCCTTCTTGATGATCCGCGCGGTCTCGCGCACCGCGTCCATGTCGTGCGTCGGATCGAGCACGACGAACCGGTCCATCCCCGCGTTGACCAGGCTCGTGTACACGAGCTCCATGACCTCGGGATGCGCCCGCTCCCACGAGATGAACCGGAACCCGGTGCCGATGAACTGCAGCCGCGTATCCGGCATCGCCTTGCGCGTCAGCCGGAGCAGGTCCCACGGGTTCTCCCGGTGCGTCCGCACCGACACCCCCATCGCGGTGCTCGACGAGAAGTCGAGCGCCCGGAACCCGACGCGGTTCAGCACCGGCGCGATCTGCGCGACGTGCGCGGTACGCAGCCCGGTCGCCCCCCACAGCGACTGGTTCCCGTCGCGCAGCGACACATCCACCAGCTCGAGATCACTCATGATCATCCAGAACGTACGCGGCTGACTCCATTCCGTCCGCCAGGGTCCCTTCGCGCGCGAGCCATCGTTCCAGGTATCTCGTGTCCACCCCGCCCTTCCCGAACTCGGGGTCGGCAAGCAGCCCGCGGTGCATGTCCAGGTTCGTGATCACCCCGTCGACGGCGCACCGGTCGAGCGCGCCGCGCAGCGTCGCGAGCGCGTCGCCGCGGCCGTCGCCGTGCGCGATCACCTTGGCGAGCAGCGAGTCATAGTGCGGCGGCACGGTCGCCCCGGCCTGGATATGCGTATCGACCCGGACCGCCGGAGGAGACGGGAACACCGCCCTGGTCACGGTGCCCGGGCTGGGCAGGAAGTCGTGGCGGGGGTCTTCGGCGTTGACCCGGCACTCGATCGCGTGCCCGGCGAACGTGACCGCGTCCTGGCGGACGCGCAGCGGGCGGCCCTCCGCGATCGCGATCTGCTCTTCGACCAGGTCCAGCCCGGTGATCGCCTCTGTCACCGGGTGCTCGACCTGGATCCGCGCGTTGACCTCGAGGAAGTAGAACTCCTCCCGCTCGGGGTCGACGAGGAACTCGACCGTGCCCGCGCCGCGGTACCGCAGGTGCTCGCCGATCGCGACGGCCGCCGCGTGCAGCCAGCCGCGCAGGTCGTCCCCGAGCAGCGGCGCCGGCGCCTCTTCGATGAGCTTCTGGTACCGCCGCTGCACCGAGCAGTCGCGCGTGCCGAGGTGCACCACCCGCTCGCCGTCGCCGAGCAACTGCACCTCGACGTGCCGCGCGGGGGAGACGTACCGCTCCAGGTACACCCGCGCATCCCCGAACGCCGCCTCCGCTTCCGCGCTGGCGACGGCGACCGCGTGCTCCAGTTCCCCGGGATCGCGCACCACCCGCAACCCCCGCCCGCCGCCGCCTCCGGCGGCCTTGACCAGCACGGGAAACCCGATCGCGGCAGCCACCTCACCGGCCCCCGCGTCCGGGAGCACATGCCTTCCTGGCAGGACGGGGAGCCCGGCGGCGACCGCGTGCTCGCGGGCGGCGAGCTTGTCCCCGGTAGCCTCGAGCGTCTCAGGCGCGGGCCCGATGAACACGACGCCCGCCGCCGCGCAGGCCCGCGCCAGGCGCGCGTTCTCCGACAGGAACCCGTACCCGGGATGGATGGCGTCCGCGCCGGCGGCGACCGCCGCGCTGACGATCGCGTCCGCGTCCAGGTAGCTCGCCGCGGCGGGCGCCGGCCCGATCCTGATCGTCTTGTCCGCGAGCCGCGCCGGCGGCGACCCCGCGTCGGCGTCGGAGACGGTCAGCACCGTCTCGATGCCCAGCCGCCGGCAGGTGCGGATCACCCGCGCGGCGATCTCCCCCCGGTTGGCCACAACCACCCGCCGGAACCCGTGCCGACCGCTCACCCGGCCGCCCCCTGTCCCCCTTCAGCGGGTCCCCCGGCCGGCAACTTCACATCAGTTTTCGTCTTTACATCAGTTTTGGTCCTTTTCGCGCCCGGTTTGTCCGTTTCTAGGGACCAAAAGTGATGTGAAGTTGAAGTGTGCGCCAGACCGTGGGAGTCACGGCGGGGACCAACTAGAGGCGGACGCCGCGCCATAGCACCACGGCCCCCACAGTTCCCTCGAGTGGTCACGCGCCCGGCTCGATCCACATCAGGATGGTGCCCTGGGCTACGGGCTCCGCGTTCGCCAGGCAGATCTCCGCTACCCGCCCGCGCGTCTCCGCGTGCACCGAGTTCATCAGCTTCATCGTCTCCACGATCGCGACGACCGTCTCCTCGGTGACCGCGTCCCCCACCTCAACGAACGGCGCCGCCCCCGGCCGCGGCGCCCGGTAAAACGTCCCAGGCAGCGGCGCCGCTACCGCCACCATCCCAGCCCGCCCAGCCCCGCCCGCGACTCGGCACTCGCCCGCCGACCCGACCACGCCCGCCGACCCGACCACGCCCGCCGACATTTCGGAAATGTCGGATTTCTGGGAGGCGGGGGAGCCTGCGGGCTGGCGGGCCGCGGTGGAGCCGGCGGACGGGGCGGCTGTGGGGGAGCCGTTGGGCACTGGCGTTACCGGAGCCGGGTCGGCAAGGAGCTGTGACTCTTCGGTCCAGCCGCCTGGGGTGCGGCGGAGCGTCAGGCGGAACCGGGGCGTCTGGAGGTCGAGTTCGTCGTAGGGCAGCGAGTCCAGGAGGGCCAGGATCTCCGCCACGTCATCATTCGTCAGGTCCATGGCCCCGCCTCGCGCGCAGAAGGGCAAATGTCCGTCGTTAGGTACCTTATAGGGGCCCAAACTACGGACATTTCCCGCGCCGGCCTGGTCACATCGGCTTCCCGAAGAGGGCTAGGACGTGGTCGGCGGCGTGGGGCTTCGGGGCGGCGACGGGGGCCGCGCCGCGCGCGGCCCACACCGTCTCGGGACGGCACTGCAGCATGACGATGCGGTCGGCGGCCGAGGCGTCCTCCTCCTCGAGGAGGGCCCACTCGACGTCCTGGGGGGCGCCGTGGTGGGCTTCCACGCGGCGGCCGGCGTCCGCGAGCGCGCGGATCTCGTCGTCGGTGAGGCACGGCGCCTCCCGCAGGTCAGCGGGGGTGTCCGTGACAGTCACGCCGGGCCCGTTCGGGATAAAGGAATGGAGACGGTCCTTGGCGGAGACGCGGCGGCCGGTGATCTCGCCCGTGATCTTGCTGATCACGAAGCTGTCCGGCGTCACGTCGCCGGACACCAGGGCGGACCCGAGGCCCCACGTTCCCTCGATCGCCACCACCGAACGGTCGCCCGTCACCGGGGATCGCGTGAACATGACCCCGGCGGCGCGCGGGCGGACCATCCGCTGCACGACCACGGCCATCGCGATCCCGTCCTCGGGCATGTCCAGGCGGCGGCGGTAGGCCACCGACTCGTCGTTGTACAGGCTCGCCCAGCAGCGGCGCACGTG
>Ga0187807_1000036_pt1 | contig 30862 bp, 29 predicted proteins | sample NC_wetland_sal_i_4_FD_132432 | JGI IMG/M metagenome (GOLD analysis project Ga0187807, IMG submission 132432) | Wetland sediment microbial communities from Neuse River Estuary, North Carolina, USA - ASW_2 | ecosystem: Environmental > Aquatic > Freshwater > Wetlands > Sediment | place: USA: North...
GGCGGCGCCGGAAGTGCCGGTCATGACCGGAATGGCCGTCGGCCAGGTGACGCCGTGAGGTCCTTGCTCTGGAACGACACGGTCCCGGTCAGCAGCTGGTAGGCGACGCAGGCAAGCGCGTACTGATCAGTGCGCCCGTCCACGCTCCCGCCGCCGATCTGCTCTGGCGCCGAATAGTCCGCAGTGCCCACGAGGAACCCGGGCTGGGTCAGGGACATCGGCCCCGTCACGGCGCCCTTGGCGATGCCGAAATCTGACAGGTACACCTGTTCAGGCCTGCCCGCGCGCGCGTCCACGAGGATGTTCGCCGGCTTGACGTCCCGGTGCACCAGCCCTGCCGCGTGTGCCGCGTCCAGCGCCGAGGCCACCGGGGAGATGAACGTCACGGCGCGCGCCGCCGACAGCGTGCCCTCTCGTTCCAGCACTTTCTGCAGGTCGCCGCCGCGGACGAACCGCATCGCGATGAACAGCACCCCGTCGGCTTCGCTGGCCTCATACACCGGGATGATGTGCGGGTCGTCCACCCTCGCCGCCGCCCGCGACTCGGCGATGAACCGCTGCCGGACCTCGGGGACGGCCGCCTGCGACGGGACAAGGATCTTCAGCGCGACCGGCCGGCCAAGGCGCTCATCGCGGGCCCGGAAGACCACCGCCATCCCGCCCGCCCCGACCAGGGCCTCCAGCCGGTACCCTCCCAGCACCGAGCCCGCGTGGAACCCGGCCACCTGCGGCAGGAAATCGTCGCTCAACGCCTCCCCTAAGGTCAGCCGCCGCATGATCCCTACCGACTTATACGTATTCACGGGCCGCGCCGTTCGAACTTTCCTATCCGGATCGGCTCTGGATCGGCGGCGAGTCAACAGGCGCAGGCGGCGGCGCGACGGAGCAGGTGGGCGCGTTCGGCGGCGTTGGCGGTCATCGCGGCGGCGCGCTCGAACTCGGCGCGGGCTTCGGCGGTTCTGCCGAGGCGGGACAGCAGGTCGCCGCGGACGCTGGGGAGCAGGTGGTAGTGGCGCAGCGCCGGATCATCGGCCAGCGATTCCACGATCGGCAAGGCGGCGGCCGGGCCGTCGGCCATGGAGACGGCGACGGCGCGGTTGAGCTCGATCACCGGGGACGGCGAGAGCGACCCGAGGATCCGGTACAGGATCGCGATGCGGGTCCAGTCGGTGTCCGCGGCGACCAGGGCCCGGGCGTGGCACGCGGCGAGCGCGGCCTGGATGACGTACGGGCCGCTGACCTCGCTGCCGCTCAGGGACACCGCCCTTGCCAGCGACGCCAGCCCGCGGGTGACGAGCAGCCGGTTCCACCGGCCGCGGTCCTGATCAAGCAGCGTGATCATCTCGCCGCCCGGGCCGGTGCGGGCCGGGATGCGGGACGCCTGGATCTCCATCAGCGCGACGAGCCCGTGCGCCTCGGGCTCACCCGGGGCGAGCGCGGCGAGCATCCGGCCCAGCCGCATCGCCTCCTCGCACAGCTCGGCCCGCGTCCAGGAGTCGCCGGAGGTCGCCGCGTAGCCCTCGTTGAAGATCAGGTAGACGACCTCGAGCACCGACGCGAGCCGCGGGCTGAGCTCCGCGCCGGCCGGCACCTCGAAGGGCACCCTGGCCGCGCCGAGCGTCTTCTTCGCGCGGGTGACGCGAGCCGCCATTGTCGGCGTCGAGACGAGGAAGGCGCGCGCGATCTGCTCGGTCGACAGGCCGGCGACCAGCTTCAGCGTGAGCGCCACGCGCGCGTCCCGCGACAGCACCGGGTGGCAGGCAGTGAAGATCAGCCTGAGCACGTCGTCCTCGACGTGCGCGTCGAACTCGATCTCGTCCATGGGGTCCGCGACCTCCGCGAGGTCCCTGCCGATCTCCTGGGCCTTGCGCTCGAAGCTGACCTGACGTCGCACGCCGTCGATGTAGCGGCGGCGCGCGACGGAGGTCAGCCACGCGCCCGGGTTGTCTGGCACCCCGGACGCTGGCCACTGCTCGAGCGCCGCGACCAGCGCGTCCTGCGCTAGGTCCTCGGCCAGGCCGACGTCGCCGGTCACCCGGGCGAGCCCGGCGATGAGCCGCGCCGACTCGATCCGCCAGACCGCCTCGACAGTCCGCCTGGCGGCGCCCTCAGGAGACACGCGGCAGGTCCTGGCGGGTGCTAGGGCTGCTGTCCGGACTGGGCGCGCAGCCGCTGCTCGGCGTCCAGGACCTCTTGCGGGAGCTGGCCCTCGAAGTCCGCCGCCTCGTGGATGCGCCGCAGCTCCACGCTGGTGCCCTTGAACGGCGCGCGCTTGAGCCACTCGACGGCCTCCTCCATGGAGGAGACCTGCCAGATCCAGAAGCCGCCGACGAGTTCTTTAGCCTCGGCGAACGGCCCGTCGATCACGCGGGTGCCGCCGTCCTCGCCGAACGCGACCCGCTTGCCCTCGGACGACGGCGCGAGGCCCTCGCCGGCCAGCATGATCCCTGCCTTGAGCAGCTCCTCGTTGTACTTGCCCATCGCCGCGAACTCGTCGGCGTGCGCGGCGTAGTTACCCTGCTCGCTGTCTTCGCTGGCCTTCACAAGCACCATGACACGCATCTGGATCTCCTTCGCTATCCGGCCGGACGTTCCGGCTCACCAGTGCGTCGAACGGCACGGGCCCGGATTCGACACGAACCCCGGAAATCTTTCTACCCGGCCTGGCGGCGATGATCGCCGCCAGGCCGGCCCCTCGGTGATCACGCCCGAAGTCGTGACGACAGGAGCAGCGCACACGCTGCCGTTCGGCTGTCGCTAGCGGCAAGGCATTGTCAGCGGCGGATGCCCCGCGAACTATCAGATCGAGGCGTAGCCCGGGCCGGAACGGCTCCCTCCCTTCTCACCTCATGACAGCTGGTACTCCCCGTGAGCGACGGCGACGACGCGGCCGCCGACGAGCACTCGCTCGACCGCATTCTCTGTCCCGTCGGCCTGCGCGTACAGCACCGAGGGCCGGTGGATCCGGGTGCCCTGGCGGATCTCGATCTGCTCGCCGAACTTGATCCTGCCGTGCCTGGCCAGGTGGACCGCGAGCGGTCCGGCGGCAGATCCGGAGGCCGCGTCCTCCACGATGCCGACGGCGTGGGCGAACATCCGGATCGACCAGCCGCCCGGGGTCTGGGCGAAGCAGGTGACGCTAACCGGGAGCCTGGCCAGTTTCTGCATGTCAGGTTCGATGTCGTTGAGGGCTTCCTCGTTCTTGACCTCCACATAGACGTTAAGCGTTCCGTTCTGATACCACTCCACCGGCAGGCCGCCGGACTTTCCCGTCGTGCACAATGCGAGGAAAATCGCCGAGCGGTCATACTCACCCCAGGTGGGGATCGGCTGGGACATCCGGCCGAAGATGATCTCGTCCCCCTCGTTTTCCAGCTCAACGGGCACCAGGCCGACGCCGAGCTGCAGCGTCACGGTCCGCTTGCCGAGCATGGCACCTAGCACCCAGCCCGAACCCAGCGTGGAGTGGCCACCGAATGGTAGCTCCCCGCCGGGAGTGAAGATGCGAACGCGGGCGTCCGCCCCGGGGACTTCCGGAGGGAGGAAGAAAGCGGTCTCCGAGTAGCTCATCTCGCGGGCCACCTTGAGCATTAGCTCGTCGTTGAGCCAGCGCCCGTCGGGGAAGATGCCCAGCTGGTTGCCTTCGAGGGGAGTGTCCGTGAACACGTCGGCGATGAGAAAGTTCCTGACGGGCTCCGCGCTGTCTGCTGCTGAGCTCGTCCACAGTTGCGTCTGTCGGATTCGCATGGACGGCGAGCGTATCGGCTGGCCGCCGCGATTTTTAGAGCCCTTCGGGGGGACGTTCGGCCCTATTGCTACCGGTGAGTCACACACTGTCGGCAGTGCGGCTTACCCTGCGGGTTCCAAACGGGGCATAGGCTCCTGACCTGCTGGTTCACAATGAATGCCGCACCGACCGGGGCGAGTTGCTCGCCGTCGACAGCGACGAGACCGACCCACCCGGGCGGCGGCTGGCCTTCTCAGTAAGCCCGCTGACCGCTAACGCCGTGGTCAGGACTCGCCGTGACCGTCAGTCACGGGTTCGTCGGGACCAATGCCCCTGCCAGGAGTGGAGGATCCGCCTTACATTCACAGAATGACAGCGCGTAACGGTGCGTACATGGGCGCGAGCGACGCGTTCTCCTGGCACATGGAGCGCGACCCCGTGCTCAGGCCGTCCATTGTCGTGGCCGTCTGGCTGGACCGTGCGCCCGACTGGGACACGCTGGTGGCGCGCGTCGATCTGATATCACGGCTGATGCCCTCGCTGCGCCAGCGCGTCGTCGAATCCCCGCTCCCCGGCATCGCCCCGCGGTGGGCCTATGATCCGCACTTCGACCTGAACTGGCACATGAGCCGGATCCGCGCTCCGGAGCCCTGGACCCGGGACGCGGTCCTCCAGCTGGCGCGCCGGCCAGCGATGGACACCTTCGACCGTGCCCGTCCGCTCTGGGAACTCACCCTGGTCGAAGGCCTCGAGAACGGAGAGGCTGCGCTCATCGCCAAAGTCCACCATTCCCTGTCGGATGGCGTGGGCGGGATGCGCATGCTGGCGGTCATCGCCGACCCGAAGCGCAAATCCCGCCGCCTCGGTGAGATGCCGCCGGTCCCGCTGGGCGAGAAGGTGGACCAGCTCACCCTGATCACCGATGCCGCGGGCCTGGTGGCCGGGCAGCTCACGTGGCTGGCCCGGCGCGGAGCCGGGGCGGCCATTCCAGCCCTGATCCGCTCCGCACGCGACCCGGTCGGCCTCGCCCGCGGTGCCGCCGCGATGGCTCGCTCCGTCTACCGGACAGCCGGGCCGAGTTCTGGCGCCATGTCGCCGCTCATGCGGGAGCGGGCAACGACGCGCCAGCTCGCCACGATGGAAGTTCCCCTGGCTGTGCTGAAGGCGGCGGCCAATACGGCCGGCGGGACCGTCAATGACGCCTACCTGGCGGTGGTAACCGGGGGACTGCGCAGGTACCACGAGCGCCACGGCACGTCCGCCGAGTCCTTGCGGGCCATCGTCCCGGTCAACCTCAGGGCTGAGGACGACACGGAATGGGGCAACAAGATCACGCTGCAGCGGCTGACCCTGCCGGTCGGGGAACCGGACCCGGGCGCTCGGACGCGCATCCTGCACCGCCTGACCCAAGCGGCACGCAAGGAGCCGTCTCTCGCGGTCACCGGCGTGATCGCGGGGGCCGTCAACATGCTGCCGGTGGGCTACGTGGGCGGGCTACTGAAGCACGTCGACTTCCTGGCGAGCAACGTGGCCGGTCCTCCGGCTCCTGTCTACCTCGCCGGCAGCAAGATCACCGGCCTGTTCGCGTTCGGGCCCACCATCGGGGCCTCCCTCAACACCACGCTGCTCTCCTACGCCGGCACCTGCCATATCGGCATCAACATCGACACCGCCGCGGCGCCGGACCCAGAGGTCCTGCTGGGCTGCCTCCAGGAAAGCCTCGCCGAGATCACGGCCCTGAGCGCTGCTGGGCCGGCTCCCGCGGCGGCGCCTGGCGACGAGTCCGCGGGCCGGGAACCGACGCCACCGCGTAGCACGGCACGCGTGTTGCGCGACAAATACGACAAAGAGAACTAATAAGACAAGGGAGGTTAGAGCCACATTATCGCCAACAACGATCGCCGCCCAAACCAGCCATGGGGGCGGCCTGGGCGGCCAGCATGACTGGGAGTTGACATGCGTAAAGCCGCAATCTCAAGCGGTGTGATCGGGCTGGTCCTGCTCATCGCCGCTGCCCTGATGGCGTGGTGGATCACGCCGTCCTACATCGCGCGCATGCCGGGCAACTACAACAAGACGCGGACCTACGACGCCACGATCAACACGTTGTTCAACCCGGCAGCGCTGGCAACCGGCAACCTGGCCGGCGCCATCAAGCTCGGTGTCCCCGCGACAGTCGCCGAGACCGTCAAGGTCCAGCAGACGTCGGGTAACACCGCTCTCGTGCAGGACACCAGGAACATCACGGCGTCCGGCACCCTGGTGGGCCAGACCATCTCGCCCTACGCGCTCGACCGGCAGACCCTCGAACCGGTTAGCAGTCACCCGAGCGACTGGAGCGTGATTCCGGCTCAAGGCCTGACGGTGAGCTGGCCGCTCGGCGCCAAGCAGCAGAACTACACCGGGTGGGTGTACCAGACCTACACCACCACCACCCTGAAGTACCTCAAGCAGGTGCAGCAGGGCGGCATCAACACCTACGAGTACCACGCGACCGTCCCGCCGACGCCGATCAAGAACCCGCAGCTGCTGGCGAGCCTGCCGAAGTCGCTGCCCGTGTCCTTGCTGCAGCCGATGCGCGCGGCCGGGCTCATCTCGGCGGCGAACCTGGCCAGCCTGGCCAAGCTGTTCCCCGGCGCCACGTCGATCCCGCTCGCTTACACCTATCAGGCGAACGACACCTATTACGTGGCACCCGGCACCGGGCTGGTCGTGAACCTCAGCAACAACGAGACCACGATGGCCGGCATCGCCCTGCCCAACGGCACGGTCATCCCGGTGCTCCCGGTCCTGGCGATCACCTACCACGCCACGCCTGCCAGCCTGTCGGCCGCCGTGAACGACGCCAACAACGGCAGCAGCGCAATCACCACCTGGGGAGTGACCGTCCCGATCGCGGCCGCGGCGGTTGGCTTCGTCCTCATGCTCCTCGCCGCTTACCTGTGGATGCGCGGGCGCAGCAGGGGCCTCCCGACCCCCATGACGCACCCTGAGCGCCACCCCAGCCCGACGGGCTGATCACTACCGTCGCACCCGGGGCCCGCGCCCCGGGTGCGACGGGCGCGACCGCGCGAGCGCACGTCCGCGCTCGCGCGGTCGCGCTTTCTACTCGGATGACGTGGCGGCGCGGCAGCTGTGCCCGCCGCCCGTTCCCGTACCGCCGAGAATGCCGGGCCCGGCGCTGAGCTCGATCCAGAGGCCACCGGGCGTGACCGACACGGATCGCGGTGCCAGGTCGCAGGGCAGGCCGGCCAGGGAGCGGCGGACGGTGAGCTTGTCAGCGATCCGCGAGGTAACAGCGAGCTTGCGGCCGAGGACCGACACGGAGGACGGGCTGAGCCGGACGACGTCCCCGGCCAGGCCTGCCCGCTCATGGATCTGGATGACTCCCCCGGGCCCGAGCCGGATCAGCAGGCTCTGGTCGCCGGCGTCGGCCGACACCGAGGCATCCGGGTACTCGCCGGCCAGCCGCGCGGTGAGCGTGGCCGGGGTAAGCACGGCGCTGACCTGCACCCCCTGGGTGGCGACCGTGCCGTGATCCGGGCGGACATCGGTCGGGGTCGCCGGCCGGGTGACGGCCTCCCCGGCGCCGGCCAGCAGGACGCACCCGGCCGCCACGGCACCGAGGACCAGCCACAGCCGGCGGCGCGGGACGCGCTGAGCCTGCGCCGGGCGGGTCGTGACCGGCTCGGACGCGGTCACTGGTCAGCCTCGGCCGGAATCGTGGGGACCTCAGGCACCTGCTTCGCGTCAGGCACGTCAGCCGGCGCTCCCGCCACGGCGGCCGGGGGCGCGGGCGCCTCCAGCGGCTCGAGCAGGTCCGGGATCCGGGCCGAGCCCGCCACCATGTTCCTGCTCGGCAACCCGACGCCGAGGCCCATCATCACGCCCAGCGTCGGCGAGACCGACGCGAACGTGGTCGCCGCGGCGGCCATGCCCAGGACGCCGATGCCGGTGATCGCGCCGACGACGGCGCTGATGACCGGCAGCCCGGCGGCGAACACGCTGCCGAAGCCGAGCAGCAGCACGCCGATCGCCGCGATGATCCCGATCGCTTCCGAGCGCAGGTCGCTGGGATTCGGCTGCGCCGCCTGGCCGAGCTGTCCGCCGTAGCTCACGCTGACCCCGGCCGCCCGTGCGCCCGCCACAGCGTTGTCGACCTGCGTGATGTAACTCGACCCCAGGCTCACCGGGTTCTCCGAGAAGTTCACCGTCGAGTACGCGGTCTGGCCGTTCTCCGACGTGGTCGAGGGCGACAGCGGGTCGGTGGCCGACAGGACATGCGGCAGCTTCCGGACGCTGGCGACCGCGCCTTCGATCGCGGACCGGTCACCGCTGAGGGTGCCCCGGGAGACGGTGAACACGAGCTGCCCGCTTTGCCCGCCCGCGCTGGGATCGTGTGCCTGCAGCACGGCCGCGCCCTGCTGGGCGGCGGATCCGGGCAGCGTGAAGTCGTCGGAGTACGTGCCGCCCAGCGCGCGGTGCCCGGCCGTCGCCAGCACGAGCACGATCAGCCAAGCGCCGGCCACCCACCACGGATGCCGGGCGCTCCACCGCCCGGCGCCGGCCAGCCAGCCCCGGGCAGCGGTCGCCGGGGCCCCCGCGGCCGCCGGGGCCGTGCGCTTCGGGCCGGCCGTCGCCTTCGCGGCCGCCGGCTCCGCCGGACGGCCGAGCCGGCGTGCCCGCACCGCCAGCCGGATGCCGGCCACGATGGCCGCGATCGACAGTAACCCGGCTGGCACCCGGGCACATCAGACCCCAGGCGGTCGCCGCCGTACGACCAGGGGCTGAACCGGTCTCCGGAGGGTCGCTCGCCGTCAGCGCAGGCCGCGGGACGCCAGCCACTGGGCGGCGCGCCGCGGTGACGCGCGCGACAGCCAGGCGTCCTGGACGATCTCGGTCAGCTCGCCGTAGCTCACCTCGCCGAGCCGGGCCGCCCTGACGAGCACCGAAGGGTGGCCCTCGAAGTGCGCGGTCGTGAAGAACGGGCTGCCCGGGTCGTCGACCAGCGCCTGCTTGTCGGCCTCGGACGCGACCCAGAACATGATCACGTCGTCGTACCGCTCGCCGGTCTCCGGGTCCACCGCGTCGGGGCGCCGCGTGCGGAAGAACACGAACGACTTCCCGCCGACCTGGTAGACCGGGTTGCCCGCCGGGCCGCGCTGGCACGTGACATTCGGCATCCCCAGCGCCAGCGCGTGCACGTCCGCCACCTCGGCCGGGCGCCCGGACCCGTCATCGCGCACTTTATATGTGCTCCATCACGATCACGCCAGTGGTGTCGGGTTCGAGGGCGTCGAAGATGTGCGGCACGTCGCCGGGATAGGTGACGTAGTCGCCCGGGCCGAGTTCGACCGCTTCGCCCGGCGGGCCGGCCAGCACCCGCCCGGTGCTGAGCACCAGGTGCTCGACCGTGCCGGGCATGTGCGGCTGGGATTCGCGCGGCGCGCCCGGCTGTGCGCTGACGCGGTAGATGTCGCGACGCGCGCCCGGCGGGCAGGAGGAGAGCATGGTGGCCTCGTAATCGGCCCTTTCGGCGTGCAGCACCGGCCCCTCCCCCGCGCGGATCACCTGGATCGCCCGGCGCGGCGGGTCGAGGAGGCGGGCGAACGGGACGCCGAGCGCGACGCCGAGCGCCCACAGCGTCTCCACGCTCGGGTTCCCGGTGCCGGACTCGAGCTGGGAGAGGGTCGACTTGGCGATCCCGGCGCGGCGGGCTACCTCGGTCAGCGACAGCCCCGCCCGGAGGCGCTCGCGGCGCAGCGACGCCGCGATCTGGGCGACGACATCCGCCGCGGTGTCGGTTCCCGCCGTTCCCGCCATCTTGGTTCGCTCCATCGGTCGCATTGTTCGATTTGACGAACAGATCTCTGTTGTTCATTATAATGAACATGCGGCTTCAATGGCGAACAGCGTGGGCGCCGCGGATCCCGGACCGCGCGCTGGCCCGGGACGTGGCGCTTGTCTGCCTGGCGGACATGATCGTCGGCGTGTCGTTCGGGGCGACCGCGGTGGCCGGCGGGCTGCCCTGGTGGCTGCCCACCGCCATGTCGGTGCTCGTCTTCGCCGGCGGGTCCCAGTTCGCCGCGGTCGGCGTGATCCTCGCGGGCGGCAGCCCGGTCGCGGCCGTCGCGGCCGGCGCCGTGCTCAACACCCGGCTGTTCCCCTACGGCCTCGCGGTCCCCGATGTCACCGCCGGGCGCTGGTGGACCCGGCTGCTCGGCGCGCACGTGACCACCGACGAGTCCGTCGCCTTCGCGCTGCGGCACACTGACCCGGCGCGCCGCCGCGCGGCGTTCTGGACCTGCGGTATCTCGCTGTTCATCGCCTGGAACGCCGCCGTGGCGCTCGGGATGCTCGCGGGGTCGGCGGTGCGGAACACGGCGGCGTTCGGTCTCGACGCCACCTTCCCCGCGGTGCTGCTGGCGCTCGCGCTGCCCTCGCTCACCGACCGGCGCACCCGCGCCGCCGCGCTCGGCGGCGCGTCGGCCGCGGTCGCGCTCACCCCGTTGCTGCCGGCCGGCTTGCCGGTGCTCGCCGCGCTCGGGGGCCTGGCCGCCCTCTGGCGGCCGCGCCGCCGGCCGGAACGCGCCGAGAGCCGCCGGGCAGGTCGTCGGCTGTACCGGGCTATGGGCCGACGGGCGGACAAGCGGCCGGATCGAGCCGACGGCCGAGGGGCGGACAGGGCGCCGGAACGAGCCAGCGGGCGCAAGCCGGGCAGGCGTGCGGAACCAGCCGACGGCGGGCTCGCGGCGGGGGGCGGCCGCTGATGCCGCTGCTCGCCATCGCCGCGCTCGCCGCCATCACCTACGCGTTCCGGATCGCCGGCCCGCTGCTCACCGGCCGGGTCACCGTCCCGCCCGCCGCGCAGCGGCTCTTCGCCAGCGCAGCGGCGGTGCTGCTCATCGCGCTCGCGGCCACATCGGCGCTCACCACCGGCCACGACTTCGCCGGCTTGGCGCGCCCGGCCGGGGTGCTCGCCGCTGGCATCCTCGCGGCCCGCCGCGCCCCGTTCCCGGTCGTGGTGCTGGTCGCCGCGGCGGTGACGGCCTTGTTGCGGCTCGCCGGGATTCATTGATCCGAACGGACCGTCGGCTCCTCCGGCCCGGCACCGTCTTTGTATAGTCACCGCCGCCTTGTATACCGGGTGACAAAAATCCGGGCCCGGAAGGGCCGAAAAGTTGCCGCGGCGTATACAAAGCCAACACGAGTGACTGGTGTGACCGGCGGCCTTGTCGGACCGTGGCGCTGATCCTGGCCCGGGTACCTAGTAGACGCCGGTCTTTGTACCCTCGCCGCCACTTTGTACCCCTGGTGACCAGAATCCGGGCCGAAATGGCCCCGAAAGTTGCCACGGCGGGTACAAAGTCCGCACGAGTGACTGGTGTGACCAGTGCCGACTCGCGTCTTTGCGCACTTCGCGCCACTTTGCGCACGCTGTGACAAAAATCGGGTCCACGGAAGTGACTGCCCGCGATTAGCGAGAAACGGAACGCGGGGAGTCAGCCGAGGACGTTCGGGATAGGCGGGACGGGAGGGGACGCCAACCGACAGCGGGGCGTGATGGGTCACCGGCGCGAACCGGCTAGCGGTCGTCGCCGAGGACTGGCTCGGGGAGCGTGCCGGCGTTGTGCTCGAGCAGCCGCCAGCGGTCGTGCCGCCGGGCAAGCACCGACCAGGAGCAGTTGGACAGCGGGCCGAGCGCGCCGAACGCCTCCTCCGGCAGGCCGAGCAGCCGCTCCATACCGAGGCGGAGCGCGGCGCCGTGGCTGACCACCACCGCCAGCTCACCATCGGAGATGGTGCCGGCGATGCGCCGCAGTGCACCGCGCACCCGGTCGGCGACCGCTGTCGTGGGCTCCCCGTTCGGCGGGTTCCAGGTCGCCCGCTCGGCCGGGTAACGCGCGCCGATCTCCTCGTCGGTGAGGCCCTCCCAGTCGCCGCCGAACCGCTCGCGCAGGTCCTTGTCCGTCGTGACACCCAGGCCGGTCAGCCGGGCGAGCGGCGCGGCCGTGCTCGTCGCGCGGGACAGGTCGGAGGAGAAGATCGCGTCCGGCCGGAGCGTGGCCAGCCGGCGGGCGGCGTATTCGGCCTGCGCCTCGCCGGTCTCGTCGAGCGGGATGTCGGTCTGGCCCTGGAACCTGTGCTCGACGTTCCACATCGTCTGCCCGTGCCGCCAGAGCACGAGCCGCCTGACTTCGCTCAGCGTGACTCCCCCGGCTTGCCCACGGCGGCATTGCCGGCGAGAACAGCCTCAGGCAGCGGGATGACAGGGCAGTCCTTCCAGATCCGTTCGAGCGCGTAGTACGCGCGCTCTTCCCTGCTCTGCACGTGCACGACGATGTCCACGTAGTCCAAGAGCACCCAGCGCCCTTCTGCCTCGCCCTCGCGCCGGGCGAGGGTGGCGCCGGCCTGCTTGAGCTTGAGCTCCACCTCGTCGATGATCGCGCGCACCTGCCGGTCGTTGGCCCCCGAGCAGAGCAGGAACACGTCGGTTATCGCTAGCTGCTCGCTCACGTCGTAGGCGACGATGTCCTGGGCGAGCTTGTCCGCCGCGGCAAGGGCGGCGATCTCGGTGAGCTCGATGGCTCTTGGGGTAGCAGTCACGTGGCTGGCTCGGCCTCCTATGTAGGCATGCTTACCTATTTAGAATCTCACGACCGCGCATAGAGGTGCCGCTTGGCGATGTACTGAACGACGCCGTCCGGGACCAGGTACCAGACCGGCTCGCCCGCGGCCACCCGCGCGCGGCACTCGCTGCTCGAGATCGCCAGCGCCGGGATCTCCACCAGCGACACCTTGCCGTCCGGCAGCCCCGCGCCGGTGAGCCGGTGCCCCGGCCTGGTGCAGCCGACGAAGTGCGCGAGCGAGAAGAGCGTGTCCGCGTCGTGCCAGGTGAGGATGTTCGCCAGGGCGTCGGCGCCGGTGATGAAGTACAGGTCCGCGTCCGGCCCGTTCGCGTCGCGCAGGTCGCGCAGCGTGTCTCTGGTGTAGGTGGGACCGGGCCGGTCGATGTCGACCCGGCTCACGCTGAACCTGGGGTTGGACGCGGTCGCGATCACCGTCATCAGGTAACGGTCCTCGGCCGCGGACACCTTCCTGTCGTCCTTCTGGTACGGCTGACCGGTGGGCACGAAGATCACCTCGTCCAGGGCGAAGATGTGCGCCACCTCACTGCCGGCCACCAGGTGCCCGTGGTGGACGGGGTCGAAGGTGCCGCCCATCACGCCCACCCGCCTGCGCCCGTTAGCCAACGGCCATCTCCTCCATCCGCTCTTTCATCCGCGGTACCGAGATGCTATAGGGTGCCGCGGCCTGAAATTGTTCCTTCTACCCCCGGCCGGTTTACGCCTTGAGGATGATGCGCACCGCTTGCGCGGGGGGCTACCATTCGAGATATGACTTCAGTTCCTGATCGGGCCCGGGTCCGGCTCACCGGCATCAGCTCCCGCGCCTACGAGCACCCCGCCGACCGTTCGGCGCTTGTCGCGCTGCGCAAGCTGAGCGGATTCGACGTGCTGCTGAGCAAGCTGTTCGGCCTCATCAACGAGCGAGCGCTGCGACTGACGTACCTGGCGGGGGCGGTAAAAGTCTCCGAGCGCCAGTTCCCGCACATCTACGCGCTTGTCAGGGACGGCTCGTACATCCTCGACCTGCCCGAGGTACCTGACGTCTTCGTCATGCAGAACCCGATCCCGAACGCGATGGCGATCGGCAGGGACCGGCCGTTCATCGTCATCACCACCGGGCTGGTGAACCTGCACGACGAGGAGGAGCTGCGCTGGGTGGTCGGGCACGAGCTCGGGCACATCCTGTCCGGGCACGCGGTCTACCGCACGATGCTGCTGATCCTGATCCAGCTCGCCGCGCGGATCGCGTGGATGCCGATCGGGTACCTCGGCTTGCGCGCCATCATCTGGGGACTGGAAGAGTGGTTCCGCAAGTCGGAGCTGTCCTGCGACCGGGCCGGGCTGCTGGCCGGCCAGGACGTCGACGCGGCGCGGCGTGCCCTCATGAAGCTGGCCGGCGGCTCGCAGCTGTCGGAGCTCAACCCGGACGCGTTCCGCGAGCAGGCGCGCGAGTACGACGCGGTGCCCGACCTGCGGGATTCGGTCCTGAAGCTGCTCCAGCTGCAAGGCAACACCCACCCGTTCGCCGTCGTGCGGTACGCCGAGCTGGACTACTGGGCGACGCACGGGGATTACGAGCGGATCCTCGGCGGCGACTACCCGCGGCGCACCACCGACAGGGACGCGTCGGTCACCGACGAGATGCGCAACGCGGCCAAGTCCTACCAGGACTCGTGGAGCCGGTCCGAAGACCCGCTGGTCGGGATCTTCCGCGGCGTGGCGGAGACCGGGGTGCGGGCGGCGGGCAGCCTGTTCGACCGCCTCGGCGGCCGTGGCGGAGGCGGCTCCGGCTCGGGCGGCTCCGGCGGATCCGGCTCTGCGAACGGGCCTGGCAACAGCGACAACTAGCCGTCTCCCCCACCCTGACCTAACGCGCTCAGGCTCTCCGCTCCGGATAAATGTGACATCGAGTCGCCCATAACCGGCTGGGTGTCACATTCATCCCGGGGCCCGGTCAGGGTTCAAGCTCCCACAGCGCATCGACTGGGATCGCTTTGATCCTGCCGCCGAACGACAGCGTCTGCTGACCTGTGTACATGACATAACCTGCGACAAACTTGTCTCGCAAGTGACCGGCGAGGTTCCGGAGTCCCGCTAGGTCTTCCGTGCGGACCGTGGCACCGGCCTTGACTCCCACGGCTACCACCCGGCCATCGGGCGTCTCGATGACAGCGTCGACCTCAAGTTGGTCTTTCGTGCGGTAATGGTAAAGACGACCACGTTCCTCCGACCACGTCAGTTGACGAGCTAGCTCCATCGTCACGAAGTTCTCGAGCATCGGACCGCCAGCTCCACCCGGCTCGCCGAGGCGAACCGCGTCCTGGCCAATCAGATGGCAAGCGATCCCAGTATCGACGAACGCCAGCTTCGGGGTCCCGACAGCCCGTTTCGTCTGTCCCGAGGACCACGCAGGGATGCTCTTGATCAGGAAAACGGTGGATAGCAGTTCCAGATAGCGCACCAGGGTCGTCCTCGGGATACCGGAGGCGCCTGCGAGTGCGGCTGGAACCAGGATGCTCCCGGCGCGTCCGGCTAGCAAAGCAAGGAGTTTCAGCAGGTCCCCGCGCCTTTCGATGCTGGCGATCTCCAGCACGTCCCGCTCGATGAGCGTGGAAATGTAGGAGTCGAAGAACGCCGCCCGACGCCGGGGAGCGCGCCGCACCGCTTCAGGGAACCCGCCAGCGACAGCTCGGTCCAGGTAGTCGCGCCGACGCAATTGCGATGAGCGCTGGATGTCCGCACCGCGGAAAGCGGCATCGACAACGATCACATTGAGGGCATCTGGACGGCATCCTACGGACATCCGGACGGACGGCCCCGCCCCCTCGGCGAGGGGACACAAACGGAACAGTCGGGCAGCGCTGAGACTTCGTGCCTGCTTGAGCAAGTAACCTTCAGGTAGAGCGATGTTCCTGCCGGAGGGAAGCTGGTGCTCAAGTCGCACGGCGGCATAGCAATCGCCGGGAAAGCCGGCTACGCGCTAGGTTGCATGTTCGCTGCGCTAGTCCTGGTCGGAAGCGGCTTCGCTTATTACGTGAAGGGGCAGGTCGGGAGCATCGGCGGCTCCAACGTCCTCAGCGGCGGCCCGCAGACCGGCGCCATGAACATCCTGCTGATGGGCCTGGAGAGCCGCACCGACTACAACGGCAACATCCTGCCGGCCGATCTCCTCGCCGCCATGCACGCGGGCAGTGTGCAGGGCGTCGAGAACGGCGTTGGCGGGCAGGCAACCAACACCCTGATCCTCATCCACATCTTCGCGGGCGGGCAGAAGGCGGTCGGCTTCTCGATCCCGCGCGACGACTGGGTCACCTTCCCCCAGACCTACGACGGTCAGTCGCAGGGGAAGATCGACCAGGCCTACGGCTTCGCCTGGGCGCAGAGCCTGAACCAGACCGCCAACTCGAGCATGAGCCACGACCAGCGCTACCTGCTCGCCAACGAGGCTGGCCAGGCGGCCACGATCGCCACGGTCTCGCAGCTCACCGGGGTGCACATCGACCACTTCGCGGAGGTCAACCTGGCCGGGTTCTACGAACTGGCGCAGGCCTTCGGCGGCGTCGAAGTGTGCGTGAAGCCGTGGAACGGCGGCCAGAACCTGCACGACGCCAACTCCGGCTTCAACCAGCCGCACGCGGGATACCTGTTCCTGTCCCCCCCGCAGGCGCTGGCGTTCGTGCGGGAACGGGATAACCTGCCGAACGGCGACATCGACCGCACCCACCGGCAGCAGGCCGTCATCGACTACGTGATCTGGAAGCTCGGGCACGAAGGCGTGCTCACCGACTTCGGCCAGCTCACCAGCCTGCTCGACGTGGCGAAGAAATACGTGATAACCGACTCGGGCTGGCAGATACTCACGTTCGCCAGCGAGATGAAGAGCCTGACCGGGAAGAACCTGACCTTCCAGACGGCGCCGTACATCACGACCGACGGCCACATCGATGGCCAGGACGTGAACCTCATCGATCCGGCGGCCATCAAGCAGGCCGTGCAGAACGCCTTCTACCCGCCGCCGCCGGCCCCGAAGCAGCAGGCGGCGACGCCGGCGGGGCTGGCGCCGGCCCAGACCACGGTGGACGTCTACAACGGCGGTAACACGACGGGACTGGCTGGTCAGCTCTCCCAGGCGCTGACGTCGGCCGGCTTCAAGGCGGGCACGGTCGGCGACATCCCGGCTCAGCAGTCCACCCAAGTGCTGTACGGCACGGGAGCGCAGGCGAGCGCGGCGAAGATAGCCGGGTACTTCAGCGGCGTGACCGCGACGGCGAGCTCTTCGGTGGCGGCCGGTCACGTTAAGGTCCTGCTCGGCGCGGACGCCACGTCGGTGCCGGCCGACATCGGCTCCGCGTCCTCGGCGATGTCGTCCGGTTCCGCGGCTTCTTCCCCGTCCACAAGTCCCACGTCATCGGCGGATAACGGCACGGGCAGCACGGTGACGGTGAGGCCGGACGCCCCGTACGGCATTCCCTGCGTGTACTGACAAGCCGGACGCGCAATGGCGGGTTCGGCGGCATGAAGTGGCTGGCTGAGTGCTCCGCTGCGGCGCTCACGGAGGCGCTGCACGCGGTACCACCCGAACTGAGCCGGCATCCCGTCACCGTTCCCGAGCCGGCCGGCACGGACCCGCAGTATCACAAGGCCAGCTCGATTGTGGACGAGCGGTTCATCGTGAAGTTCGCGTGGTTGGCCTGGCACGTGCGTACCGCGCTCTATGACGTGCTGTGGCGCAGCGAACTCGGCATCCCGCTGGCGGACCACAGGACACCGCCGGACTGGATCGACGACCTAGCCGCGCGCTTCCGCGCGCTCGGCATCGACCCCTGAGCGTTACCACGCATAAGTCGAATTAGGAGCGCTTGCGCGCGGCGGTGGGGTTACAGGCTGCCGCGCGGGGATCGGGACTGAGCACCAGCGTGAACGAGGTGATGGCCCAGTGCCCATCCAGCGGAACCAGGTTCCATATTTCGAAAAGGTACTGCTGGTCGGGCGGCGCGGCGGGCAAGGTCTCCCCGGTGTTCGGGTTCTCCTCCACGTACTTGGTCCCGTCATCGCAAGTGGTAAGCGTCGCGCTGTCGGTGGTGATCGCGGTGACCTTAGTGTTCCAGAGGCGATCGGTTCCGGCGGGGAGGAAGTTGGCTTTCTCTTCCGCGGCCAGGACCGTATTGAGGTGCTTGCGCGCGTCCCCTACGACATAGTCGGTCACCGGAGGTGCCAGGAAGAGGTTCCCCATGGATTCATCCCAGAGAACCATGGCCTCGCGGAAGGACGCCATCACCCGCGCCGCCGCCGGGTTGGCGGGCAACAGGGTCCCGAACAACTGGGTGAGCGCGTTGATGCCGACGGCGGCTGGCGGGGCGCTGATCGTGGCGACTGTGCTCGCGCCCGGCTTGGGCGGGGTGGCGGCCGGGTGCCCCGAGCCGCAGCCGGACAGGCTGGCGAGCCCAAACGCAACCAGTGCCATGGAAACACCCGTCCGGATCATCATGACCTCATTCGGTTTAGGATCGGATCATTAGATCACAAGGTGGGCCGCTGGTGCCGACATGATCGGCGATTAGCGGGCACGCGCCGGTCGTTAGGAAAAACGAGCAGGCCAGGGCTACAAGATCACGAGGTCGTCGCGGTGGATGACCTCGCGTTCGTATTCCTGGCCCAGCTTGCTCGACAGCCAGCGGGTGGAGCGGCCCATGAGGCCAGGGATCTCCTTCGCGTCGTAGTTGACCAGTCCGCGGGCCACCACCGTGCCGTGCTCGTCGGTCAGGTCTACCGGGTCGCCGGCGTCGAAGTCGCCGTCCACGCCGGTGATGCCGGCCGGGAGCAGCGAGGCGCGGCGGTTCACCACCGCGTCGACCGCCCCCCTGTCCAGCTTCAGGCTGCCGCGCGCGACGGCGGCGTGGGCCAGCCACAGCAGCCTGGTTCTCGGCCGGTGGCCGGTGGGCGCGAAGTAGGTGCCGACCGGTTCGCCCGCGAGCGCCGCGGCCGCCTGGGCGGCCGACGTGACCACGGTGGGGATGCCGGCCGCCGACGCGATCTGCGCCGACTCGACCTTGGTGGACATCCCGCCGGTGCCGACACCGGCCTGGCCAGTCTTGCCAACCCGGACGTGCGCCAGGTCCTGCGGGCTGGCCACCACCTCGATCCGGCGGGCGCCGCCCCGGCGCGGGTCGCCGTCGTACAGGCCGTCCACGTCCGACAGCAGGATCAGCGCGCTCGCCCGCGTGACGTGCGCGACGAGCGCCGCGAGCCGGTCGTTATCGCCGAACCGGATCTCGTCGGTCGCCACGGTGTCGTTCTCGTTAATCACCGGCACCATGCCGAGTTCGAGCAGCCGGTCCAGGGTGCGCTGCGCGTTCCGGTAGTGGCCGCGGCGCATCAGGTCGTCGGCGGTCAGCAGCACCTGCCCGGTACCGAGGCCGTGCGCCGCGAAGGCCGCGGTATAGCGGGCGATCAGCAGGCCCTGCCCGACGCTCGCGGCCGCCTGCTGGGTCGCCAGGTCGCGCGGCCGCCTGCGCAGGCCGAGCGGCGCCATGCCCGCGGCGATCGCGCCGGACGAGACCAGGAGCACTTGGCAGCCGGCCCGCACCCGGGCGGCGAGGGCACCGGTCAGCGCGGCAATGCGCGCCTCGTCGATCGCGCCGCTCGCGATCGTCAGCGACGACGAGCCGACCTTTACGACGGTGCGGTGAGCCGCGGCGATATCCGGCCGCGTGACCGCCGGTGCCGAGGGCTGTGACCGGGCGGCGTCCGTCACCCGTGGAGCCGCCAGTCGGTGCCGCGCGGGCCGGGGGCGTGGCCGCCGCCGGCGGGCAGCGTCGGGTCCCAGTCGAAGACGACCGCGTCGTCGAGATCGCCGATCAGCACGGTGTCGCCAGGTTCGGCGCCGGCGTCCGCGAGGGCCTGCTCGACACCGAGCCTGGCCAGCCGGTCCGCCAGGTAGCCGACCGCCTCATCGTTGCTGAAATCCGTCTGCCGGACCCAGCGCTCCGGCTTCTCGCCGCGGATCAGGTAGGCGCCGTCCGGCGTGCGGATCACCTCGAAACCCGGTTCGCTGACCGCGGCCGGGCGGATCACCACCCGGGTCGGCTCCGGCTCGGGCTGTGCCGCGCGGGCCTGTGCCACGAGCTGCGCCATCGCGAACTTCAGCTCGCGCAGGCCCTCCGTGGTCGCCGCCGAGACCTCGAAGACGGCCAGCCCCCGCGCCTCCAGCTCGGGCTTGACGAGGTCGGCCAGCTCACGCGCCTCCGGGACGTCCACCTTGTTCAGCGCGACCAGCCGGGGCCGGCCGGCGAGGCTGGTCCCGGCCAGGCCGGCGCCGGCGACCTGCTCGTAGGCGGCGAGCTCGGCCTCGATCGTGTCGAGGTCGGTGATCGGGTCGCGGCCCGGCTCGGTGGTCGCGCAGTCCAGCACGTGCACCAGGGCGGCGCACCGCTCGACGTGCCGGAGAAAGTCGTGGCCGAGGCCCTTGCCCTCGCTCGCACCGGGGATCAGGCCGGGCACGTCCGCGACGGTGAACTGGACGTCACCGGCCTCCGCCACGCCGAGGTTCGGGATCAGGGTGGTGAAGGGGTAGTCGGCGATCTTCGGCCGGGCGGCGGACATCGCGGCGATCAGCGACGACTTGCCCGCGTTGGGGAAGCCGATCAGGCCGATGTCGGCCACCGTCTTGAGCTCAAGGGTGAGCTCGCGCTCCTGCCCCGGCTCCCCCTTCAGCGCGAAGCCCGGCGCTTTGCGGCGCGGCGACGCCAGCGCCGCGTTGCCCAGGCCGCCGCGGCCGCCCGCCGCAGCGGTGAACCGCGTCCCGGTGCCCACCAGGTCGGCGACCAACTGGCCGTCGGCGGTGAGAACCACGGTCCCGTTCGGAACTTTGATGAGAAGATCCTCACCATCAGCGCCATTGCGGTTCGAACCGGAGCCCTGCTTGCCGTTTCCCGCTTTGCGCACCGGGCGGCGGTGGAAGTCGAGCAGGGTCGCGGTGCTCGCATCCACCTCGAGGATCACGTCGCCGCCGCGGCCGCCGTTGCCGCCGTCCGGGCCGCCGAGGGGCTTGAACTTCTCTCGGTGGATCGAGGCGCAGCCGTTCCCGCCGTGTCCCGCGTGCACCCGCAGCACGGCGTGGTCAGCGAACTCCGCCATGATCGATCCCCTCGTTAACATGCGAAAGGCGGGCCGGTTGTCCGGCCCGCCATGCACGTTGCTGTCGCCGGCTAGGCCGTCTTGGACGGGCCCAGGCCGGGAACGACGCTCACCGCGCGGCGACCGCGGTAGCGGCCGAACTCCACCGCACCTGTCACCAGCGCGAACAGCGTGTCGTCGTCGCCGCGGCCGACCCCTGTGCCGGGGTGGAAGTGCGTGCCGCGCTGCCGGACGATGATCTCCCCGGCGTTCACCGGCTGGCCGCCGAACCGCTTGACGCCAAGCCGCTGCGCGTTCGAGTCACGGCCGTTGCGGCTGGACGACGCGCCCTTCTTGTGTGCCATGATGCCGTTCCTTACGCCTTCTCGATGCCCGTGATCCGGACCTGCGTGTACTTCTGCCGGTGGCCCTGACGGCGCTTGTAACCCGTCTTGTTCCGGTAGTGGATCATGTTGATCTTCGGCCCCGCGGCCGGCCCAACGACCTCGGCCGTCACCTGGTATCCGGTGAGCTCGGCGGGATCGCTGATGACCGTGTCGCCGTCCACCACGAGCAGCGCGGGGAGTGTGACGCTCGACCCGGCTTCCTCGTCCGCAAGCTTGTCGACGGCGAGCACGTCATCGAGGGCGACCTTCTCCTGCCTGCCACCGCAGCGCACAATCGCGTACACCCGAGAACTGCCTCTCCCTTGTGCGTGCCGCGCCGTCGCTGGCCATCTCGCCGGTAGCGGGCTCGCCATGAACCTGACATGCCATCCTACGTGCATGAAACGACCACAGGTGACCTGCCGCCTGCTTGCCATCGAAGGCTTGCCTGGCCGCCACCGGGTCGTTGTTGTTCATGGTACCAGTTCCCGCGGGGCGGCCGGGCCACCACGGCCGGCGCGATACTTTTCGTCTTTCCATCACTTTTGGCCCTTGTCACGTCCGGTTTGTCCTGGTTCTAGGGACCGAAAGTGATGGAAAGTTGGGAACTACGGCCGGAACGCCGAACCACAAGTCACACGACGTCGCTGACGTACCAGGACGCGGGCACGGGCACTGTACGCTTACTGCCGTGGCGGCTGCGCGAGTGCCCGTGACGGGAAGCGCGGGTCATCTGGGCGAGGCCCTCGTCCGGGTGCTGCGCGCCGGCGGGAGTACCTGTACCGGCGGGTCGATGTCGCGGACGTGGTGGACGCGCACGTGCTGGCGATGCGGCGGGCCGCGGAGATCGGGTTCGGGAAGTACATCATCAGCTCGACGACGCCGTTCACGCCCGCCGACCTGGCAGGGCTGCGCGACGACGCGCCCGCGGTGGTCCGCCGGCTGTTCCCCGACTATGAGGCGGAGTACGCCCGCCGGAACTGGCGGATGTTCCCGTCCATCGGCCGCGTCTACGTCAACGCTCGTGCCCGGGCCGCGCTGGGGTAGACAGTTATTCCTCCGGAGCTGACCCGTCTCCCTCGTCCGGCGCGTCCGTCGCGGCGGGCGTTTCCGATTCAGGGACCGCCTGCCGTTCGTCGGACACGCCGGTCCCGGCTGACAGGTTCGGGTCGACCGTCCCAGGGTCGGCGGTCACCGGCTCGACCGCCTCGACTGGAGACGGCTCGGCCAGCGCCGGCTCGGCGTGGGCGGGCTCTGCGGGGGTCACCTCAACGGTTACCGCGTCCACGGAAGCCGGCTCGACGGGAGCCGGCTCGGCGGGGGCAGCCTCGGTGGGGACAGCCTCGGCCAGGGCCGCGTCGGGGCGGGTGGCCTCGGCCACGGCGGACTCGGCCGGGGGCGCCTCGGCGGGGGATGGCTCCGCGGGGACGGCTAGCCTGGCCATCGCGGAGCCTGCCCTGGTGCGGGTGCGGCGGGCCGGGGGCTCGGCTTCCGCCGCGCCGGCCGCGGACGGGGTCACGAAGGCAGGAACGGCGTCCTGGACGGGCACCGGCGCCGCCACGGGGGCCGCGTCGGCGACATCCACCAGGGAAGCGGAGGCCGTGCCGCCGTTGGTGCGGCCGTCACGCCGGCCGCGCCGCCCACCGTCCTGACCGGTCGCCGCGGACTCGGCTGGCTCGCCGCCGCCGGCGCTCCTTGGCGCCTCCTCGCGCCCGGGGCGGTCCCGGCCGGCGCGGCCGTTACCGTTCTCCCGGCCGTTCTCCCGGCTCTCCCTGCTCTGCTCTCGGCCGCTGTCGCGGCCGTTGCCGTTGCCGGGGCCGGGCACCGGCCGGCGCGGGTGGCCGGCGGTGGAGCGGTGGCCAGGCTCAGGCTGCTCGAGCGTGATGATCACCCCGCGGCCGTTGCAGCACTCGCACGGCTGGGAGAACGCCTCGAGCAGGCCGGCGCCGACCCGCTTGCGGGTCATCTGCACTAGGCCGAGCGAGGTCACCTCGGCCACCTGGTGCTTGGTCCGGTCCCTGGCCAGGCACTCGAGCAGCCGGCGGAGCACAAGCTCCCTGTTGGCCTCGAGCACCATGTCGATGAAGTCGATGACGACGATGCCGCCGACGTCGCGGAGCCGGAGCTGGCGGACGATCTCCTCGGCCGCCTCCAGGTTGTTGCGGGTGACCGTCTCTTCCAGGTTCCCGCCCTGCCCGGTGAACTTGCCGGTGTTCACGTCGATGACCGTCATCGCTTCGGTCCGGTCGATGACCAGCGAGCCTCCGCTCGGCAGCCACACCTTGCGCTCCAGGGCCTTGGCGAGCTGCTCGTCGATCCGGTACGCGGCGAAAACGTCCTCGGACTCCGACGCGTCCTCCCAGCGGGTGAGCCGGTCGGCCAGGTGCGGCGCGACGTACCGCACATACTCGTCGATCACGTCCCAGCCGTCGTCGCCGGACACGATCAGCTTGCTGAAGTCCTCGTTGAAGACGTCCCTGACCACCCGGATCGTGAGGTCCGGCTCGCCGTAAAGCAGCGCCGGCGCGGTGGCCGTCTTGGCCTTCTTGTCGATGCTCTCCCACTGGGCAGCCAGCCGCGTCACGTCGCGGTCGAGTTCCGCCTCGGCGGCGCCCTCCGCGGCGGTCCGCACGATCACGCCGGCGTTCTCCGGGGTCACCTTCTTGAGGATCGACTTGAGCCGGTTCCGCTCGGTGTCGGGAAGCTTGCGGCTGATGCCGGTCATCGACGCGCCGGGCACGTAGACGAGGTACCGGCCGGGCAGCGAGACCTGCGACGTCAGCCGGGCGCCCTTGTGCCCCACCGGGTCCTTGGTGACCTGCACGATCACCGACTGGCCCGGCTTCAGGGCGGACTCGATGCGCTTGGGCTGGCCTTCCAGCCCAGACGCGTCGAAGTTGACCTCGCCGGCGTACAGCACGGCGTTGCGGCCCTTGCCGATGTCCACGAAGGCCGCCTCCATCGACGGCAGCACGTTCTGCACCTTGCCCAGGTAGACGTTGCCGACGTAGGAGGCGTGCGTCGTGCGGTTCACGTAGTGCTCGACGAGCACCCCGTCTTCGAGCACGGCGATCTGGGTCCGGTCGCCGCGCTGCCGCACGATCATCGTCCGCTCCACGGACTCGCGGCGGGCGAGGAACTCCGACTCGGTGATCACCGGCGGGCGCCGGCGCCCCGATTCGCGGCCCTCCCGCCTGCGCTGCTTCTTCGCCTCAAGACGGGTCGAACCCTTGATCGCGCGAACGTCGTCCGCCGCGCTGTGCGGCTCGCGCACGTGCACCACGGTGTCCGGCGGGTCGTCGGGCGAGGTCACGTCCGTGTCGCCGGTGCCCCGGCGCCGCTTGCGGCGACGGCGGCGGCCGGAAGCCAGCTCGCCGGCACCCTCGGCCGCGGTCCCGGCCGTCTCGTCGTCCGCGCCGTCGCCGGACTCGGCCTCGTCACCCGCCCTGGCCGCCCCGTCACCATCGGCGCCGGCGCCGGCCTCCGCGTCCGCGGCGCCGTCCGCGCGACCCCGGCCGCGCCCGCTGCGGCGACGGCGGCGGGTGCGGCCGCCCGCGCCTTCCTCGCGGTCGTCGGCGCCCGCGTCGGCGCCCGCGTCGCCGCCGGCCTCGGCACCGGAAGCCGGTTCGGTGACGTCAGCGTTGTCATCGGCCTGCACGCTGAACAGGTCGTCGTCCGCGGCGCTGTCGCGGCCGGCCCGGGAACCGCGCGAGCCGCGCCCGCCCCGGGAACTGCGCGAGCCGCGCCCGCTCCGGCCGCTGTCGGAGCCCCCGGCGGACTCGGCGTCCGCGCCCTCGCCTGACCCGGGACCGGAACCGTCGGCGTCACGGCTGCCCGTGTCCCGCCGCCCGGTCGCCGGAGCCGACTGGGCCGGCTGGGCCGGCTGGGCCGGCTGGGCCGGAGCAGGCGGCTGGAAGAGGACCTGCGGCGCATGGAAGACCGCCGCCGGAACCAACGGGCCGGCCAGCCCCGCCGGCGCTACCGGCGCGGACGGGACGGACGCGGGTTCTGCACCGCTGGACGCGGCGCGGCCATTGGCATCGTTATTGTCTGTTTCGTGGCTGCTTGGCTCGTTCTCGAGCATTCGGGCAATCTCCAGTCAGGCCTCCGGGCGCGCGCGATGCCGCGGCGTGCCGCACGGAAGCTCCTAGTGTTCGTTCGCCTGGGCCGCGCGGGAATCGAGCACGCGCGGGATGCCCAGACATGTGTGCATTCCTGATCTCCGCGGTGGTCATGGTTCGACCACCCCGGATTCGCCGAGCGACCCCTGGGCCAGCCGCGTCATAAGCGGCGGCGCGGCCGGGACCGCGTCGGAAACCTCGCGAAGCGCGGCGAGCACGTCATCTGGCCGGACGGCAGGGACCGTGTGCCGGACGACCATCCGCAACGCAACGCTCGCATCGTGACCTGTGCCGTCCACGTCAAGCGTGATCACGGCAGACCTGGCGTCCATACGCCGCAAGCCCTTGCTGGTCATACGCTCCACCGGAGCGTGCTCAAGGGCGAGAAACTTCCGCACCGCCGGCGCTACGTCCTCCGGCGTCAGGCCTGGAAGGATCACCTGCCACTCGGACGCCGTCAGCCGGCTGGCCGGCAACCCCCCGGCATCCTCAGTGACAGCGATCACGTCTATCCCATCAGGCAGTGCCGCGTTCAGCCTCTCCCGCACGGCGGCTGCCTCGGTCCGGCTGGTCAGCGCGAGGCTCAGGTACTCCGCCTCGCTCGCGACTCCGGTCGGGGCACCCCCGGCGTAGGAGATCTTCGGGTGCGGCGTGAACCCGGCCGAGTACGCCACGGGCAACGTTGCCCGTCGTACGCCCCGCTCAAAGGCACGCGCCACATCCAGGTGGCTGGCAAAACGCATCTTTCCACGCTTAGCATACCGGACGAGCACGTGCTGGACCGCAGGTGGCGGCGCATCGCCGCGCGGTGCGGGCTTGCTCACCCTGATCTCCCACTCGCCAGCACGGGCAACAGGGGCCGGCCGTCAAGCCGGTCGCCTGTCGGGCCCGTCTGGATTTCTGTACCCATTGCCGGGCACACCCCACACTCATAACACGGAGTCCACCGGCAATCTTCCACCTCGCCCGCGCCCTCGGGGGCGACCGCGGACCGCCAGTCCGCCCAGAGCCAGTCCCTGTCGAGGCCCGAATCCAGGTGGTCCCACGGCAGTACCTCGCCGTAGTCACGTTCGCGCGTGGTGTACCAGTCCAGGTCAACGGGCTCGCCGGCCAGCGCGCTCGCCGCGGCGTCCGTCCAGCGCGCGAACGAGAAATACTCGCTCCACCCATCGAAACGAGCCCCTGCCCGCCACGCGGCCAGGATGACCCGGCCGACCCGCCGGTCGCCCCGCGACAGCAGCCCCTCGACTAGCGACGGCGAACCATCGTGGTAGCGGTAGCCGATCGACTTGCCGTAGGCGCGGTCGGCGCGCAGCGCCGCCCCGAGCGCGCGCAGCCTGCTGTCCACGACCTCAGGCGGGCACTGGGCCGCCCACTGGAACGGGGTGTGCGGCTTCGGCACGAACCCGCCGATCGAGACCGTGCACCGGATGTCGCGCCGCCCGGTCGCCTCCCGGCCAGCGGCGATCACGCGCCGGGCCAGGCCGGCGATCGCCAGCACGTCGTCATCGGTCTCGGTCGGCAGCCCGCACATGAAGTACAGCTTGACCTGCCGCCACCCCGACGAGTACGCGGTCGTCACGGTCCGGATCAGGTCCTCTTCCGTCACCATCTTGTTGATGACCGCGCGCATCCGCTCCGAGCCGCCCTCGGGCGCGAACGTCAGCCCGGACCGTTTGCCGTTCCGCGACAGCTCGTCGGCGAGGGTCACGTTGAACGCGTCCACCCGGGTGGAGGGCAGCGACAGGCCGACGTTCGATCCCTCGTAGCAGTCGGCGAGGTCGACGGCGATCTCGTTGATCTCGCTGTGGTCGGCGCTGGACAGCGACAGCAGCCCCACTTCGGCGAAGCCGGTCGCCCGCACCCCGCGGGCGACCATCGAGCCGACCGTGGTGATCGACCGCTCGCGCACCGGCCGGGTGATCATGCCGGCCTGACAGAACCGGCAGCCGCGGGTGCACCCGCGGAAGATCTCCACGCTGTACCGCTCGTGCACGGTCTCCGCGACCGGGACGACCGGCGCCTTCGGGTACGGCCACGCGTCCAGGTCGAGCAGCGTGTGCTTGCGCACGGAGCCGGGAACGCCGGGCCGGTTCGGGACGACACGCGAGATCCGCCCGTCGGGCAGGTAGCTCACGTCGTAGAACCGCGGTACATAAACCGAGCCGGTGGCGGCGAGCGACGTCAGCAGCCCGTCCCGCCCGCCGGGACGCCCGGCGCTCTTCCAGTCCCTGACGAGGCGGGTGATCGCGAGCACTGCTTCCTCGCCGTCGCCAAGCACCACCGCGTCAAGGAAGTCGGCGATCGGCTCGGGATTGAACGCGGCGTGCCCGCCGGCGATCACGATGGGGTGCGCATCGGTCCGGTCGGCGGAAAACAGCGGAATCTGAGCCAGGTCGAGCGCGGTCAGCAGGTTGGTGCAGCCGAGCTCGGTGGAGAAGCTCACCCCGAGCACGTCGAAGGCGCCGACCGGGCGGTGCGCGTCGACGGTGAACTGCGGGATGCCGTGGTCGCGCATGAGCCGCTCGAGGTCAGGCCACACGCTGTAGGTGCGCTCGGCGAGCACGCCGGGCTGCTCGTTCAGCACCTCGTACAGGATCGCGATGCCCTGGTTCGGCAGCCCGACCTCGTATGCGTCCGGATACAGCAGCGCCCACCGGACATCGGTCTCGGCCCAGTCCTTGACGGTCGAATTCACCTCGCCACCGACATACTGCACCGGCTTGCGCACTTGCGGCAGCAGCGGTTCCAGTCGCGGGTAGATGGATTCGGCAGACATGCTTCGAAGGATACCCACGCTCCGGAACGTACCGTTGATGACCGCGAGCCGCTCACTCGAACATGGAGTGGTGCCGGCGGACGGACTGGAGCAGCCCTATCGCGATCATGTCGGCGAAGATCGCCGAGCCGCCGTAGGAGACGAACGGGAGCGGCAGGCCGGTGATCGGCATGATGCCGATCGTCATGCCGACGTTGACGAACGACTGGAAGCCGAACCAGACCGCCACTCCCGAGGCCACCAGCATGCCGAACGTGTCGTCCGCCACCGCCGCGGCGCGGATCGCGCGGAAGACGACGACGCCGAGCAGGAAGACGATGACCGCGCAGCCGACGAAGCCGAGCTCCTCCCCCGCCACGGTGAAGATGAAGTCGGTCGGCACCGACGGGACGAAGTTCCCGCCGGTGAACGTGCCGTGGAACAGCCCCTGGCCGAACAGCCCGCCGGAGCCGATGGCGATCTTCGCCTGCAGCCCGTTGTAGCCCGCGCCGGCCAGGTCGCTTTGCGGGTGCAGGAACGCGGTGAGCCGCGTCAGCTGGTAGCCCTTGAGCAGGTGCAGGTGCGCGACGGCGTAGACGGCCGCCGCGGCGGCGGCCACCAGACCGCCCACCCAGTACAGCCGGATGCCGGACAGCACGATCATGGCGGCCAGCGTGACGACGAGGACGAGCATCACGCCAAGGGCGGGCTCGCGCTCGACCAGCGCGATCAGCGGCGCGGCCGCGAGGACGGCGAGGCCCACGTCCTTCATGCCCGGCCGGCCCGCCTTCTTGGGCTCGGACGGCTCGATGCGGCGCCGGGACAGCACCCAGGCCACGGCGAGGACCAAGCCGAGCTTGGCGAACTCCGACGGCTCGATCTGGAACCCGCCGGGCAGCGCGATCCAGGCCTTCGCCCCGTTGACGCTTTGCCCCGCCGGGGTGAGCACCGCGAGCAGCAACAGCAGCGACGCGCCGTAGATCACCGGCGTCCACCTGCGGAACCAGCGGTAGTCGATGCTGGCGGTGATGAACATGAGGATGACCCCGAGGCCCGCCCACAGCGCCTGCTTCTCGAGGTAGTAGTGCGGGTTAATGCCCGCGGCCCGCAAGGCTGGCTCGGTCGCCGCCCAGACCAGCACCGTGCCAATCCCGGCCAGGCCGAGGGTGACGAGAATCAGCAGCCAGTCCCAGGACCGGGCCAGGCCGCCCTTGGCGAACGCGCGGGCCAGCGCCGAGCGCCGCTTCGGCGCGAACGTGCCCCAGCGGGGGCCGGCCCAGGGCCGGGACGGGATGCCGACGCTCATCGGCCCACCGCCGGGATGCTCGCGGGCACCTTGCCGCCGGGCACCGCCGCCTTGTGCTTCTCCAGGCCGAAGATGCCGTCCCAGATCTGCCGCACGGCCGGGGCCGCCGCGTCGGCGCCGTACCCGGAGTTGGGCAGCATGACGACGACCACGTACTGGGGGTTCTGGCACGGCGCGAAGGAGGCGAACACCGACGTGGCGACCTTGCCCATGATCTGCGCGGTGCCGGTCTTGCCCGCCACGCAGACCTGGTTCAGCGGGAACCCGCCGAACGCGCCCGCCGCCGTGCCCTGGGTGACCACGCCGGCCAGCGCGTTCCTGATGTAGGCGAGGGTGTTGGAGGAGACCGGCAGGTGGCGGATCACCGTGGGGTTGATCGTCTGGACGACCTTCCCGGACGGCGAGACCAGCGCCTCGCCGATCCGCGGGCTGTACAGCGTGCCGCCGTTGGCCAGCGCCACGTACGCGTTGGCCAGCTGGAGCGGGGTCACGGTCACGTAGCCCTGGCCGATCGCGGCGATCGCCGCCTGGCCGGGCTCCCACACCCACCCGTCCTGGCAGTCCTGGTACTCGATCTGCTGCACGTAGGAGCCGTTCGCCTTCCCGTACTTGCACCAGTTCTCGCCCTTGTGCGCGTTGTCCTCCCACATGTAGTAGAGCCACTGCCGGGTCGGGATCGTGCCCGTCGCCTCTTCCGGCAGGTCGATGCCGGTGTCGGTGCCGAATCCCCAGTCAAGCTCCATCTGCTGCATCTTCTGGGTGGGAGCCGTCGCGCTGAGCACGCTGTTGGCCTTCGGGTCGTCGGTCTGGTACATGCCGTAGCCGATGTTGTAGTACACCGTGTCGCAGGACTGGATCAGCGCCTCTTCGAACGTCATCGGGCCCTGGCTCGGCGCCCCGTCGTTGATGAAGTTGTGGCCGCCGATGGTCACCGAGGCGGGGCAGTCGTACTGCCCGTTGAGGCTGTAGCCGTCGGCGACCGCCGCGGCCGTCGAGGTGACCTTGAACGTCGAGCCCGGCGCGTACTGGCCCTGGGTCGCCCAGTTCACCGCGGGCTCGCCGGAGTTCGAGTCAGAACCGATACCGAACAGGTAATTGACCTCGCTCTGCGAGATCCCGCTCGTCCACACCGACGGGTTGTAGCTGGGGTAGCTGGCCATCGCCACGATCCGGCCGGTGGTCGTCTCCACGATCGCCGCCCCCTGGTTCACGTCGTTGCCCTGCGACCTGGCGTTGCTGATGGCGTTGTCGAGCGTGTTTTGCGCCACCGTCTGGACGTTGGCGTTCAGGCTGGTCACGAGCGTGTCGCCGTTCTGCGGCGGCGTCTCGCTTATCGTGCCCGTGACGTCGCCCGCGGCGTTGACCGAGACGGTCTTCGTGCCCGGCGTGCCGGTCAGCGCCGTGTTGTACTGCGCCTCGAGCCCGGACTGGCCGACCAGGTCGTCCTCGGCGTACCCGGTCTCAGGCAGGTGCTCCCTGGCCATCTCCTGCTGGGTGATCGGCTGCAGGTAGCCGAGCACCTGCGCCGGGTCGGCGCCGTCCGGCATCGGGTAGTCCACGACCGGCTGGACCTGGGCGGTGACGCCGGGGAACTGCCCGGGCTGTTCCATGATCTGCAGGGCGGTTTGCACGCTGACCTGCTGGTCCACCGGGATCGGCTGGTAGGGCGAGCCGGGCCAGCAGGGCTGGGAGACGCCCTTGGTGCACAGCCGGGTCTTCTCCGAGAGCACCTTGTCCGGCATGCCGAGCAGCGACGCGAGCCGGTTCAGCACGCTTCGACCGTCGTCGCTGGTGGTCTGCGACAGCTGCATCATGTCCA
>Ga0187807_1000037_pt1 | contig 30421 bp, 30 predicted proteins | sample NC_wetland_sal_i_4_FD_132432 | JGI IMG/M metagenome (GOLD analysis project Ga0187807, IMG submission 132432) | Wetland sediment microbial communities from Neuse River Estuary, North Carolina, USA - ASW_2 | ecosystem: Environmental > Aquatic > Freshwater > Wetlands > Sediment | place: USA: North...
CGCGTGCGAGGGGTCGAGCTGCGCGAGGTCGGCGGCGATGGCGTTGGCCACGGCCGGCATCGTGGTCGGCTTGTACCACAGGTGCGGGTTCGGCGTGCTGTCGGGCAGGCCGAGGAGCTGCTGGACGTCGATCACCTTCCGGCTCGAGTTCGGCGCGGCGGACTCGATGGTGTTCATGAACGTGTCGTAGCCGACGCCGTTCTGCACGACGAGCTGGGCCGCGCTGACCTCCCGGGCGACGGCCGGGCTGGCCTCGAACGTGTGCGGGTCGGTGTTCGGGTTGCTCATGATCGCCGAGGCCTGAACGTACTTGCCGCCGACCTGCTGGATGACGTTGGCGTATTCGTTCTCGGCGCCGATGGCCGTGATGGTGGCGCTTGACGCGGCGGCGGTCTGGCCGGACGCGGCAGGCGAGGACGAGCATGCGCTCGCCAGCAGGGCCGCTACCAGCGGCAGGGCAACGACGGCAACTCCGGAGCGGGTTCGCATGACCTTGTACTCCCGGGTGGGAAAGCGCCGCGCAGCGGCGATGAGTTGAAAATGAACACCGTTATGGTAATCATTTCCATTAGCATGCCGCAAGGGGACAGCCCATAGGCCACTTCGCCAGTCCCCGGGATACCGCTGGCATCTGCTGCCACATGGCCGCCGATGCCGGAGAACCGCTAGTCAGGGGGGTGCCAGGATGTCGCGGCCGCGCGGGACAAAGGTCCGTTCCACCAGGCAGGCCGCGGCGGTCGTCGCGGCCATGTCCGGGTTGCCTGCCTTCTGCGGGGCGCGGCAGATCCGTGACGCGGTGCGCAGCGCCGACGTCCAGGTCGGCGCCGCGACGGTGTACCGTCACCTGCGCGTGCTGGCCGAGCAGGGCAGCGTGGACACCATCCGCGGGGAGGGCGGGGAGGCCCTGTACCGGCTCCGCCGGGCCGCGTTCACCTACTACCTGACCTGCCGTGACTGCGAGCGCAGCATCGAGGTTGACGGACGTGAGATCTGGGACTGGGGCCAGCGGGCCGCCTCCCGTGCCGGGTTCACCCTCACCGGGCACACGGTCGCGCTGAGGGGCCTGTGCCCCGCGCATGTCGTCCCTGCCGGTCCAGGAGCAAGCGGTGGCTGATCAGCCTCTCAACTGCAGTCGTCTGCCGGTCCGGCCCGTGCGCCGACACCCGCCGGGCGGCTGCTGCACCGGCTGCGCGCCGTTACGCGCCGCTGCCCGCACGGTGTCCTGATCAGCACCGGGTGCCTGCCGCGCGATTCCCGCTGCCAGGCGGCACCCGGTCATGACAGCGGCACGCACCTGCTGGTGCAGCCATGTGACCTGGACAGGCATCCCCAGGGGACCGCGATCGGCATCATGCCTCGGAAAACCCGGCGGGCTCGGCCAGCCGCCCAGCCGGGAGACAAGCAGCCAGCTCGCGAACAGGCTGACCACCGCCGCGCCTGCGAACAGCAGCACCGAAAACCCGCCGCCGCGGCAGCAGCCTGATCGGCGAGGGCAACCGCCACAAGCCGCTGCTCCAGGGTCAGATGCGCCCGGTGACCGGGGGTGAGCAGGAACCACCGCCTGCGGCGAGCTGCCCGCGGCCGCCGCCGCGCCGCCGCACCCCGGCCAGCCCGGCCAGCACCGCCGGATTAGCGTGTCGTGATGAACGCGGCGATGGACTGGGCGATGCCCCGGGCTGCGGCCTGGCGCCAGTGCTCGTCGGTGACCTTGGCCGCGTCTGCCGCGTTGCGCATGTTCGCGCACTCGATGAAGACCTTGGGCACCGTCGAGCAGTTCAGTCCGCCGAGGTCGGATCGGGGCTGGATGCCGCCAGAGCCCAGGTAGGTGGACCGTGCCTGGCCGGTGACTGCCGCAAAATGCGTGAGGAGCGCGTCGGCCAGATAGCGCGATGGCTCGATGATCATGCTGTTGTCGGCCGAAGGGTTCTGCACGAGGACCGGGACCAGGACCGCGAAACCGTATCCGTCCGGCGGGCCGCCGTCGGCGTGGATGGAGATGGCCGCGTCGGCGCCTGCCCGGTTGCCGATGGCCGCCCGCTGGGTGACGCATGGCCCGTAGGCCGTCCTGCCGTTCTGGGTCAGGATCACTTTCGCGCCCGCCGCCCGCAGGATGACCCTGGCTCGCCTCGCGACGTCGAGGGTGAAGTCGAACTCCGGGTAGCCGGCGTCAGTCTCGGCGCCGACAGTGTCGCAAGCTTTCAGGAAGCCGCCGGCGTTTACCAGCGCATCGATCTCCGCGACGTGCTCGGGATTGTGCGGGTTGTGACCAGGGTCGATCACGACCACCTTCCCGGCCAGCGGGCCGCCGCCCGCCGGCGGTGTGGTGGCGATAGCGGCAGGTGAGCCCGGGTGCGAAGCTTCCATTGCTCGCCCGCCGACCGCTGCTGGCGCGGCAGCGGCATCTCGCGTCAGCCGGACAATGACCTCGCCGCCAGCGGCGATGACCGCGGCAGAACCGGCAGCTGACAGCAAGAACCTGCGACGGCCCGGCCCGGCCTGAGCTGCGCCGGGCCCGGTGCCATCCGTGCTGGACATGACAGCTCCTCAGCGTGATTGATCCGATTCTGGCACTCCCAGATCCGCGCGCCCGGGGATTCAGCGTTAAAGGTGCCGGTCGGTCGGTGTCGGTCCCGGAGCGCTCGGGCGTGCCTGTGGCATGCGGCCGGAAATGAAGGCTGCCAGGGCTCCCTCCTTGGCACCTCGTGCGGGATGGCGACGGCGGCCACGCGCCTGGCAATTATGCGCGTTACGGTCAGCGGTCCCGTCGACGGGTGCGGGCTAGGTCCAGGTTATCCCAGACAGCAGCACGAGCACGTTTTCCCGTGCTGCGTTGTCTAGTTCGGCGCCGATCGCGGCGAGGCGGGCTGTGCCTCGGTCGGTGGCGGCGAGCATCTGGGCGCGGACACCACCACACCTACCGTCTACGACACCTGACTCGCCCGCTACATCCGCCCAACTAAGCGTAGATGGTCTTGAGCTGCTGGTAGGCGGCCACCGCGCCCGGGCCGAGCTCGCGGCCGATGCCGCTTGACTTCACCCCGCCCCACGGTCCGGCCGGGTCCGGCAGGTAGCTGTTGATGCCCATCGTGCCGGTCCGCACCCGCCGGACGACGGCCCTGGCACGTTCGGGATCGGCGGTCCACACCGAGCCGCCCAGGCCGTAGTCGGAGTCGTTCGCGATCCGGATGGCGTCGTCCACGTCGGTATAGGGGATGACCGACAGCACCGGCCCGAAGATCTCTTCCTGCGCGATCGTGGACTTGTTGTCCACGTCGGCGAACACGGTCGGCTCGACGAACCAGCCGCGGTCCAGTCCCGCGGGCCGCCCGCCGCCGGCGACCAGCCGCGCGCCGTCGCTGCTGTCCTTGGCGATGTAGCGCTCGACCCGGTCCCGCTGCCGTTCCGACACCAGCGGCCCGATCAGCGTGGCCGGGTCGAGGGCGTCGCCGACCGGCAGCGACGAGGCGAACGCGGCGAAGGTGTCAACGACCTCGTCGTAGCGGGCGCGCGGCGCCAGGATCCGGGTTCCGGCGTAGCAGGTCTGCCCGTTGTTGACCAGCGTGGCAGCGAACAGGTCCTGCCCGATCCTGGCCAGGTCCAGGTCGGCGTCGTCGAGGATGATCGCACCGTCTCCGGTGAGGGCTTGAGCACGATCGTGCACCCGGCGGCCATCGCAGGCGCGTACTTGAAGGAGGCGAGCGTCTGCGGGTAGTTCCACGGCACGATCCCGCCGACGACGCCGACCGGCTCGTGCCTGATGATCAGGTCGCCGCCGAGGAACCGGGGCCGGTCCTCCTCGACCAAGGCGTCGGCGAGCAGGCTCGCCATGTAGCGCAGCGTGCCCACCGGAGTCATGCCCTCGATGAGCGGCGACAGCGTGATCGGCATGCCGTTCTGCTCGCTGACCAGGCGGCCGATCTCCTGGGCCCGCGCCTCGAGCTCGGCCGCCAGCCGTTCCAGCGCTGCGGCGCGCTGCGCGGGCTCCCACTGCGGCCAGCCGGACGGGTCGTCGAACGCGCGGCGCGCCGCGGCGTCCACGTCGGCTTCCGCCGCCTCAGGGGCCTCGCCGATGGGCTCCTCGGTACTGGCGTTGCGAACCGCGATCCTGGCGGCGGAGCTAGGGGATGCCCACTCACCGCCGATGAACAGCTTGTCGTAGCTGACAGACATGCGGACCTCTTCCTAGCCCTGCGACGGGACGGCCATGACGTGAGTCTCTGTGAAGTCGCGCATGCCCTCGCGGCCGAGCTCGCGGCCGACGCCGCTCTGGTTGAACCCGCCGAACGGCGCGCGCTCGTCCACCGCGGTGGCGTTGTGGTTGTTGAAGAACGTGACGCCAGTGCGGAGCTGCTTCGCGATCTTCATCGCGTGCTCCGTGTCGGCCGACCACACCGATGAGCACAGCCCGGACCACGTGTTGTTGGCGAGCGCGACCGCCTCGGCCTCGTCGTCGTAAGGAATGACCGGCAGGGCGGGGCCGAACTGTTCCTCGGTCACGATCCCCAGCTCCGGCGCCGGATCGAGGACGAGCGAGGGGAGCAGGTAGTTGCCGCTGCTCGCATCGACGGTGTACTCGCCGAACGTGAGCACCTCCGCGCCCGCGTTGCGTGCCTCCTCGGTCAGCCCGGCGACGTAGTCGCGCTGGCGCGCGGTGTTCAGCGGGCCGAATGTGGTTGCCGGGTCGAGGCCGGGGCCGACCTTGCTGCCGGCGAGGGTGGCGCGCAGGCCGTCGACGACCTCGTCGTACCGGCGGCGGGGCACGTACAGCCGCTTGAGCGCCATGCACACCTGGCCGGTGGTCATGAACGTCGCGCCGCTCATCTTCGCGAACGCGGCCTCATCCAGGTTCGCGTCGTCCAGGATGACCGCGGGGTCGTTGCCGCCGAGCTCGAGCGTCACGTTCGTCAGGTTGGCGGCCGCCATCGCCATGATCCGCTTCCCCCCGCCGACGCTGCCGGTGAAGCAGACGTGCCTGACCCGCGGGTCGCCGACCACGATCGGGCCGACCACCTCGTCGGCACCGGTGACGACGTTCAGCACGCCCGGCGGCAGCTTGGGCACCAGGTGCTGCAGCGTCCGCACGGACGACAGCGGCGTGGTGGGCGGCGGCTTCACGATCACGGTGTTGCCGGACATCAGTGCGGCCGGCAGGGACGCGGCGAGAATCGCCAGCGGCCAGTTGAACGGGTAGATGATCGTGACCACGCCCGCCGGGAGTTTCGTGATCGTGGTGCTGAACGGCGGGCCCGCGATCAGCTCGGGCTGGTCGAGCTCGGGGGCGTTCTCCGCGGCCTGGTGGAACCGGCCGACGAAGACCATCAGGTCGATCGCGGCCTCGAATCGCACCTTGCCGTTCTCGCGGGAGAGGATCTCGGCGCGCGCGTCGGCGTCGGCGTCGAGGCCGTCGAGGGCCTTGAGCACGATCGCGGTTCGTTCGGTGGCGGACAGCGCCGCCCAGGCCGGCCACGCTTGCTGCGCGGCCGCCACGGCGTCCAGCGCGTCGTCGGCCGAGGCCGCGGCGGCGTGCCCGATGATGGTGCCGGTGCGCGCCGGGTCGTAGACCGGAAAGGTCTGCGCGGTGAGCCGCTCCTGCCCGGCGATCAGCAGCGGGGTGCTGACTTCGGTGTCGCTGACTGCTGTCATGTTTCCTGGCCTCGTTTCTAGAACTCGATGCCCTGGTAGCCGGCCGTCGGACCGTCGAGCAGCATGGCCTTGGACTCAAGGAAAGGCAGCAGCCCGTCGACGCCGCCCTCGCGGCCGATGCCGGACTGCTTGAACCCGCCGTGCCCCATGTCGAAGTCGGACTTGAATCCGTTGTGGCCGATGGCCCCGGTTCGCATCTGCCCGGCGACCTCGCGGGCCCGCTCGACGTCGCTGGTGAACACCGCACCGTGCAGCCCGTAGATCGTGTCGTTGGCGATGCGCACCGCGTCCTGCTCGTCGTCGGCGGGGATCACGGAAAGCACCGGGCCGAAGATCTCCTCCTGCGCGATCACCGACTTGTTGTCGACGTTGCCGAAGACGGTCGGCTCGACGTACCAGCCGCGGTCGAGGTCCTTTGGCCGACCGCCGCCGGTGGCGAGCGTCGCGCCGGTTTCGATGCCCTTGGCGATGTAGCCCTCGACCCGGGTGCGCTGGCGCTCGGCGGCCAGCGGGCCCATCTGGGTGGCCGGATCGAACGGGTCGCCGACCTTGACCTTGGAGAACGCGGCAGCCAGGGCCTCGACCATCTCGTCGTGCCGCGGCCGGGTGACGACGATCCGCGTAAGCGACGCGCAGACCTGGCCGGACAGCAGGCACTCGGCCATGGCCAGCGACTGCGCGGTGGTCTCGATGTCGGCGTCGTCCAGGATGACCGCGGCCGACTTGCCGCCGAGTTCGAGCGTGCAGCGGGCGATCCGCTCACCGCAGATGGAGGCGATCCGGTGTCCCGCGGCGGTGGAGCCGGTGAAGGTGATCTTGTCCACGCGGGGGTCGCGGACCAGCAGTTCGGAGACCTCGCGGTCCGCGGTGACCACGTTCAGCACGCCGGGCGGCAGGCCGACGGCCTCGGCGGCCTCCGAGATCACGTACCCCTCGCCCGGAGCCTCGGGGGAGGACTTGAGTATGACCGTGCACCCGGCGATCAGCGCGGGGGCGAGCTTCATGCTGATGAGCCCCATCGGGGCGTTCCACGGGATGATCGCCCCGACCACGCCGACGGGCTCCTTCACGACCAGCCCGAAACCGCCGCGTGCCGGCCGGTGCGGCGTCTCCCACGGGAACGTGCCGGCCAGGTCCGCGTAGTAGTTGAAGGTGTGCCTGGCGCCGAACGCGGCGCCGTTGGCGACGGCTGCGATCACGCCGGACTCGCGCGGCCACATCTGGGCGATGTCCGCGGACCGCTTGACGACCTCCTCGCCAAGCGCCCGCAGGTACTCCGCCCGCGCGGCGTGCGTCAGCCGCGGCCACGGGCCGTTGTCGAACGCCTCGCGCGCCGCGCCGACGGCCCGGTCGATGTCGGCCGCCTGCGCTTCGGCGACTGTCAGGTAGATCTTCTCGGAGTGCGAGTCGATGACCTTGATCGTGGCGCCGGAGGACGGTGTCACCCACTGCCCGCCGATATAGAAGCGATCCGTGTGCCGGATCGGGACCTCAACCCCAACCTCGTCCGCCAGGCTCATCTGATGTCCTCCGATCGCCGCCCTGACATCGCCGGTGCGGCCGGGCCAGGAACCGTAGTCTCATTGTGACTACGACCCTAAGCCAGGGCTGCCGCGTCGCCAAGAGGCGGACTGACAAGCCGGGTGGCGGCACGGTTGGGAGATCCGACAAGGTCCGCCCTTAAGTCCGCGGCCCGCGGGCGCCCGACCGCGTGAGCCGCGCGGAGGCCGTGGCGGCCCGCACGCGTTTCCGCTACCGTTGCCGTAGTCCCATTGTGACTACATAGGGAGGGGATCATGCTGGTGCGGCGGCTTGGTGTCCTTTGTGCCGTGCTCGTGGCCTTGGCCGTGCCGGCCACCGGTGCCGTAGCCGCGACAGCGCACCAGGCACGCCCGGTGCTGACCGTCAGCGGCGCCGTGTCGGACCCGGCCAGCTACACGGCCAGCCAGCTCGCGGCGCTGCCCACCGAGACGATCCAGCTCCCGGGGCCTGGCGGCCAGGCCGTCCCCGCCACCGGAGTATCCCTTGACCTGCTCGTGACCACGGCGTCGCCGGTGCTGCCCGCGGCCAAGAACGCGCTGCTGCGGGTCATCGTGACCGCGAGCGGGCCGTTCGGCGGCCGGGTCAGCTTCGCGCTCGGCGAGCTCGACCCCAACTTCGGCGACCACGACGCCGTCGTCCTGCTCAGCGTTGCCGGCAGGCCGCTGCCCGCAGGTCCCGCGCTCGTGGTGCCTGGCGACCGCGTTCCGGTCCGCGACCTGCCGGTGGTGAGCAGCATCGTGGTCGGCGTCACCAATCCGCCGGTCACCGTCCCGCCGTCGCCCGGCGCCCTGGTCATCCAGGACGGAAACCGGCAGGTCGTCGTGCCGGCGGCGACGCTGGCCGGCCTGCCGCAGCAGACGCGGACCGTGACGTTCCTGGCCGGAACCGCCGCGCAAACCCACACAGAAACAGGCCCCAGCCTGTCCGACGCGCTCCGCGCGGCGCATGTCAGGCAGGGACTGAACACCTGGGTGGCCGCGGTCGGCTCCGACGGCTATGTCGCCACCGTGACACCCGCCGAGGCCTGGGTCGGCGGCAGGCCGCTGCTCATCTCCCTGGTCGAAGACGGGACAGCGCTGGCGGCGCCGCGGCTGGTAGCCGACGGCGACATCAAGGGCGGCCGGTACGTCTCCGGCGTCTATGACCTGGTCGTGGGCGACGGAGCGCCCGCGAGCTGAGCTGAGCGAGCGCAGCTGTGCCACGCGGAAACCGGAAAAAAACGAAGAGAGCGGACCATGGCATTCCTGGCTGGCGAACGCTGCCGAGATCGAGCAGTGGAACATCCGCGAGAGCGGGAAGATCGCGCCCGCGGCCCAGTTCGAGACGCACGTCGCCACCGGCGAGATCTACGAGGCGGCCACGCTGCCCTCCCGGCCTTACGGCGAGCTGATCCCCAGCGAGCAACCGCGGCTCAGCTTCGCCGAGCGCGTGCCCGCCGGGGTCGTCGGCGTCATCGCGCCGTTCAACTTCCCGCAGATCCTCGCCATCCGCTCGGTGGCGCCCGCGCTCGCCCTCGGCAACGCGGTGGTGCTCAAGCCGGATCCGCGCACCGCGGTCTGCGGCGGCGTCGTGCTGGCCCGGGTCTTCGAGGAGGCCGGCCTGCCCGCGGGGCTGCTGCACGTGCTTGCGGGCGGCGTCGATGCCGGGGAGGCCCTGATCACCGAGCCGCTGGTGCGGATCATCTCGTTCACCGGGTCCACGGCCGCCGGCCGGCGTGTCGGCGAGCTGGCCGCCCGCCATCTCAAGCGGGTCCACCTGGAACTCGGCGGCAACTCCGCGCTGGTCATCCTCGACGACGCCGACCTGGACCGGGCGGCGTCCGCGGGCGCCTGGGGATCGTTCCTGCACCAGGGCCAGATCTGCATGACCACCGGCCGGCATCTGGTGCACGAGGCCATCTACGACGACTACGTCGCGGCCCTCGCCGCCAAGGCCGCGCACCTCCCGGTGGGGGACCCCGCCATCGGCCAGGTCGCGCTCGGCCCGGTCATCGACGCGCGGCAGCGGGACAAGATCCACGCGCTGGTCACCGCGAGCGCCGACGCCGGCGCCAAGGTCGCGGCGGGCGGCACCTACGAAGGGCTGTTCTACCAGCCCACCGTGCTGTCCGACGTCACACCCGAGATGCCCGCCTATGCCGGCGAGGTGTTCGGTCCCGTCGCCCCGGTGCTCAAGTTCGCCACCGCCGACGAGGCGGCGGCGCTCGCCGCCCGCAGCGAGTACGGCCTGTCGCTCGGCATTCTCACCCGGGACGTGATGCGCGGCCTCGACCTGGCCCGCCGCATCCCGACCGGCATCGTGCACATCAACGAGCAGACGGTCGACGACGAGCCGAACGTCCCGTTCGGCGGCGTGCTTGACTCGGGGACCGGCACCCGCTTCGGCGGCACCGCCAATCTCGACGCCTTCACCGAGACACGCTGGGTCACCATGCGCGGGGACATCGCGCCCTATCCGTTCTGATTCCGTTCTGATCCGGACGGGCCGCTACGCTCTGTGCCATGGACGAGCAGCCATCATTGTCGGTGCCCGAGTGGCTGGTGCTCGCCATCCTGGGCCAGCAGTCCTCGCACGGCTTCGCGGTGGCCCAGCTGACCGCGTCCGACGGCGAGCTCGGACGCGTCTGGCATATCCCCAAGGCGGTCATCTACCGCTCGATCGGCCGGCTCCTTGACGCCGGCCTGATCGAGCCGGAGGGCACCGAGCGCGGCCTTGGCCCGCAGCGGACGGTCTACAAGGCCAGGCCGGCCGGGCGTGCCGCCGCGCAGCGCTGGCTGCACACTCCCGTGGATCACGTGCGGGACATCCGCTCGCAGCTGCTGCTCAAGCTCGCCCTGCTCGACCGGGCCGGCGACGACCCCGCCGACCTGCTCAGCCGGCAGCGGGAGGTCCTCGAACCGATCGTCCGGGCGATCGAGGCGACCAGCGTCCAGGGCGGCGGTTTCGACGCGACCCTGCTCGCCTGGCGCAAGGCGACGGCGCTGGCCGCGCTCGACTTCCTGGACATGATCACCGCCCCCGCCTGACGGCCCTACCGGCGGACGGCAAGCGCGAAGAAGTGGTCCGCCGCGTCGTCGTAGGTGGCCAGATCCCATCCGGTGGCCCGCGTTGACTGCCGAAGTGGTCCGGACGCGAGCGGCTCGTCCGGGGTGAGCGCACGCCCGTGGCGGGCCGCGAGCGCCGCGCGTCCCGATGGGTGGAACAGCACGAGCAGCCCCCTGGGACGGGTGATGCGGGCGAGTTCGCCCAGCCCGGCCTCGGTGTCGGGCAGGTGCGAGACCAGTCCGGCGGCGAATACCGCGTCCGCGCTGTCATCGGCGAGCGGCAGCCGGCGGGCGTCGGCGAGCACGAGCGCGGCGTGCGCGGCCCGGCCCGCTGCCCTCGCCGCGAGAAGCATTTCCGGCGTGACGTCGACCGCGATGACCGTGCCGCGCGGGCCGACGGCCTGGCGGAGGGCGGGCAGCGCGCGGCCGGTGCCGCAGCCGACGTCGACGACCGTGCCGTCGTGCCGGACGCCGGCCCGGGCGATCGCGGCGGCATAGGCGGGCAGGTCGTCGCCGAACTTGGCGTCCCAGGTCGCCGCCCGCACGGCGAAGAACGCGCGGGTCTCGGTCAGGTACCACGGCCCGCCCGCGGCGAGCGGGGCGGCCACCCGGCGGATCACCGGCCAGTCCGGATCATGCATGTCGACCACGATGGCGGCCGCGTCCTCGCCCTCCCGCCTGGACCCGTTAGCCCCGTGAGCCCCGTTGCCCACGCCGCCGTCGTGGCCACCGGGCGCGGTGCGGACCCAGATCATCAGGTCCCAGCGCTGGCCGGGACACCAGCCGGGGCCGCTGGCCAGCCTGATCGTGGTCGTGGGGATGCACGGGTTCCCCGACTCGGCGGTGTTCCAGTCGGCTATCACTCCGGGCAGCCGCAGGCACGGGCGCCCGCAGGCGTTCAGCACGTCCGCGAGACGGTCGGCGAGGATCCCGGGCTGGGAACCGTGCCCGTCGACGAGCACGCACGCGGGCCCTGCGGGGAGCAGGCCGGCGATGCCGGCCAGCAGTTCGTTCCACCGCGCCCGGCTGGCGCTAGTCATCGAGGGCATGCATCAATGATGCAGATTCAGGAGATCGCCAGGCAAGGAGCAGCATGTGCGGTACATGCCCGGGCTCGATCCCGCATATGCGATCTCCCACCGCGGCCTGCCAGTGCCTGCGTTACAGTCGCAACGTGCCCGTTTACCGGATCAGGGAGGCGGCTGACCTGCTCGGCGTCAGCTACGACACGATGCTGCGCTGGGCCGACAGCGGTCGCATCGACAAGATCACCGACGACGGCGGCCGCCTTGCGGTGGACGGCGCCGCCCTGGCCGAGTTCGCGCGCGAGCGCGCCGAGGCCACCGCTGCCGCCATCGCCGCCGAGAGCGCGCCGGTGACCGCCCAGTCGGTCCGGAACCGGTTCACCGGCCTGGTCACGCGGGTGGTCAAGGACACCGTGATGGCCCAGGTGGAGATCCAGGCCGGGCCGCACCGCTTCGTGTCGCTGCTCAGCCGTGAGGCGGCCGACGAACTCGGCCTCGAGCCAGGGATGCTCGCCGTCGCCGCGGTCAAGGCGACCAACGTGGCCGTCGAGATCCCGGCCGCCGCTTCCCGCAGGCCGGCACCACGTAACGCCGTCAGCTAACCCGGCAGCGGCCGCGCCGAGGATGCGCCCGCGCCCTTGTGCCATCCCACGCTCTGTAGTCTCATTGGGACTGTTCGACGAGGTCGTCGAGGGCGTGGCGCAGATCGCCCGGTCGATCCGGCTCGGCCCGGGCATGGAGTCGGGCACGCAGATGGGCCCGCTGGTCTCCGACGAGCAACTGCGGCGGGTGACCGGGTACCTCGAATCGGGCATGGCAGACGGCGCCACCGCCGTCACGGGCGGCGGCCGGCACGGCGACCAGGGTTACTTCGTCGAACCCACCGTGCTGACCAACACCCGCCCGGACATGAAGGTCGTCCGCGAGGAGATCTTCGGCCCGGTGGTGGTGGCCGCGCCGTTCAGCAGCATCGACGAGATCGCGGCCGCCGCGAACGACACCGAGTACGGCCTCGGCGCCGGCATCTGGACCCAGGACATCTCCAAGGCGCACGCCCGGGCCAAGAAGATCCGCGCGGGCACGGTCTGGATCAACTGCTACAACGTCTTCGACGCCGCGCTGCCGTTCGGCGGCTACAAGCAGTCCGGCTGGGGCCGCGAGATGGGCCACGAGGTGCTCGAGGCCTACACCGAAGTCAAGGCCGTAACCACGCTGCTGTAGGCACCACCGCCGGGGAGGGAAGCCACAAGAATTATCCCGAACGGGGCCGTGGCGCCTCTCCCCGGCCAGCCGCGCCCTCTTCCCCGTCCGCCGCCTGCGTGGTGATTTCACATATTTCACTCAGATCACGGGAGTTCTCCGGAGTGTCCCCTGCAGAGCCTCTAGCAGTATGATCAGCGTGCCTGTGGACGGCGGTGCTGGGAGGCTGGATCATGCACGAGGGGCGTGTCCTTAGGGCACGGCTGGATCGGGTGCTGCGGTGGGCGCGGTCGTCGCGCCTGGACATCGCCTGGGCGGTGTTCGTCGGGATAAACCTGGCCGCCATGCACGCGATGAAGGCGTGGTCGACGATCCCCTTCCTGGTCATCTGGGTGAGCCTGACACTTGTCTACGGGTTCCGGATGTGGCGGCTGCAGCCGGCCCTCCTGACGGTTGCCGTGGTGACGATGGCCACCGGCGGGATCATCGTGGCGCAGGTGGTGGACGGTCAGCAGGACGCGGACTACCTGGTCGAGGTCCCGCTTGTCGCGCTGATGTTCCTGGCGATGGTCTGGCACGGGCGGCGGCGCCAGGCGGCGCTCGTGGAGCGGCTGGCCGCGATGGAGGAGGTGCAGCGGGTCTCCCAGGAGAACCTGCGCCTGCTCGAACAGCAGCGGCTGTTCCTGCTCGACGCCTCGCACGAGCTCGGCACGCCGATCACGGTGGCGCTCGGCCACGCCGAGCTCATCGAGCAGGCCACCACGGACAAGCTCGTCGCCGACGACGCCCGGGTTGTCGTCGGCGAACTCGCGCGGCTGCGCAGGCTGTCGAGCCGGCTGCTGCTGCTCGCCTCGGCCGGCAATCCCGGCTTCCTCGACCTGGCCCCGGTGAGCGCGGACTCGGTCGTGATCGACGCGCTTGACCGCTGGGGGTACACGCCCCGCCGGTGGCGGCTCGGTGAGGTCGCCGAGGTGACCGTCCTCGCCGACCGCGACCGGCTGGCGGTGGCGCTCGACGCGCTGCTCGAGAACGCCATCGCGCACACAGGGACAGATGATCAGATCGAGCTCAGCGTCCGGATCGTGGACGGGAACGCCGTCCTCGCCGTGCGGGACTCTGGCTGCGGGATCCCCGAGGCCGACCTGGAACGGATCTTCGGCCGGTTTGCCCGCGCCAAGCCCTTCAAGAGCCGCGAGGCCGGCGGCTTCGGGCTCGGCCTGCCCATCGCGGCCGCGATCGCCGAAGCCCACAATGGCGAGGTCCGGGTGCACAGCTCGGTTGGTCACGGGTCTACATTCGAACTGGTGATACCCACGGCGATCGAGGCGGCGCAGGCCGCACCGGGCACGCCGGCATCGTTCGAGCAGGATCTGGACCAGGCCGGGTAGTGAAGGGAGCCGCCTGTGACCGCTGGCGAAGTTACCGCGGACGGGCGTGCCCGCGTGCTGGCGGACGGCGGCCTGCTGCCGATGCTCGGTCTCGGCGTCTGGCAGGTGCCCAGCGGGCTGGCCTGCGTCAACGCGGTGCGCTGGGCGCTTGAGCTGGGATACCGGCACATCGACACCGCTCAGGCCTATGGCAACGAGGAGAGCGTGGGGCAGGCGCTGCGGGAGAGTGGCGTCCCGCGCGAGGACGTGTTCATCACCACCAAGTTCTATCCGGGCCGGCGCGATCCGGTCGCCGAAGCCGAGCGGAGCCTGCGCCGGCTCGGCGTGGACCAGGTGGACCTGTACCTGGTGCACTGGCCGCAGCGCGGCCCCACCTGGGCATGGCCGGGGATGGAGCGCGCCCGCGAGCGCGGGCTGGCCCGCTCCATCGGCGTCTCGAACTTCAGCACTACCGATCTCGACCAGGTGACCGCCGCCGGGACGGTGGTGCCGGCCGTGAACCAGGTGCAGTTCAGCCCGTTCTGGTACCGGCGGGAGCTGCTCGCCGCGTGCGCGCGGCTCGGCGTCGCGGCGCAGGCCTACAGTCCGCTCGGCACCGGCCGGCACCTGTCGGACGCGACCGTGCGCCGGGTCGCGGAGCGGGCCGGCCGCACTCCGGCGCAGGTGCTGCTGCGCTGGAGCATGCAGCACGGCCTGCCCGTCATCCCCAAGTCGACGCACCGGGACCGGATCGAAGAGAACGCACGGATCTTCGACTTCACGCTGTCCGACGAGGACATGGCCGAACTCGACGCGCTCGACCGGACAGGCGGCACCGGACGCGCCCTGGAACGCGGCTGGTGGTGACGAGCGAACGGGCAGTCGCATCTGGGTGAGGCAGACGCGACCGCCCGTTCGGGATAACGGTCTTGATTGTGATCGTGCTCAGGGGAGAAGGATGACCTTCCCGCGGTTGCGCCGGGCCTCCAGGTCGGCGTGGGCGCGGCGCTGCGCGACCCGGCAGGGCGCGCCGCCGTCCTCGCGGTCACCGCGCAGGCCGACTCCGACCCCGACAGCGCCCAGGCGCTCACCCTGCTCACCGCGGACCGTATCGCCGCGCTCAACGACCTGCTCAAGCCCTCGGGCACTGTGATCGCCCGCGGTGAGTACGCGCTGCTGACCGGGCCGTTGCTGGCCCGCGTCTTCTTCGAGCGCGGCGAGGTCAGCGACGAGTTCATCCAGGACTGTGTCGCCGCGTGGCTCGCCGTGCGGTCCGATGAAGACACGGCGGCGGGCTCGTCATAGCTTTGCTTGTGGCAGAAGGGAGAAGGCAATGCCACGGATCACGCACGTCGGCAGGGTAATGGTCCCGGTAGCCGACCAGGACGCGGCGATCGCGTTCTACACGCGGACGCTCGGCTTCTCGCTGGTCGCGGACGCGCCGTTCGGCGCGGGCGACCGCTGGGTCGAGGTCGCGCCGCCCGGCGGCGGGACGGCGCTGGCGCTGGTGCCGCCGCAGGGGGGGTACCAGCCGGGCAGGATGACGGGCGTCGCGCTCGAATCGCCCGACCCGCGCGCCGACCACGCCGAGATGGCGGCGAACGGGGTGGATGTGGACGCGGAGCTGATGGGCGGCGACGGCACGGTGCCGCTGCTGTTCTTCTTCCGCGACAACAACAAGAATCAGCTGATGGTGGTCCAGCAGCAGTAGCGCGAACGCGCGCGGACAGGCGACGCTGGTCGGGTGGATGTCTCCTTCGGCACGATCTGGGAGGCGATCGCCCGCGACCTCCCCGACGCGCCCGCGGTCTCCGAACCAGGGCGCGACTACACCTACGCCGAGTTCGAGGACCGCGCGGCGCGGCTGGCCTCCGCCCTGGCGGACGCCGGGGTCGGGCCCGGCGACAAGGTGGCGTGCTACCTGTACAACGGGGCCGCCTACCTGGAAACCGTGTTCGCCGCCTTCAAGATCGGCGCGGTGCCGGTGAACGCCAACTACCGGTACACAGGGGACGAGCTGTCCGCGCTGCTCGCCGACGCCGACGCCAAGGCCCTGGTGTTCAGCGCCGAACTCGGCGCGAACGTGACGCACGCCGCGCGGCACCTGCCGCTGCTGCGGCTGCTGGTCAGGAAGGGTCCCTTTCCGGCCGGGCCGGGCATGGACGTGCCCGAGTTCGAGGACGTGCTCGCCGCGGCGCGGCCGCGCCCCGCCGAGCCGCGGCCGGGCTCCGATGAGCTGTTCATGTACACCGGCGGCACGACGGGCCGGCCCAAGGGGGTGATCTGGCGGCTCGGCGACCTGATGCGCTCCATGACGACGCCGGCCTTCCGGCCGGTGGGCGGGCCATGGACGCCCGCGTCCCCCGAGGAGGCGGCCGGGATCGCGGCGGCCCTGCGCGCGGCCGGCGGCACGCCTGTCATCATGCCGGCCGTCCCGCTGATGCACGCGACCGGGCTGTTCAACGCGATGGGCGCCATGCTCGCCGGCGGCCACGTGGTGCTCGCCCGCGGCGGCGGGCTGGACGCGCGGCACGTCTGGGAGACGGTCGCCGGCAAGCGAGTGCGTACGCTGGTCGTGGCGGGCAACGCGGTGTGCCAGCCGCTGGTGGATGAGCTGATCGCCGCCGAGCGGGCCGGCCGGCCGCACGATCTCAGCTCGCTGGTCTCGATCGTCAGCTCGGGCACCGCGATGAGTGACCGGATCAAGCGTGCGCTGCATGAGCGCGCCAGCGTCACGATCACAGACGCCATCGCCTCCAGCGAGGGCGGCCCGTTCGCGCTGGCCATCACCTCGTCGGCCGGCGACCTGCCGGCCCGGTTCTATCCCGTGGCGGCCGCCACGATCCTCGCCGCGGACGGCCGGCCGGTGACCCCGGGCAGCGGCGAGGCGGGGGTCCTGGCGTTCGGCGGTCCGATACCGCTCGGCTATTACAAGGACACCGCAAAGAGCACGGCCACGTTCCGCACCGTCGACGGCGTCCGCTACACCATGCCCGGTGACCTGGCGACGCTCGAGGCGGACGGCGCCATCCTGTTCCTCGGCCGTGGCTCGGGCGTCATCAACACCGGCGGCGAGAAGGTGCACCCGCAAGAGGTGGAGGACGTCCTGATCGCCCATCCCGACGTGACGGACGCCGCCGTCGTCGGCGTTCCGGACGAGACCTGGGGGGAGCGCGTTGTGGCCGTGGTGGCCACCGCGAACGGCTCGCTGACCGCCGCGGAGCTCCAGGAGATGGTCAGGCGCCGCCTGGCCGGGTACAAGGTGCCGCGCGCCGTCGTGCTGCTCGGCCGGCTGCCGCGAACGCCCTCGGGCAAGCTTGAGGTCGCCGCGGTGCGGCGCATCGCCGCGGACGGCGCGCCGCGCTGAGGGACGAGCTGAGCACGCAGGTCAATGTCACCTGATGTATGCCCGGCAATACGATGTGCATCATGACAGGGGCGTCCGCGCCCCGGATTGCGGGGAGGACCGTTGTGACGGGTGTTCCCGACTTGGCTGACCTGGCCCGGATCTACCGCGACATCCACGCGCACCCCGAGCTCGCGTTCCAGGAGAAGCGGACCGCGGGCATCGTCGCCGGCTGGCTGCGGGACCTCGGCTACGAAACCGCGACGGGGATCGGCCGCACCGGCGTGGTCGGGATGCGCAAGAACGGCGCCGGGCCGGTCGTGCTGCTGCGCGCCGACATGGACGCGCTGCCGGTGCGGGAGCAGACCGGCCTGGCCTACGCGAGTACCGCCCGCGGCATGGACGGCGACGGCAAAGACGTGCCGCTGATGCACGCCTGCGGCCACGACGTGCACGTGACATGCCTGCTCGGCGCGGCCGCCGAGCTCGCCGCGGACGCCGCGTCCTGGCGCGGCACCCTGCTGCTGGTCTTCCAGCCCGCCGAGGAGACCGGCGAGGGCGCGCGGGCGATGATCGACGACGGCCTGTTCGACCGGTTCGGCACGCCCGACGTAGTGCTCGGCCAGCACGTCTCGCCCCTGCCCGCGGGCATGCTCGGGCTCCGGGCCGGCCCCGCGTTCGCGTCCGCCGACTCGATCCGGGTCGTGCTGCGCGGCCAGGGCGCGCACGGCGCGCGCCCCGAGGCCTCGGTGGACCCGGTGGTGATGGCCGCCGCGACCGTGATGCGGCTGCAGGGCATCGTGTCCAGGGAGGTGGCGGGCACCGACACCGCCGTGGTGACGGTCGGCGCCATGCACGCCGGCACCAGGGAGAACATCATCCCCGACGAGGCCGAACTGCTGCTGTCGGTCCGCACCTTCGACGCGGCCGTGCGAGCCAGGACGCTCGCCGCGATCGAGCGGATCGTCCGGGCCGAAGCCGCCGCTTCCGGCGCACCTGCCGACCCGGAGATCACCACGCTCGGGTCCTTTCCCGCCGTGGTCAACGACGCCGCGGCGTGCGCCCGGCTCGCTGGCGCCTTCGCCAGCGGCCTGGGCCAGGGACGGGTGTTCGACCCTGGCCCGGTGACAGGGAGCGAGGACGTCGGCCTGCTGGCCACCGCCTCCGGCGCGCCATGCGCGTACTGGCTGCTCGGCGGCGCCGACCCCGCCCTGTTCGGGCAGGCGAGCGGCCAGGCCGCGGCCGAGGCCATCATGCGCGGCCTGCCGTCCAACCACTCGCCGCTGTTCGCGCCGGTCATCGAGCCGACGCTGCGCACCGGCAGCACCGCGCTGACCTGCGCCGCTCGTGCCTGGCTCGCGCCGTCGGACGCGTAGCCCGCCGCCCGGATACCGGCATTCTTCATCCCGAACGAGCGGTGCCGACTGCGCAGACAAGGAGCAGCATGCAGACAGACGTGGTAACCGGCGCGTTCAGCTACTCGGGAGCAGCGATCGCCCGCGAACTTCTCGACGCCGGGCACGCGGTGCGCACGCTGACCGGCCATCCCGGCCGTGCCCCGGCCGGCACCGCGATCGACGTGCGGCCGCTGGCCTTCGCCGATCCTGGCGCGCTCGAGCGTGACCTGGACGGCGCGCACACCCTCTTCTGCACCTACTGGGTGCGGTTCGCCCGCGGCGCGGTCACGCACGAGACAGCGGTGGAGAACAGCCGGGTCCTGTTCGGCGCGGCGGTCGGCGCGGGCGTCAAGCGCATCGTGCACGTCTCGATCACGCACGCGGACCCGGCCTCCCCGTACCCGTACTTCCGCGGCAAGGGCGAGGTGGAAGGCCACCTGCGGGCAACCGGGATACCGTACGCGATCGTCCGTCCCGCCATCCTCTTCGGCGGGAACGGGGTGCTGCTCAACAACATCGCGTGGCTGCTGCGCCGCCTGCCGGTCTTCGCGATCGGCGGTCGCGGTGACTACCGGATCCGCCCCATTCACGTCCGTGACCTGGCCCGTCTCTGCGTCGACCTGAGCGTGCAACCCGACAGCGTGACGCTCGACGCGGTGGGCCCGCAATCGGTCACCTTCCGGGAAATGGTCACCGCCATCAGGACCGCGACCGGCAGCCGCGCGGTCATCGTGCCCGTCCCGGGCTGGCTGATCCCGCCGATGTCGGCGGCCCTCGGCGCCGCGCTGCGCGACGTGCTGCTCACCGGCGAGGAATACCGGGCCATGGCGGCGGGCCTGGCCGATTCCGCCGCGCCCGCCACCGGGCAGACGGTGCTCACCGACTGGATCGCCGAACACGGCGCGGAGCTTGGCCTTACCTACGCCAGCGAACTGGACCGCCACTTCCGCTAGGACGGTACCGTTTACCCAATCAGAGTTGTATAAATCAGCGATGCGAGGCACGCCTGGTGGCTGACGAGACGATCACCGCCTTCCTCGGCAAGCTGGCCGAGCGGACCGCGGCCCCTGCCGGGGGAGCGACCGCCGCGCTGAACGCGGCGCAGGCGGCGGCGCTGCTGGCGATGGCCGCCCGCTTCTGCGACGGACCGAAGCACGCCGCGCACGCGCCGGCAATCGCGGGGATCGTCGCCGAGGCGGACCGGCTGCGCGGCGTGTGTGCCGCGCTCATCGCCGCCGACGGCGAGTCGTACGGCGCCGTCATGGCCGCCTACAAGCTGCCGAAGGACACCGGCGAGCTGCGGGCCGCCAGGTCGGCGGCGATCAGCGCCGCGCTGATCACCGCCGCGGTCCCGCCGTCCGAGGTCATCGCGGCGGCCGCGCGCCTGCTCGAACTCGCGCAGACGCTGCAGCCGATCGTGAACAGTTCCGTCGCCCCCGACGTCGCCGCCGCGGTCGAGTCCATCCGGGCCGCCATCGCGACATCCCGCACCAACGTGGCAGCCAACCTGTCCGGCATCGCCGACCAGGCCGCCCGTGACCGCCTGACCGGTGTCATAGCCGGGGTCGGCGCCCTCGAGGCGCAAGCCACCGCGCTCATCGCGGCAGTCCTGGCGAGGTACGCCTGACGGCCGGGGTCGGCCCGCTCGCTGCGCGAACGCCGGCTTCCCGGCGGTGCGCTCCCGGCCCGGCTACGGAAGCGTCGGCGCCTGCCCCGCCAGCTCGCAGCCCGCGCGGTGCCCCTCGGTCTCGATCGCCCCACACTCGGGACAGACCAGGTGAGCCCAGCAGACCGGGTCGCCGCCCTCTTCGTCCGCCGGTTCCCAGGCGGGTTCGCCCCGCACCGGCTCCTCACTGCCCATCGTGGTCCCTCCTGCGCGACAAGGCCAGTTCCCTCTCCGCATTTTAAACAACAGCATTTGATAAAACTGTGCCGGACGAATGCCGCCGCATGAGACAGACACGGTGCCGGCCGCTGTGGTGCCGCATCCAACTGCGGCCAGCGGCGCGAGCGCTGCCGCGGCTGTGAACATTGGACGGGACTTGCCGATTCGCTTCACCATGTATCCTCCGTCCGGCCTGCCGTCCTTGTGACGCTGAACGGTTCCGGAACGGTTCCGCCCCATCTAGCTAGTGCTGCGAGCGCATCTGCAGGCTGGTAACTGCAGGACCAGCAACCGGACTTTCGACTCTCTTGCCAGCGGCCCGGCCGCCAAACAATTAAGTGAGCCCTAGCTAGCGGCTCGCTGCGGACGCGGCGGGAAGTGGTCACCATGGCGAGCAGCCAGTCACCGGCAGCGCCTCGGCGACGGTATCGGCGCCGCCTGGGGTGGTGGACCGTGCTCGTAGCGGCCGTGGCGCTGACGGCGGCGGGATGCGGGGGGGCGAGCCCGCCCCCGTCGTCCGCACCGTCGTCCCTGCCCAAGACCACACTGACCGCCTGCACCGTCGACGGGATGACCGCCAGGTGCGGGAATGTGTGGGTCCCGCAGGACTGAGCGCACCCGGACGGGCCGGCGATGCCGCTGCGGGTCGTGGTGCTGCCCGCCACCGCAACCAACCACCCCGCGGCCCCCCTGTTCTACCTGGCCGGATGGAACGGCGACGACGCCGGGTTCGGCGACGCGGTGCTCAACGGCATGACCTGGGCCGTGCAGGCCTTCGCGCAGCTGAACCAGACCATGGACCTGGTCTTCGTCGAGCAACGCGGCACCGCCGGGTCCGGCCTGGAAACCTGCCCCGGGCTGCAGCAATCGGCACCCACCGTCGATCCGGCCGCGATCAGCGCCGCGGCCCGCCGCTGCCTGGCCTCGGCCAGCCGGGACCCGCGCCACGACACCACCGCCGCGGCGGTCCGCGACCTGGACCAGGTCCGCCAGGCGCTCGGCTACGACATGATCAACATCTACGGACCGTCCTACGGCGTCACGCTGGGCCTGGCCTACCTGCAGCGCTACAGCAGCCACGTCCGCACCGCGGTGCTGGACAGCGGCTCGCTGCTGTCCGTCCCCCTCTGGCAGCTGGGCGCCGTGCACGACCAGCAGGTCTTCGACCAGATGGCCAGCCGGTGCGCCGCCACCCCCGCCTGCGCCCGGTCCTACCACCCCGCCGCCGACCTGGCCGCCATCCTGGCCCGGCTGAACGCCCACCCGGCCCGTGTCACCCTGCCCGGACCCGGCGGCCAGCACCAGACAGTCACCGTCACCGCCCTGGCCTTCGTGTCCTTCGTCGAAGGCGACCTCGGCGAGGTCCAGACCGCGGTCCAGTTGCCCGCCATCTTGCATGCCCTGGCCCTGGGCCAGTGGTCACAGGTGATCGCCAGGCTCGGGCTCACCACCGCCGACCTGGCATCGCCCGGGCCCACCTCGCTGCAGGCCGTCACCATCGAGTGCAGCGACGCATGGGCCGCCATGAACCCCGCGACGGTCAGCCAGCAGGGCCCGTCGCTGTTCACCCCCATCGTCACCGCTCAGGCCGAGCGGCTGCACGCCCTGTGCTCCGCCTGGCCACATGACCCCGGCGTGTCCGGAACCGTGCGCAGCTCCGTCCCGGTCGTGTTCCTCAACGGGACCGCCGACACTGCCGACCCGCCCGCCAACGTCGCCGGCGCGACCGCCACCATGCCCAACGCGGTGCTGGTCTCGGTGCCCGGCACCGGGCACTGGACACTCAACAACGCCACCGACCCGGACTGCCTGCTCTCCGCCACCACCGCCTTCATCTGGGCCGGCCGGCCCGCCAGCCCAGCGCCCTGGAACGCGTGCACCCGCGCCCTGGCCCAGGAGCCCGTGCCATTCCCGGCACCCTGACACGGCCAGCTACTACCGCCTCATCCCCTGGTCCGCGGCGGCTGACGCGTTCTCGGTGTCTATGCTGGGCCTTTGGCATCAAGCGTGTCCGGTGAGGTGCGATGGCTTACCGCTTCGAGGTGCGGCTGACCGGCGCTGACGTGGGAAGCCGCGTCGTCATCCGGTGGCGCCGCCCGGGCGCGGGCGGCGAGGAGATCGCCGACGTCCTAGGGGTCCTGGAGGCGGTCGGCGCCGCCTCGTTCACGGTCCGCAAGGCCTCCGGTGACATCGTTACCATTCCCAGGGAGCGCGCGCTGGCCGGCAAGACGGTGCCACCAGCGCCGCGCCGCGGTCAGCCGCGAGCCTGGCGGGAAGGAGGCCCGTGATGGATACCGATATCAAGGTCCGCCGGGTCTACGATGACCCGTCCCCCGAAGACGGCGCTCGCGTGCTCGTGGACCGGATCTGGCCGCGCGGACTGCGCAAGGACGCCGCCCGGCTCGATGACTGGCCGAAAGACGTCGCGCCGTCTACCGAACTGCGGACCTGGTACCAGCACGACCCGGCCAAGTTTGACGAGTTCCGCCGCCGCTACATCGCCGAACTCGCCACCCCCGGCGCGCAGGCGGCCGTGGCCAGGCTCCGCGCGCTGGCGGCGGATGGCCCTCTCACGCTGCTGACCGCCACCAGGGACCTGAACCTCAGCCAGGCCGCTGTGCTCGCCGGCGTGCTGCGGCAGGGCTAGCGGTCCGCGCGGGTCGCCAGCCGCGCGACGCACAGGTTCGGCGCCACGAACGGATCAAGGCCTTCCGCCGTGACCGGGGCTCGCATCAGTTCGAACGCTCCGCGCATCAGCCCCAGGTGCAGCCCGCAGACGACGTCTTTGTGCTGCTCCGCCACCTCACGGAACGGGCAGTGGCGCAGCCTCAGCTCGTATCGCCCGCCCTCATCGCCGTCCGCCACCTGCGGATCGAAACCCATTCCCGCCATCGTCGCCGCCAGCTTCTCGATGGCCTCGGCGGCGGTCAGCCGCTGGTACGGAGGCGGCTGCTGAGTGAGGTAGGCACCCCACGCGCGCCCGGCCTCCTCGGCCGCCTGACCAGGCGCGGGCACGGTGCCGGTGATCAGGCTGGCGAGCATCTGGGCGAGCAACCGGTACCGTCGCTGCCCCGCGGGGCCGTCGGCGACCGGCAGGTAGCCGATCCTCGGCCTGCCCGGCGTGTGCCTGTCCTGCGCCTCGCGTACCGCCAGGCCCGCTTCGGCCAGCGCCTCGAGGTGGAATCGTGCCGTGTTGGGGTGCAGTCCCAGCCGCTGGGCGACCTCCCGTACGCCGAGCGGCCGGTCCGCGGCACGCAGCATGTCAAGTACCGTGGCGCGGCTGCGGCCGAGTGGCGGGCCGTCCTCGGGTGCGAGGAGGCGCTCTGCGTCCATCCACGTAGTTTAAACAGGAGACATTGTCAGAAACTAAGCGTGCCGTGCGACTGATCGCGGCAACGCGACCGGAGCGCCTCATGCCATCCCGGGAAGCTCATGCAGCCATGTCATGGCCGGCCCGGCGGGCTTGTGCACCCGTCTGGGAATCGCGGAGCCGGTCACGAAGTCGGCCACGCTGGTGATGAACGCCCCGGCTGCCTCGGTGATCTGGGTCCTGGCGTGCTCGTGACTGTCCGCGCTGAGCGTGCCGGACAGCCGGCAGACTCCGGCGAGTGTGAGCACGCCGGTTTCCTGGCCGCAGACCCGGTCCAGTGTGATGTCGGCGTCGAGCAGCACCGTGAACTCGTCGCCCGGTTCGAGGGACTCCCACCTCACCGGCAGCACTACCACGTCGGCGCAGCCGGCCGCGGCCAGGTCCCCGAACACCACAGCGACCGAACCCGTCCGCCCCGGACCGGCCGGACAAGGCAGCGCACTCCCCGCCGGATGTCCGCCTCGTGCGACCCGCCGCTGCGGGACGCTCAGCATCCAGGTACCGCCGGCCAGGCCGGCCAGTCCTTCGCGCGCGGCGGCTGCCGAGGCATTTAGCACGATTTTCGCGCCAATGATCATGCTGCAAGCACATCAGCGCTTACCAGGGCTCGGGCAGGGGCATAGGTCCCCGGATGAGCCGCTCAGCCCCGCGGCTGTACGGCGGCGGGCTGTTATGCCCACTGTCCCGGCGTGTAGTTCCCGGCGGGCTGCCTGGTGATGACGTTCAGGCGGTTGTAGGTGTTGATGAGGGCGATGAGCGACACCAGCGCGGCCAGCTGGTCGTCGTCGTAGTGCTTGCGCGCGTTCTCCCATGCCTCGTCGGTGACGACGCCGGACGCGTCGGCGATGCGGGTGCCCTGCTCGGCGAGTTCCAGGGCCGCGCGCTCGGCTTCGGTGAAGACCGTCGCCTCACGCCATGCCGCGACGAGCATGAGCCGCACCGCGCTCTCCCCGGCCTGCGCCGACTCCTTGGTGTGCATCTCGGTGCACACGGCGCAGCCGTTGATCTGGCTGGCCCGGAGCTTCACCAGTTCCTGGGTCGCGGCGGGCAGGCTCGACTGGGTCAGGACCGCGCCGGCCGAGTTGATGTGCTTGCCGAACTTCGCCGTTACACCCCACCTGACGGACCGACGCCGCGAAATGTGACAGCGGCCCGGCGGTCATCCCGCCACGGGCGGAACGCGCGAATGTTGGCGATGCTGCCATTCCCCGGCACGCCGCGGGCGGGCAGGCTTGGGGCATGACGACAACGATGCGCGCGATCAGTCAGGACGTCCTCGGCGGGCCGGAGGTGCTCAAGGAAGTCGAGCTGGCAAGGCCCGAGCCCGGCTTCAGCCAGATCCTTGTGCGAGTGCTCGCCGCCGGGTTGAACCCGACGGACTGGGGGCACCGGGCACACCAGATCTTTCTCGGCCCGCCGCCGTTCGTGCTCGGCTGGGACGTGTCCGGCGTGGTGGCGGCGACCGGATACGGCGTGACCCTGTTCAAGCCGGGCGACGAGGTGTTCGGCATGCTGCCCTACCCGCACGGCGTGGGCTCGCACGCCGAGTACGTCGCCGGCCCGGCTCGCGCGTTCGCGCGCAAGCCTGACGGCATCGACCACGTGCAGGCCGGCGCGCTGCCGCTCGCGGCGCTCACCGCCTGGCAGGCGCTGGTCGACACCGCTGGCCTGTCGGCAGGACAGCGGGTGCTCATTCACGCCGCGGCCGGCGGGGTCGGCCACCTGGCGGTGCAGATCGCCAAGGCGCGTGGCGCGTACGTGATCGGCACCGCCAGCGCCGGCCACCACGACCTCGTCCGCGGCCTCGGCGCCGACGAGATGATCGACTACCACGCGACGGACTTCGCCGAGGCGGTTAGCGACGTCGACGTCGTCCTCGACGCGGTCAGCGGCGACTATCCGGCCCGCTCGCTGCGCACGCTGCGCCCAGGCGGGGTGCTCGTCAGCATCCTGCCGTTCCCGCCCGAGGTGCGCACCGAAGCCGCCCGCCTAGGCATCCGCGCCGAGATCATGCTCGTCGAGGCCGACCACGCTGGCATGACCGCGATCGCCGATCTGGTGACCGAAGGCAAGCTGCGCCCCGTCATCGCCGGCACGTTCCCGCTGGCCGACGCCGCCAAGGCGCACGCGCTCGGTGACACCAGGCACGTCGCGGGAAAGCTGGTCCTCACCATGACCTAGCCGCGCCGGTGCCGCCCGGCATCGCCGCCGCTAGCACCTCGGCCAGGTGGCGGCCGGGCACCCCGGCGAGCTGGTCGAGCTGCGTGCGGCAGGAGAACCCGTCGGCGAGCACGGCGGCGGCCGGGTCGGCGGCCCGGGCCGCGCGCACCGCCGGGAGCAGCGCGGTCTCCGCCACGGCGACGGACACGTCGTAGTGCCCGCGTTCGACGCCGAAGTTGCCGGCCAGGCCGCAGCACCCGCCGACGGCCTTGACCCGGGCGCCGGCCTGCGCGAGCAGGGCCGCGTCCGCGTCCCAGCCGAGCACGGCCCGCTGATGGCAGTGCGGCTGGGCGACGCCTGTCACGCCGCTGAGGTCGGGCGGTGACCAGCCCTCGGTGGCGCGCAGCAGTTCGGCGAGCGTCTTTACCGCGCCGGGGAGCCTGCGGGCGCGCGGATCGGCGGGCAGCAGTTCGGTGATGTCGCCGCGCAGCACCGCCGTGCAGGACGGCTCGAGGCCGACGACAGGGATGCCCTCGTCCAGCGCGGGGCCAAGCTCGCGCAGCGTACGCCGCAGCTGTCGCCGGGCCCCGTCGAGCTGGCCGGTCGATATCCAGGTGAGGCCGCAGCACACGGGCCGCCTGGTGATCCTGACGGAGTATCCGGCGGCTTCCAGCACCCGGACCGCGGCCTGGCCGGCAGCCGGGGTGAACGCGTTGGTGAACGTGTCCACCCACAGCAGCACCGGCCGGCCCGCGGCGCGCTGATGTCCAGGAAACCAGCGCCGGAAGCTGCGCGGCGCGAAGGCGGGCAGCGGGCGCCGTTCGTCGATGCCGCCCAGCCGCTTGGCGGCCGCGGCCGCCGGGCCCGCGCGAAACGCGGCGTTCGCCGCCCCCGGGAACCGGGCGGCCAGCCGCGCCCAGCGCGGCAGCCAGCCGAGCGAGTAATGCGAAGCGGGCCGTGGCCGGCGGCGGTACCGCTGGTACAGCGCCTCGGCCTTGTAGGCGGCCATGTCCACCCCGGCCGGGCAGTCCGCGGAGCATCCCTTGCAGGACAGGCACAGGTCGAGCGCCTCGCTGATCTCGCCGGCCTGCCAGCCGGTGACGAGCGATCCGTTCGCGAGTTCTTGCAGCACCCGGGCGCGCCCGCGGGTGGAGTCCTTCTCGTCGCGGGTCGCGAGGAAGGACGGGCACATCACGCCCCCGGCCGCGGTGGTGTCCGCGCGGCACTTGCCTACCCCCACACAGCGGTGCACCGCAGTGCTGAAATCGCCGCCGTCGTGCGCGTAGGCCAGGCCGAGCCGGCGCCGCATCGTGGCGGCGGCGGGGACGCGCAGGTCGGCGTCGAGCGCGGCGGGGGAGACGATCACCCCCGGGTTGAGCACGTCGCCTGGATCGAAGGCGTGCTTGACCGCGCCGAACGCCGCGAGCGCCGCCGCCGAGTACATGTACCTGAGCAGTTCGCCGCGGGCGCGCCCGTCGCCGTGCTCACCGGAGGCCGATCCGCCGTGCGCGGCGGCCAGTCTCGCCGCTTCCTCGGTGAACTCCCGCAGCACCCGCGGCCGTGACCGCAGCGGAAAGTCGATGCGCACGTGTACGCAGCCGTCGCCGAAGTGTCCGTACATCACGCCGTCGAGGCCATGCCCCGCCATCAGCGCCTGCAGTTCGCGCAGGTAGCCGGGGAGCCGGTCAGGCGGGACGGCCGAGTCCTCCCAGCCGGGCCAGGCGGGAGCGCCGGCCGGGGTGCGGCCGCTGAGCCCGGCGCCGTCCTCCCTGATCCGCCACAGCGCGGCGGCATCCGCACCGGACACGACCGCGCTGTCTGTGCAGCCGGCGCCGCCGGCCAGCTTCACCGCCGCGTCTTCCGCCTCGGCCAGGGTGGCCCCCGCCGTCTCGATGAAGAGCCAGCCGCCGCCGCGCGGCAGGTCCGGCACCGCGGCGGCACCCCGCCGCGACCGCACCACGTCGACCAGCCGGGAGTCCAGCCCTTCGAGCGCCACGGGCGAGTAGGGCAGGATCTCAGGCACCGCGGAGGCGGCCTCCGCCATGTCGGCGTAGCCGAGCACCGCCAGCGCGGTCGCACGGGGCGCCTCGACCAGGCGGACTGTGGCCCGCAGGGTCAGTGCCAGCGTGCCTTCCGTGCCGGCCAGGAACCTGGCGACGTCGGTGCCGTTTTCGGGTAGCAGGTGCTCGAGCGAATACCCCGACACCTGCCGCGTGAAGCGGCCGAACTCGGTCCGCACCATGGCCAGCCGCTCGCTCACCACAGCGCCGAGGGCGGAGAGCAGGCCGGCCTCCGGGCCGGCGCCGGGCATCCCGTCCCGCCCGTACCGGCGCGCCGTGAACCGGACGCCGGAGCCGGTGACCACGTCCAGGTCGATGACGTTGTCGGCGGTGCGCCCGTAGCCCAGCGCCCGCGCGCCGCAGGCGTTGTTCCCGATGGACCCGCCGATCGTCGCGCGCGCGTGGGTGGAGGGGTCCGGCCCGAATCGCAGTCCGAACGGCGCGCCCGCCGCTGTGATGTCGTCAAGCACTGCGCCTGGTTCCACGACCGCGGCGCGGGACTCCGAGTCGACGCTGATGACCCGGTTGAGGTGCCGGGACGTGTCGAGGACCACCCCGGTGCTCAGCGCGTTGCCCGCGATCGACGTGCCGCCGCCCCGCGGCGTCAGCGGCACGCCGAGTTCGCGGCAGACGCTCAGCGTGGCCACGATCTCGTCGGCGTGCCTGGGAAACACGACGACGGAGGGCACGACCCGGTAGTTGGACGCGTCCGAGGAGTACTCGGCCCGGCGCCGCGAACCCGTCTCGACGCCGTGAACACCGGCTCGCCGGAGCGCGTCAGCTACCTCTGTCCGCGAGGGAGTCACAGCCGTATCCACCACCCGGGCAAGACTAGCCCGCTCACGCGTGCACATGTGCACCGTCCCTAGGCCGCACGCAACTCCTCACGGTCCCGTCCGGTGAGTTCCAGCAGGTCCGCGGAGTCGCGAATCGACGCGGGCCGGCTGGCGCCGACCAGGGGGACGATATTCGGTGACTGTGCCCGCAGCCAGGCCAGCAGTACGCGCTGCACGGACACGCCACGCCGCCGGGCGATCGCCAGCGCCGCTTCGGGCGGTGTTCCTGATGGTCCGCCGAGCGGCGTGTAGGCAAGGTAGCCGACGTTACGCTCCGCGCAGGCGAGCGCGGTGGGCAGGTCACCCGGAGCGCCGTAGGAGAGCCGGTTCTGCACCGTCGCGACCGGGGCGACCGCGAGTGCCTCGTCCAACTGGGTAATGGTCACGTTGGACAACCCGATGGCCGCGATCTTGCCTTCCCGGCGCAGTTGGTCCAGGGCACCGACGCTGTCAAGCAGCGGCACCGCGGGGTCGACGTGGTGCAGCTGGTACAGATCGATCCGGTCCACCTCGAGCGTGCGCAGGCTGATCTCGCAGTGCGCCCGCAGGGTATCCGGCCGCCCGTCGACCGGGAAGCCGTCGCCATCGCGCCAGTGGCCCCCCTTGGTCGCGATCAGCGGGCGCTCGCTCGTGACGCCCCGCAGCGCGCGTGCGATGACCTGCTCGGCGTACGACTCGACGCCCGCTCGCGTGTAGGCGAGTGCCGTGTCGATGAGCCTGACTCCGGCGTCCAGAACGGCGCGCACGGTCGTAACCGAATCGGCGGCGGCTCCGTCCCCGAAGGCGAACTGCGCCGTGCCGAGTCCGATGCCCTCGATCGGGCGGCCCGCGATCAGCATCCGCTCCCTCTTCTGCCGTCCTATGAGATCCGGGCCGCGGCGCGCTGCCACGCGCGGATGTCACCGGCCGGGGAATAGCGCCGCAATTCCTGGGTGTCGCGCAGCAGCCTTCGCATGCCGTCGAGTGAGGCTGGCGCCGCGCCGAGGGCGCGGGCCTGGACGAGGACGTTGCCGACGGCGGTGGCCTCTGCTGGCCCGGCGATGACGGGCAGGCCGGTCGCGTCGGCGGTGAGCTGGCAGAGCAGTTCGTTGCGGGACCCGCCGCCCACGATGTGCACGACGTCGGCGTGCTGGCCGGATAGCCGCTGGGCGTCGGTCAGGGCGCGCCGGTAGGCCAGCGCCAGGCTGTCCAGGATGCACCGGGTGATCTCGGCAGGCCCGGACGGGGACGGCATGCCGCGTGCGGTCAGCCAGGACGCGATCCGGTCCTGCATGTCGCCGGGTGGCAGGAACACCGGGTCGTCGGCGTCAATGAGGTACCGCAGCGGCGGTATCCGGGCTGCCTGGGCCAGCAGCGAGTCCAGGGACAGCGGTCCGAGGCGCGCGGTCCAGTCGCGCTGGCATTCTTGCAGCAGCCACAGCCCGGTGACGTTGCGCAGGTAGCGGATGGTGCCGTCGATGCCGGCTTCGTTGGTGAAGTTGGCCAGCCGGCTGGCCTGGGTGAGCACCGGCTTGGACAGTTCCATCCCCACCAGTGACCAGGTGCC
>Ga0187807_1000038_pt1 | contig 30316 bp, 26 predicted proteins | sample NC_wetland_sal_i_4_FD_132432 | JGI IMG/M metagenome (GOLD analysis project Ga0187807, IMG submission 132432) | Wetland sediment microbial communities from Neuse River Estuary, North Carolina, USA - ASW_2 | ecosystem: Environmental > Aquatic > Freshwater > Wetlands > Sediment | place: USA: North...
CCCTGACCTCACAAGATGAGGCCCCGGGGCCCCTGACCTCCAACCCGGCCGCAGCAGCAGGGCGTAGTAGACCACATGGCGCATGCCGGAAACCGGACATCAATGGCTTAATCACCGACGAGCCCCCAACTGGCCGGATCCTTCGCCCTGTCCGATCAGCGGCGCCGGCCGCAATGACGTCCGGCTCAGGCCAGCCAGCAGCATAGGAAATTAGCCGGCAGCATCCGTGTTCGGGTCGAAATGATCTCGACGGCTGGCCGGGGGATCCGCGCTCGTGCGGAGTACGTCATCGCGTCTGCGCGTGACGCCAACCCCGTCGGCAGGTGCCCTTCACTGGCGCTGCCTCGCCGCGTCGCCGATGAGAACACGCATGCCTTTCTGGCTGGTCAGGGTCCTGGCCAGAGAATGATGCCGAAATGTTTCGGAAAGATGGTTTGGAATTTTCACTCTGCGAACATCTTTCCCATCTTCTCCCGGCCTTTTTCGCGCCAATGGGATTCTGCCTGCTCACGCCAACCGGATGCAATTGCACGAGGCGCGGGAGGCGTAAATCAGGTATCAAGTCAGAGCGCTTTCCGCTGGCAATCGGCGGGCCCGAGGAGTGTAATAGCGGGGAAACATAACCGAGAAGATTCCGAAATATTTCGAGATCTTCGCCCGCGCGCCGGCAGAGCCGAAAGGGATGAGCAGGACCAAGGAAAGGACATGAGCATGAAGAGATGGCTGAGAGCGCTGCTCGCCGCCTGCGTGGCCACGCTGACGGCGGTCGGCCTCCTCATCGCGGTCACGTCCGGGGCGGCGCCGGCGAAGGCCGCCTCGCTCGTCCAGGTGACGAACTTCGGCAACAACCCGTCGAACCTGCAGATGTACATCTACGTGCCGAACAATGTCCGGCCTGACCCGCCCATCCTGCTGGCCCTGCATCAATGCACCGGCTCCGGGCCCGGCTTCTACTCCGGCACCGCGTTCGCCTCGCTGGCGGACCAGTACGGGTTCATCGTGATCTACCCGTCGGTGACCAGGAGCGGCAGCTGCTGGGACGTCTCCTCCAGCCAGGCGCTGACCAGGAACGGCGGCAGCGACCCGGTAGGGCTCATGTCGATGATCACGTACACCGAGCAGCACTACGGCGGCAACCCGAACCAGGTCTACGTCACCGGCGCGTCGTCAGGCGCCATGATGACCAACGTCATGCTCGCCGACTACCCGGACGTGTTCAAGGCGGGCGCGGCGTTCATGGGCGTGCCGTACTACTGCTTCTACACCGGCACCGTCGACGGCTGGAACTCCGCCTGCGCCGATGGCCAGGTCAGCATGACCGCGCAGGCCTGGGGCAACCTGGTCCGCAACACCGCCGATCCCGGCTACAACGGCCCGCGGCCGCGCGTGCAGCTCTGGCACGGCACCGCCGACGGAACGCTCAACTACAACAACTTCGGCCAGGAGATCCTGCAGTGGACGAACGTGCTCGGGGTCAGCTCGACGCCGGTCTCCACGACCACTCCCGTGTCGGGGTGGACGGAGACCATGTACGGCAGCACGAGCAATCCGGCGGTCGAGGGCTTTAGTATCGCCGGCGCCGGCCACGTGCTCCCGATCGAGGGGGAGGGGATGGAAGCCGACGCCATTGCCTTCTTCGGCCTGAACGCCACGACGCAGGGCAACACGGTCACGGTGACCAGCCCCGGCAACCAGACCTCGACCGCCGGCACGGCCGCGTCGGTGCAGATCCACGCGACCGACTCCGCCTCCGGCCAGACGCTGACCTACTCGGCCTCCGGGCTGCCGGCCGGCCTGTCCATCAGCTCCTCCACCGGGCTGATCAGCGGCACGCCCACCACGGCCGGCACCTCCTCGGTCACGGTGACCGCGACGGACGGCACCGGCGCCTCCGGGTCGGCCAGCTTCACCTGGACGGTCAACCCCTCAGGCGGAGGCGGCGGCGGTGGCGGCTCCTGCAAGGTGACCTACACCACCACCAGCCAGTGGACAGGCGGCTTCACCGCGAGCGTCACGATCAGCAACACGGGTTCGACGGCGATCTCCAGCTGGACGCTCGCGTTCACCTTCCCCGGCGACCAGAAGATCACCAGCTCCTGGAACACCGGCACGGAAAGTCAGTCCGGCGAAGCCGTGACGATGACCAACGCGAGCTACAACGGCTCCATCCCGGCGGGCGGCTCCACGTCTATCGGCTTCCAGGGAACCTGGACCAACAGCGACGCGGTGCCGACCAGCTTCACCGTGAACGGCGCCTCCTGCTGAGCGAAGGTGCCTGAAGGGCCGGGTCAGGCGGGCGGCATCGCCTGACCCGGCCTTCGGTCATCCTGGGAATAGGGACCGGGCCTAGCGATCACAGCCAGTCTGAGCTGTCCTCCGCGATGAGGACCGCGTGCACGCGCTCAAGGCTCTGGCGCCGGCGAAGTTCGAGCTCCGCGCTGTTTCCGCGCAGCGGTGAGACCGAGGCGGCGGTGGCGCACCACTGCGACAGCAGCGACAGCGGCCGTGTCTCGCCCTCGTCGAGGGCCACCACCAGCGTCGCCTGCCGGTCCGGGTGCGCCGGCCAGCCGACATGCAACAGCACCACAGATTGATCGTCGGGCTGCGCGATGACCGCGTGCACGTGCAGCTCAGGCCAGTCCAGCGCCGAAGTAGGCGACGGAGTGGCGGTCTTCTCCGCGAGTGCCTGGGCGTCCAGGTTCCCGACGTGCACCAGGCGGGCGGTCCAGGCCAGCCCGGCCACGACGAACAAGGTCACGCCCGCGATCGCGACCGTGAGGATCACATACCGACCGTAACTCGCCGGCCCGTCCGCGTCACTAGTGACGGCTGACCGGCGACCGCGCCGGGCGACCCCGCGACTTCGACGGACGGGAATCGCCGCAGTACACGCGACGTTTTACGAAAGCTATGGACAAGTGCATAACGTGCGGGACGCCGCTGCATCCCGAAAGGGCGAAGAAGTACAACTACTGCATGTCTCCTGAGTGCCAGGAGAAGAACGCCAAGGGCCTGACAATGGTCGCGGTCGGGGTGAACAAGGCGGCCGAGCAGTACATGATCCTGGACGAGCGCACCAGGGAAGAGCTGGCCAGCGGCAAGTACCATGACCAGCGCCGCGGATCCTTCGGCACCTCGACGCCGTCAGCGGCGCCGGCCGGCCCGCCGCCGGCTCGCCCCAGCACACCGGAGCCGCCCGCGGCCAGGCGAGTTCAGCGGCGCGCAGTCCCCAAGGTGGTCCGTCGGCCATGGACCCGGTCGCAAGAGAAGCTGGCGCTGCTGTACAACGAGCAGGGTCTTCGCCCGGACGAGATAGCCCGCAAGCTCGGGCTGAGCACATACAACGTGACCCAGATCATCCTCAACAGGCGCACCCGCGGCAAGCTCTGAGGCCCGTCGCCTACCCGGCGAGCGCGCCGGGAGACCCCGCGTCGTACTCGGCGATCCAGCTCTCGCCGCGCCCGGTGATGTCCTTGCTGAATCGCTTGCGGACCGCGATGCGCAGGTCCCGCTGCAGCGCGGCAAGCGGCGAGACGAGGTGGTTGTCGGCGCCCCTTGCGCGGGAGGTGAGCACCACCCGGCTCGCGCGCGGCCGGCGCGACCGCTCGTACAGCTCGAGCGCGCCGACCGGGTCGTCGCCGAGCTTGTCCAGAGCGGCGGCCAGCACGCATCCGTCCTCGATGGCCTGCCCCGCGCCCTGGCCGAGGTAGGGCAGCATCGGGTGCGCGGCGTCGCCGAGGATTGTCGTGCGGCCCCTCGTCCACGCCGGGATCGGGTCCCGGTCGTACAGCGCCCACTTGTACCAGACCTCGCCCGCGGCGAACAGTTCCCGCAGCGACGGGTGCCACTTCCGGTAGCGTCCGAGGATCTCCTGGCGGTCACACTCGGCGATCCATGACTCGTGCTTGTAGGCCGCGTCGTCGTAGTGCGCGACCACGTTGATGAGCTCCCCGCGGCGGACCCCGTAGACGACGAGCGCGCCGTGCGGCCCGAGCCACAGCCCCTCGTAGGGCTCCAGGCTGCGTGCCGGCAGTTCCGCGACGGGGATGACGCTGCGGTAGCAGACCTTCCCGGTGAACTGCGGCGCGTCGGGACCGAACAGGCTGGTGCGGACCGCGGAGTGGATGCCGTCGGCGCCGACGATCACGTCGGCCTCGATCTCGGTGCCGTCGGTGAAGCGCGCGGACGCGCTCGAGTCGCCGGTCCGCACCGATTCGCAGCGAGCGCTGAGGGTCACCACGTCAGACGGGACGGACTGGGCGAGCACGTCGAGCAGGTCCGCCCGGTGGATCGTGCAGCCGTTCGCCCCGAACCGCGCGGCCGCGACAGTCGCGTCCGTCTTCGAGACGTTCCGCCCCTTCCAGGTGCGCAGCTGCTGAAACGGCGCCTGATGCCCGATCGCACGGACCGGATCCTCCAGGTCCAGTGACCGCAGCGCCTTCATGGCGTTCGGGCCGAGCGCGACCCCGGCGCCGATCTCCTTCAGCTCCGGCGCGGACTCGTACACGCGCACCTCAAGGCCGCGGCGCAGCAGCGCCCGCGCCGCGGTCAGCCCTCCGATGCCTCCTCCGACGACCACGACGCGTAGCTTGCGCCCCACGCTTCCCTCCTGAACCACGTCTCCCACCGCTGACCGGACAAATCGGCCCGTTCAGGGTATCGAAGGGGAAACAGGCGCACCACGGCCCGCTCGAGAAAAGAATTATCCCGAACGGTGCCGTGGTGCCTGCCAGGCGGCCAGCCGATGTTGCCTACGGGACCAGGCGCCGCCACCTGAAGCTCCGGGGCTCCTCGCTGGCCCCGGCCGGGGTGCTGACCGGCTCCTCCGCGGTCGTGGCGCCGACCGGCTCTGTCACGGGCTCCGCCGTCGTCACGGGCTCGACGGGCACGACCGGCGTCACCGGCGTCACCGGCACGCCAGGAACCGCGGTGAGCCGCCCGGCAGCCGCGGCGGCGATCAGGACCATGACGATGCCGAGGCCAGTGAAGAACCCGATCTCTTCCACGACGCGCATCAGCGTGGTGGTGCTGGCCGGCGCCCCGGCGGGCGTTGCCGTGGTCCACAGCGGGGCGACCACGTTGCCGAGGGCGAACCAGGCACCGGCGACGATACCGAGGAAGGCGCCGAATAGCGCCACGTGCCTGCTCGCGGCGATCACGAGCAGGAGTCCGCCGAGTAGCGCGGCGGCGCCAGGCAGGATCTCCAGCCACAGGCGCCCAATGTTGTAGGTCCACGCCGTGTCAGGCGTGTACGCGTAGTGGAAGTAGGGGCCAATGAACGGAATGAGCCCGCCCCAGACTCCGAGCAGGGCAACCAGTGTCCCAGCGAGGATCCCGCGGCTGCGGCGTATCCGCCAAACTCCTGCCATTGCTATCACCCCGGATCGAGTGACGTTCTAATTCGGATAGCTATGCGCGCTACCCGGTGGAACGCGCGGTATTCCGAATCCGGGCCACCCAAAATGGCGCAGCCGGGCTGCCCATGAAACTTCCAGCCGGCAGCTTCCTGGTTGCGTCCGTGCCTGTGCTGGTCACAGCGCTGGCCGGCCTGGTTAGGGGACCCCGACGGCGCCCCGTGATTTGCTGCGCCCTGATCCGGGGTTAGCGTCACAGGCGGCCAGACCGTCACCTGTATCACGGGGGTGAGGCAGGATGCAGCTATCGTCCAGGTACTTCGCCAGCCGCCGCCGGCTCGCCGCGGGCGCGGCGGCGCTCGCGCTCGGCCTCGGCCTTCTGACTGTCGTCGCCCTGCCGCGAGCCGCCCACGCGGCGCCGTCGGCGACCGGCGCGTTCGACTACGCCGAGGCGCTGCAGGACTCGATGTTCTTCTACCAGGCGCAGCGTTCCGGCCAGCTACCGCCGGACAACGAAGTGGACTGGCGCGGTGACTCGGACCTGTCCGACGGCTCTGACAACGGGGTGAACCTGACCGGCGGCTACCACGACGCCGGCGACCTGGTGAAGTTCGGGCTGCCCGAGGCCTGGGCCATGAACATGCTCGCCTGGAGCCTGCTCGACTATCCGGCCGGCTACGCCAGCGCCGGCCAGACCCAGATCGCGATGGAGAACCTGCGCTGGGGCGACGACTACATCCTGGCCGCGGCGACCGGGCCCGATACGTTCTACGGCCAGGTCGCCGACCCGAACACCGACCACCAGTACTGGGGCCCCGCGGAGACCAACCCGACGGTCCGGCCGTCCTACGCGGTGACGGCCTCCTGCGCGGGCTCGGACCTGGTCGGCCAGGCCTCCGCCGCGCTCGCCGCCTCATCGATCGTCTTCAAGACCGCCGACCCTGAGTACTCCGCGGAACTGCTGTCGCAGGCGCAGTCGCTGTTCACCTTCGCCGACACGCACCTGGGCGATTACGCCAGCTGCATCACCTCGGCGCAGAACTTCTACAACTCCTTCAGCGGCTACTGGACCCAGCTCGTGGCCGCGGAAATCTGGCTCTACAAGGCGACCGGCACGGCAAGCTGGCTGACCAAGGCGGAGACGGACTTCGCGAACATGCCGCTGGCCCAGCAGTCCACGCTGCATGAGTACAACTGGACGGTGAACTGGGACGACGACAGCTTCGCCGACTACATCTGGATGGCCCAGCTCACCGGCCAGCAGCAGTACATCACCGACGCCGAGAACAACCTGGACTGGTGGACGACCGGCTTCGACGGGACGGAAGTCAGCTACTCACCGGGCGGCGAGGCCTTCCTGAACACCTGGGGGTCGCTGCGGTACGCGGCCAACGCGGCATACCTCGCGCTCGAGTTCAGCAACTACCTGACCGCGAACAACCTCGATCCGGCCCGCTCGGCCACCTACCACAACTTCGCCGTCCAGCAGATCAACTACATCCTCGGCCAGAACCCGGACAGCATGAGCTACGAGGTCGGGTTCACCAACAACGGCAAGAACACCGCCTGGTCGCAGTACCCGCACAACTCCACCGCGCACGACTCCTGGGCCGACAACCTGTCGACACCGGCGCAGACGAGGCACCTGGACTACGGCCTGCTGGTGGGCGGCCCGGAGTCGGCCAACGACCAGTACACCGACCAGCGGGCCAACTACCAGGAGACCGAGGGCGCGCTCGACTACAACGCGCTGTTCAGCGGCGACCTGGCCGCGCTGACGCAGCAGTACGGCGGCACGCCGATCGCTAACTTCCCCCCGCCGGAGACGCCGGACGGACCGCAGATCTACGTGCAAGCCGCGGTCAACAACCAGGCCAGCAACTTCATCGAGATCAAGGCGCTGGTCACCAACCAGTCGGCCTGGCCCGCGCGGCAGATGCCGGACGCCAGCTTCCGCTACTACTTCACCCTTGATCCCGGCGAGACACCAGGCCAGATCACGCTGAGCTCGTCCTACAGCCAGTGCCAGCCGGCGTCCGGGCCGTTCCAGTACTCGGGCTCGACGTACTACATCCAGGTGTCCTGCGCCAACCTCAACATCGAGCCGGTCGGCGAGGCCGACTACACGAACGACGACTACCAGGCGCAGGTGCAGTTCCGCATCACCTTCCCGTCGGCTCACAACCCGGCGGAGGACTGGTCGTTCCAGGGCATACCGGCCACGACAGGCGCGACACCGGTGACGGTCAGCGACATCACGCTCTACTCAGGCAACACGCTGATCTGGGGTAACCCGCCAGGGGCGGCTTCGTGGACGGCGCCGTCGGCGCCCGGCTCGCTGACGGCGGGCTCAGTCACGCCGGCCGGCGCCACGCTGTCGTGGACCGCCTCGAAACCGGGCACCAACACGATCGCCGGCTATGACGTGTACACATCCGCTGGCACGCTCGTCGGCACCACCACATCGACCTCTTACGCGATCACCGGCCTGAACGCCACCAGGACCTCGCCCTACGGGTATTACGTGACGGCGGTCGACAGTCAGGGTCTCGCCTCGCCCGCGTCGAACATCGCGCAGTTCATCACCTCGCCCGACACGTCGCTGACCGCGTCGGACACGCTGCCGCCGTCCGCGCCGGGCACGCCGTCAGCCGGCTCGGTCACCTCGGCCGGCGCCACGCTCACCTGGGGGGCTTCGGTGCCAGGGACCGGCACGCTCGCCGGGTACCGCGTCTACGAACTCGCCCCGGCGGCCGGGCTGGTTGCGACGACCAGCGCGCCGTCGTACACGCTGACCGGCCTCACCGCGGGCACGGCGTACGCGTACGTGGTCGAAGCGGTCGACGGCCAGAACAGGACATCGCAGTTCGCCGAGCCGGTCACGTTCTACACGGGGACACCCGGCGCGTCCCCCTCCCCGTCACCGTCTGCCACTTCGTCGCCGTCGCCTTCGGTGTCGCCGTCGCCGTCGCCCTCGGTGTCCGCGTCGCCCTCTATCTCACCGTCGCCCTCCGTCTCCCCGACGTCTACCAGCTCCGTATCGCCGGGTCAGTTGTCATGCTCGGCGGCCTATTCGCTGGTCAATTCCTGGAGCGGCGGTTTCCAGGCGCAGGTGACAGTGACCAACACGGGCACCGCCGCGATCAGCCCCTGGACGCTCACCTGGACCTTCCCCGGCGACCAGCAGATCACCAGCCTCTGGAACGCCAGCTACGTCCAGTCCGGCGAGCAGATCGCAGCGACCGCCGAGTCCTGGAACTCGACGATCGCGCCGTCCGCGTCGGTCACGGTCGGCTTCACCGGGACGTTCAAGAACAGCGACGCGTCCCCCGCGAGCTTCGCGGTCAACGGCACCGCCTGCGCCGCCTAGCGCCCGGGACACCATCTTTCCCGCGCCCTCGTCCGGGCACAGGGGAGTTTCGATCTAGTGAATCTTCGGACACGGACTGCCGACATCTAGATGCCCTGGATAGGAAGGTAGGGAAAGCACCAGAAAGCTCCCATATGAGCTGATCATGCGTGAAGCAAGGGGCATCGTGGGCGGCGGGCTGCAGGATCCGGGGTTCGGCCGGCTGCTGCGCCGCTGCAGGGTTGGCGCGGGACTGACTCAGGAGGAGCTGGCCCAGCAGGCAGGCCTAAGCGTCCGCGCGGTCAGTGACATGGAGCGCGGCCGGACGCGAAAGCCGTTCCTGCGATCGGTGCGACAGCTCGCGGATGCTCTCGGGCTGGCCGCGCCGGAGCGGGCACTGCTGATCGCGGCGGCCGAGCCGGAGGCAGGGCTGGCCGTCCCTGCCGGGCCGGGGAGGGCGAACGGGCATTCCTTCGTTCCGCCGGTGCCGCGGCAACTGCCTAGCGGGGTAGCACGCTTCACCGGCCGAGCGGCGGAGCTGGACATGCTCACCGGACTGGCGGGGCTCGCCGCGCGCGAGGCGGGAACGGCCGTGGTGATCAGCGGGACACCGGGCGTCGGCAAGACCACCCTGGCGGTGCACTTCGCTCATAGCGTCGCGGCGGACTTCCCCGACGGTCAGCTGTATGTGAACCTTCGCGGAGCCGGGCCGGCCGGCGCCCCCGCCGCGCCGGAGGAGGCGATACGCGGGTTCCTGGGTGCGTTCGGGCTAGGACCGGATGCCATACCGCAGGACGTGCACGCCCAGGCAGCGCTGTTTCGCAGCCTGCTCGCCGGCCGCCGGGTTCTCGTGGTCCTCGACAATGCCCAGGACGAGGAGCAAGTGCGGCCGCTGCTGCCAGGCAGCGCGGCCTGCATGACGGTGGTCACCAGTCGAAGGCAGATGGCAGGGCTCGCGGCCGCCGACGGAGCCCGCCTGCTTGACCTGCACGTTCTGTCGGAAACCGAATCGCTGGCATTGCTGGCCGGCCGGCTCGGCGGCGGGCGCGTCGACGACGAACCGGAAGCGGCCGCCCGGGTGATCGCGCTGTGCGCCAGGCTGCCGCTCGCCCTGGCCGTCGCCGCGGCTCGCGCGGCCGCACGCAGCGGCGTCCCGCTTGCCGCGCTGGCCGATGAGCTCCGGCACGACAACCCGCTGGACGCGCTCGACACCGGCGACCAGGCCTCCAGCGTCCGTGCCGTGCTGTCCTGGTCCTACCGCAGTCTCAGCCCGCCGGCCGCCGCGATGTTCCGCCTGCTCGGCCTGCATGTCGGTCCGGACATATCGTTGTCGGCCGCCGCGAGTCTGGCCGGGATGCCCCGGGCACAGGCCCGCGTCGCTCTCGGTGAACTGGCCAGGGCCAGCCTGCTCACCGAGCACCAGTCCGCCCGGTACGCCTGCCATGACCTCTTGCGCGCCTATGCGGCCGAACTCGCCCATGCGATTGACAGCCAGCCCGCCCGCCATGCGGCAGTCCAGCGGATTCTGGATTACTACCTGCACACCGCCCACGCCGCCAGCCAGCACCTGTACCCCGGGCGCAGGCCGATTGACGTGCCGCCCGCTCAGCTCGGCGTGTGCCCCGACGCGCCGGCCGACCACGCGCAGGCGCTGGCATGGTTCAAGGCTGAGCACACGACGCTGGTCGCCGCTGTCACCCAGGCCGTAGACAACGGCCTGAACAAGCACGCATGGCAGATCCCATGGGCGCTCGTGCCGTACTTCGACTGGTGCGGAGAGCTGCGTGACTGGGTCACGACCCAGCGCGCGGCCCTGGCTGCCGCCCGCACGGCCAATGACAGGCTGGGCCTGGCACACGCGCACCGGTTGCTCGGTCGCGCGTATACCTTGCTGGGCCGCCAAGAAGCCGCCCGCTTGCATCTGACCCGGGCACTGCGGTTGAGCGCGGCGGCTGGCGACGCGGTCGGGCAAGGACTCGCGCACCACGCACTCGGTAACCTGTACAGCCGGCAGGGCAGGCACGATGAAGCCCAGGCTCACGACCGGGAAGCGCTCAGGCAGTACGAGACCGCACAGCACGATTTCGGCCGAGGCTGGGCCTTCAACGAACTCGCCTGGGCACTAGTACATCTCGGGCCCTGCGACGAAGCCCTGGCCTGCGCACGGGAGGCCGCTGACATACAAACCAGGCTGGGTGACCGCTTTCACCAAGCACTGGCCCGGGACACTCTCGGCCGCGTTCAGCAGCACCTCGGCGAGTACGCCGACGCGATCGCCAGTTACGAGCAGGCACTAAGCCTGTGCCGGGAACTCGGCAGCCGGTACTACCAGTCGCTGACGCTCAGCCATCTCGGTGACACCTATCAGGCGGCAGGCGATCCTGTCACCGCGGCTCGCACGTGGCGAAAGGCCCTGGACATCCTCATCGAACTCAACCACCCCGACGCCGACGAAGTCCGGAGCAAGCTGCTCGCGAGCGTGTCCTTACGTTCAGCCGCCGGCCAGCCAGACGTTGGTGATGTCCGGCTCGCCGATGTTCGGCGCGAAGATCGCGGTGCCGAAGCCGACGCCCCTGACCCTCGAGCTGGAGTACTGCGGGAAGTTCTGGCTCAGCAACGGAACTATCGCGGCGTCCTGCATGATGTCGACGTCCGCCTGGTGCCAGGCCGCGCCGGCCGCCGACAGCGAGCTGGCCGCCTCTGCCTGGCTGATCAGCGAGTTCACCACGGGGTTGTCATAGCACCCGTAGTTGACCGTGTTGATGACGCAGTTCGGGCCCTGGAACAGCGCCTGGATGACGGTACGGCCGTTGTTGCCGAACCAGTCCGGCACCCAGGCCACCTGCCCCATGTCCCACTGGCCGGGCTTGTTGCTCTCCGGCGCGTTGCCCATGTCCACGAAGAACGACGAGCCAGGCTCCGGCTTGCCCTTGAGCGTGATGCCGCAGTTCGCCAGCGACGCCTGGATGGCGGTGAACGCCCGGGTGTTCGTCGAATCGTTCGGGTACATGTAGACGAGCGACACGCCGTTCGGGTAGCCGGCCCTGGACAGGTCGGACTTGCACATGGCCACGTTGCCCTGCCCGTTGTCGTCCGGGTACAGGTTGTAGTTCTGGTAGCCGACGTTGCCGGGCGGGATCACCGAGTTGATGATCGAGGAGACTGTCGGGCCGCCGTAGGCCTTCTGGACGGCCACCTTGTCCAGGCCGTATTCGACCGCCTGCCGCACGAGCACCTTGCCCATCGCGCCGCTGCTGTCCGGGCTGCGCAGGTTGAACACGATGTACGGCTGCGTGGTCGACCACGGGAAGACGTAGAAGCTCGGATCGTGCGACGCCTCCAGCGACGGGATCGAGGACGGGTTCAGCGGCGTGTCGCTGATGATGTCCTCGGTGCCGGCCTGCAGCTCCGACAGCTGGGTCTGCGCCGAGCTGACGCCGAGCGTGTCCACGATCTCGCTCACGTAGTCGTGCCGCACCGGATCGGTGGACTGCTTCCATGCCGGATTGCGGACCAGCGTGATCGACTTGGCTGGGACGTACGAGCTGATCTGGTACGGGCCGTCCGAGATCGTGTGCTGGTCGAGCTGCAGGCTGTTCGGCACATAGGAGTCGTACTCCACCGGCCGGGCGGAGGTGAACGGCATCGCCAGCATGTACAGGAAGTCGCTGGCCGACGCCATCAGCGTGAACGCGATCGTCGAGGAGTCCGGCGTCGAGATGCCGGAGATGCTGTGCGTGTTCTGGAAGTTCGCGATGTTCGCAGCCGTCGGCGGGTGCGCCTTCGAGTTCGCGAAGTAGGCGGTCTCCGCGTTGGCGTACGCCGTCAGCCCGGCGATCGTGCTCTCGTAGTAGACCGGGTTGCCGACCGGGCTGACCGGGTTGAAGAACGCCTTGAACTCGCGGAGGAAGTCCTGCGACGTCACTTGGCGGGGCGGCGTGGTGTTCCAGTCCACGCCCTGCTTGATGTGGAACGTGTAGGTCTTGCCGCCGTTGGTGATCCCGCCGTTCGCGACGGTCGGCACCTCGGTCGCCACGTCAGCGACCGGGGTGATGTCCTTGACCCAGTTCGGATCGGAGAAGCTGGTATACGGCAAGGTCGGATACGACAGAAGCTGCCGGGTGTAGGCGTGCGTGAGCTGGTAGTCCGTCGTGTAGTACGAGGGCACGGTGTCGAGGTGCTCGGGGCCGGAGGCCGCCACGATGCGCAGTGTCCCGCCGTATACGGGTTTGGTGGAACTTGACGCCGACACAGACGGCGATGACGACGTGCTGCACGCCGCGAGCCCCGCCCCGGTGATGAGGACCGCGGCTAGCGCAGCAAGACGCTTGGCAGTACTGGTCATGCGCATGTTCCTTCGTCTCAAAAGGGAGCCCAGACAGTCAGTGTTCTTGGCGTGGTCGCGCCGGTCCACGAAGTCCGCTGGAGTTCTGCCGGCAGTCTGTGCGCGGTCAGCGCGCCGGCGCGGTGAATCTTTCAGCCTGCTGCCTCCGTCACCGGCGCGCTGACCTGCCAGATCAGCGGGGTGTCCGCGGCATGCCTGGTGACCGGGCCGCCGCGGACCTAGTGTGCGCACTGTCCGCTCGCGGCAAGGAGGCGCGCCATGGCTTGGAGCAGGGCAGCGACCAGGAAGGCGGCGAGCCTGGTGGCCGCCGCGCTGATGACGGGCGGGCTGCTGGCCCTCGGGACGGCCGGGGCAGGTGCGGCCACCACGCAGCTGTGCCAGATGCAGTCTGCCCCGGTGGCCGGCGGCGTCTACAACGTGCAGAACAACGAGTGGGGCTCTGGTGCCTCCGAGTGCATCAGCACAGACGGCAACGCCGACTTCACGGTGGCGAACTCGGCGATCAGCAACGCGACCAACGGGGCGCCCGGCGGCTACCCGTCCATCTACCAGGGCTGCCACTGGGGTACCTGCACGTCGGGCGGGCTGTCCGCGACCCCGATCCAGGTGTCGAGCCTGACCGCGGGCAAGGTCACCACGAGCTGGAGCACCACCCAGCCTGGCGGCAGCAACGACTATGACGTGGCCTACGACATCTGGTTCAACCAGACCCCGACGACGACCGGGCAGCCCAACGGCACTGAGCTCATGATCTGGCTCAACCACAACGGCCCGGTCCAGCCGTTCGGTTCACAGGTCGCGACCAGCGTCAGCATCGGCGGCCGCGGCTACAACGTCTGGGAGGGGTCCCAAGGGTCCTTCGACACGGTCTCCTACACGATGACGACCGGGACCACCTCGGTCAGCGGCCTCGACCTCGCCCCGCTGGTCCAGGACGCCGTCAGCCGCGGTTACACGAAGACCTCCTGGTACCTCATCGACATCGAGGCCGGCTTCGAGCTCTGGCAGGGCGGCGCCGGACTGGCCACCAACTCTTTCTCTGTGGACATCAACGGCTCCGCTCCCACGCCCGCGACGTGCTCGGGGACATACTCGGTGTCAAGTTCCTGGTCGAGCGGCTTCCAGGGACAGGTCGTCGTGACCGACACCGGCAACAGCCCGGTCAACGGCTGGAGCCTGGGCTGGGCGTTCCCCGGCAACCAGCAGATCACCAGCATGTGGGGCGGCAGCTACACCCAGTCCGGTCAGCAGGTCACCGTGACCAATGCCCCGTATGACGGGACGATCAAGCCGGGCAGTTCGGTGACGATCGGGTTCAACGCCAGCTACAGCGGCACGAACACGGCCCCGGCCAGCATCACCTGCACCTGACAGGCCGCTTAATCCGCGTACAGCTGGTCAAGTCCGGGTGCGGGCTCGGCGGGCTCGCGGACTCTCTGGTGGCCGGGCCACATCCCGGCCCGGCCGGACAGCGCCACCAGGCTCGGCACCAGAAGCGACCGGACGACGACCGTGTCCAGCATGACCCCGACGGCCATCATGATCGCCAGCTGCCGGAACTGCTCCAGCGGTATCACCGCGAGCAGACCGAAGCTGGCCGCCAGCGCGATTCCCGCGGTGGTGATCGCGCGCGAGGCGCGCGGTGCCGCGACGGCCACGGCATCCCGCACCGGCAGTGACCGTGCCTCCTCCCAGATCCGCCCTACCAGGAACACGTTGTAGTCCGACCCGAGCGAGACCAGCAGCACCCCGGCCGCGAACGGCACGAAATACACCAGGTCCGGCGATCCGAACACCGCGTCGCAGATCGCGACCGTCAGCCCGAGCGTGGCGGCCACCGCGAGCAGGCTGGCAGCCAGCAGGAAGACGGGGGCAAGCAGGGCGCGCAGGAACAGCAGCAGGAGCAGGAGAGTCACCAGCATGATCGCCAGCCCGACGCGCCATAGGTCGGACGCGGTCGCGTTGATGGCATCGCCGGTCAGCGCCGTCTGGCCGCCGACCTCGTACCGGACGCCGCGCAGGCCCGCCGCGCTCCCCAGCGCGGGCAGTCGCGCCATCAGGACCCGCACCTGCCCGATCGCGGTGGCGTTCAGCGGATCGGAGTCGTAGACCAGCGCGAAACGGACCGCTCCGCCGTCCCGGGCGATCATCGGATTGGGCGCGGAGACCGGGACGACCGGTGGCCCGACGACACTGGCCACACCCGGCTGACGGCGCAGCGCGTCCTCGAGGCGGCTGACCGCCGTGGTCTGCGACCCGGCGCCGGGCCCGATGGCGAGCACCTCGGTTGGCGCGAGTATCCCCGGCGCGAACCCGGCGGCGGCGGCGTCCGCGGCGCGGACCACGTCCGACGACGGCGGCATCTCGCCGATCAGCGGGGACGCCAGCCCCAGCCCGCGGGCACCCGAGGCCATCCCGCCGAGCCCCGCGACGCACCCGGCGATCACCAGCAGCGCCACCGGCTTGGAAGTGGCGAAGCGCGCGAGCCGCGATTCGGAAAGTGGCGGCCTGCCGAGGGTGACCCGCCGGAACATCAGGCCGCCGAACACCGCAAGCAGCGCCGGCATCAACGTCAGCGACACCAGCATGGAGATCAGCACCGTCGCCGCCAGCCCGGGGCCGAAGGCGCGCAGCAGGCCACCGCGGGCGATGGCAAGCGCCCCGGTACCCGCCGCCACGATCAGCCCGGCGGTGAAGACGATCGGGGCGGACGCGGCGGTCGAGTCGCGCACGGCCTGCAGGCGATCGGCCCCTTCGGCCAGCCGCGAGCGCATCCCGGCCAGGAAGAACACGCAGTAGTCCGTGGTCACGCCGAGCAGCAGCACCACGAGCACCGGGTCAACGTCCTGCGGCAGCGTGATCCCGGCACGCTGCGCTCCCCAGGCCACGATCCGGACCGCGAGCACGTACGCGGTTCCGGCACACGCCAGCGCGGCGAGCGGCGCGACCACCGACCGGAGCCTGACGCCCACGATTAGCGCGATCGCCAGCACCGTGAGCAGTTCCACCCAGCCAAGGTCGCCGCTGATGATCGACTCCTGCTCGTCCTGCGCCGCCACCGGCCCGGTAACGCCGACGACGTGCGTCAGGTAGCGGTCGGCGTACGCGCGAGCGTCCGACACCTGCTGTTCCATCGTCGCGTCGGCGCCGAACTCCAGGTACGTGACGATGGTCGAGGTGTGCTGGCGGACTCTGGTCAGCAGGCCGGCCTCACCGGTGAGCGAGGCGGTGATCGCGGGGGAGATGCCAGCGCCGTTTGGCAGCGGGGCCACAGCGAGCAGGCCCGGGATGCTCGCGTGTCGGTCGTACGCGATGGCGGCGCGTGCCGTCTTGTCTACGACAGCCGGCGGCAGGCCATGCGAGTCGCGCTGCACGATGGCAACGCCCGCCTCGAGCGGGTAGCCGAACAGCCGCGCCGCGTCGGCGTCCGCATGTGCGGCGGGAGAGCCCGCCGGGATCAGGTCGGACAAGCCACCCGAGGACGGCAGCGGCGGCAGGAAATGCACCGCGGCGGCCACCGCTATGGCAAAGCCGAGGATGAGCGGAAACCGCAGCCCGACGACGAGATACGCGAATGCCTTCGCCACGAAGGCCGCGACTACCCAGTAGTAACCGCGTTATAGCCCCGGCCCGCGCCCGATTTGTCAGTCCGCCCACTCCCGGCCCGGGAGCCGCGTCTTGATCTCCTGGAGGAGCCACCCGTTGCCATCTGGATCGCTGAACGCGGCATACGTCTGGTAGGAGCGACCTTGCGGGTCAGGGCCCGGAACACGCCCCCCGGCGAGGTGGAACACCTCGCTGACCTCGACGCCGCAGCTGATGAGGTCATCCCGCGCCGCATCGATGTCGTGGACGGCCAGCAGCAAGCGCTGGACCGAGCCCGGCTCACCCGTGGTGACGCCCTTCCCGAAGGAAATCGAGCATGCCGAGTGCGGGGGCGTTAGCTGGACCACCCGGAAGGCGTCGCTGACGACGATGTCGGCGTCCATCCGCCATCCCAGGCTCTGGTAGAAGCGCTTCGCGCGGTCGACGTCGGAGACGGGCAACGTGACGACCTCGAGCTTCATGTCGACGGACCCCACTTCGGGCATCTCCGTCGAGGTGTTACTGCGCGCATCGGTGCTGCTCATGTTCCCCCTGACCTTCGGTTGCGGTTGGATTCAAGCCATCGAGGAGCCTCAGGTCTTGGGCGCGAGCAGCGCGGCCACCGCAGTTTCGGCTTCCGCGCTCGCTGGCAGCTCAGGAGGCAGCGCGGGGACCAAAGGCAACGCGCATTCTGACTCGTAGCTGCTGATCAGGCGAGGATCGATGTATGCGGAACGGGTCACGGCCGGCGTGTCCCCAAGCCGGTCGGCTACGTCCCGGATGCTGGCGGTGATCACGCTCTTGGCCCGGCGCTGAGTCGCGGAGGGTCCCGCGTTGGCCAGCAGCAGCGCCATCAGCACGGTAGCGTTCCAGGTCCGGAACTCCTTCGCGGTGAAGTGGGCGCCTGCATGCCCGGCGATGTAGGCGCTCACGTCGTGGGAGTGCAGCGGGTGCCAGACGCCGTCGGCCTGCCAGCAGAACAGCGCGTCGAGGTCGTTGTCACTGCGCGCCAGCACGCGCACTGTGGACAGGACCGCGTGGTCGGTGACAGTAAGCGCCCGGCGCTTGCCCTCTTTGCCGACGTAATCGAACGTCACGCTGTCGCGGTGCAGGCTGACATGCCGTTTCTCCAGCGTCGCCGCGCCGTAGTGGTGATCGAGCTCTGCGTACCGCTCACCGCCGATGCGGAAGAGGCCGAGATCGATGAGCCGCACCGCGCTGGCGGCGACCCGATCCTGGCCCAGGCCCCTGCGGCCCAGGTCAGACACCGTGGCGGTGCGCAGTGCGGGCAATGCGCCGGCAAAGCGCAGCATGTGCTCGAACTTCTCGGCGTCGCGTCGCTGCTGCCAGAGCTCGTGATAGCGGTACTGGGTACGGCCCCGGCTGTCGACGCCCGTTGCCTGAATATGACCCACCGGGTCGGGCGAGATCCAGACGCCGGTCCAGGCCGGCGGGATAGCCAAGGCCCGGATGCGGGCCAGCGTCTGGGTGTCAGTGACGTCGGCGCCCGACGGGTCGCGATACCGGAAACCGTCGCCAGCGCGTATCCGGGTGATCCCGGGACTGCGCGGATCGCTGCGCATCAGGCCGGCGACAGCTGACGTCACCGGTCGCCCGCTGCCGATCACTGCGTCCACAGGCGAACCGGTGGCCGAATGGTCCCCGTCACCGCTCACCGCTGCCTTCCGCCGGAGCGCATGAGGTCGTGCCAGGAATTCTCCGACACGTGAACACCGAAGAACGACGCGGCCGCACGGATGTTCGCGAACGCCAGCGCCCGGTCCGCGTCGCTGACGTCCTCGACCTGATCGAAGCGGGCTAGCGCGTTGCGCACGTGGCTCGCCGAGACCAGCGGCTCCTTGCGCAGCCCGGGAAAGGCGAAGGCAGAATCGGGCAGGCTGTTCGCCTGCGCGGCATCTAGCCTGCCACTGAACTGCCCGGGGTCCTCCGGCGGCTGCCAGGTGGGCGTAGTGCCCTGTGCGCGTTCCGGCATCTCCGTTCTCCCATTTCTCCGCCCCCTCACCCGGCATATGTTCTGCCCCGCTCAGTGCCCCATCACGCGTTCGCGCAGCGGACGGCGACGCCGAGTTGACGCAACCACCCGGTTGCGATAATTTGGCAACCGGGTGGTTGCTATTTACTGGAGGCAATCATGGGCCTTCCCGATCGGATCGAGCGGACCGTGCAGATCGCTCACCCAGCGTCCCGGCCAGCCGCCGTGACCGGCGCCGGCACGGCCGAGACGGCGGCAGTGCTGACTGCGACGCTCGGGCTCTCCGCCGCATGCTGGGTGATCGCGGCCTGGCTGATGGACGGCATGGACATGGGGGTCGCGACACGGCCCGGGTCGTTCTGGTTCTTCGCGGCGGCGTGGGTCACGATGATGGCGGCGATGATGCTGCCGGGCGCGGCCCCGGCCGTAGTGCGGCACGCGCGTGCCCGCGGCCGGGTACACGCCGCGCCGCTGTTCGCGGGCGCTTACCTTGCGGTCTGGGCGCTAGCGGGCATCGCGGTGTACGCGCTGGACCGGCCGCACGGGTCTGTGGCCGCGGGCGCGGTGGTGGTCGCGGCGGGTGTCTACGAGCTCACGCCGGTCAAGCGGCACTTCCGCCGGGCCTGCCGCGAGGATGCGGGCTCTGGGCTGGGGTACGGGCTGCGCTGTGCCGGCTCGACCACCGGGCTGATGGCGATGCTGGTGGCTCTGGGCGTCATGAGCCTGTTCTGGATGGCAGTGATCACCGTCCTCACCTGCGCCCAGAAGCTGCTGCCCGCGAAGGCCGCCGTCGACGTGCCGCTGGCGCTGGCGATCGCCGGGCTCGGACTCGTGATCATCATCGCGCCCTCGCAGGTTCCCGGACTCACGCCGCCAATGATGTAACGACGAGGATGTAGCGACAAGCACGACAGGAGACAGGCAATGATGACCAGCCACAAGACCGGAACACGGGAAGAATGGCTCACCGCCCGACTGGAGCTGCTCCAGGCCGAGAAGGAGCTGACCCGGCGCGGCGATGAGCTGTTGCGGCTGCGCAGGGAACTGCCCTGGGTCCGGATCGACAAGGAGTACCGCTTCGAGACCGACGAGGGCACTGCGTCACTCGCCGATCTGTTCCAGGGACGCTCGCAGCTGCTCGTCTACCACTTCATGTTCGGACCCGACTACGCCGCCGGATGCCCGTCCTGCTCGGCGATCGCCGACGGCTTCAACGGATCCGCGGTTCACCTCGCCAATCACGACGTCACACTCTGCGCGGTCTCACGGGCGCCGCTCGCCAAGCTGCAGGCGTACAGGCGGCGGATGGGCTGGAGCTTCCCCTGGGCGTCCTCCTATGGCGGCGACTTCAACTTCGACTTCGGGGTGGCGCACACCAAACAGGAGTGGGAGGCGGGCGCCGTTAAGTACAACTTCGGCAATGAGGATCTGCGTCCGGTGCCCGGCGAAGAGAGTTCCCGCGACGCCTTCAGCACGTCGATCGTCGGCACGGACTGGGAAACCTACCGGCGCGAAGGACCCGGCATGAGCGCGTTCGCGCGCCAGGACGGCGTCGTTTACCACACCTACTCGACATACGGGCGCGGGCTCGACATCCTGTGGGGCATGTACCAGTGGCTCGACCGCGCGCCACTCGGCCGCAACGAGACCGGCATGTGGTGGCGCCGCCACGACGAGTACGACACCCAGGGCGAAGCGCCGTCCGGAATGCCGTGAATCACCGGCGCATCTCGGCCGCGGGGCGTGTGTTGATGACCCGGTCCGGCGGGATGCCGAGCTCCGCCGCCCGCGCGGTGCCGTTTCCCAGCCAGGCGAGCTGGCCGGGCGCGTGCGCGTCGGTGTCGATGGCGAACAGGCAGCCCGTCTCGGCGGCCAGCCGCAGTAGCGGGTCCGGCGGGTCCATGCGCTCCGGCCGGCAGTTGATCTCAGCCGCCACGCCGTGCTCGCGGCAAGCGGTGAAGACCGCAGCGGCGTCGAAGACGGATTCCGGCCGGCCACGGCCGGTCAGCAGCCGCCCGGTGCAATGACCCAGCACGTCGACGTGCGGGTTGCACACCGCGGTCACCATCCGCTCGGTCATCGGGCCGGCGGGCATCCGCAGCTTGGAGTGGACGCTAGCGACCACGACATCGAGCTGCCCGAGCAGGTCTGGGTCCTGGTCGAGCGACCCGTCATCGAGGATGTCGACCTCGATCCCTGTCAGGATGCGGAACGGAGCCAGTCCGGCGTTCAGCTCGCCGATGAGCTCCAGCTGGGCGCGTAGTCGCTGCGCGGACAGCCCGCTGGCCACCGTCAGCCGCGGCGAGTGGTCGGTCAACGCGATCCACTCGTGGCCCAGGTCGCGCGCCGCCTCCGCCATCTCAAGCGGCGGGCTACCGCCGTCGGACCAGTCCGAATGGGTGTGGCAGTCGCCGCGCAGCGCGGCACGCAGGTCATCGGCCGGCGGCGGCGGTTGCTCGCCGAGCAGCCGGGTCAGGTAGGCGGGCTCCGCGCCGCTCGCCGCCTCGGTGATGACCTGGGCTGTGACCGGCCCTATCCCGGGCAGCGCGGGCAGCGTGCCGTCGCCAACGCGGCGGGCAATCTCGTCCGCGGGCAGGCTCTCGATGACAGCGGCGGCCCGGCGGAACGCCCGCACCCGGTATGTCGGCGCTCCGGCGCGTTCCAGCAGGAAGGCGATCTGGCGCAGTGCCCGTAGCGGATCCAGCTGAGCTAACCTCCGTGCGCTCACGACCCATCGGATTGCCCTCACGATGGCATGGTCGCCGTCGGCATGCCAAGTGCCACGTCAGCCTTCCTGCCCGCGATCCTGCCTGCCCTGGACGATGTCCTCACCGACCCAGCGGGCGGCGAACTCGGCCAGCAGCACGGAACCGCGGTGACTGAATTGCCCGCCGTGGTGGCATGGGACCGCGGAAAGGCACACACTGGTACTGATGAACAGCGCCTACGCCGGGAACCGGCGTTATCTGCCTTCAAGTCCCTTCAAGCCTCCGCCCGAGGATCCTCCCGTCGAGCAGTTCGAACTGCACGATCTGGTGACCCACGACAAGTACGGCCTCGGCCGTGTCATCCTCGTCGAGGGCGATACCGCCGTGGTCGTCGACTTCGCTCCCAGGAAAGTGCGGATCATGGCCCCGTTCGCCAGGATGATCAAGCTCTGACCGGGCCTGTTGGCTCAGCCTGCGGCCGGTTCGACCGGTCGCCGGGGCTGCGTCATGAGTGACACCGTTGATGGGCTGACCCGGCTGGCGGCTCGCGGTACAGGCCATGCGGGGGGCTGACAGCTGAGCCGCCCCGCATGGCACGGCCGGTCTTAGATCGGATGGACCCGCTCGGCCTGCGGGCCCTTAGCGCCGCGAGTAGCGGTGTACTCGACCCGCTGGTTGTCTTGGAGGCTGCGGTAACCGTCAGCGTCGATAGCGGAATGGTGGACGAAGACGTCGGGCGTGCCGTCGTCCGGGGCGATGAAGCCGTAGCCCTTGTCAGCGTTGAACCACTTCACTGTTCCCTGTGCCACTGTGCACTCTCCTACTGAGACGATCATCAGGATCCACGGACGTGCATCCTGGGCTGCTGCGACCGCCTGTGCTTCCGAGGCTGGGCCTGGGGTTGGACGGCGCCCGCGGTCAGAACTTCGCAGGCGCTGTGACACGGACACGAACTTCGACTACAACCAGCTTCATTTAACACCATGGTGCGAACCGGTGCTCTGCTCACGCCTCAGCCGGGCCGGCTGGGGCGGGCCGCGACCCCGGCGATCTCGGCCCACAGGGGAGATGGTCCGCAGGTGCGATAGTGGGGGGAGGAGGCAGGCATGAATGCAAAAGAAGTATGGGTCGCGAACGATGAGGGTTCTGAGCTCGTCCGCGCACGAGATATCGTGAGCGCCACGCTCGATTACGACGGCAATGTCACGGTGCGGCTGGTCGGCGGAGACGGCACGGCCGTGACCGTCGCCGGGCACCGAGTTCATCGCGACGACCACCGGCCCGGCGACTTTCACCGCCAGCTGATCCGCGTTGTCGCGGAGCTGTCCGACGCGGCGGGAGCCTTCTTGGTGCGGGCGGTTCATGATGAGACCCGCGGCTGGTATTGGGTCAGCGAGCAGCTGTAGTGGCGTACGGACGCGATCAGCCCAGGGCCGGGGCAGGTCGGCATGGGCACCCGGCCTGGACGCAGCTGCGACGAATAAGCGCGTGTTCCGGCGGGATAGAGGTTTGGCGGCCTCATTCACGAATACGCCCAGGTCGCGTGAGATGACACAGCACCTGGCACCCACGCGCGCGCGCAGCATCCTCCTGGCCACCTTCGGGAAAAGCTCATCTATTCCGAACGAGCAGTGGTTCCTCTCCCGCCCGGATCGGCTAGTCTCAAGATGCGTCCGCTACGCGAGGCCGCGGAGGACGCCCAGCTGCTGCCCGCAAATCCGGCGGGCAGGCGAGGCCATTCTGATTAGCCTCGGTGGCGCTATGTGAATTTCGTCGAGCGGCTCAGCTCCCGGACCGGGACTCGCAAGCCGTCGGCCAGCCTGCCGCGTGTCGCAGGTCTACGACCTCGCTCTGACCGCACGGCGGGTCCCGTGATCGGGAGAAGATGCGCTGGCACGACGTGGCACGCGCGGCTGCGAGCGCCGACAAAGGAGGACCGTTATGCCCATGGCGTACGCGCTACTTAGTACGTACCCGCCCACCCAATGCGGGCTCGCTACATTCAGCGCCGCCTTGCTCGCGCACCTTCGCGGGCCAGGTGATCACGTGAGCGTAGTGCGTGTCCTCGACGAGCCCGTGCCGGAGGGATCAGCCCCTCGGGCCGCGCCCGAGGTCGTGTATGACCTCGTGAACGGTTCGGCCCGGAGCGGGGCAGGTGCTGTCGACGTGATCAACGGCTTCGATGTCGCGATCGTGCAGCACGAGTACGGCATCTATGGCGGGCCCGATGGCCAGGACCTCGTTCCGCTGCTTTACGCTCTGCGCGTCCCGAGCATTGTGGTCCTGCATACCGTCCTGGCGCAGCCCACGACGCGACAGCGGATGATTCTTGATGATGTCATCGGCGCAGCCAGTGCGGTCGTCACGATGACGCGGACGGCGCGGACGCGGCTGCTGGACATTTACGGGACGAGTCCGGAGAAGGTCTTCGTGATTCCGCACGGGTCCGCGGTCAATCGAGTCACCATGGGACCGCGCAAGCCAGATCATCCGCCCATGGCGCTGACCTGGGGACTGCTCGGGCCGGGTAAGGGGATTGAGCATGTGATCGACGCGGTCGCACTGCTCAGGGACCGGGGGCTGCATGTCGCCTACACGGTTGCCGGCCAGACGCACCCGCGCGTGCGGGCGCGCGACGGCGAGGCCTATCGCCGTTCGCTCGAGGCGCGGGCCAGCGCGCGCGGGGTAGCGGATCTTGTGCGCTTCGATGCCCGGTTCCTGCCGGCCGGTGCTCTAGGCGATCTCATCGGCGCCGCGGACGTCGTGGTGCTGCCCTACGACTCGCTGGAGCAGGTTACCTCCGGGGTCCTGATTGAGGCTGTCACCGCGGGAAAGCCTGTGATCTCGACCACTTTCCCGCATGCCGTCGAGGTTCTCAGCGGCGGCGCGGGACTCCTGGTCGGGCGGCAGGACCCGCCGGCCGTTGCCAGCGCGCTGGAGCGGGTGTTCACCGAGCCAGGCCTGTCCGCCCGGATGAGCCGCCATGCGGCGGATCTCGCGCCGCAGTTGCTGTGGCCGGCGGTCGCACGCTGCTACCGGGACCTCGCCGCCGCGGTCGCCCGCTCCCGCGACGGAGCCGTGGCATGAACTGGCCGGCTCCGCCGTTCCGGCATCTGCTCCGGCTCACCGATCACGTTGGCCTGCTGGAGCACGCCGAGGGCGTCGTGCCGCGGCGTGAGCATGGTTACTGCGTCGACGACATTGCCCGCGGCCTGGTCGTGGTCTGCCGGGAGCCCTCGCCGCCCGAGGAGCTCGTCACACTGGCACGGCGCTATCTCTACTTCCTCGCGCAGGCGCAGGCGTCCGACGGCAGGTTCCGCAACCGTCTGGGTTACGACCGACGTTGGCGAGACGAGCCAAGCGCCCGGGATTGCTGGGGCCGGGCCCTGTGGGGGCTGGGCACTGCCGCGGCCCGGGGTCCCACCGCGGGCATCCGCGGGGAGTCGCTTGCGCTGTTCGAGTCCGCCGCGCGGGTCCGCTCTGAGTGGCCGCATGCCATGGCGTTCGCGGCTCTCGGCGCCGCAGAGGTTCTCGGCAGCCTGCCTGGCCATCCCGCCGCGCTCAGCCTCCTCGCCGACGCCGTCGGAGTCATCGGCGAACCGCCAGCCAGCGCCGCGTGGCCCTGGCCTGCGCCGCGGCTCAGCTATGCGAACGCCGCGATCGCCGAGGCGGTCATCGTGGCCGGGTGGAAACTTGCCAGTGATCCCGTTCTCCGCAACGGCCTGCGCATGCTGGAGTGGCTGCTGGCGGGCGAGACCCGGGACGGCCACCTGTCGGTGGTTCCGGTGGGAGGCTGGGGCCCAGGCGAGCAGCGCCCTGGCTTCGACCAGCAGCCGATCGAGGTTGCCGCGCTGGCCGACGCGTGCGTGCGCGCGACGGAGGTGACCGGCGACCCAGGCTGGCTGGGCGGCCTAGGCATGTGCGTGGCGTGGTTCCTCGGCGACAACGACGCAATGATCCCCATGCTCGACGCCCGGACCGGCGGCGGCTGCGACGGCCTGAGCCGTACCGGCCGTAACCGCAACCAGGGCGCGGAATCGACGCTGGCGATGATCTCGGTGCTGCAGCAAGGCTGCCGCGTCAGCACCCCGCAGCGGTGACCGCCGCCGAGCGTCCGATGCTGACCAGGACGGGTCACCGGCTGCTGCCCGACAAGTCGCGTACGGTGAGCCGGCTGTTCGTTCCTGGCCAGGAAACCTTGATCCAGGGCGACTCGCGGGCCAAGGCGGTCATCGATCGCGTACTGGGGATGACAGAAAGCGAGGTGGACCGGACGCTCGCCCGTACGAGGGACAGATTCGCCGGCCGGTTTCGCGACGTGGACAGCACCCTGGAACGCAACTTCGGGCTAGTCGCGCACCGGCTCGGCGGCAAGATCAGGGTGAGCGCCGCCCGGCAGCACTTGATCGGCGCGTATTTCACCCAGCAGTACGCGCTGGAGGCCGCGGCGCTGTTCAACCCTTCGATCGTGCCGCATCCGGACCAGGCCGGCTGCAGCCCCGGAGAACTCCGGTTCGTCATGAGCCTGCGTGCGGTCGGCGAAGGCCATCTGTCAACCATCGAGTTCAGGACCGGCACGATCAGCGGCGAGTCCGCGATCAGCATCGAGGAGCCAGGACCATTCCCCGGCACCGGGCACTCCCGCCCTGCCGCCTGCGATCGTGGTGTCTTCCAGCACAAGCTTGCCGAGTTCGGCCATGCAGGCGAGGACGCGCAGTTGCTGTGGAGCCTGCTGCCGCAGCGCTTCAGCATGACTGAACTCGATGCCGCTATCGGCGAGCTGTCCCGGCAGCAGGCGACACGCGGGGACTCCACGGCGCTCGTCGACCGGGTGCGCTGGGCGGCCGCGTCCAGCTACCAGGTCGAGTTCGATGAGGAGTACGCACTCTCCGAGCGGGTTCTGTGGCCCGGCGGGCCGGCCGAGAGCAACGGCATGGAAGACGCGCGGTTCGTCCGCTTCACCGAGGGCGAGGACCTGACCTACTACGCGACGTACACCGCGTTCGATGGCAGGGGGGTCGCATCGCACCTGCTGGAAACCATGGACTTCCGGACATTTACCGCCTCCCCGCTCGCGGGTCTCGCTACCCAGAACAAGGGCATGGCGCTGTTTCCGCGCCGCATCGGCGGCCGCTATGCCGCGCTGTCCCGCTGGGACAGGGAGAGCAACGCGATCGCGTACTCAGCTGACCTCCATCGCTGGGGCACGGCCGCCACGCTCCATACGCCCGAGCGCCCGTGGGAGCTGATCCAGCTCGGCAACTGCGGCTCGCCGATCGAGACTCCGGCGGGATGGCTGGTCTTCACCCATGGCGTCGGCCCCATGCGGGAGTATGCCATCGGTGCCATCCTGCTCGACCTAGCCCAACCCGAGCGCCTGATCGCCGCGCTGCCGGAACCGCTCCTCGTGGCCGACGAGTCCGAGCGCGACGGATACGTCCCGAACGTCGTCTACTCCTGCGGTTCCCTGCTGCACGGCGGGACGGTCGTGTTGCCATACGGCTGCGGCGATTCCTCGGTCCGGATCGCGACCGTTGACCTCGCGCAGCTGCTAGGTGAGCTGACCAGGTGAAGCGGAATCGTCGCACGCGGGTCAGCGGCTAACGCCGCGCCCGTGCGGTACCGTCACCACTTCCCGTTAGGCACGCCCCGCCTTCTTCCGTCACACCATCGCCAGCACGTCGAAGCGGAGTTCCAGGCGCGTCGACCCCGGGTGATCGCCGACTGGCTGCTGGCCCGTGCTCCGGGTGGCTATCGCGGTCCGCGCCTGCGCAGTACCAGGTAACCAGCCAACAGCGCGATGATGATGACGACGACGAGAGTCATGCCGCCTCCTCTGGATTGACCCGGGCGCCCGGCCGCCTTCGGCGGACGCTCCTGGCTCCCTGGCTTCAAGCTATATCGGCATCCTAAAACTAGCAAATTACTTCCGGAATTGTCTTTCCATATAGTCTTAGGCCAGGGAATGCCCAGGGTCCCCGCGAGCGGGAAGGGCGCCCGCTAGGTGCCGGGCACCGCGATCGCGTACATCCCGGCCTGGCGGGCCGCGGTGACCAGGCCGGCGGACGCCCGCAACGGCCAGTTGGCACGGCCCGCGTACGCGCGGGCTCGCCATCGTCTGGAACGGCGCCAATGCGCGATTAGATGTCAATCCCGGCTTCAGTGACCTGCGTAAGCGCGCAGGGTCATGCCCTGGCGTTTACCCGGGAGCGAGCTGTCAGGATTCGCCGCTGGTTCCTGGCGGGCGCTGATCCGGCTGCAGTCCGCGCAGAAGGGTTTCCAGGCCGGCGGTGAAGCGCTGGTCGCGGTCGCCTTCCCAGGCGTGAATGCCGTGGGCGGCCAGGGTCGGGAAGCGGCTGGCGGGCAGGGCGCGGAAGAACGCGTGCAGTTGCTCTCTGGTCGCGCTGTCGTGAAGTCGCTGTTCGGCGGGCGATGTGGGATCGGCGAGGGCGAAGCCGAGGGTGTAGTCGTAGATGAGGCGAAAGGCCAGGGCAGCCTCCCGGCCGGGCAGCCCGGCCGCGTGCAGCGGTGCGAGGAATGCCTCGGCCAAGGCCAGCGACGTGGGACTGAGGGGGTCGCGGGTCTTGAGCAGGGCGGCGACGCCGGGATGGTCCTCCAGGACCGCCCGGAGCCGGCGTGCGAGCGCGGCGACCTGTGCGGTCCAGGGCGCGGCGGGGTCGGCCCGGCAGTCGACCTCGCCGAGCACCGCGTCGAGGATGAGGTCGTACAGTTGTTCCTTGCCGCGGACGTGGCGGTACAGCGCGCCGGGTACCACGCCGAGGCGGGCGGCGAGGGCGCGCATGCTGAGGGACTGCGCGCCATCGGCGGCGATGACCGTGAGCGCCTCCGCGACCACACGCTCGCGGGTGAGCGCGCGGCGGCCGCTTTCCGCGTCGTCGGGCGGGTTGAACCACAGCGAGAGCGCTTCCGCGTCTGCTGGCTGCTGACCTGCCATGCCTGCCTCCATACTTGGCCGCCGTTGACTGTGAACAATGTTCACTGTAACGTGAACATCGTAGCTCGGAAATGAATGGTGTTCACCTGAGCGGTGTTCTTCCGGGTCGCCGGGCCGATAGCCCGGCCAGATGCAGGGGAGAACAACATGACTACGACGGCGAGCCGGGAACTGCGCCGGCGCGGGGACTCGCGCCCCGGGTGGGACGAGGTTCCGCGAGTGGTCGGGGGGCGCGGCTGGCGGGGCGGCGAGAAGCGCGAGGGCACGGCCTGGAGGCCGGCGGTCGACATATCCGAACGCAGGGACGCATATCGGGTAACGGTCGAGATTCCCGGCATCAAGGCCGGCGAGGTGGAGATCACTATGGCGGACGGCCTGCTGACGATCCAGGGTGAGCGGCATGCCGCACGCGAGACGGCCGGGGAGAAAATACACCGGTCCGAACGCGGCTACGGAGTCTTCCGCCGGTCACTCGCGCTTCCCAGCAGCCATGTGCAGGCGGACAAGGCCGAAGCCTCGGTGCGGGACGGGGTGCTGGAGATCCTGGTCCCTAAGGCGGCGGAAGCACAAGCCACGCTCATCCGGGTACGTGTCATCCAGGCGAACGCCGTCCTGGCGCCCTCGCGCGACGGCCAGGAGTGGTAGATCATGCTGAGCACCACCGAACGCGAGGCGGCGATCAGCCCGGTACCGCCTGCCAGGCCACGGCTGCGGCTGCAACCGGATCAATCCGTCCCCACCCTGCTGGACGGCGGCTGGTGGCCCAGGTCGGATGACCCGGCCGCGGAGCTGCCCGGGCTGATCCTCGCCTTGGACGAACGGCACGGCCGCATTACCCGGGTCATGCTGGGCGCGGCCGACTGGAATGCCCCCCGGCCCCGCGGGCTGCAGGTCGACGGCCCGGCGGGCAGCCGCGTCGTACGGCTTGGCTGGTTCGGCACCATGCCCGCCGGACTTCTCACCGCGATCTCCGCCGACGGCGAGCGAACCGATCTGGTCACCATCCCCCCGCACACCAGCGAACAAGACGCTGCTGCGGCCATGGAACGAGCCACCCAGGCCAGCAACCGAGATCACGCCCCTGCCATCCTGGCCGTCATCCCCGTTCCCCCGTGCCTGCCCGCAGTCGAAGCGAGATCGTCATGACCAGCGCCGAGGCCACCACCTTCCTCCACCCGGCACCAGCTCCGCCCGCTGACCACACCATCGTCAGGCTGGACGGCGCCCTCGACGTCGCCGGCGCCCCGGCGCTGCGGGAACGCCTGATCGGCGTGCTTCATCGCGGCACAAGCCTGCTGATTCTCGACCTGTCACGCGTTGTGTCTTGTGATGTTTCAGGGCTGGCCGTGCTGATCGGCACGCAACGACGTGCCAGACTACTCGGCAGCGTCGTGCACCTGGCCGCCCCCAGTCCCCCGGTCGCGAGGCTCCTGCGCTCGACCGGCCTGGACCGCAGCTTCGCGATCTACCCAGACCTGTCCGGCGCGCTCGCCACGGAACGGTATAAGCCGGGCAGGCCAGGTCCGGCCCTGTCAATCCCAGCTGTGGCCGGGCAAGGTCGTGCCCCGTTCCAGAGCTAGCTGGCGGCTAGCGAGTTCTCGCGGCAGGATTCCCGTGGCGCAGGGTTTCCTCCCGCTCCTTCTCGTCCTTTCGGTAATGCGCCGGCGCAAGTGCAGGATGCTTAAATAATCCTTCCCATAAACGTTCTCCTGGCCAGGGAGTCGCAGGATCCGGGGAGGTCACTTCAGCGTTTTGCTATGCGATTTTCCGTCGTTCCGCGAGATAGACTGCGCCATGGTTTGACTTAGCGGAGCCAGCTGCCTGCGTTTTGCTTAATTCAGATAGTGTGCGATAATGGGTGGTGGGTCTGAGGGCTTTTCGTACGCTGGCGGTCTGGCTGGCGCCGTCTTCGGGTCCCGGCGACCCGGCACGCCACGTGCCTGGGGTTGGGACGGCCGGCATGTTCGGCTTCAAGATCATCACTCAGTTCGAGCGAGGCGTTGTCTTCCGCTGGGGCAGGGCACTGC
>Ga0187807_1000039_pt1 | contig 30264 bp, 21 predicted proteins | sample NC_wetland_sal_i_4_FD_132432 | JGI IMG/M metagenome (GOLD analysis project Ga0187807, IMG submission 132432) | Wetland sediment microbial communities from Neuse River Estuary, North Carolina, USA - ASW_2 | ecosystem: Environmental > Aquatic > Freshwater > Wetlands > Sediment | place: USA: North...
AGGATGTACGGCGCCGGTATCACGAAGGTCTCGCCGAAGCGGTGGTTGAAGCGCTGCGCGAGCGTCCGGGAAAGCTCCAGGTGCTGCCGCTGGTCCTCGCCGACCGGCACCTCGTCGGTCTGGTACAGCAAGATGTCGGCGGCCTGCAGGACCGGGTAGGTGAACAGCCCGACCGACGCCTGGTCGGCACCGCCGCGTGCGGACTTGTCCTTGAACTGGGTCATCCGGTTCGCCTCGCCGAAGCCGGTGAGGCAGCCGAGCACCCAGTTGAGTTCGGCGTGCTCGGGGACCTGGCTCTGCACGAAGAGGATGCAGCGCTCCGGGTCAAGGCCCGCGGCGATCAGCTGGGCGGCGGCTACCCGGGTCCGGCGGCGCAGCGCCTCCGGGTCATACGGGACCGTGATCGCGTGCAGGTCTACCACGCAGTAGACCGTGTCGCGGCTCTCCTGCAGATCCACCCACTGACGGACGGCGCCAAGGTAGTTGCCCAGGTGGAACGAATCGGCGGTCGGCTGGATGCCGGAAAATACGCGACGAGAGCCCATGGGCAGGAAGTCTAACCGGGACCCGGCTCAGCGTGGTCCCGGCGGCGTGACGACGACCTCGACCCGCTGGAACTCCTTGAGCTCGGTGTAGCCGGCGGTCGCCATCGTGCGGCGCAGCGCTCCCATCAGGTTCATCGACCCGTCAGGAACCGTAGACGGGCCGAGCACGATCTGCTCCATGGTGCCGATCGTGCCGACCCGGACCCGCGCGCCGCGCGGCAGTTCCGGATGGTTGGCCTCGCTGCCCCAGTGGTAGCCGTGACCGGGCGCCTGCTCGGCGCGCGCGAGCGGCGAGCCCACCATCACGGCGTCCGAGCCCAGCGCGAGCGCCTTGGCGATATCACCGCTGCGGGTCATCGACCCGTCGGCGATCACGTGCACGTACCGGCCGCCGGACTCGTCCAGGTAGTCGCGGCGGGCGGCCGCCACGTCGGCGACCGCGCTGGCCATCGGCACGGCCACGCCGAGCACCGCGGCGGTGGTGTGCCCCGATCCGCCGCCGAACCCGACGAGAACGCCGGCCGCGCCGGTCCGCATCAGGTGCAGCGCCGCCGTGTAGGTGGCGCAGCCGCCCACGATCACCGGGATGTCGAGCTCGTAGATGAACTGCTTGAGGTTGAGCGGCTCGGCGCGGCCCGACACGTGCTCGGCCGACACGGTGGTGCCGCGGATCACGAAGATGTCCGCCCCCGCGTCCACCACCGCCTTGTAGTAGCGGGCGGTGCGCTGCGGTGACAGCCGCGCGGCCGTGATCACGCCCGCCCGGGAAATCTCCTCGATGCGGCGGCCGATCAGCTCCTCCTTGATCGGCTCGGTGTAGATCTCCTGCAGCCGCCGGGTCGCCGCCTCCTCGCCAAGCGAGGCCACCTCCTCGAGCAGCGGCTCGGGATCTTCGAACCGGGTCCACAGGCCCTCGAGATCCAGCACGCCCAGACCGCCCAGCCGCCCGATCGTGATGGCCGTGGCCGGCGATACCACGCTGTCCATCGGGCAGGCGATCAGCGGCAGCTCGAACCGGTAGGCGTCGATCTGCCAGGCGATCGACACCTCTTCCGGGTCGCGTGTCCTGCGCGCCGGCACGATGCCGATCTCGTCGAGCGAGTACGCCCGCCGGCCGGTCTTGCCGCGGCCGATCTCCATGTCCGTCACGCGATCTCCACGTCCGTCAGCTGTTCCACGGTCCGGTCACGACTTCCTGTCGCTGTAGTTCGGCGCCTCTATCGTCATCTGCACGTCGTGCGGGTGGCTTTCCTTCAGGCCCGCGGCCGTGATCTGGATGAACCTGGCCTCCTGCAGTTCGGCGATGGTCCGCGTGCCGCAGTACCCCATGGCCGCGCGCAGCCCGCCGACCAGCTGATCGGCGACCGCGGCGAGCGGCCCGCGGTAGGGCACCTGGCCCTCGATCCCCTCGGGCACCAGCTTGTCCTCGCGCAGCACGTCGTCCTGGAAGTACCGGTCCTTGGAGTAGGACTTGCCGCGTTCCCTGTTGCGCATCGCGCCGAGGGAACCCATGCCCCGGTAAATCTTGTACTGCTTGCCGTTGATGAAGACCATCTCGCCTGGGCTCTCCTCGCAGCCGGCGAGCAGGCTGCCGAGCATCACCGTGTCCGCGCCCGCTGCGATGGCCTTGGCTATGTCGCCTGAGTACTGCAGGCCGCCGTCGCCGATGACAGGGATCCCGGCCGGGCGGGCCGCGAGCGAGGCCTCGTAGATGGCGGTCACCTGTGGGACGCCGACCCCGGCGACGACGCGGGTGGTGCAGATGGAGCCCGGTCCGACGCCGACCTTCACGCCGTCGACGCCCGCGTCGATCAGCGCCTGGGCGCCGGCCCTGGTGGCCACGTTGCCGCCGATCACCTCAATGTCCGTGTTGGCCTTGATCTGCCTGATCATGTCGAGCACCGACTGCGCGTGGCCGTGCGCCGTGTCCACGATGAGGAAGTCAACGCCGGCGTCGAGGAGCGCCTGGGCACGCCGCTTGGCGTCCTCGCCGACGCCCACCGCCGCGCCCACCACGAGCCGGCCGCCGGCGTCCTTGGTGGCGTTCGGGAACTTCTCGCTCTTGGTGAAGTCCTTCACCGTGATGAGGCCGCGCAGCCGGCCGGCGTCATCGACGAGCGGCAGCTTCTCCACCTTGTGCTGCTTGAGCAGCCGCAGCGCCTCGCCCTGTGCCACCCCGACCGGCGCGGTGACAAGCGGCATCGGCGTCATCACCTCGGCCACACGGCGGGAATGATCGACCTCGAACCTTATATCGCGATTCGTCACGATCCCGAGGAGGATCCCGTCGTCGCTGGTCACCGGGACACCTGAAATCCGGTACCGGGCACACAGCCGCTCCACGTCGGCGAGTGTCGCATCCGGGCCGCAGGTCACCGGGTCGGTGACCATCCCGGCCTCGGACCGCTTCACCAGGTCGACCTGCTGCGCCTGCTCCTCGATGGACAGGTTCCTGTGCAGCACGCCGACGCCGCCGTGCCGCGCCATCGCGATCGCCATCCTGGCCTCGGTCACGGTGTCCATCGCCGAGGAGACCAGCGGGACGCGCAGCCTGAACCGGCGGGTGATCCGGGTGCTGGTGTCCGCCTCGCTCGGCAGCAGCTCCGAGTGAGCCGGCAGCAGCAGCACGTCGTCGAAGGTGAGGCCTACAGGGGAGAACTTCGGTGACTCGGTCATGACGCCCTCACGGCTCATAGCTGCGGGTGCGGCAGCTGGTAACGGTGGGATGCTGTCCATCCTACCGGCGCGAACCCGGCACCTCCGGCAATGCCCCTATGACGCTCGCCGCCGAACCCGCCTACCCTCCTCGGGTCAGCGACATAGGGCGCAAACCGTGGGATGAACCGGCCGAAAGCCAAACGCGGGGATCGCATTGCTGCGATCCCCGCGTTTGGCGGTTAGCGGCCTGTTACGGAAGGCCGCTATGCGGACTTTCTAGTGCGAGTGCCCGTGCGAGTGGCCGTGGCCGTCGGCGGGCGCGTTGTCCTCTTCCGGCTTCTCCACGATCAGCGTCTCGGTGGTCAGCAGCATGCCGGCGATGGACGCGGCGTTCTGCACCGCGGAGCGGGTGACCTTGACCGGGTCGATGACACCCTGCGCGATCAGGTCGCCGTACTCGCCGGTGGCGGCGTTGTAGCCGTGCCCGGCGGGCAGGCCGGCGATCTTCGCCACCACGACCGAGCCCTCCTGGCCCGCGTTCAGCGCGATCCAGCGAGCGGGCTCGGACAGCGCCTTGCGGACCACGCCGACGCCGGTCGCGACGTCGCCGGTGCGGCCGAGGTCGTCGAGCTCGCTCGCGACGTGCACGAGCGCGGCGCCGCCGCCGGCGATGATGCCTTCCTCGATCGCGGCCCGGGTAGCGGACACGGCGTCCTCAACCCGGTGCTTCTTCTCCTTGACCTCGACCTCGGTCGCGGCACCCACCCGCAGCACCGCGACACCGCCGGACAGCTTGGCCAGCCGCTCCTGCAGCTTCTCGCGGTCCCAGTCCGAGTCCGTGTCCTCGATCTCGGTCCTGATCTGGCGGATGCGGTCCTCGATGGCCGCTTGGTCGCCGGCCCCTTCCGTGATCGTGGTGTTGTCCTTGGTCACCACGATGCGGCGGGCGCGGCCCAGCGAATCGAGGCCGACAGACTCCAGCTTGACGCCGAGTTCCTCGCTGACGACCGTCGCGCCGGTGAGCGTCGCAATGTCGGCCAGCATGGCCTTGCGGCGGTCGCCGAAGCCCGGCGCCTTGACCGCCACGATGTTCAGCAGCCCGCGGATCTTGTTGACGACGATGGTGGCGAGCGCTTCGCCCTCCACGTCCTCGGCGATCACGAGCAGCGGCCGCTTGCTCTGCGCGACCTTCTCGAGCAGCGGCAGGAAGTCCGCCATCGAGGAGATCTTGGCCTGGTGGACGAGGACGTAGGCGTCCTCGAGCACCGCCTCGAGACGGTCCTGGTCGGTGATGAAGTACTGCGAGATGTAGCCCTTGTCGAACTGGAGGCCCTCGGTGAACTCCAGCTCCAGGCCCATCGTCGGCGACTCTTCGACGGTGACGACACCGTCCTTGCCGACCTTGGCGAACGCCTCGGCGATCAGCTCGCCGATCTTCTTGTCCTGCGCGGAGATCGTCGCGACGTGCGCGATCTCGGTCTGCTCCTCGACCTCGCGGGCGGACTTGAGCAGCCGCTCTGAGACCTCGGCGGCGGCGACGTCGATGCCGCGCTTGAGGTCAAGCGGGTTGGCGCCAGCCGCCACCGAGCGCAGCCCGAGGTGAACCATCGCCTGCGCCAGCACGGTCGCCGTGGTGGTGCCGTCACCAGCGACGTCGTTCGTCTTGGTGGCGACTTCCTTGGCGAGCTGGGCACCGAGGTTCTCGAACGGGTTCTCGAGCTCTATTTCCTTGGCGACGGTCACGCCGTCGTTGGTGATGGTGGGCGCGCCCCACTTCTTGTCGATGACGACGTTACGGCCCAGGGGGCCGAGCGTCACCTTCACGGTGTCGGCGAGCCGGTTCACGCCGCGCTCAAGGTGGCGGCGGGCGTCCTCGTCGAACTCCAGGATCTTGGGCATTGACTACCTCAACCTACGGTTGGATCAGGCTGGTACGTGGACGCCGACGGGCTCCGGCGGCGGAACCGTATCCAGGTCCAGCCGCCGGAGCCTGCCAGGCGCTGACTACTTCTCGATGATCGCGAGTACGTCGCGGGCCGAGAGCACCAGGTACTCCTCGCCCGAGTACTTCACTTCCGTGCCGCCGTACTTGCTGTACAGCACCACGTCACCGACCTTGACGTCGATCGGAACGCGCTTGGCGCCCGACTCGTCGAAGCGGCCGGGACCGACCGCGAGGACTTTGCCCTCCTGGGGCTTCTCCTTCGCGGTGTCCGGGATGACAAGCCCGGACGCGGTGACTTGCTCCGCCTCGAGCGGCTGGACCACGATGCGGTCCTCGAGTGGTTTGAGAACAACCTTGGTGGCGGTCGTCACGATCTGACCTCCCCCTCCGGAAAGGCTACGAATGGTGAGTTGGCTTGCGCGGCGACCAGGGTTGGCCTGCCGTCGCGGGTGTCAGACCTGCCTCGTCGCATTAGCACTCTACATCAGGGAGTGCTAATCCCGCACAGTAGCCGCCCCTCTTGGGCCAGTCAACACGGACCCCCGCCTACTCCCACTCGATCGTGCCCGGCGGCTTGCTGGTGATGTCGAGGACGACGCGGTTCACCTCGGGGACCTCGTTGGTGATCCTGGTCGAGATCCGGGCGAGCAGGTCGAAGGGCAACCTGGCCCAGTCCGCGGTCATCGCATCCTCGCTGGTCACCGGGCGCAGCACCACGGGGTGCCCGTACGTCCTGCTGTCTCCCTGCACCCCCACCGAGCGCACGTCGGCCAGCAGCACCACCGGGCACTGCCAGACCGTCTGGTCCAGGCCCGCCGCGGTCAGTTCCGCGCGCGCGATCGCGTCCGCCTCGCGCAGGATGTCCAGGCGCGGCGCGGTGACCTCGCCGATGATCCTGATGCCGAGGCCCGGGCCGGGGAACGGCTGGCGCCAGACGATCTCGGGCGGCAGCCCGAGCTCCTCGCCGACCCGCCGCACCTCGTCCTTGAACAGCCAGCGCAGCGGTTCGACCAGCCGGAACTTCAGGTCGTCCGGCAGCCCGCCCACGTTGTGGTGGGATTTGATGTTCGCGGTACCCGTGCCGCCGCCGGACTCCACCACGTCCGGATAGAGCGTGCCTTGCACGAGGAACTCGGTGGACTCGCCGTGCGCCCCGGCCTCCGCGGTGATCTCCCTGGCGGCACGCTCGAACGCCCTGATGAACTCGCGGCCGATGACCTTGCGCTTGGCCTCCGGGTCGGTGACCCCGTGCAGCCCGGACAGGAACGCCTCGGACGCGTCGACCACTCGCAGGCGCACCCCCGTCGCCGCGACGAAGTCCTGTTCGACCTGCTCCGCCTCGCCCTTGCGCAGCAGCCCGTGGTCGACGAAAACACAGGTCAGCCGGTCGCCGATGGCGCGCTGCACCAGCGCCGCGGCCACCGCGGAGTCGACTCCGCCGGACAGCCCGGCGATCGCCCGCCCGCCGCCGACCTGCTCCCTGATCCGCTCGGTCTGCTCCTCGACGATGTTCAGCATCGTCCACGCGGGCCGGCATCCGGCAGCCTCGAGGAAACGGCGCAGGATCTTCATCCCGTGCTCGGTGTGCATGACCTCGGGGTGGAACTGCACCCCGTAAAGCCCGCGCTCCGGCGCTTCGACCGCCGCGGCCGGCGTCGTCGCGGTGCGCGCCGTCACCGCGAAGCCGGGCGGCGCGGCGGTGGACGTGTCGCCGTGCGACATCCAGACACTGAACTGCGAGCCCAGCCCGGCGAGCAGCCGCCCGCCGCCCAGCACCTGCACAGGGGTTCCGCCGTATTCGGCCGCGCCTGTGCGCTCCACCGTGCCGCCGAGTTCGCACACCAGAACCTGGTGCCCGTAGCAGATGCCGAGGACGGGCACGCCGGCCTCGAACAGCCCCGCGGGCGCCGCGGGTGCTCCCGGCGCGTAGACGGAGGCCGGCCCCCCGGACAGGATGATCGCCTTGGGCTGCTTCGCCAGCATCTCGCTGACCTGCATCGTCGAGGGCACGATCTCCGAGTAGACGTGGCATTCGCGCACCCGGCGGGCGATCAGCTGGGCGTACTGCGCGCCGAAGTCAACGACCAGAACGGTGTCAAACCCACCAGGCCCGGACACATGTACCGCCTTCCACCAGGGAGTTTCCCGTGAAGGGCACAGTTTAGTTGGCAGCCGGAACGCGGGGCGGGTCAGGCGTTACCGGGCGGGGCCGCGGACGGGGTGCCCGTCGCCGCTCCCGACGCCCTGTCCTGCCCGCTGCCCGCGGGAGCCGGGCCGGCGGGCGCGCCGCCGGGACCCGCGCCGCCAGCGCCCGCGCCGCTCGGCTGCGCCGGGCGTGGCGTCGGGGTGACGCGCAGCCGCGCGATGCGCCGCAGGTCCATCTCGGTGACCGTAATCGTGTAGCCGGGCACCTTGACCGAGTCGCCGGGCGAGGGCAGCTCGCCGAGCGCCGCGAGCACGTAGCCCGCCACCGTCTCGTAGGGGCCCTCCGGGAGCTCGATGCCGGTCTGCTCGGCGAACTCGTCAAGGTTCAGCAGGCCGTCCACCTCGACCTCGCCGCGCGGCAGCTTCGTCGCCGCCGCCGCCGCGGTGTCGTACTCGTCCCTGATGTCGCCGATCAGCTCCTCCACCAGGTCCTCAAGGGAGACGATGCCGGCGGTGCCGCCGTACTCGTCCGCCACGATCGCCAGGTGCGCCCGGTCCCGGCGCATCTCCGACAGCGCGGAGAGCACGGTCCTGCTGATCGGCAGGAACTTGACCGGCCGGACCACCTGGTCGACCAGGGCCGACCGTTCCGGCGCACCGGGCCCGAGCAGGTCCCGGATGTGCACGAAGCCGATGACGTTGTCGTAGGAGTCCTGGTAGACCGGCAGCCTCGAGTACGGCACGCTCGCGGCGATCCGCGCGGCCTCGCCGACAGAGGTGCCCGCCGCGAGAAATTCCACCTCGGTGCGCGGCACCAGCACCTCCCGCAGTTGCCGCTTGCCGGCGTCGAAGACCTCGCCCACGATGCGCCGCTCATCCGCGCTCAGCGCCTGGGTGCCCGCGAGCAGCTCACGTATTTCCTGCTCCGTCATGGCCTGGCGGCCCTGCCGCGGGTCGCCGCCGAGCAGCGTGACGACCACGTTGACTGACTTCGAAAGCAGCCACACGACCGGCCGCGCGAGCGTCGCGATCCGGTCGAGCGTCGGCGCCGCGAGCAGCGCGAGCGGCACCGCGCGCTGCAGCCCGATCCGCTTGGGCGCCAGTTCGCCGAGCACCAGGCTGACGAAGGTGATGCACACGGTCACCACGCCGAACGCCAGCGGCTCGGCGACGCCGCTGGACACGCCCTGGCGCACAAGCCATGACCGCAGCAGGCCGACCAGCGTGTCGGCGCCGAAGGCGCCGGCCACCAGCGTGGCCAGCGTCACGCCGATCTGCACGGCGGACAGGAACCGGTTCGGGTCCGCCGCCAGCCGCGCGGCCTTGGCGCCGCGCTTGCCGCGCTTGGACAGCGACCGTACCTGGCCCTCACGCAGCGAGACCAGCGCCATCTCGGCGGACGCGAAGAACCCGCCGATGGACACGACGATAAGGACGATGATGATGTCCCAGACGACCCTGCTCACGCTGCGATCGCCGACTTCCTCCGACGCGCGCCCGGCGACATCGTCGCTGACGCGCTAGTCCACTCTAGTTATCCCAGGCCAGCTTCCGTGCGCCAGTCTAGACCGGATAGCGTATGCGTCCCGTGAGGGCGACGGGCATCTGATTGATCCCGGTTCGCGGCACACCTCAGGTACTGTCAAGTCCAAGGCGCGCGGGAGGCGATGTGAAACTGCTGGTCACCGGCGGAGCCGGCTATATCGGCGGCGTGGTCGCCGCCAAGCTCATCGCCGCCGGGCACCAGGTGACCGTACTCGACGACCTGTCCACAGGGCACGCGGACGCGGTGCCCGCCGAGGCCGCCTTCCTGCACGGCACACTGCGCGACGACGCCAAGGCGGCGCTCGGCGACGGCACGGACGCCGTGCTGCACTTCGCCGCCAAGTCACTGGTCGGTGAGTCGGTCCAGTACCCGCAGCTGTACTGGTCGGCCAACCTCGGCGGGACGCTCGCGCTGCTCGAGGCGATGCGCGAAGCGGGCACGCGGAAGATCGTCTTCTCCTCCACCGCCTCCGTCTACGGCGAGCCGGAGCAGGTCCCCGTCACCGAGACCGCCGCGACCAGGCCGACCAGCCCCTACGGCGCCTCGAAGCTGGCCGTGGACACCACGCTGGCCGAGTACGCGCGGATGCATGGCTTCGGCGCGGTCAGCCTGCGCTACTTCAACGTCGCCGGCGCCTTCCGCGATGAAAGCGGACGCTGGCTCGGAGAACGCCACGAGATTGAAACCCACCTGATCCCGAATGTGCTTGGCCTTGGCGGGGACACACTGTCCGTTCGGATAAATGGGATTGATTACCCCACCCCGGACGGAACGACTGTGCGGGACTACATCCACGTCAGCGACCTGGCCGATGCTCACCTGCTCGCGCTCGGCGGCTGCGAGCCCGGGCGGCACCGCGTCTACAACCTCGGCAACGGGGCGGGCTTCTCGGTCCGCGAGGTGATCGACGTGTGCCGCGAGGTGACCGGGCGCGAGATCGCCGCCGAAGAGGGGCCGCGGCGGCCCGGTGACCCCGCCGTGCTCGTCGCCTCGTCGGACCTGATCCAGGCCGAACTCGGCTGGCGCGCCACGCGTGACCTGCGGGCCATGGTCGCGGACGCCTGGCAGTTCACGCTGTCGCGCGCGCCGCGGTGAGCACTGGCGTCTGGTTCGCGCCTGGGCGGGCCAACCTGATGGGCGAGCACACCGACTACAACAAGGGCTTCGTGCTCCCGTTCGCGCTCGCCCAGGGCGTGACGGCGACCGCGGTCGCCCGGCCCGACCGGCTGCTCGTGCTGCGGTCCAGGCAACTGCCCGGCGAACCCGCCACGGTATCGGTCGACTCGCTCGCGCCGGGCTCTGTCACCGGCTGGGCGGCGTACCCGGCGGGCGTCGCCTGGGCACTGCGGGCCGCCGGCTACCCGGTCGAGGGGGCTTCCGTCGACATCGACTCGGACCTGCCCGTAGGCGCGGGCGTATCGTCCTCGGCCGCCCTCGAGTGCTCGACGGCACTCGCGCTGTGCGCACTCGCACGGGCGGACGTGCCGCGGCGCGAACTGGCCGCGATCGCCAAGCGCGCGGAAAACGAGTTCGTCGGAGCGCCGACCGGCATCATCGACCAGTCCGCGGCGCTGCTGTGCCGGGCGGGCCACGCGATGCTGCTGGACTGCGACACGCTGGACGTGACCCACGTGCCGTTCCGGGCCGGCCTGGACGGGATCACCGCGCTGATCATCGACACCCGCGTCAGCCACGCCCTCGTCGACGGCGAATACGGCCTCCGGCGCGCCGAATGCGAGGAGGCCGCCCGCCTGCTCGGGGTGCCGTCTCTTGGCGCGGTGCCCGACGTCGCCGTCGCTGACCGGCTGACCGATCCGCTGCTACGGCGCCGCGCCCGTCACGTGATCTCAGACAGCGCCCGCGCCCGCGCGATCGCCTCGGCTCTGGAAGCGTCGCAGGCCGAGCCCGACGCATACCGGTTCACCGGCCAGTTGCTCACCGAGGCGCACGCGTCGCTGCGGGACGACTTCGAGGTTTCCTGGCCGGAGGCCGACGTCGCGGTGGACGTCGCGATCGCGGCGGGCGCATACGGCGCGCGGATGATCGGCGGCGGGTTCGGCGGGTCGGTGCTCGCACTCGTCCCCGCAAGCCGGCTGCCCGCGGTTCGCGCCGCGCTCACCGAGGCTTTCGCCCGGCGCTCGTGGAAGCCGCCGGAGTTCCTCGAGGCGGTCCCGTCCGCCGCCGCCCGCCGGATCGCTTAGCGCTCTCACCAACCAGGAGGATCCAGTGACGATACGCGAGGCCGCGGCGCAGGTCGCGGGCGAGATCGCCGGACTGCGGCATGACATTCACCGCGAGCCCGAGATCGGCCTGGACCTGCCGAAGACGCAGCGCAAAGTGCTCGCCGCCCTGGACGGGCTGCCGCTCGAGATCAGCACGGGCAGGGAGCTCACCTCGGTGACCGCGGTGCTGCGCGGCGCGCGGCCAGGCCCCGTCGTCCTGCTGCGCGGCGACATGGACGCGCTGCCGGTGACCGAGGCGACCGGCCTGCCGTACGCCTCCCTGATCGACGGCGCCATGCACGCGTGCGGCCACGACCTGCACACGGCGATGCTGGCCGGCGCGGCGCGCCTGCTCAGTGAGCGGCGAGCCGACCTTGCTGGCAGCGTGATCTTCATGTTCCAGCCGGGCGAGGAGGGCTACCACGGCGCCAGGTACATGATCGAGGAGGGCCTGCTCGAGGCGGCGGGGGACCGCCCCGCCAGCGCGTACGCGCTGCACGTCGCCTCCTACTGGCTGCCCAGCGGAACCTTCACGACCAGGCCGGGCCCGATGCTCGCCGCCACGGACACGCTCGAGGTGATCGTCAAGGGCCGCGGCGGCCATGCCTCCGTGCCGCACCTCAATGCCGACCCGATACCGGCCGCCTGCGAAATGGTGATCGCGCTGCAGACGATGGTGACCCGCCGGTTCGACGTGTTCGACCCTGTGGTGATCACGGTAGGGAGCATGCACTCCGGCACGGTGAACAACGTGATTCCTGACGAGGCCACGTTCCACGCCACCGTGCGGTCCTACTCGCAGAAAGCGAGAAGCCGCCTCGAACTGGAGTCGGTGCGCCTCGTTCGGGATATAGCTCACGCGCATGGGCTCGAGGCGGACGCCCGGTACGTACCCGGCTACCCGGTTACGGTCAATGACAGCGCCGAGGCGGCATTCGCCGCCGAGGTGGTGTCGGACATGTTCGGCGCCGGGCGGGCGGTTCCGATGCCGGACCCGCTGACCGGCGGCGAGGACTTCTCCTACGTGCTCGAACAGGTGCCCGGCGCGTTCGTGATGCTTGGCGCGTGCCCGCCGGACGCCGACGCGGAGACGGCGCCGTCCAACCATTCCGCAGCCGCGGTCTTTGACGACTGCGTGCTCGCGGACGGCGCCGCGCTCTACGCCGAACTAGCCTTGCGCCGCCTGGTCAGGGCGTGACGCTGACGGCCCGCTACAGGCTGGCGACGTCCGCCTGCTTGGCGCGAACGGCTTCCGCCGCCTCGCGCAGCGCGGCGAGCTCGGCCTCCGACAGGTCGCGCTCGACCACCCGGCGCACGCCCGCCGAGCCGATCTCCGCCTCGACGCCCAGGTAGACGCCGCTTATGCCATACTCGCCGTCGACCCAGGCGCACACCGGCATGACCGCGCCCGAGTCCTCGGCCACCGCCCGGGCCATCCGCGCGGCGGCAGCTGACGGGGCGTAGTAGGCCGACCCGGTCTTGAGCAGCGCGACGATCTCGCCGCCGCCGTTGCGGGTGCGGGTGACAAGCGCCTCGATCTCATCACCGGGCAGCAGCGAGGACAGCGGCTTGCCGTCCACCATGCAGGCCGAAGGCACCGGCACCATCGTGTCGCCGTGCGACCCGAGGGTGAGCGTCGTCACTGACCCGACCGGCACGCCGAGCTTTTCCGCGACAAAGTACGAAAAACGGGCGGTGTCCAGCATGCCCGCCTGGCCGAGCACCCGGTGCGCGGGGAACCCGGAGACCTTGGCGGCGAGCGCCGTCATCTCGTCGAGCGGGTTGGACACGACGATCAGCACGGCCTCGGGCGCGTGCTTGGCGACGTTCTCAACCACGTTCCTGACGATCTTGGCATTGACCTCGATCAGGTCCATCCGGCTCATGCCGGGCTTGCGGGGAAGGCCGGCGGTGATCACCACGATGCCGGCGCCGGCGATCGCCTCATACCCCTCGCCGGACGGGCCGGTGGTCTGACCGGTCACCTTGGCCTCGAACCCCTCGACGGGCCGCGACTGGTTCATGTCCAGCGCGAGCCCCTCCGGCTTGCCGTCGATGATGTCGGTGAGCACGACCTCGTCGAAGATGTCGTACTCAGCGAGCCGCTGCGCGGTGGTCGACCCGTAAAAGCCGGCCCCGATGACGGCTACCTTTCCCCGGGGGGTTGCGGGGGGCGGGCCCCCCGCATTATCGCTGCGTGACATTTGTGGAATCTCCCTTGTAGTCAAGCTGCTCAGCGGGCCATCGCGGCGCGCAGGTTGCCGTCGAGCGCCGCGAGGAACTCCTGAGTGGTCAGCCACGGCGTCTGCGGCCCGACGAGCAGCGCCAGGTCCTTCGTCATCTGCCCGGCCTCGATCGTAGACACGCAGACCTCCTCGAGGGTGCGGGCGAACTCGGTGACCGCGGGCGTCCCGTCCAGCTTGCCGCGGTGCTCCAGCCCGCGCGTCCAGGCGAAGATCGACGCGACCGGGTTGGTCGAGGTCGGCTTGCCCTGCTGGTGCTGGCGGTAGTGCCTGGTCACGGTGCCGTGTGCCGCCTCGGCCTCCACGGTGCGGCCGTCCGGCGTCATCAGCACGCTGGTCATCAGGCCGAGCGAGCCGAATCCCTGGGCCACCACGTCGGACTGCACGTCACCGTCGTAGTTCTTGGTCGCCCACACGATGCCGCCCTCCCACTTGAGGACCTGCGCCACCATGTCGTCGATCAGCCGGTGCTCGTAGGTGATGCCCGCGGCCTCGAACTCGGCCTTGAACTCCGACTCGAAAACCTCGGCGAAGATGTCCTTGAAGCGCCCGTCGTACCGCTTGAGGATCGTGTTCTTCGTGGACAGGTACAGCGGCAGCCTGCGGTCGATCGCGTACCGCATGGTGGCACGCGCGAAGTCCCTGATCGAGTCGTCGTAGTTGTACATGGCCATCGCCACGCCGCCGCCGGTGAACTTAGCGACCTCGAGCTCGATCGGCCGGCCGTCATCGGAGTCGGGCACATAGGAGATCGTCACTGTGCCCGGCCCGGGAACCACGAAGTCGGTCGCCTTGTACTGGTCGGCGTGCGCGTGCCTGCCGATGATGATCGGCTTGGTCCAGCTGGGCACCAGCCGCGGGATGTTGGAGATGACGATCGGCTCGCGGAAGATGACGCCGCCGAGGATGTTCCTGATCGTTCCGTTCGGCGACGGCCACATCTGCTTCAGCCCGAACTCGGTCACCCGGGCCTCGTCAGGGGTGATCGTGGCGCACTTCACGCCGACGCCGTGCCGCTGGATGGCGTGCGCCGCGTCGATCGTCACCTGGTCGTCGGTGGCGTCCCGGTGCTGGACGGAGAGGTCGTAGTACTCGAGGTTGACATCCAGGTACGGGAGTATCAGCTGGTCCTTGATGAACTGCCAGATAATCCGGGTCATCTCGTCGCCGTCTAGCTCGACGACAGGATTTGCCACCTTGATTTTGGACATGTTATTCGTGTTTCCCTTTCATCGGCGGGCCGGCCATTCTCCCTTGTACGGATAGCGACCCTAAGCGCGGCAGTACCAGGCCCGCGATGAGCAGGCCGGCGCCGAATACGGTCAGGGTGAGCACGTCGGTCACCCGGCGTCTCGACGCGAGCAGTCCCGCGAGCCTGCCCGGCAGCAGCATCCTGGCGACCGCGGCCACGAGCAGCGCCGCGCCGGCCACCACCGCGCCCTTGCCGCCGCCGTTCGAGCCCTGCCGCCAGGAGATGTACACGCCTGCCGCGGTGCAGACGAGGACGGCCAGGTACGTGACGACGCCGACGGTGCCCGCACGCGCGCGGCCCGCACGGCTTGCCCGTCTGGAGGCCGCACGGCCGCCGGTCGCGGCGGCGGGCGGCGGTGCGATGGCACCGGGCGCGGCGGGAGCGCCGGGCGCCGGCCAGGGGGCCGCGGGCCAGTTTCCGGCCCGCTCCGGTTCTCCCCTGAATTGTCCCGAACGAAAGGTGGCGCCTGTCTCGCCCGTCCGCGGCTCTGAGCGGTCCAGGCCGGACGGCGCCTGCCGCGCGTGGCGACTCATCGGGCCTCCCCTATCCGCCGGGACATCCAGGAGCAGGGTTCGTCGCCGCGCGTCCCGGCATGTCCGGCGGACGTTCCCCGCAGGCAACTGCCCCGCGGGTCCTCCGTCGCGTAAACGCGGTGCCAGAACTTCATTATGGTCTCCCGCGGCCGGTCACGTGCTCACGGCCGGCCTTCTGGCTGCTCGGTGGGCAGTTTACCGGCCATGCAGGCAAACCGGGCAGGTGCGCCCCGCAACCCCGCCAAGCGGCCCAGTCGCGGCGATAACCGCCATATGGCGTATATCGCAAACCTTTTCACGGTACGGCCGTACGCGGAGAGGGTAACGCTAGAGTGAGATAAGCGTCACGTCTTCGATAGACGGGAGGGTCTGGCGTGGATACACCCTATATTCGCATTGAGGACACTGGGGTACTTATTCCCCTGCGGGACGAGATCACCACGATCGGGCGCGGCGAGGCGGTGGACATCCGGCTCGACGATCCGAGCGTGTCCAGGCTGCACGCCGAGATCATCCGGCGTGGCCCGTATATCTATATAGCCGACCTCGGATTATCACGTAACGGCACGCGGGTGAACGGCCGGCCGGTTGCCCGCAGGGTCCTCGATGACGGTGACGTGCTGAGCTTCGGTTCGGCGCGCTGCAGGATCGAGGGGATCCCGCGAGAGGACCTGGCCGCCGAGGCCGAATTGCGCCGCTCCGCCGCTCCCGAACTGACGCGCAGGGAACTTGACGTGCTTATCTCGCTGTGCCGTCCCGCGCTGTCCGACGAGGCTTTCGTCACGCCCGCCACCGCCAGGGAGATCGCCGGGGACCTGGTGGTGACCGAGGCCGCGGTCAAGCAGCACCTGCTGCGGCTGTACCAGAAGTTCCGGGTACCCGAGGGAGCGAACAGGCGTACCCGGCTCGCCAACGAGGTCATCGCCCTCGGCCTGGTCCGCCCGCTCGCCGAGCATGGCTCAGGGCAGGTGCAGCATGCCCACGGTGTGCCCAAGCAGCCACTTCTGGACGGCGTGCAGCGTTCCGCCCATTGACGGCAGGACGTGCGGCAGCATCCAGCTCGTGCCCGGCCAGATCAGCGGCGGCTGCGACAGCGCCGAGGAGATCACCGCGGCGGCCAGCGCCCACGCGGCGATCAGGGCGACCACGAGGGAGGCCCGGCTGCGGACCACGGTGCCCGTTATCCGGCGCAGCTGCCGCCGCGGCGCACCAGATCCCGGGCCGACCGCGTAAAAGGCGACCGCGGCACCCGCTGCCCAGGCGCCTGCCCAGGGCAGCGTCTGGGTCTTCCCGAGGATCACCGACGCCGCCGCGGCGGCGCCCGCGAGGAGCAGCGCGAGCGGAGCGAGCGCCACGGTGGTGAGCAGCGCGCGGGCGACGGACCACGGCGCGGTGACCACCACGACGAGCACGTCGCTCGGCCGCGCACCGTGCACCGAACGCCGCGCCGCCAGCCTGGCCTGCGCCCGGTCAGCCGCTCGCAGCAGGGTGATCACGGCGAGCGCGAGCACCGTCCCGGCGACCGGCAGCAGGACGCTGAGCGCGACGGCCATGACCCCGAGCGCGAGCATGACCAGGCCCTGCCCCGCGACCGGAGCGGCTGCCGGGGCGACGGGGCCGTATCCGTTGACCGGCCGGGAGGCGACCGGGGACTGGGCCGGCGGGACCTGCTGGACCGGCGGCAGCAGGCCGGCCACTGCCGCGGCGGCCTCGGCCGGACTCGGGTACGCGGGGCGCGGCGGCGGGGCGGACGGCGCGGCGCCGAACCCGTTGGGCTGCGGCGAAGAGCCGTTCAGGTGGTCGTGCCACCACGCGCTGTCCAGGTGGTCGTTCCACCACGGGACGGCGACCGAAGCGAGCCGGGTGCCGTTCGGCCCGGCTACCGGCGGGCCCGCGGCGTCGAGCCGCAGCAGCGCACAGTGCTCTGCCAGCCACTGGGCCGGCGGACGGGCCCGGGGATCGACGGCGAGCGCCGCCGTGACAATCGGCAGGAGCGGCGCCGGGACGCCGCCGACTTCCGCCTGTCCTTGAAGCACGCGGAAGAAGATCGTCTGGTAGGTCCCCGATCCGTACGGCTGGCGGCCGGTGGCCGCGAAGGCCACGGTGGCGCCCCACGAATGGACGTCCACCGCCCCGGTGCTCGGCTGGCCCTCGATGACCTCGGGCGCGAGGTAACCGGGCGTCCCCATCACCATGCCGGTCTGGGTAAGCCGGGTCGCGTCCGGGATGTGCGCGATGCCGAAGTCGATCACCACCGGATGACCGTCGACGAGCATCACGTTCCCCGGCTTGAGGTCGCGGTGCACGACGCCGGCGGCATGGATCGCGGCGATCGCGCTAGCCAGCCCGGTGGCCAGCTGCCCGAGCGCGGCCCCGCGCAGCGGGCCGTCTTTTCGGACGATGTCGTCCAGGGTCCGGCCGGGGACGTACCGGGTCACGATGTACGGTGACGGGCCGTCCACGTCGGCGTCGAGCACCTCAGCCACGTACGGGCTGCGTACCCGCCGCATCGTCTCCACTTCGCGGAACAGCCGGCTGCGGGCGTTGGGGTCGGTCGACACGGCGGGCCCGAGGACCTTGACCGCGACGGGGCGGTTCTCCGCGTCGCTGGCAAGGTAGACCATGCCCATTCCGCCTTGGCCGATTTTCTCAAGCAGGCGGTAGGGCCCGATCTTCCCCGTGTGCGAGTCCAGTGCAGGCATCGTCCTTTCAGACTAAGCGCCCGTGCCACGTTTTTCGGTAAAGGCTGGATTACGGCCTCAGGAACCCGTGACGAGGCGGCGCAGCGCCTCGGCGGCCTGCGCGTTGCTCTCGGCGTGCACGACGAGCGCGCCGGCCAGCGTGCTGGCCCACTGCTGCAACGGCACGTTCTGCCGGGAAAGCACCACGCCGCGGACCTCGCGGCAGATCTCCGCGGACGGCTGGCCGTTCCTGATCGCGAGCGTCATGAGCTGGTCACCCAGCCGCACCGCGAGCTTGGAGATCTCGCCCGGCCGGCCGCGCATCCGGTCGGAAACGGACCTTTCCCGCTCGACCGTCACGTACTCGGGAGGCAGCGCCTCGCTCAGTGACTTGGACAGGACCCGGGCGTATATCGCCACGTCGGCGCTGTCCATCCGCAGGGCAGCCGTGACCATCTCGAGCGAGAGGTCGTCATCAGGTTCAGTCATCAGCTCAATACCCCACGGGTCACGGCAATCCTGCCACAGCCAAACTACACCGGGTCGCGGTGGTCAGCGTCCCTCGAAGGTGGCCTTACCCGGGCCGTTCTCGACGAAGCTCCGCATGCCGGTCTGCTGGTCTTCGGTGGCGAACAGCGCGGCGAACTGCAGCCGCTCGATTTCCAGCCCGGTAGCGAGATCCACCTCGAGGCCTCCGTTGACCGCCTGCTTCGCGGCGCGCAGCGCCAGCGCCGGGCCAGTGGCGTACCTTGACACCAGGTCCACCGCGGCCTGGTAGACCTGCTCGTCAGGCACCACCTTGTCGGCCAGGCCGATCGCCAGCGCCTCCGCCGCGGACACCTGCCTGCCGGTGAAGATCAGGTCCTTGGCCCGGGCCGGGCCGACCAGGCGCGGCAGCCGCTGCGTCCCGCCAGCGCCCGGGATGATGCCGAGCAGGATCTCCGGCTGCCCGACCTTGGCGCTCTCGCCGAGCACCCGGAAGTCCGCGCACATCGCGAGTTCCAGCCCGCCGCCGAGCGCGTACCCGGTGACAGCCGCCACCACTGGTTTGGGGATATCGGCGACAGCGCTGAACGAGGCCTGCAGCCGGGCCGAGCGCTCAGCCATCTGCGGGTAGCCGAGGCCGGCCATCTCCTTGATGTCGGCACCGGCGGCGAAGACGCGCTCGCCGCCGTAGAGGATGACCGCGCGTACCGCCGTGTCGGCGCTGACCTCGGCCGCCGCCGCGGCGATCTCGTCCTGGACCTGCGCGTTGAGCGCGTTCATCTTCGGCCGGTCCAGCCGGATCGTCGCGATGGCGTCCGTCACCTCGACGCGCACGAACTCGCCCAAGCCACCCACCTCCACATCGAGAACCCGCTGGCCCCTAAGCTACAGGCCGGCCCACAGCAGGAGCCCTTGGGACCGGCAACGGTCCGGAACGCGGGCCGCTCGGCCGTGGCAGACGACTTTGGCGCAAGCCAACTCTGCGCCCGTTTTGTTCTAGTTTATGCCATAGAGAGCTGGACGTCCGAGGTCGTGCAAGCAGCCGATCAGCTGTAGCAGGCGAGGCAATCATCGGTATCGAATTAGGAAATTTCAGGATTTGACCTTCGAATAACCTCAGCCGTATCCATGTGATCGTGAAGAGATTTTTCCTGGCGAAGACTTTATATCGCTATAGAGTGCGAAAGTTTCGCGATCATGAAACCCTCACCTCTGGATACCCCGGCCGGGTATCCAGAGGTGACGATAAGCGCGGGATCTTCCCGCACCCCCATCCCCTCCGCACCTGCCGCCCCGCGACTATGATCAGCCGACCGCCTCGGGAACCCTAACCTTTCAATCCCAGTAAGTGCGCCGGAAGGGAATACCTTCCGGCATGGATGGTCTATCCGCGTGGTCAGCGGAGGTCGCCGTTGGTCATGCCGGCGGGGGCGTCGGGGTAGGTGACCAGGCCGAGTTCGGCCCGGCTCGCGAGCAGCGGGTGCTTGGGCAGCACTCGTGCCGTGTAGCCGAACGGGCCGGGCAGTGCCAGCTCAACGGCACCGGAGAACCTGGTTTGCGGGCCGTGCGCGGAGTCGTCCGCGGCCAGCGTGAGGTAGGACGGCTCGAGGATCTCGTCCTCCTCGCCCGGCCTGCCGTAGACCACCTCGACCGAGACGTCGGACGGCGAGAGGCCGCCGAGGGCGGCGGTCACCCGCACGTCGAGCACCGCGCCCAGGCTCGGCTCGGTGCCGTCCGCCTCCACGTGCTCGATCCGCACCGAGGGCCACGCCCGCCGGACCCGCTCCTTCCAGGCGGCAAGCTCGCGCGCGGCGGCGAACCCGTCCGCGGCCAGCATCCTCGACGACTCCGCGGCCGGGGCGTACAGGTGCCGCACGTAGTCGCCAACCATCCGGTCCGCCTGGACCAGCGGGCCGAGGGTGCGCAGGGCGTGCCGCATCATCTCGACCCAGCCGCCGGGAACGCCGTCAGGACCGCCGTCGTAGAACAGCGGCGCCACCGACTTCTCGAGCAGTTCGTACAGCGCCGCCGCCTCGAGTTCGTCCCGCCGGACCGTATCGGCCACGCCGTCCGCGGTCGGGATCTCCCAGCCGTTCGCGCCGTCGAACCACTCGTCCCACCAGCCGTCCCTGACGGACACGTTCAGCCCGCCGTTCAGCGACACCTTCATGCCGGACGTGCCGCAGGCCTCGAGCGGCCGCAGCGGGTTGTTCAGCCAGACGTCGCAGCCCTGGACCAGGTGGTGCGCGAGCGCCATGTCGTAGTCGGGCAGGAACACGATCCGGCGGCGCACGGTCTCGGAATCGGCGAACCGGACCATCTGCTGGATCAGCCGCTTGCCGCCCTCGTCGGCGGGGTGCGCCTTGCCGGCGATCACGATCTGGATCGGCCGGTCGGGGTCGAGCAGCAGGCTGGCGAGCCGCTGCGGGTCGTTGAGCATCAGCGTCAGCCGCTTGTACGAGGGGACCCGGCGGGCGAACCCGATCGTCAGCACGTTCTCGTCAAGGACGTCGTCGATCCAGGTGAGCTCGGCGCCCGACGCCCCGCGCTGCCGCCACGACTCGCGCAGCCGCCGCCTGGTCTCGGCGACCAGCCGGGAGCGCAGCTGCCGCCGGATCTCCCACAGCCGCGGCGCGTCCGACGCCGCGGCGGCGGTCGAGTCGCCGAGCCCGGAGATGTCCCTGGCCACCCAGGTCGGAGCGTGCACGCCGTTGGTGATCGAGCCGATCGGCACCTCGGAGGTGTCGAAGCCCGGCCACAGGCCGGCGAACATCTCCCTGCTCACCTCACCGTGCAGCACGGACACGCCGTTGACCCGCTGCGCGAGCCGCATGCCCATCACCGCCATGTTGAACACGTGCGGGTCGCCGCCCGGGTAGGTCTCCGCGCCGAGGGCGAGCACCCGGTCCAGCGGCAGCGTCTCGCCGGCCGCGCCCGCGGTGAAGTAGCGCTCCATGAGGTCGCGCGGGAACCGGTCGATGCCCGCGGGCACCGGGGTGTGCGTGGTGAACACCGTGCCGGCCCGGCACAGCTCGAGCGCCTCGTCGAAGCTCAGCCCGGCGGCCACGTACTCGCGGATCCGCTCCAGGCCGAGGAAGCCGGCGTGGCCCTCGTTGGTGTGGAAGACCTCAGGTTCCGGGTGCCCGGTGAGCGCGCAGAACGCGCGCACCGCGCGAACCCCGCCGATGCCGAGCAGCAGTTCCTGGCGGAGCCGGTGCTCACTGCCGCCGCCGTACAGCCGGTCGGTCACCTCGTGCAGCGCCAGTTCGTTCTCTTCCACGTACGAGTCGAGCAGCAGCAGCGGCACCCGGCCTACCTGGGCCAGCCACACCTGCGCGGTCAGCAGCTTGCCGCCCGCGAGCGTCACCGACACGCGCACAGGCGTTCCGGCGCCTGGCTCTCCGTGCTGGCCGGGATTCCTGAGCAGGGTCAGCGGCAGGCCGTTCGGATCGTCCGCAGGATAACGCTCCGTCTGCCAGCCGTCGGCCGACAGTGACTGGGTGAAGTACCCGTGCCGGTAGAGGAGCCCCACGCCGATCACCGGGACGCCGAGGTCGCTGGCGGACTTGAGGTGGTCGCCGGCCAGGATGCCGAGGCCACCCGAATACTGCGGCAGCACGGCTGTGATGCCGTACTCGGGCGAGAAGTAGGCGATCGCGTTCGGCAGCGCCGCGGCGGGTCCGGCGGCGCCCGACTGATACCAGCGCGGCTGCGTCTCGTACCCCCGCAGGTCCGCCAGGACGACTTCGACACGACGCAGGAAATCCTCGTCGCCAGCCAGGTCCGCGAGCCGTCCCGGCCGCATCGAGCTGAGCATCGCGAACGGGTCGCCACCCGAGGCGGCCCACCCGGCGGGGTCGATCGACTCGAAGAGCTCGACCGCCCCCGGGTGCCAGGACCAGCGGAGATTCAGCATCAGGTCATGCAGCGGCGCGAGCGGCTGGGGCAGCGTCACGCGGACTGTAAAACGTCGGATCGCTCTCACGGGGAGTCATCATAAGGTGCTCCGCCGGCCCGTGAGGCACCATCCTCGGTCAGGGTCGGTTACCCGGGGGCGGCGTGCGTTTGTGAATCGCGACTGGGTACGGTGACCGCGTGATCGGACGCATCCCCATCCTGGATATCGAGCCCGTGGTAGAGTGCGGGCGCCGCCCGGCCAAGGCGGTCGTCGGCGAGACTTTCCAGGTCAGCGCCACTGTCATCCGCGAGGGCCACGGCGGGCTCGGCGCCGGCGTGATACTGCGGGACCCGGCGGGAACACCGGGCCCGCTGGTGCTCATGCGGGAGCTCTCGCCGGGGACGGACAGATATGGCGCCGAGGTCACCGTCACGTGCGAGGGCACCTGGCAGTTCCACGTGGAGGCGTGGAGCGACCCGATCGCGCACTGGCATCACGACGCGGCCATCAAGGTGCCGCGGGGCCAGGACGTCGAGCTGATGATGGCCGAGGGAGCGCTGCTCTTCGACCGCGCGGCGCGAGCGATCAGGCAGCCGCCAGGCGCCGCCGGGCCGGCCGCGGCCCGCGCCCTGCTCGGCGACGTCGCCAGGAAGCTCAGGGACCGCGGCCTGCCGCCCTGGGACCGGCTAGCGGGCACCGAGACGCCGCAGGTCAGGAGCGTGCTGAGTCAGTACCCGCTGCGCGACCTGGTCACCAGGTCCGCCCGGATGCCGGTGCTCGTGGACAGGCTGCGCGCGCTCTACGGCGCCTGGTACGAGTTCTTCCCGCGGTCCGAGGGCGTGCAGTTCGACCCGATGGGCCGCCGGGAACCGGTGTCAGGGACGCTGCTCACGGCCGCGCGCCGGCTCGAGGCGATCGCCGGCATGGGCTTCGACGTGGTCTACCTCCCGCCGGTGCACCCGATCGGGACCACCTTCCGCAAGGGCCGCAACAACACGCTCGAGGCCAGGCCCGGTGACCCGGGCTCGCCATGGGCGATCGGGTCGCCCGAAGGCGGGCACGACGCCTTCCACCCCGATCTCGGCACGTTCGCCGACTTCACGGCGTTCGTCAGGCGAGCCAGGGAGCTTGGCCTCGAGGTGGCGATCGACCTGGCGCTGCAGGCGTCGCCCGACCACCCCTGGGTGAAGGAACACCCGGAATGGTTCACCACCCGGGCCGACGGCTCGATCGCGTACGCGGAGAACCCGCCGAAGAAGTACCAGGACATCTACCCGCTCAACTTCGACAACGATCCAGAGGGCCTGTACACGGAAGTCCTGCGGATCGTCCGCCTCTGGATGGAGCACGGCGTGCGGCTCTTCCGGGTGGACAACCCCCACACCAAGCCGCTGCGGTTCTGGGAGCGGCTGCTCGCGGCCGTCCGCGAGACCGACCCGGACGTGCTGTTCCTGGCCGAGGCGTTCACCCGCCCCGCGATGATGCGGACGCTGGCCGTGATCGGTTTCCACCAGTCGTACACCTACTTCACCTGGCGTAACAGCAAGGACGAGCTGACCGAGTACATGCGTGAGCTGTCCGGGCCGGCCGCCGCCTACATGCGCCCCAACTTCTTCGCCAACACGCCCGACATCCTGAATGAGTACCTGCAGCACGGCGGGCCGGCCGCGTTCAAGATCCGCGCCGTGCTCGCGGCCATGCTCAGCCCGGCGTGGGGCATCTACTCGGGCTACGAGCTCTGCGAGAACACGCCGGTGCGCCCGGGCAGCGAGGAGTACCTGGACTCGGAGAAGTACCAGTACCGGGCGCGCGACTGGGACACCGCGGAACGAGACGGCCTCGGGATCGCACCGTTCATCACAGATCTCAACAGAATCAGGAATAGCCACCCGGCGCTACGCTGGCTGCGTAATCTACGCTTCCATCACGTGGATCAGCCGGAGCTGATCTGCTTCTCGAAACGAGTATCCGGGCGGGTGATATCCGCTGGCGGGACGGGTACGGGGAGCACCTACGGGGCAGATACGATCACGGAGAGATCCTCCGTGCTTGCGGCGCCGCAGGCGGGGGAACAGGCCGGCGCGGCTTCCGACACCGTCCTGGTTGTAGTGAATCTTGACCCGCATCAGGCCAGGGAGGCCACGGTCTGGCTGGACTTGCCCGCACTGGGGATCGACTGGAACGAGGGTTTCACCGTCATCGATGAGCTCAACGGCGATTCCTACCGGTGGGGGCAGGCCAACTTCGTGCGCCTCGACCCGGCCGTGCGGCCCGCACACATCTTCACCGTTACGCGTGACCTGGCATGACGAATTAGCCTGGCATGCGTCGGTCGCGCGTTCCCAGGAGACTCGAGCAGTGACAGAGCACGAGCCGGCAACCGGCTGGCCAGCCCCGGCACCGCAGCACGCCGGCAATGCCGAGCCGCAGTCCGCCGTTCCGCAGTCCCGCACCCCGCAGACCGCGACGCCGCCGAGCGCGCCGCACGCGCAAGCGTCGCCGAGTACGGGGCCGTTCCCGGCTGCCGCCAGCGAGCCGGTGCCCGACTTCGCCCTCGACCGGCCACGGGACCCCGAGTGGTACCGGCGCGCGGTCTTCTACGAGGTACTCATCCGCGGGTTCCAGGACGCGAACGGAGATGGCACAGGCGACATCCGCGGCCTGACCTCCCGGCTGGATTACCTGCAATGGCTCGGCATCGACTGCGTCTGGCTGCTGCCGATCTACGACTCCCCGCTACGCGACGGCGGCTACGACATCTCGGACTTCATGCGGATTCTCGGCGAGTACGGAAACATCGCCGACTTCGTGGAACTCATCGAGGAAGCGCACAAGCGCGGCATCAGGGTCATCGCCGACCTGGTCATGAACCACACCAGTGACCAGCACCCATGGTTCCAGGCGAGCCGCAGCGACCCGGACGGCCCGTTCGGCGACTTCTACGTGTGGTCCGACGACCCGAACAAGTACGCGGACGCGCGGATCATCTTCGTCGACACCGAGACCTCCAACTGGACGTTCGACCCGGTGCGCGGTCAGTACTACTGGCACCGGTTCTTCGCGCACCAGCCGGACCTGAACTTCGAGAATCCCAAGGTCCAGGACGCGATGATTGAGGTGCTGCGGTTCTGGCTCGACCTCGGCATCGACGGCTTCCGGCTGGACGCCGTGCCCTACCTGTACGAGCGGGAAGGGACGAACTGCGAGAACCTCAAGGAGACGCACGAGTATCTCAAGCGGATCCGCGCCGAGGTGGACAGGCTGTACCCGGACCGCGTCCTGCTCGCCGAGGCCAACCAGTGGCCGGCCGACGTCGTCCAGTACTTCGGCGACCCGGAGACCGGCGGCAACGAGTGCCACATGGCGTTCCACTTCCCGCTGATGCCACGCATCTACATGGCGGTGCGGCGGGAGCAGCGCTACCCGATCTCGGAGATCCTCGCCCAGACGCCGAAGATCCCGGCCGGCTGCCAGTGGGGCATCTTCCTGCGCAACCACGACGAGCTGACGCTGGAGATGGTCACCGACGACGAGCGGGACTACATGTATGCGGAGTACGCCAAGGACCCGCGGATGAAGGCGAACATCGGCATCAGGAGGCGGCTGTCCCCGCTGCTCGATAACGACAGGAACCAGCTCGAGCTTTTCACCGCGCTGCTGCTGTCGCTGCCCGGCTCGCCGGTCATGTACTACGGCGACGAGATCGGCATGGGCGACAACATCTGGCTCGGCGACAGGGACGGCGTGCGCACGCCGATGCAGTGGACGCCGGACCGCAACGGCGGCTTCTCAAGCAGCGACCCGCAGCGGCTGTATTTGCCGCCCGTCATGGACCCGATCTACGGCTACCAGTCGCTCAACGTCGAGGCGCAGCAGCGCATCCCGCAGTCGCTGCTGCACTGGACACGGCGGATGATCGAGATCAGGAAGCGGCACGGGGTGTTTGGCCTCGGCGCGTACGAGGAGCTCACCTCGAGCAATCCGAGCGTGCTCGCCTTCGTCAGGGAATATGACGCCGCGGGACTGCTTGCCACGCAACGGCCACTAGGCGGGCACGCCGCCCCGCCGGAGCAGGATGCAACAGATCGGATACTCTGTGTTAACAATCTGTCGAGGTTCCCGCAGCCGGTCGAACTCGACCTGCGCAGGTTCATCGGCATCACGCCGGTGGAGTGCATGGGCGGCGTGACGTTCCCGCGGATCGGGGAGCTGCCGTATCTGCTGACACTGCCGGGACACGGCTTCTACTGGTTTCAGCTCCCGCCGGCGAGGGAGGATCATGACCGGTGACCCGCTGAACGGCTGAGGCCCCGGCAATCTACGGGATGAGCGAGGCGATGGCTTTCGATGACGCACTAGCGGCGTGGCTAGTCAGGCAGCGATGGTTCGCCGGCAAGGGCCGCGGTCTGCGTGATCTCGCGATCCTCGCGGACACGCAGCTGGTCGACGGCGATCCCGAACTGCGGCATCTGATCGTCACGGTCTCGCACGGCACGACCGTCGATTACTACCAGGTTTTCGCGGGGCTGCGCCGCAGGCTGCCAGCCCGGCTCAAGCACGCCCGGATCGGGCCGGCCGGGGACGGGCGGCAAGCCTATGACGCGCTGCACGACTCGGACCTGACCAAGCCGCTGCTCGCCGCCATAGCGGCCGACGGCAGCGTCGGCTCGCTGCGGATGCGCAAGATCCCCGGCGCCAGCTTCGGCACCGGGCTGGACAGCCTGGTGCTCAGCGCCGAGCAGAGCAACACCAGCCTGGTGTACGGCGAGGAATCGATCCTCAAGGTGTTCCGCAGGCTCTCCCCCGGGCCGAATCCCGACCTCGAGGTGAACACGGCGCTGGCCCGGCTCGGGTCGCCGCACGTCGCGGAGCCGCTCGGCTGGATCGAGACCCGGCTCGAAGGGGTTGCCACCAGCCTGGCGATCCTGTCCCGGTACCTGCGGCTCGCGTCCGACGGCTGGTCGCTGGCGGCGACCAGCGTGCGGGACCTGTACGCGACCGAGGGCACGGCGGCCGACGCGGGAGGTGATTTCGCCGGCGAGGCGCACCGGCTCGGCGTGGCCACCGCACAGGTACACGCCGACCTGGCAGCCGCGTTCGGCAACGACGAACTCGGCCCGGAGGCGGCCAGCGAGCTGACCGAGCGGATGTTCAGGAACCTGGACATCGCCAGGGCGGCGGTGCCGGAGCTTGGCAGGTACGCCGAGATGATCGGCGCCGCCTACGCCACCCTGACCAAGCTCAAGGGCCCTTTCCCGGTGCAGCGGGTGCACGGTGACTACCACCTCGGCCAGGTGCTGCGCACCGAGACCGGCTGGATCGTGCTCGACTTCGAGGGCGAGCCCGCCACCCCGCTGGCGCAGCGCCGCGCCAGGTCCTCACCGCTGCGCGACGTCGCCGGGATGCTCCGCTCGTTCGATTACGCGGCGCGCCACCAGCTCATCGGCCACCCGGACCAGGCCACGCTCAACCCGGTGGCACACGACTGGGTGCGCAGGAACGCGAGCGCGTTCTGCGCCGGGTACGCCGAGGCGGGCGGCCTCGATCCGGCCGCCAACGAGGTGCTGCTGCGCGCGCTGCAGCTGGACAAGGCCGTCTACGAAGTGCTCTACGAAGCCAGACATCGCCCGTCATGGCTGCCCATCCCGCTCGATTCTCTCGCGGAGTTCTGACAAACTCCGCCGACCGCAGAACAAAAGAAGATGACATCTCAGAATCTGTCCGCTCCAGCCGAGCAAGTTTCCCTCGCCGAGATCGAGCGACTCGTCGCAGGTCAGCATCACGACCCGCACTCGGTGCTCGGCGCGCATCCGGGCCCGCAAGGTGTGACGATCCGCGCCCTGCGCCCGCTCGCCGCCTCGGTCACCGCCGTGCTGCCCGACGGCAGCCGGTACCCGATGACGCACCGCCACCAGGGCGTCTTCGAGGTGACGCTGCCACAGGCGCTCGCCTCCGTTCCGGATTATCGCCTTGAAACCACTTATCCAGGTAAGTCATCGGGAGCTAGCGCAGCCGCCACGGACGCCGTCGGCGACTTCGAAGCGCTTCAGGACGACCCATACCGGCACCTGCCCACGCTCGGCGAGTTCGACCTGCACCTGATCGCCGAGGGCAGGCACGAGCAGCTGTGGCGAGTGCTCGGCGCGCAGCCGCGGGAGACCGGCACCGCGTTCGCGGTCTGGGCGCCGAACGCGCGCGGTGTCCGGGTGGTCGGCGACTTCAACTTCTGGGACGGCCGCAGCCACCCGATGCGCTCGCTCGGCGGCGCCGGGATCTGGGAGCTGTTCGTGCCCGGCGTGCGCCCGGGCGCGCACTACAAGTTTTCGATCTGCGGACCGGACGGCGTGTGGCGGGAGAAAGCCGATCCGATGGCGACGCTCGCCGAGACGCCGCCGGCCACCGCATCGGTGGTCTACGAGTCGTCCTACGCCTGGCACGACGCGGACTGGGTGGCCGCACGGGCGGAGCGGCAGCCGCTGACCAGCCCGCTGAGCGTGTATGAGGTGCACCTCGGGTCGTGGCGCCCCGGGCTTTCCTACCGTGAGCTGGCCGTCGAACTCGCCGCCTATGTCACCGACCTCGGCTTCACGCACGTGGAGTTCCTGCCGGTCGCCGAGCACCCGTTCGGCGGATCGTGGGGGTACCAGGTCACCTCGTACTACGCGCCGACCTCACGGTACGGCACACCCGACGACTTCCGCTTCCTCGTCGACACGCTGCACCAGGCGGGCATCGGGGTCATCGTCGACTGGGTTCCCGCGCACTTCCCGCGCGATTCCTGGGCGCTGGCCGAATTCGACGGCACCGCGCTCTACGAGCACTCCGACCCCAAGCTCGGGTATCACCCGGACTGGGGCACGCTGGTGTTCAACTACGGCCGCTCGGAGGTCCGCAACTTCCTCGTCGCCAACGCCATTTACTGGCTCGAAGAGTTCCACATCGACGGGCTGCGGGTGGACGCGGTCGCGTCGATGCTCTACCTCGACTACTCACGCCGCGACGGCGAGTGGACGCCCAACGCCTACGGCGGCCGGGAGAACCTGGACGCGATCTCCTTCCTGCAGGAGGTCAACGCGACGTGCTACAAGCGGGTGCCAGGGATCATGATGATCGCCGAGGAGTCAACCGCCTGGCCAGGGGTTTCCCGGCCGGTGCACCTCGGCGGGCTCGGCTTCGGCTTCAAGTGGAACATGGGCTGGATGAACGACACGCTCGAGTACATGCGCCACGACCCGATTCACCGGCAGTACCACCACGGCGAGCTGACGTTCTCCCTCATCTACGCCTTCTCAGAGAACTTCATCCTGCCGCTGTCCCACGACGAGGTGGTGCACGGCAAGGGGTCGCTGCTCGGGAAGATGCCAGGCGACGAATGGCGCCGGTTCGCGAACCTGCGCGCGCTGTTCGGCTACATGTGGGCGCATCCGGGAAAGCAACTGCTCTTCATGGGCTCGGAATGGGGCCAGGTGAGCGAGTGGTCGGAGACGAACGGGCTCGAGTGGTGGGTGCTCCAGTTCGACTACCACTCGGGAGTGCAGCGGCTGGTGCGCGACCTGAACACGCTGTACAGGCAGTTCCCCGCGCTGTGGTCGCAGGATTTCACGCCCGACGGCTTCTCGTGGATCGACGCCAACGACGCGCCGGGCAATGTGATCTCCTTCCTGCGCTTCGGCTCGCAGGAGACCGGTGTGCCAGTGCTCGCGTGCGTCATCAACTTCTCGGCGATGCCGCACACGGACTACACGCTCGGCCTGCCGCTCGCGGGCACCTGGCGGGAGGTGCTGAACACCGACAGCTCCGCCTACGGCGGCAGCGGCACGGGCAACCTGGGCGTCGTCAACGCGATACCGAAACCCTGGCACGGGCGTCCGGCCTCGGCCTCGATCGTGCTGCCGCCGCTTGGCGTCCTCTGGCTGGTCCACGACTGACATCACGCCACGCGCGCCTCTCAGTACTGCGCGCAGCGGGTCGGCTACGCTTGCGCTGTGCAGACGTGGGAGGCGATCCGGTCGCGGCGGAACGTGCGGTCATTCGAGGACCGGCCGATCGCCGACGATCACCTTGACGAGATTCTCGAGTCCGGCCGCAGGTCGCCGTCCTCGCAGAACTG
>Ga0187807_1000040_pt1 | contig 30073 bp, 23 predicted proteins | sample NC_wetland_sal_i_4_FD_132432 | JGI IMG/M metagenome (GOLD analysis project Ga0187807, IMG submission 132432) | Wetland sediment microbial communities from Neuse River Estuary, North Carolina, USA - ASW_2 | ecosystem: Environmental > Aquatic > Freshwater > Wetlands > Sediment | place: USA: North...
CAGCGCCGACCACACATCGTGACGATGACGGCAGCACCCGAATGCTCAACTATCCGCACCGGCTCAGCCTCGGCGCTGCTCACTTGCACCTAACAGCCCAGCTCGTGCTGCTCATCTATCTTGTCTATCTTGGCTCCCTACAGAAGGAACCGGTGTAGGCGCCGCTTCATTGTGTCCAACGAAGCGGCTATCTGACCACCTATCTGACCATCAGCTTCCGAATGTGTCCAGCGACGGCATCATCGTAACGCTGAGTCACTGATGTAGGGGTTGTGCCGCTGCTTGCGCGGCGCGTCCAGATCCGCGCGTAGCCACCCGTCGATGATCTCCTTCAGCGGTTCCAGCTGAGGTGGGCGGCGCACCGGGGTCTTGCGCGGCGCTGGCTCGGCATGCGCCAGCGCCTCCCGGACCAGCCGCCGGTGCACCCCGTACTTGCCGGCCAGCGCCCGGACCGGCAGCCCTCCCGCCACGACGGTTCAGCCCGCCTGGCCGCCACTATCCCAGCGGGTCCCGACAGGGCCGCATTGCCGCCTCCAATCGCAGCGCCCGCCCGTCATCGCGGGTCCGGCGGGGTCCAGCCGTCCCGCTCGATCGCCGTGACGAAGGCGTCGACGAAAGCAGGGTCGAACTGGGTCCCCGCCCACTTGCGCAACTCGGCCGCCGCCTCAGGCACTGACCGTGCCCCCCGGTAGGACCGGTTGGAGGTCATCGCGTCGAACGCGTCCGCCACCGCCAGCAGCCGCGCGATCTCGGGGATCTCGTCGCCTGCCAGGCCGAGCGGGTAGCCCCTGCCGTCGATCCGCTCATGGTGGTGCATGATCCCGGCCAGCGCCTCGTCCAGGAAACCGATCTCCCGCACCATGTCCAGCCCCCACATCGGGTGCAGCTGGACGGCCGCGAACTCCTCCTCGGTCAGCGCCGAGGGCTTCTGCAGCACCGACGTCGGCACGCCGAGCTTGCCGACGTCATGCAGCATGCCCGCGTACCTGATGGTCGCCACCCGCCCGGCAGGCATCCCGATCTCGGTAGCGATAATCACCGAGCCGCGGGAGACCCGTTCGCTGTGGCCCCTGGTGTAAAGGTCCTTGGTCTCCACGGCCTGGCACAGCGCGCTCACCGTGGCCTCGTAGGCGTGCTGCTGTGCGGCGGGATGCGGCACGGCCCATCGGGCGACAAACACCGGCACGAGCACGAGAACCGGGGCGAACGGCCCGAGCACCGGCCACAGCGCGGCGATCAGCACGCCGAACGCGCCGTACCCCAGGTCCGTCGGCCAGAGCCTGAGGTCGAGTCCGAGCCGCCCCGTCGCGGAACTAGTCTCCCCGGTCAGCCAGAGCAGATTGCGGGCCCGAGCGATGTTGACGGCCGCGTGCACCATCAGGGCGAAGGCGACCGGGCCGATGATGCCGGGGAAGGAGCTAGCCGCGGGCGCGCCTACGTGCCCGCCGAACAGCACAAACGTCCGGCCGGCTAGGTAGGCGCCAAGCGTGAACATGCCGGTGTTGAACAGCCGCTGTGCTAGCGACGGCCCGCGCCGGATGCCGAAAAGCGTGCAGCAGCTGACGAGCCCGGCGCCGACTGGGCCGGTCAGCACCACGGCGGCCAGCGATGCCATGGTGCTAGCGGGCCACGCGAGCCCGCGCGAGTACACCCGCGTCGCGGTGGATTCGCAGGCGACCAGCAGCAGCCCTAGCGCCGCGACCATATCCCAATGGATCCCAGCGAAGGGGCCTCGGGCAACCGCGAATACGGCGGCGGCTGTCACCGCGCCGATATATAGCCACGCGATAGGCGACAACTTGCGCGCGGTGCCCCCAACCGGCTCGCCGCTGGCTGCCTGAACCGCACTGATCGCCGTCGCTACCTCCAGGAGACCCCGGAAGCCCTCATCGGGACAGTCCTCCGTTGCCGCGGAATGCAAACGATCGCCTAAGCCGCGCGCCGATGTCGATGTCAGGATAACGTGACGGCGCCAATTCGCGCAGACCCAAAACTGATTGCAGACACAACGTAAGCGATTGAATACAACAGCGAGGGCTATCCGCTGGTATCTGCCGCCTCCTCGGCCTGGATTTGCCTGGTCCCGTTGCTACTCGCCGCGGCGTTCAGCCGGGTGATCAGCTCACGGTTGGCGGCGCGGGCGGCGTCGAGTTCTTCGCCGCGTTCCTCGAGTTGTCGGGTGAGCTCGACAACGGCCTGCTCTAGTTCGGTGATCCGGCACTTGTCCCGATGACCCTGCCTGCGCTCGGTGGCGATCGCCGGTTCCTGTGCGGCGACCGCTTACGGCTGCTATGTGGCCGCTGAGATCGCGGCGTCGGTCGCCCAGCGCGGCTGGTCGGTGGTCTTCGGCGGCGCGTCCGGTAGGCCGGGATGCCCGCCGAGGCGTATTCGCGCACCTTCTGGACCCGGTCCGTTCGCTCGCTGCCGCTTCGCGGTGAGATCACCTCGGCCACGAGGACAAGGCCAGCCGCCGGGTATGTGCGGGCCCTGCGGCTGATCGCGTCGCGTGCGACATCCTTCGGCACGGCGAACATGTCGGGCTTGCGGACCCCCGCCGGGGTAGCGACGTCGCTGGGGCCGCCTGCCACGTAGACGTCCGCTCCCGCGCGGCGGGCCGCGTCCATGACGATCTCCTTCAGCCGGCTGGTCAACTGAGAGTCCGTACTCCGAGCTAAGGCCTGATTAACAACACCGAAAGCGCAGGCCGTGCTGGTCAGGTTGACCGGTTCCCTACAAGCCCGGTCCGTGACGCCCCCCCGTCGCGGACCGGGCGTTCCACGTCTGCGGGTGCCTGCCGCTGGCCGTGGACTAGGACTGCACCACCTGGAAAGTGCTCAGCATCTTCTTGAACTGAGGCAGGAACTTGGTGTTCCAGTTCTTGTCGGGAGCCCTGAAGTAGACGGCATAGGACTGCTGGTCGTCGATGAACAAGATGTCGTCGGTCAGCGTCAGCGTGCCCCCACGTGTCCAGGTGAACTGCCAGAACGCGCCGTTGGTGTTCCGGACGGGTACCCCCTCGAGATGAACCTGGTAGTAGCCGGGGAACCTGCCCTGCGCCAGCGACGTCTGCTTGATGTACCTGGCCTCGGTGAGCATGTTGTCGTACGTATGCGGGGTCAGGTCGACCTCAAGGAACCGGTCGCCGTTGCTGTCCTGGAAGTCGGTGACAAGCCCGGACCGGGTCTCGGTCCAGCCGGGCGGTATGTCGATCGAGAAGCCGGCCGTCGTGCCGGCCTGCGACGGCTGGACGGTCTCGGTGGTCCAGTTGGGGCCCGGGAGGGCGGTCGACGGCGTGTCGATCGCCTGGATCGAGCCTGGCAGCTGATTGAACGGCACCGAGTTCGCCACCGGGGATGGTGGTGTGTTGTTGCCGCTGCTGGTCTTCCCCTGATGCAACGCGTACGCGGCGCCGCCGCCCGCGGCGGCGGCCACCACCACGGCCGCCACGACGAGCCCGATCACCCGGCCACGCCGGCGCGGGCGGGCCGCCCGGCCGCCGGTTCCCGGAACATACTGCCGCGACAGGTCGGAGTAGTCCTGGGACGGGCCCGCGTACTGCGCGCCTGCTGAGCTAGGGCCCGAGCCAGAGCCGCCGTACGGCCCGCCGGAGCCCGCGAGCGGCGCGCTCGAGCCCGCGTAGAACGGTGACTCGTAGGACGGCTCGGGCATTGTCGGCGGGTCGGCGCGCCTGGCCGATTGGCCGGCGGAAAACGACGGCGGGGGCTGCGCCGGCACGCCAGACGCGGGCCGCGAGGCGGGGAACAACGGCCCGGCCTGCCCGGCCTGCCCGGCCTGCTCGGAAGGCTTGGACGCGGTGAACGTCGGCTTCGGCTGCGGGGACACCGGGGGCGGCAGCGGCACGGACCGCTCCGTCGGCGCGGGCGCGCTCGCCAGCCTGGAGTCAGCGGGCGGCACGGCCGCGGCGCCGCCTGCCGGCGGCTTGCCGTCAGCGTCCCCGAGCGTGCCGCGATCGAGCACGGTCGCGCCGCCGCCGGGCGATGATGGCGACAGGTCAGCGGCTGAGGCATCGAGCGAGGTCGCCAGCGGCCCGGCGGCCGCGTCCGCCTTGGCGGGCACCGCCGCACCGCCAGGCGTGGCCCGGTCGCGGTCGCCGGAAGCGGACCCATCTGCCCCGGCACCCGCACTAGGCGGCACCGCACTCGCCGCCGCCGCACCTACCGCCGCGGCCGCACCCGCCGCGGCCGCACCCATCGCCGCCGCATCAGCGGCGGCGGCCTTCGCCGGACCAGCCGCGTCCGCGCGCGCCACGACCGGCTCCGCGGCGGCAGCCGGAGCGGCCGGGACGACCGGGGCAGCCGGGGCAGCCGGAGCGGCCGGAGCGGCCGGGACGCCTTGGGCGGCCGGGGCGGCCGAAGCCGCCGCCTCCGCGGGGGCGGGCACATAGGCCGAGCGCACCGTCGCCGGGTGCGCGGGAACGTCCGGGAGCAGCGGCAGGACCTCCGCGAACATCCGCGCGGCGGCCGCGGCCGTCGGGCGCGCGGACGGATCGCGGCGCAGCAGCGCAGCGATCAGCGGGCCGAGCCGCCCGGCGGACGGAGCCAACGGCGCGTCCTCGTTGATGATCGCGGACATCGTGGTGATCGCACCGCCGCGCTGCTCATACGGGCCGCGGCCCTCGACTGCGGTGTAGATCGTCGCGCCGAGCGACCACAAGTCCGATGCAGAGGTGGCGTCACCGCCCCTGATCCGCTCCGGCGCCGTGAACCCTGGCGAGCCCATCACCATGCCGGTCGCCGTCAGCCGCGGGTCGCCCTCGAACTGCGCGATGCCGAAGTCGGTCAGCACCGCCCGCTCGTCCCAGCCGCCTGCCGACCTGTCCGTGGCGATCAGGACGTTGCTCGGCTTCACGTCCCTGTGGAGCACCCCCACGGCATGCGCGGCGGCGAGCGCCGCGAGCAGCTGCTGGCCCATCCGCCCCGCGCGCAGCGCGGTCATCGGCCCGTCCGTCGCAAGCAACTGGTCAAGAGAGCGCGACGGCACGAGCTCCATGACAATCCACGGGCGGCCGTCTTCTTCCGCCACGTCGAAAACAGCGACGACGCCGCGGTGGCTCAGCCGCGCCGCCGTCCGCGCCTCACGCAGCGTCCGCTGGTAGGCGTTCCGCCGCTCGTCCTCGCCGATCGCAGCGGACAGCACCACCTCCTTGACCGCGACCTCACGGTCGAGGAGCTGGTCGCGGGCACGCCACACCACCCCCATGGCACCGCGGCCGATGGGCGATGAAAGGGCGTAACGCCCGGCGATTACCCGCCCTGTCATAGGGGGCATAGCCGGACCATACCAGCGATTAGGGGTGGCTGCCGATGGTCAGCAGCGGACCAGAAGCCTCGGCGTAGAAGTCGTTCCCCTTGTCGTCGACGATGATAAACGCGGGGAAGTCGCGGACCTCTATCTTCCACACCGCCTCCATGCCGAGCTCCGGGTATTCCAGCACTTCGACCTTGGTGATGCAGTCCTGCGCCAGGCGCGCGGCCGCACCGCCAATCGAGCCAAGGTAAAAGCCGCCGTGCCGCTTGCACGCCTCGGTCACCCCCGAAGACCGGTTCCCCTTGGCCAGCATAACGAACGAGCCCCCGGCGGCCTGGAACCGCTCCACGTAGGAGTCCATCCGGCCCGCTGTCGTCGGGCCGAACGATCCGGACGCGTACCCCGCGGGCGTCTTGGCCGGGCCCGCGTAGTACACCGGGTGGTCCCGCAGGTAGCCGGGCATGGGCTCGCCGGCGTCCAGCCGCTCAGCGATCTTCGCGTGCGCGATGTCCCTGGCGACCACCATCGGCCCGGTCAGCGACAGCCGCGTCTTGACCGGGTACTTCGCCAGCTCGGCGCGGATATCGGCCATCGGCCTGTTCAGGTCGATGGCGACGACCTCGCCCGGATCCTCCGCCGCGGCGGCGGGATCAGGCAGGTACTGCGCCGGGTCGGTCTCGAGCTGCTCGAGGAACACGCCGTCCGCGGTGATCTTGCCGAGCGCCTGCCGGTCCGCCGAGCACGACACCGCGATCGCGACCGGGCAGGAGGCGCCGTGCCTGGGCAGCCGGATCACGCGCACGTCGTGGCAGAAGTACTTGCCGCCGAACTGCGCGCCGATGCCGATCTTCCGCGTTATGCCCAGCACGAGAGCCTCGAGCTCGAGGTCGCGGAACCCGTGCCCGTTCGGCGAGCCGGCCGTCGGCAGTGTGTCGAGATAGTGGGCCGATGCGTACTTGGCCGTCTTGAGCGCGTACTCCGCGCTGGTGCCGCCGACGACGATGGCGAGGTGGTACGGCGGGCACGCCGATGTCCCGATCGCGCGGATCTTCTCTTCGAGGAAGGACGCCATCCGGGCCGGGTTGAGGACCGCCTTGGTCTCCTGGAACAGGTACGACTTGTTGGCCGAGCCGCCGCCCTTGGCCATGAACAGGAACTTGTACGCGTCACCGTCGGTGGCGTACAGCTCGATCTGCGCCGGGAGGTTGGAGCCGGTGTTCTTCTCCTCCCACATCGTCAGCGGCGCCAGTTGCGAGTACCGCAGGTTCAGCGTCGTGTACGCGTCGTAGACGCCGCGGGCGATGTGCTCCTCGTCGCGGCCGTCGGTGAGTACCTGCTGGCCGCGCTTGCCCATGACGATCGCGGTGCCGGTGTCCTGGCACATCGGCAGCACGCCGCCGGCCGCGATGCACGCGTTTTGCAGCAGGTCACGGGCGACGTACCGGTCGTTGGGGCTCGCCTCCGGGTCGTCGAGGATGGATCGCAACTGGCGCAGGTGCGCGGGCCGCAGCAGGTGGGCGATATCGCGCATCGCCGTCGTGGTCAGCGACGTGAGCGCCTGCGGGTCGACTTCGATGAAATTTCTCCCGAACGCGAGGTGGCTACTCACCCCGCCGTCAGCGAGCTTCCGGTACACGGTGTCGTCGTGCCCAAGGGGAAGCAGTTCGGTGAAGGAAAACTCAGCCATCGTCGTCGCCGTCCTAGTCTCGCGTGTCCCCCGCCGTCCCAGCTTAGGCGCCGCGACTCCCGGTCCCGGGTGTGACCTCGGTTACGTGACCGGACCCACTTTTGCCTGTTCTATTGGGGTTTGGAGACCGGCCGCGCCTGACCGCGGCGTGTCCCTATCGTCACCACTTGTTTGCTTTTACCCGAGCTTGTATTGTGACGTGTGCGACGGCGCTGCGCCACGCGGTGCCCCCGTCCGTGTGTGGATTGTTCGCCATGCGGTGCCCCCGTCCGCAGCGGCTGAGCTGCGGCGCCGTCGCATTTATCTCCCGGGGGCTGTGCTTGCCCGGGGGGTCGACCCCCCGGAACCCCCCGTCAGCCCGCCCCGCGTCCCGCCGTAGCATCGCGCGGGCGGGAGGGCCTGCGGCCCCCCGCGGCCCGCGCGATCGCGGCTCACGCGCTCCGCTCCCTCGCCGCGCTACCCGCCGTACCCGCGTCCGGTGCCCGCCGCCGCTCGCCGCGCTACCCGCCGTACCCGCGTCCGGTGCCCGCCTCAGCAGCGGGGCTTTGCCCCGCTGCTGGGCGTGGCCCGCGTCACTGCCGACAGTGAGGTGAAGGGCCCCGTGCCCTCATCTATCGAGGGTGCGGGGCCCTTCACCTCAAGCACCTCAAGTGGAATGGCGCGCTAGCGGTTGGCTAGGCGGGGGAGGAGTAGGGAGGCGCAGGTGATGCTTGCGACTGTGGCGCCTGCGAGGACCACGGTGTCTAGCCATAGCGTGGTGGGCATGCCGATCAGCAGGCCGCGCAAGGCTTCTATCTGGTAAGTCAAGGGATTTACCTTGCTGATCGCTTGCAGCCAGCCGGGCATGAGGCGGGTTGGGTAGAGGGCGCTCGAGCTGAAGAACAGTGGCATCGTGATCGCCTGGCCGATGCCCATCAGGCGGTCCCTGGCCAGGGCAATACCAGCGATCGACATCGACAGGCAGGAGAAGAACGCCGAACCGAGCACGAGGATCACCGCGGCCGCGGCCAGCTTCAGCGGGTTGGCGGTGAGCGCTACGCCGAGGATCGCGGCGAGGACCACGATGACCACGCCCTGGACCAGCGACCGCACGCCGGCCGCGAACGCCTTTCCGCTGATCAGCGCCGACCTTGGGGTCGGCGTCACCATCAGTTTGGTCAGCACGCCCGCGTCGCGTTCCCAGATGATCTGGATGCCGTAGAAGATCGCGATGAACAGCGCGGACTGCGCGAGGATGCCGGGGGTGATGTAGGCGAGGTACGAGATGCCCTTGGGTGTCGGGATCGCGTGAATGTGCGTGAACGTCTCGCCGTAGATCAGCAGCCAGAGCGCCGGTTGGATGGCGCGGGTGTAAAGCTCGGTGCGGTCGTGCCGGATCTTGCGCAGCTCGACCCAGCACAGCGTGCCGATCCTGTTGGCGAGCCTGCGCGCGCCCGCGATCGGGTTATCCCAGGCGACGGGCGGTACGGCGGGCGCGGCGGACGTCACGGATGCCTCCTTCTTCTGGTGGGTTGTCCAGGGTGTCGCCGGTGTAGTGCCGGAACACGTCGTCGAGCGTGGCGCCGTCGCCGAGCCCGGCGCGCAGGTCGGCGGGGCGGCCTGTGGTGCGGATCGTGCCGCGATGCATCAGCGACACCCGGTCGCAGTAGGCGTCGGCCTCGTCCATGTAGTGCGTCGTCATCAGCACGGTCATCTGGTGCTCCGCGCGCAGCCGCTGGATGTAGTCCCAGACGTCGCCGCGGGCGATCGGGTCAAGGCCGACCGTCGGCTCGTCGAGCACCAGCAGCCGGGGCGCGTTGACCAGGGCCTGGGCGAGTTCGAGCCGGCGGATCATGCCGCCGGAGTAGGTGCCCGCCAGCCTGGTCCCGGCCTCGGTCAGCCCCATCGCCGCCAGGGCGGTGGCTACCCGGTCCTTTCGTGTCCTGCGCGGCACGTCGAAGAGCCGGGCGAAAAGCTCGACGTTCTCCAGTCCGGTCAGGTTCGCGTCGGCGGAGAGCATCTGCGGCACGTAGCCGATCAGGCGGCGCACTTGCATCGGGTGTGCGGCCGCGTCGATGCCGGACACGGAGACCGTGCCGGTGGCGGGCTTGAGCAAGGTGGTGAGCATGCGGATCGTGGTGGTCTTGCCCGCGCCATTCGGCCCGAGCAGCCCGAACAGTTCGCCGGGCGCGATGCTCAGGTCGACGTGGTCCACCGCGGTTTGGGTGCCGAACCGGTAGGTCAGGTCCGCGCAGCGGACCGCCTGCGTCGTGATTTCCCCAGGTGCCTTCTCGGCGGCGCCAGCGGTCACGGTCCCTCCAGCCGCCCGGCGGCGAGCCGGGTAGGTGACTTCACAGTTCTTCCATCCGCTCTGCCAGCCTGCCGAGCGCGGGCACGGCGGCGCTGATGGCCTGCCGGTCCGTGGCGGCCAGCCGCTCGAGCGCGCGTCCGGCAAGCTCGGCCCGGATGTCTCGCCATTGCCTGATCCGCGCCGCGCCCTTGCCGGTCACGGTCAGCCGGACGGCCCGACCGTCCGCGGCGACGCGGCCCCGGCTGAGCAGCCCGTCCGCGGTGAGCTTGCTGACCATCGTGCTGACACTGTTCGGTGCCAGGCGCAGTTCTTGCGCCGCCTCCGCGACGCTGATGCCCGGCCTGCGGGCGGTGAGCCTGAGCAGTTCCGAACGTGCCGGGGGAAGCGGCTCGGCGTACGCGGAGCCGCGTACCGTGCGGCGCGCCACCCGCTGCACGGCACCGAGCGCCGCGAGCAATTCCGCCGCTTCCGCCTTCGCCTGGTCACCGATCCCCGTCGCCGCCTCGTCCGCGCAGGCGGTGCGCGAGGTACTTACATCGTTCACAGAGCTAACTATATAGGCGGGTTCGCTGCCCGGCCAAGAGGCTCAGGCGGCGGTCGGAGCCGCCCTCCGAATACGACGCAGGTCTCATGTGTGCGCACCAAAGCCTGGGGTAGCGAAGTCCGGCACATGCCGTGGTGGTGCGGGGAGACACGGGGCCGGAGGGTAAGGAGTGAGCAATGGCGACGACGCCAGTCACGACGAGCAGTCCTTATATCCGCAGCCTTATCCCGGCGCGGATCGACCGGCTGCCCTGGTCGAAATTTCATACCAGGCTGGTGATCGCGCTAGGGGTCGCCTGGATCCTCGACGGCCTTGAGATCACCATCGCCGCCAACGTCGGCCCGGACCTGACGTTGCACAACACGCTCAACATGAACGCCGGCAGCGTCTCCGACATCGCCTGGTGGTACCTGATCGGCGAGGTCATCGGGGCGCTGCTCTTCGGCCGGCTGTCGGACAAGCTGGGGCGGCGGAACCTGTTCATGGTGACGCTCGGCGTCTACCTGGTCGGCAGCGGCCTCACCGCGCTGACGCCAGCCGGTCCGTACTGGTTCATCTTCCTGTACTTCACCCGCGTCGTCGCCGGCATGGGCATCGGCGGTGAGTACGCGGCCATCAACTCGGCGATCGACGAGATGATCCCCGCCAAGTACCGCGGACGGGTGGACCTGGCGGTCAACGGCACCTACTGGGCCGGCGCGATCCTCGGCACCATCGTCACCCTGTACCTGCTCAACCACGTCACGGCGACGTGGGGCTGGCGGATCGCGTTCCTGGTCGGTCCGGTTCTCGCGCTGATCATCATCTACGTGCGCCGGAATCTTCCCGAATCCCCGCGCTGGCAGATCATGCACGGCAGGCAGGAAGCAGCCGAGGGATCGATCCAGGAGATCGAGGGCGATGTCGCGGCGACAAAGGGCACCCTTCCGCCGGTGGACGAGAGCAAGGAACTGGAGATCCAGCCCACTGAGCGGTTCGGGTACTTCACCTTGATCAAGGTCCTGTTCCAGAACTACCCAGGGCGCTCGGTGCTGGTCGCGGCGCTGATGATCACCCAGTCGTTCCTGTACAACGCGATCTTCTTCACCTCAGGGCTCGTGCTCGAGTACTACTTCCACGTCAACCCCACCGACACCGGCTACTACTTCTTCGCGTTCGCCGCGGGTAACCTGCTCGGACCGCTGACGCTGGGGCACCTGTTCGACACGATCGGCCGGAAGAAGATGATCTCGAGCACGTACATCCTCGCCGGCGTGCTGCTGATCGTGACGGCCGTGCTGTTCAAGCAGGGCGCGCTGAACGCGACCACCCAGACGATCTGCTGGGCCGTGGTGTTCTTCTTCGCCTCGGCGGGCGCCAGCGCCGGCTACCTGACCGCCAGCGAGGTCTTCCCGCTCGAGGTCCGGGCGCAGTCCATCGCCGTGTTCTTCGCGATGGCGCAGTGCTTCGGCGCGTTCGGCTCGCACTGGTACGGCCACCTGATCGGCAACGGCAGCGACCGGAACACGCTGTTCGCCGGTTACCTGGTCGGTGCGGGCGCGATGATCGTCGGCGGCATCGCGGCGATCATCTTCGGCGTCAACGCCGAGGGCAAGGCGCTCGAGGACGTGGCCACGCCGCTGTCGGTCGTCGCGAAACCAGCCCAGACCATCTTCCGCCCCGACGGCGACACCGGCCTCAATCCGACCAGAGGCGACTAGAGCTTCATCCAGTGCTGGTAGCACTCGTAGCGGACGTCATGCTGCGCGAAGTGCGCTGCCTCTGACCGCTTGACCGCGAGATACGCCGTAGCCCGCAGCGGGCCGAGCGCCGACATGAGCAGCGTGTCCGCCGCGAGGGCGTCGAGCGCGTCCGAGAGGGAAGCGGGCAGCCTGACCACAGAACGGCGCGATCGTTCGGAAGAAGAAAGGCTTGCCGGATCGACCGACAGCGGCTCACCCGGGTCGAGTCCGCGGCGGATCCCGTCCAGGCCGGCGTGGATGAACCCGCCGAGGGCCAGGTAGGGGTTGCCGCTTGAGTCCGACGGCTTGAGCTCGAGGTTGACCGAGCCGGCCGCGCCGACCGGCGAGCAGATGCGGACCGCCGCCTCCCGGTTGTCCGGGCCGTAGCAGGCGTACGCGCCGGACCACATGGACGGCGCGAGGCGCCGGTAGCTGTTCACGCTGCCGCAGGTCAGCGCGACAAGACCGGGCAGATGCGCGAGCACGCCGGCCATGAAGCGGTAGCCGACCTCGGACAGGCCGAACCGGCCGGACGCGTCCGCGAACGCGTTCGACCCGTTCGACCAGAGTGAGGCGTGCAGGTGGGCGCCGTTGCCCGCCTGGTCCGGCAGTGGCTTGGGCGCGAAGCTCGCCCACAGCCCGTGCCGGATCGCCGCGGCCCGCGCGGTCTCCCGCAGCAGTACGTGATTGTCGGCCGCACGCAGCGCCGCCGCGTGCCTGATCGATACCTCTTGCTGGCCGTGGCCAAGCTCGGGGTAATAGTGCTCGACCTCTAGACCTTGTTTGTTCAGCGCCTCGACGAGGTCGATTGTATAGTCGTGCGCCAGGTGGAAACCGGTAGCAGAGTAGCACAGGCTTTCGTCAATCGGCAGCAGTTCCGCGCCTTCGCGGCGACCGAGCGTGAACTCGGGCTCGAACGCTGCCTGCAGTTCGTATCCTTCGGCGGCCAGGTCGGCGATCGCCTGCTTGAGAAAGGTGCGCGCGCACCCGTCCCACGGCGTGCCGTCCGGGTTCACCTGGTCGGACAGCATAGCCGCGACGCCGAACGCGTACGGCAGCGTGACGAAAGTGTTAGGGTCCGGCACGATCCGGACCTCGCCGACCGGGCCCATGCCGTCCACCGGCTGCAACTCGTCCATCATCGACATCGCCATCATCGCCCGCGTGTGGCCGATGCCGCTTTCGATCCGCTCGGCTAGGCGGCTCGCCGCGGCGGCCTTGCCGCGGATGATCCCGCCGTGGTCGGCGTAGAGGAATCGCACGAGCGAGACGTTTTCCTCGCGGGCTCGCCGCAGCACCTCAGTCATGGGGGAAAGGTATCTTCTGACCATGCCACCACGGCCCGCTCCGCGCGATTTGCGCGCGTCCGATTCAGATCGCGACCGGGTAGTCGCAATGCTGGCCGCCGCACTCGGCGACGGCCGCCTCACCCATGATGAGCATTCCGAACGAGTGGCGGCGGCTCTCTCGGCTCGCACGCTTGGCGAGCTTACGGTGCTAACCGGCGACCTGGCCGCGCCCGCCGACCAGCCGGTCCGTGTCGACGACGGGCGCGTGGTCACCGGGCTGTTCGGCACCGAGATGCGCAGTGGCCGCTGGGTGGTGCCGCCGGTGCTGACCTGTACCGCCGTGTGCGGCGAGGTGGAGGTGGACTTCCGCGAGGCGCTGATGACGGAGCGGCATCTGGTGCTCTACGCGTACGCGCTGGGCGGGCGGATCCGGCTCATCGTGCCTGCGGGGGTCGAAGTCGTCATGGGCGGGACAGTGCTGCTCGGCCGCCGGCGCGGCGCGACGGCCTTCGAACTCCCCGCTGATACCGACGTTCCCGTCATCGAGGTGCGGTCGTTCGTGGTCGCGGGCGAGGTCCTGGTCCGCACGCCGCCGCGGCCGCGTCGCTGGCTGCCAAGGTGGCGCCGGCCCTCGCTGTCCTGAGGACTCTCCGGAGAAGCCCGCTGGCGTTGCCGTCCGGCCTGCCCGGGCCTCGTCGCGTGCGGCGCTACGCAGAACCTACGCGGCCATTACCCGGCCGGGAGACGCTTTTGCGCGGGCAATGATTCCTGTGGCCCGGGTGCCGGCACCCTGCCCTCCAGGGTGCCGGTCCCTGTCGGCCAGGTATCGCCACGCCGTCAGACATGGCAGGCCCGACTGCGCTGTCGGTGCGCCTGCCGCGGGGGCCAGCGCCCCGGACGCCGCTCCGTCCGGGGCGCTGCTCCATCACAGTATTCGTCCCTTTTTGCCCGCTGCTGAACCGTTGCGCCATGTGGCTCGTGCCATCAGTAGGAGCGAGCGGTGGCGTCTTTAGGGAGGACAGCCCGGTGCCGCCGGTGGAGGGACGCGATGTGGCTGTCTGTACTTGGGCCGCTGTACGTGCGCGGGCAGGACGGCGAGGTGGTGATCGCCGCGGCGAAGCAGCGCGCGGTGCTCGCCGCCCTGCTCGTCCGGGCGAACCGCGTGGTGTCGTTCGACGAGTTCACCCACGACGTGTGGGACGGCGCGCCGCCACCCGGGGCGCGCGCGACGCTGCGGAACTACGTCAAGTCGCTGCGCAGGCTGCTCGGCCCGGAAATCGGCGAGCGGATCGTCACCCGGGAACCGGGCTACCTGATCCATCTCGACGAGAAGGAGCTCGACATGCTCCGCCTGCGCGCGCTGTGCGCGCGAGGTGGCGCCGCGATCAGGGCGGCGGACTGGCGGTTCGCGTCCGAGGTCCTGGCCGAGGCGCTGGGCCTGTGGCGCGGTACGCCGCTCGCCGATGTCCCGTCAGAGACGCTGCGCGCGCAGGCCGCCCCACCGCTTGACCGCCTCCGGCTGCAGGCGACCGAGTGGCGGGTGGACGCCGACCTGCGGCTCGGCAGGCACGCCGACCTGGTCCTTGAGCTGCAGGTGCTGGCCACGGAGCACCCGCTGCGCGAGCGATTTCACGAGCAGCTCATGCTGGCCCTGTACCGGTCCGGGCGGTCGGCCGAGGCGCTGGCGGCCTTCCAGCAGGCGCGCCAGATGCTCGCCGACCAGCTGGGCGCGGACCCGGGACCGGACCTGCGCCGGCTGCACGAGCGGATGCTGCGATCGGACGCGGCGCTGGCGCTTTCCGCTGCGGCCGGCGGCGGGTGCTCCGTCCGGTGGGCGCCCAGATCCCGCCGGCCGCTGCGCTGCGTCAGTCGTACTTGATGGAGCTGTACACGCTCAGCTTCCACAGGGCGTGCTCGCTCCTGATGGAGCGGATCGTCCCGGACCGGGACCGCATCACCAGCGAATGGGTGGTCGCCCCGCCCGGCTTATACCGGACCCCGGCCAGCAGCTCGCCGTCGGTGATTCCCGTCGCGGCGAAGAAGACGTCGTCGGACGAGACAAGGTCGTCGGTGGTCAGCACCCGGTCCAGGTCGTGCCCGGCGTCAAGGGCGCGGCGGCGCTCGGCGTCGTCCCTGGGCGCGAGCTTGCCGAGGATCACGCCGCCGAGGCACTTGAGCGCGCAGGCCGCGACGATCCCCTCCGGGGTCCCGCCGATGCCGAGCATCAGGTCGATGCCGGTATCGTTTCGCGCCGCCATGATGGCGCCCGCCACGTCGCCGTCGGTGATCAGGTGGATCCGCGCGCCGCTCGCGCGGACCGCCTCGATCAGGCCCTCGTGCCGCGGCCGGTCGAGGATGACCACGGTGACGTCTTGCGCCGAGACGCCTTTCGCCTTGGCCACCGCAGCGATGTTGGCCGCGGGCGGCGCGTCGAGGTCGACCACGCCGGCCGCCTCGGGGCCGGTGGCCAGCTTGCTCATGTAAAAGACCGCGGACGGGTCGTACATCGAGCCGCGCTCGGCGACCGCGAGGACGGACACCGCGTTCGGCATCCCGTTGGCGCACAGCCTGGTGCCGTCGATCGGGTCGACGGCCACGTCGCAGGCGGGGCCTGTGCCGTCACCGACTTCCTCGCCGTTGTACAGCATGGGGGCGCGGTCTTTCTCACCCTCGCCGATCACCACCACGCCCCGCATGGAGACGGAGTTGATGAGCTTGCGCATCGCGTTCACCGCGGCGCCGTCGGCGCCGATCTTGTCCCCGCGGCCCACCCAGCGGGCGGCGGCCATCGCGGCCGCCTCGGTTACCCGCGCCAGCTCGAGGGCCAGGTTCCTGGTGGGCGCGTGCTCGCCGGGTTCTGGCGAGCCCGGGATGTCGGTGTCGCGCGAAGTGTCGATCTGCTCGTGGGTCATGATGACCTCCTACCCCGCCCTGCGGCGTCAGCCGCGGTCAGCCCAGGCCTGGTTCAGCGCGCTCGTGAACGTCTCGATCGGCTGCGCCCCGGACACGCCAAGCGCCATGTCGAACACGAAGAACGGCACGCCGCTGATGCCAAGCTCGCGTGCCAGGAGTTCGTCCTGCCGCACCGCGTCGGCATAGGCGTCACCGTCGAGCACCTCGCCGACCGCGCCGGCGTCAAGTCCGGCCCCGGCCGCCACCTCGGTGATCACGTCGCGGTCGAACACCTGCCTCGCCTGTGCGAAGTAGGCCTCGTTGACCGCGGTGATCAGTTCGCGCTGCAGGCCCTTCTGCAGGCCGAGGTGGATCACGCGGTGGATGTCGAAGGTGTTGCCGACCGGCCGGTTCGAATCGAAGCCAAGCCCCTCGGCGCGGGCCAGCCCGGCGACTCGCGTGTCGGCCGCACGTGCCTGGTCTTCCGTCATGCCGTATTTCTCGCTCAGCATGCTGAGCACGGTTTCCCCGCGGTCCCCGCGGCGGTCCGGGTCAAGCTCGAATGAGCGGAACACGACCTCAATCTCATCGCGGTGCCCGAAGGCGTTCAGCGCCTTCTCGAACCTGGCCTTGCCGACGTAACACCAGGGACAAACGACGTCGCTCCAGACATCCACGCGCATGTGTACAGCCTAAAGGGCCGCCGGGTCGGCGCGCACCCGCGGTGAGTCCGCGTTAGAACGGGGCGCCCGGGGCGTTCGGCTCGGGCTCGGCGTCGCCCGGCCCGCCGGCCGCCATGGCGGCGGTCAACCTGGCCCGGGCCCCTTCCAGCCATTCGGAGCAGATCGCGGCCAGCCGCTCGCCGCGCTCCCACAGTTCCAGTGACTGTTCCAGGGAGAGCCCGCCCGCCTCGAGCCGTTTCACCACGCTGGCGAGCTCGTCCCGAGCCTGCTCGTAGGACAGGGATTCACGATCTGTCACGACAAATATCCTACTCGTAATCATCTTCGCCGCTGGCGGCGCCCGCCCGGACGGTGAGCTGGTCTTCGGCGAACCTGACCGTCAGACGCTCACCGGGGGAGACCTCCGAGGCCGCCCGGACGACCGCCGCGTCGGTGCGCTGCACGATCGCGTACCCGCGCCCCAGTGTGGCGGCGGGCGAGAGCGCGAGCAGCCGGGCGCGGGTGTGCGCGATGTCGTCGCCGGCCCGGTCCAGGGTGCTGCTCAGCGACTGCCGTGCCCGCCGCGCCAGGGCGTCGACCTGCTCGGCCTGGCGCTCGATCTCCCGTACCGGGTCGGCGAGCGCCGGGCGGGAGGTGATGGCCTGCAGCCACGCGAGCTCGCGATCCAGCCAGCCGAGAACCGACCGGCGCGCCCGCTCCCGCAGCTGGGCGACGAGCGCCTGCTGCTCGGCGATGTCCGGCACGATCCGTTTGGCGGCGTCCGTCGGCGTGGACGCCCGCAGGTCCGCCACGTAGTCGAGCAGCGGCGTGTCCTGCTCGTGCCCGATCGCGCTGACGACCGGGGTCCGGCAGGCCGCCACCGCCCGGATCAGCGTCTCGTCGGAGAACGGAAGCAGGTCCTCGACCGAGCCGCCGCCCCTGGCGATGACGATCACGTCCACGTCGGGATCCTCGTCCAGCCGCCGCAGCGCGGCGATGACCTCCCCGGCCGCGTGCGGGCCCTGTACCGCGGTCTGCTCGACGCGGAACTTGACGGCCGGCCACCGCCGTTCGGCGTTCTCCTGGACGTCCCGCTGCGCCGCGGACTCGCGCCCGCAGATGAGGCCGATCATGCCAGGCAGGAACGGCAGAGAGCGCTTGCGCTCGGGCGCGAAGAGCCCTTCGGCGGCGAGCGCGCGGCGCAGTCTGTCGAGCCGCGCCAGCAGCTCGCCGATCCCCACGGCGCGGATCTCCAGCCCGGTCAGCGCGAACGAGCCGCGGGTCGCGTTGAAGTCGGGCTTGGCGAAGATGACCACCCGCGCGCCCTCCGCGGGGTCGGCCGCCTCGAACACCTGCCGGGTGCAGACCACCTGCACGGAGATGGCCGCGACCGGGTCCCGCAGGGTGAGGAACACGGTGCTGCCGCGCTTCTTGCATTCGGCGATCTGTCCCTCGACCCAGATCCGGCCCAGCCTTCCGATCCACCCGCCGACGAGCTGCAGCACCGTCCGCACCGGAACGGGCGACTCCGCCGACGTCTCTAGCGCCATGCCCCCATCCCACCACTTCGCGGCGATCGCAGCCCGCGATTGCCGCGACAGGCCAGCAGAATGTCCCCATTCAGCTGCCCCACCCGCACCACGAGGAACGCCGCCCGTAGCCCATCCGCAGGACGCGGGATCCATATGGTCGCTAGAGCAGCCAAAAGGATCCCACATCTTCCAAAACACGTTCGGGGCGACCAATCCCGGTGAGGGCTGCGGCACATGCGGCGGATGATGTTCGTAGCGAGACGCAGCCACGAGACATGCGGTGAACCACCGGCCGTGAGGTTCGTGCCGACGGCGCTACGCGCGCTCGCAGCCCGAAGCGCTGACGGCGAGGTGCCGCGCGATCAGCCCTCGGCGAGCTTGGCTATGCGGCGCTCGAACATGGTGATCACGTCCGCGCGGCCCGCGTGGCCCTTCTCGTACTCGATGAGCTGGCCAAGCTGGTCCGCCGACAGGTTGCGGAGCCTGGCGCGCAGCGACGCGATCGTCAGCTCGTCGTAGTTCGCCAGCGGCAGCTCCGTGGCAGCCACCGCAACCGGCTCGGCCGCGACCGGCTCGGCCGCGACCGGCTCGGCCGCGACCGGCTCGGCCGCGACCGGCTCGGCAGCGACGGGCTCGGCGGCGGGCTCGGCCGCCACAGCGACGGACTCGGCAGCGACGGGCTCGGCAGCGACCGGCTCCGCGGCGACCGGCTCCGCAGCGGCGGGAACCTCATCCGCGGGCAGCAGCTTCACGTGGCCGCGGGCCGTGGTCGGCGCCTCGGCCGCTTCCGCGGCCGGCTTGGCGGTCGCCTTCGGCTTCGCGGCAGCCCGGGGCTTGGCGGCAGCCTTGGGCTTCGCCGGCGCGGCCGGCTCAGCGGCGGCGACAGTCTCAGGGGCGACGGTCTCAGGGGCGACAGTCTCCTGTGCCACCGGTTCCGTAACCACCGTCTCAGCGGCGGTTTCGGTGGCGGCTGTCTCCGGGACGGTCGTCTTCGCAGCGGCTGATTCCGGCTGGGACGCCGCGGGCTTGCCGCGGAGCTTGTCTGCCATGCCAAGCAGCTGTCCGATTCCCGCGAACATTGCCCGCAACGCGCTCGCTGGGGCATCCTTCACGCGCTCGTTGACGCGCATATCGCACTCTCCTCCGGGACGGGGTACAACCAGTCTGCCAGTGTGCCGCAGCAAAGGGCTGGGCCGTTGTGCCTTAATTAAGGCGGTATCATCGCGCTTTCCCCACGTGGTGCGCAAATGTGGCTTGACGGGCACGTGGAGTTATCGACAGTCACCGATACGAGGCGGCCTTGTAGCCGGCCGACGAAGTCTCTCGCCTACCATGGGAGGCATGTCTGAGACCCACCGCCGGGTCCTGCTGGCGAAGCCACGTGGCTACTGCGCAGGGGTTGACCGTGCCGTCCAAGCCGTGGAGATCGCGCTTGGCCGGTTCGGTGCGCCGGTATACGTGCGCAAGCAGATCGTGCACAACACGCATGTGGTCAACGAACTGGAAAAGCGCGGCGCCGTGTTCGTCGAGGAAACCGACGAGGTGCCCGAGGGCGGTGTCGTCGTTTTCTCCGCACACGGCATCGCGCCGGAGGTTCGGGTGGCCGCCGAAAAGCGCGGCCTGCGCGCCATCGACGCCACCTGCCCGCTCGTCACCAAGGTGCACAACGAGGCACGGCGCTTCGCCGCTAACGACTACGACATCCTGCTGATCGGCCATCAGGGCCACGAGGAGGTCGTCGGAACGACCGGCGAGGCCCCGTCACGGGTCCGGCTGATCGACGGCCCGGACGGAGCGTCCGCCGTCGAGGTCCGGGATCCCGCCAAGGTGGTGTGGCTGTCCCAGACAACCCTGTCGGTCGACGAGACCGTGCAGACGGTCGCCGCACTCAGGGAGCGCTTCCCGCAGCTGATCGATCCGCCAAGCGACGACATCTGCTACGCCACCCAGAACAGGCAGGCCGCGGTCAAGGCCATCGCCAGCGAGGCGGACGTGGTGATCGTCGTCGGCTCGCCTAACTCGTCCAATTCAGTCCGCCTCGTCGAGGTTGCCAAGGACGCCGGGGCGGGCGCCGCCTATCTGGTGGACGACGCCGGCGAGATCAATGACCGGTGGCTGGACGGCGCGTTCACCGTCGGAGTCACCAGCGGCGCTTCGGTTCCCGAGGAACTGGTCTCCGGCGTGCTCGCCAAGCTCGCGGTGCTCGGGTTCGCCGACGTGGAAGAGGTCGAGGCGGTCAAGGAGCGCATGGCGTTCCAGCTCCCGCGCGAACTTCGCAAGTAGCCCGCGGCGCCGGCCGGCGGCGAGCGGCTTAGAGCCGCAGCGCCAGCGCGAGCGCGCGGACCTCGGTGCGCAGGCCGCGCAGCAGGGCGATCGCCAGGGTCACGCCGGTGCCTTCGAACAGCCAGGGCGCGCAGTGGCCGAGCATCACCAGGGTTCCCGCCAGGGCAGTGCGCGGCCCGGGCCCGGTCAGCGCCTTCTCGAGCACGCATGCGGCGAAGAACAGCAGCGGTGCGGATACGACCACCGGCAGCAGTCCGCCCGCCCGCATGTAGTAGGCGGTAAGGCTGCTCGAGGAAGAACGCCGCGCCCGCGAGCGCGGCCCAGTTCGCCCAGTCGGCGACGCGCTGGCCAAGGAAACACGCCGCGAACACCGCGAGCACGCCGCCGCGCGCGGTTAGCCGGATCCCCGGACGCTGGCCGCGCGGAACGCCCGACCGTGACCTGGGCGAGGCGCCACGCTCCGTTCGGGGTAATTGCCAGCGCCTCCTCATGGCACGGACCCCAGCAGCTCAGCGGGCTCCGGGCTGGAGTCGACAAGTTCGGGCGCGGACAGCGGCCGCGCGGTGTCCACGACGGCGGCGGGCGCGGGCAGTTCCGCCTCCACGATGCCCAGCTGGGACAGCCGCCTGGCGCTGACCAGCACCCGGCTCTCCAGTGACCCGACCGCCTGGTTGTAGGCGCCGACTGCGGCGGTCAGCGACTTGCCGACCCGCTCAACGTGCCGGCCGAGCCCGGCCAGCCGTTCGTACAGTTCCCTGCCGAGCTCGAAGACCGCCCGCGCGTTCTCGGACAGCGCCTGCTGCTGCCACGCGTACTGGGCCGTGCGCAGCATCGACACTAGTGTCGTCGGCGTGGCGATGTGTACCCGGCGTGAGATCGCGTGTTCGAGCAGGCCGGGATCGCGCTCCAGGGCCGGCGCGAGGAACGCCTCGCCCGGGATGAACAAGATCACGAATTCCGGTGTTTGCGGCAGCGCATTCCAGTAGGCCTTGGCGCCAAGCTGGTCCACGTGCGATCGCAGATGGCGCGCGTGCGCCTCGAGCCGGTCCTCGCGCACCTCGTCGTCGGAGGCCTCGGCGGCCTCCAGGTACGCGGCGAGCGAGACCTTCGAGTCCACGACGACGTTCTTGCCGCCGGCCAGCCGCACCACCATGTCCGGCCGCAGGCCTCCCTCGACGACGACCTGCTCGTCGAAGTCACAGCGGTCCGCCATCCCCGCCAGTTCCACGACCCGCCGCAGCTGCAGCTCGCCCCACCGGCCGCGCGCCTCGGGGCGGCGCAGCGCGCTGACCAGCGCGCGGGTCTGCTCGCGGAGCTGTTCGGCGCCGCGGCGGGTGAACTCGACCTGTTGTGCGAGTTCGGCGTGCGAGCGTGTGCGTGCCAGGTCGGACTCGCGCAGCTGCTGCTCGACGCGGGCCAGCGTCTCGCGCATCGGCCCGACCAGCTGCTCGACGTCGAACCGCTGCGCCAGCTGGCCGTCGGCGAGCGCGGTCCGCTCGCGCGCGGTGCGCTCGATCAGCGCCGCCGCCTCCTCGGCCGCGCGGGCGCGCTCCTGCGCTGCGACAAGGCGGCTGCGTGCGAGCAGGTATCCGATCACCACGCCGATCGCGATCCCGGCCAGCAAGGCGAAAACGGTCATGTGTCCAGTATCGGCACGCCAGCACTTACCCGACCCGGCGACACGCGCGGGAACGGGCGACAATAGTTGCCGTGCGATCGGCCATCGAAGTGCACGCGATCGGACAGCGCGCCCGGTCCGGAGACGTGATCCTTCGTGACGTGTCGCTAACCGTCGATCACGGTGAGCTCATCGCGATCATCGGGGCCAGCGGTTCGGGCAAGACGATGCTGCTCGACATCATGTCAGGATTGCGTTCACCGTGGGGCGGCTCGGTGCTGCGCGCTCCGGGAAACATCGGCTATGTCCCGCACGGCGAGGCGATTCACACCGCGCTGCCGCTCGGCCGCACGCTGCGGTACGCGGCAGCGCTGCGCGAGGTCCCCGGCCAGGACGCCGCCGTCGACCACGTGCTGCGGGTGCTCGACCTGTCCGGCCGGTCCGTCGTGCCTGTCGGCGACCTGTCCGGTGGCGAACGCAAGCGCGCCGCGATCGCGGCCGAGCTGCTGGCCAAGCCCGGCCTGTTCTTCCTCGACGAGCCAACGTCCGGGCTGGACCCGGCACGCAGCTCGGAACTGATGCGGGTCCTGCGCCGCCTGTGCGACAGCGGGACGACCGTGGTGCTCACCACGCACAACCCGCTGGACGCCGACCGCTGTGACAAGGTCGCGGTGCTGGCCAACGGAGGACACCTGGCGTTCTTCGGCACGCCGGCGGATGCCCGCGACTATTTCGGCGCGGACAGCCTCGATGAGATATACGAGCGGCTGGCTGGGCTGGGCGATCCCGCTAAGGCCTGGTCACGCCGCTTCTTTCCTTTTTCCCGAACGATGAGTGGCGTCTCACCAACCCCGACCATCCCGCCGCAGCCGGGGCCGACCATCCTGCTTCCCGATGCCGCCGGACCGCTTTCCGCCGGCCCGGTCAGCACGGACCTGGACACGTTCGACCTGGACAGCATCGATCTAGAGCCCGTCGATATGGACGCGGGCGTTCGGGACGAGGGAGTTCTCGCCGCAGGTGACCCGGATGCGGCCGGGTCACCTGGTGCCGCGGCCGCGGCCGCGTCCGCGGGAGCAGCCGGGCCGGGGGGATCTGCCGGGCCGGGCGTAGCGAACGGGTCAAGCGGGGCGGCCGGGCCGCAGGCACCGGCCGGCGCCGATCCCGGCTCGGCGGCCAGCCGCGCGCCCGAGGCCGCCGCGGGGCGGCAGGTTCCCGGCCTCGTGCCCGCCGCAGCCGGCGCGCATGGCGTGGCGGCCCGGGCGGTGCGTTCGCTGCGGCAGTGGTCCGTGCTCGCCAGGCGGAACGCCGAGATCCTCGCCCGCGCCAGGCTCACCCTGGCCATCCTGGTGGGATCGCCCGTCGCGGTGCTGCTGATGTTCCTGGTGCTCTTCCGGCCGGGCGCGTTCGACCCGGCGCACCCCGGCCCGGCGGCGACCGTGATGATCTTGTTCTGGGTGGCGTTCGGCGGGTTCTTCTTCGGCCTCACCTACGGGCTGCTGCAAATCTGCGCCGAATCCGGGGTGCTGCGCAGAGAGCGCTTCGCCGGCCTCGGCGCCGGTGCGTACGTGCTCGCCAAGGCCGCGGTGCTCGTGCCGCTGCTCGCCCTGGTCGATCTTCTCTTCCTCCTGGTGCTGCGCGGGCTCGGCCGGCTGCCCGCCGTCGGCGGGTACCCGGCGACGTTCGTGACCTTGCTGCTGTGTTCGGTGGCCGCGCTCGGGCTTGGCCTGCTGATCTCCGCGGCCGTCTCAGAGCCGTCTCAGGCCACGATCGCGATACCGATCGTCTGCTTCCCGCAGGTGCTGTTCGTCGGCGCGATCCTGCCGGTGCCCGCGATGGCCCTGGTCGGCCGCTGGATCAGCTACGCCATGACGAACCGCTGGGCGTTCGAGGGGCTCGGCCATAGCCTGGGCGTCGAGAAACTGTGGACGAACGGCAAGTCGCCGCTCGGCGCGCCGCTGCTCGCCTCCTACGGAACGTCGTTCGGCCGCGCGGTTGCCGTCGACTGGCTCATCCTGGCCGGCTTCACCGTCGCGTTCTTCGCCGCCACGATCGCAGTCGTGATCCGCAAGACGCGAACTTCCACCTCAATCCCAGCCAGATGAATGTCACATTCAGCTGCCTATTGCGAGCTGTATGGGACATTCATGCACTAACGGCCCCGGGTTAGCAGTGCAGGCGGGGCGCCAGGCCGGCGACGGGCGTGTGATGCTATTGACCCGTGACGAGCGATACGACGGCCACGCTGCTGGCCAGCTACCTGCGCCAGGCAGGGGTGACGCACGTGTTCGGCTACCCGGGGGAGTCGGTGGTCGACTTCATGGAGGCGACCCGCGACCACGGGCCCGCGACCGTCGCCGCGGTCCGCGAGGCGAGCGCCGCGTTCATGGCCGAGGGCGCCGCCATGTGCACCGGGCAGCTCGGCGTCTGCCTGTCCACGCTCGGCCCCGGCTCGACCGCGCTGCTCAACGGCGTCGCGAGCGCGACCCTGGACCGGGTTCCCATGCTGGCGATCTCCGGACAGGTGGACAGTGTCCGCGAACAGTACTGGACGCACCAGCTCGTCGACCACAACCGGCTGTTCGCTCCGGTCAGCAAGCTCACGGCGCGGCTCGAGCCGCGGTCAGCCGACACCGTGATACGCAAAGCGCTGCGCACCGCGACCGCCGAACGGCCGGGGGCAGTGCACCTGACAGTCACCACGGATTCGTTCGGGATAACAGTGACGGACAGCCCGGACGGCGCGCGAGTCCCGCCCCTCACCCCGGCCGCCGCGACCCTCGATTTTTACGGCGAGGAGCCGTTGCGGCGCCTCAGCAACGCGCGGCGGCCGGTGCTGCTGGCCGGCGGCGGCGCGGTGCGCTGCGGCGCGACACAGGCGCTGACCGCGCTTGCCGAGCGGGCCGGGCTGCCCGTCGTGGTCGGGGCGATGGCGAAGGGCGTGATCAGCGAGGACCACCCGTACTTCGCGGGCGTGCTCGACATGGCCGGGCACCGGGTGATCTGGGACCTCCTCGCCCGCGCCGACCTCATCGTCACCGCGGGCTTCGACCCCGTGGAGCTGATCACCCCGTGGCAGATCGCGACGCCGGTCCTGCACGTGGACACCACGCCGAACACCGACCAGGTCTACCCGGCCGCCACCGAGATCGTCGGTAACGTGGCCGCCGCACTCGCCTGGATCGACGCGCGCTGGGACGGCGAGCCGCGCTGGGCGCCCGGCGAGGTGGCAGCGCACCGGGCCGAGCTCAGGGACGCGTGGCAGGCCGGCTACGTGCCGGGCAGGCTGAACCCGTCCGAGGTCGTCTCGACCGTTCGCGAGGCCGCGCCGGCCGGCACGATCGCGACGGCCGACGTGGGATCGCACAAGATCATGACCGGCCAGGCCTGGGTGTCGCGCGCGCCCCGGGAGACGCTGATCACCAACGGGCTGTCGGCGATGGGATTCGGGCTGCCCGCGGCGATCGCGGCTGGCCTGGCCAGGCCGGGCGCGCCGGTGGTCTGCCTGACCGGCGACGGCGGGTTCGCGATGACCGCGACCGAGCTTTCCGTCGCGGCCAGGCACGGCCTCGGCCTGGTGGTCATCGTGTTCTCCGACGGAAGCCTCAACCGAATCGAACTGCACCAGCAGTCCCTGGGCTATCCGCTGACCGCGACGAGTGTCGACCGCACCGACATCCCCGTGCTCGCCGAGGCGCTCGGCTGCGACGGCGTTCGGGTCGACAGCGTGACCGGACTGGAGAAGGCGCTCGACTTCCAGCGCGCGCGCCCGCTTGTCATCGAGGCGCGGATCGACACCTCCCAGTACGCGGCCCAGTTCTAGCGCGTTCGGGCGCGTGCCTCCGCGCCGATAGACTGGCCTCCCGTGAGCCTGTCCATCGGAATCGTCGGCCTGCCCAACGTGGGCAAGTCCACCGTGTTCAACGCGCTGACCCGCGCCGGGGCGCTCGCCGCGAACTACCCGTTCGCCACGATCGAGCCCAACGTCGGCGTCGTCGGCGTCCCCGACCCCAGGCTCGCCGAGCTGGCGAAGCTGTACAACAGCGCTCGCATCGTGCCCGCGTCGGTGCGCTTCACCGACATCGCCGGCCTGGTCCGCGGCGCGTCCCAGGGCCAGGGCCTTGGCAACCAGTTCCTCGGCCACATCCGCGAGACCGACGCGATCTGCCAGGTCGTCCGCGTCTTCGACGACCCCGACGTCACCCGGGTGGAGGGTTCCGACGATCCGGAAGGCGACATCGAGACTGTCGTCACCGAACTCATACTCGCCGACCTGCAGACTCTCGACAAAGCGCTGCCCCGCCTCGTGAAGGAATCAAAATTCAGTAAGGATCCGGAACGAGCGGAGGTGGCTGCCGCCGCCACCGCCGCTGTGGACGTGCTCAACAACGGCACGACGTTGTTCGCCGGTGCCGCCAAGGCCGGAATCTCGCTGCGCGCGCTGCGTGAGCTGCACTTGCTGACCGCCAAGCCGTTCCTCTACGTGTTCAACATGGACGTCGCGGACCTGTCCGACGAGGGGCTGCGCAAGCAGCTCACGTCGCTGGTCGCGCCCGCGGAGGCGATCTTCCTCGACGCGAAAACCGAAGCCGACCTGACCGAACTGCCCGAGGACGAGGCCGCCGAACTGCTCGCCGAAGCGGGCATGGGCGAGCCTGGGCTTGCCCAGCTCGCGTCAGCCGGGTTCCGTGCGCTCGGGCTGCAGACATTCCTGACGGCGGGCCCGAAGGAGACCCGCGCCTGGGAGATCCCGATCGGCGCGACCGCTCCCGAGGCGGCCGGCGTGATCCACACCGACTTCCAGCGCGGCTTCATCAAGGCCGAAATCGTGTCGTACGCCGACCTGATCGCCGCCGGCTCCGTGGCCGCTGCCCGCGCGGCCGGCAAGGCCCGCATCGAAGGCAAGGACTACGTCATGCAGGACGGCGACGTGGTCGAATTCCGCTTCAACGTCTGAGCTCCGCTGCATACTCTCTCACCGCCCGGCCGTACAAGGGCAGGGTCTCGGCGAGCGCTGCACTGATGCTGCTGTACCCGCCCGTGCCTTGCCCGCGCCGTGGCATTCTGTCTCATCGCGGACCCGGCAGCGGGAGTAACAGTCCCTCTCACCTCGGTCATCTCTGGCGAGACCGCCGGATCTTGATGCCGCGCAAACAGCGTATATACTCTCGGTATATACGCTGAGTATCTAGCGCACGACATCGGGAGGACAGGTATGGTCGGGTTCCGTCCTGGCGTCGCGCGAGGCCGTCGGCAGGCCGCTCGGCGGTCCGGCGGAGCCGAGGGCAATGAGCGGCTGACCGCGATGACGGGGGCGGTGCTGCTGATCCTGCTGGCCGTCGAGTGCTACACGATCTTGCGGATCGGCCGCCTGCTCACCTTGCACGTCTTCCTCGGCATGCTGCTCCTCGGCCCGGTCTGTCTCAAGGCCGGGTCAGTCCTCTACCGTTTCGCCCGCTACTACACCAGGAGCGAACCGTACCGGCGCAAGGGGCCGCCCGCGCTCCTGCTGCGGGTGATAGGGCCGATCATCGTGCTCCTCACGGCGTGCGTCTTCGGCTCCGGGATCATGCTCGCCGTCACCGGCCCCAGCTACGGGCCGCCCAGCGGGTGGCTCGTGGTGCACAGGATTTCGTTCATCGCCTGGCTCTTCTTTATAGCCATCCACGTGCTCGCCTACGTGCCGCGCCTGCCAAGGCTGCTCGCCGCCGAGGCACGCGGCGTCTCCGTCCCACAGGGTGAAACAGGCGGGAACGGCGGCGCCGGGCGGCACGCCCGCCGGGCGATGGATGTCCTCGGCGGCCGCGGCACGCGGGTGGCCCTGCTGATCGCCTCGCTCCTCGGCGGCCTGGTGATCGCTCTGCTCACTGTTCACCTCGCGGGCAAGTGGGAGCCATTCGGCTAGGGTCAGCATCGCACGGCAGGCGGCTGAGCTCCGCTGCGTTCTCTCTTACCGCCCGGCCGTACTGGGGCAGGGTCTCTGCGAGTGCTGTCAGGCGGTGGCGAGGGCAAGGTCAAACGCGACAGCCTCGGCGGCCCTCGCCAACGTTTCTGAGCGAGCTCGCGAGCTGAATCGTGGCTCGCGCGGCGCTTTCCTCGTCGAGCCCGCCCGCCAGAGCACGCCGGTACAACGGTATGGCGCTCTTCTCTCGCCCGGGGAAGTCATACGTTGACGCCAACTCGAACAGCGCCGACGCGGATGTCGCGGCTACCGTGGCGACCGTCGGCCTAGCCCGTTACCTTGAGCGTCTTCTTCGCGGAAGTGGCGGCGCGGTAGCCGCTGCTGCCGGCGTATATGGCGGTGAGCGAGTAGCTGCCTGCCTTGAGCTGTTTCGCGGTGAGCGTGCAGGTGCCCTTGCCCGCCTTGCCGAGGGCGATGACGCAGATGGTGGTCTTGTCGGCCTTGATGGTGACCTTGCCGCCGGGTGTGCCGCCGAATTGCGGGGTGACCGTGACGGACAGCCGCTCGGTGGTCTCGTGGCCGTAGCTGATCGTGGCCTTGGACAGCGCCAGGCTGGTCTTGGCCGCTGCCTTCGTCACCGTCAGGGAGCTTGGTGCTGAGCTGGAGACCACGTAGTTGGTGTCGCCGTGGTAGGTGGCGGTCAGCTGGTATTTCCCGGCCGGAAGGAGTGTGGCCGGTGGTGTGCAGGTACCCGTTCCCGACCTGAGCCTGATCGTGCAGACTTTCGCCTTGCCGGTGGTGACTGTGACGGTACCGGTCGGTGTGCCGCCCTTCGGCGAGGTGACCGTGGCCGACAGGTGCCCGGTCTGCTCGTCTCCGTAGATCAGTTTCGCCGTGCGCGGCGTCAGCCTGGTCGTCGAGGCGGTCGCCTCGTTCACCACGAAGGCTCTGTCTCCGCCGGCGCTGCAATAACCCGGCGCGGTACACGACACCGACTCCACCTGGTAGCCGCCGGGAACGCGATGTGCGGCGCGCCAGACGCCACCAGCCTCGCTGACGATGAACGCGACCTCGCCGATGCCGTTGTAGTACTGCCCGCCCGCGCTGCAGTTTCCCGCCGCGGCGCAGGACACTTCCGTGACCCAGGCGCTCTCGCTGGTGCTGCTGTTGGTGAGGCCGGATACCGGCTCGGCGCTGCCCCAGGTGCCATCGGTTTCGCTGGCCACAAACACACCGTTTCCTTGCTCGTTTTCGGTCGCGGTGTCGAAGATTCCAGTGGCGGCGCAGTTCCCGGCCGACGGGCAGGACACCGAGGTGACGAAGACGTTATTGGCTGTGCTCAGCGCGGCAGCGCCTGGGACCTCCTCCGCGTTGCCCCAGGTGCCGCCGGTCTCGTTGACGACGAACGCTTCTCCGGCGGACGCGGTTCCGTAATAGCCGCCGGCGGCGCACGATCCCGCCGCGGCGCAGGACAGCGACTCGATGTCGCTGCCCTGGGTTGCGCCCAGGGCAGCCATGCCGGGCACTTCCTCCGCGTTGCCCCAGGTGCCGCCGGCCTTGTTGACGACGAATGCCTGCTGAATACCGGAAGAGCCGTTGCCGTAGCTCCCGCCGATAGTGCAGTAACCCGCCGCGCCGCACGAGACCACCGCGACGGTTTCGTAAGGCGCGCCGTTGACGAGGCTGGCGAGACCAGGAATCGCCTGCGCCTGGCCCCAGATGCCGTCAGTCTCGTCGACGAGGAACCCGAGTTGCGGGAAGTTCGGGGCAGCGGACGCGTAGTTGCCAACCGCGGTGCAGCTACCCGGTGTGGCACACGAGATCGAGGTGACCTCGGGATATGCGGTGCTGCCGCCCAGGCTTGCGGGGATGCCTGCCACTTCGTGTGCCTGGCCCCAGGTGCCGTCGGTCTGACTGACGACGAAGGCCATCACCTGCCCCGATTTGGTTTGGAAGGTGCCACCGACGCCGCAGTTGCCCGCGGAAGCGCACGATATCGCGGAGGCCTGAGGATCGTCCCCCGGACCGAGGCCGGGTATCTGTCGCGCGGTGCCCCAGGTGCCGCCGGCCTCGTCGAGGACAAACGCCCCGGTGATGGACGGATTGGAAACGTCGACGAACCACCACCCGATGGCACCGCAGTTGCCTGGCGAGGCGCACGACACCGAAGTGATGCCGGACTTGGCGTTGCCCGGAATGCCGGTAACTTCCTGCGCCTCGCCCCAGGTACCGCCCGGCTCGGTCGGCAGTGCGGGAGCCGCTGCTGTCACCCTCGCGGTGGCCTCAACCGCGGCCGCGCTTGCTGCGGCGGCGAAGGCGGGCCATGCCGCGGCCGTCGCTAGCACAGCCGACAGCACGCTCAAGCTCGATTTCCTGATCCCCATG